>Ga0326728_10005101_pt1 | contig 37678 bp, 43 predicted proteins | sample MB3enrmetagenome_FD_207602 | JGI IMG/M metagenome (GOLD analysis project Ga0326728, IMG submission 207602) | Lab enriched peat soil microbial communities from McLean, Ithaca, NY, United States - MB31MN | ecosystem: Environmental > Terrestrial > Soil > Wetlands > Peat | place: USA: New York...
CCTGGCCCAATGCATTGACGCTGAGCGTTATGGTCGAGGACTGGTTCGCGTAGGGCACCTGCGGCGTCGGGGCGAGTGTCACACTGGTGGGGCTTGAGAGCACGGTAAGCACCTTGGAGGTGGCACCAAGCCCAGGAGCCGTGGCCGTGAGATTGGTCTTCCCGGCTCCCAAGGTGGAGATCGTCGTCGTGGCATAGTCCTGCCCGGGCTTGACCAGCAGTACAATCGGCTTGCTGACCACAGCCGTGTTGGATGATGTTATCGTGATGGTGGTCGGAACGCTGGCCTTGGCGGGCAGGCCGTTGAAGTCCTGGAGCTGGACCGAGAGCACGGTCTCGCCCCCAGCGGTCTGGTTTATCGCCGTCGAAGGGGCGATGTACATCTTGATCCCTGTGGGCGCGGGGATGGTCGTGCTAAGCAGCCCGGAGGACGCGCCGTAGTTGGGAGCCGAGGCCGTGATGTTCGTCGTCCCCGAGGAGACGCCTGTCTGGACAGCCGTCAGCACGTAGGACTCGCCCGTCTTTAACGTGAGGTAGGGCGCCGTGGTGGCGATCGAGGGCTTCGATGACGTGAGGTGGACCGTGATGGGCGCAGGAGCTATGGCCGACGCGCCCGAAGAGTCCACGAGAGCCACGGCGACAACGGCGTCAGTTGCGCCGTTGGCGAGCACCGTCGAGTAGAGCACGTTGACGACGAGACTCGCCGGGATGGGGCCGTAGGTGGTGACTATGCCCTGGGTAGAGCGCAGGTTCTGCGCCGAGGCTGTGATGATGGACGTTCCCACCAGGTATGACGTTGTGAAGGCGGCGGTGGCAGACTCGCTGCCCGCCGGAATCGTCACCGAACTGGTGATAGTCCCAAGCCCGGTGCTGGCGGACGTGAGGTTGACCACAATGCTGGAGGTGGCCAGGGCCGGGAAGCCCGTGGAATTCACTATCGAGACCACTATGGCAGGATAGCTGGCCGAATTGGCTGGCAGTGGGTTCGGACCGACGTAGAGCCTGATTCCAACCGGCTTGTAGAGCGATTTGTAGGTGCTTATCGTGTCGAAGCCCGTCTGCAGGTTCTGGGCCGAGGCAGTGACCGTGGCGCTTCCCAGGATGCTACCCGCTGTGAAGTTTGCCGTGGCGCTGATGTGGCCGGCCGAGATCACAATGGTCGTTCTGGAGAACTGCGCGATGGACAGATTGGAGGATGCGATGGCGACGGTCACAGCAGAGGCTGCCGCGGCGGGATGACCCACCTGGTCCGTCAGCCAGACGACGACGCGCCCGCTTCCCTTCTCCACGACCTGGGCCGGCTGGGCGCTCACGTGCAGCACGTAGGGGGAGGCCCCTATCACAGAGAGCGAGACTGTACCCGCCACAAAGGACGTTGAGCTCGCCGTCACGTAGGCGTCGCCGATCAGGTAGCCAGCGGTGAAGTTGGCATAGGCCACGTCGCTGCCGGCGGGAATAAGCAGATACTTGGTCGAAGGCTGGACGGTCTGCTGGGCAGATGAAACCAGGGAGACGTTGACGGCCGCGGGAGCCAGGGCAGGCGCGCCCGTGCTGTCCTCCAGCTGGATGGCAAAGGTCCCCGAGCCCCCTGCCTGGATATCGGAGGGGATGCCGACAACCTTGAGTTGTGAGGCGTAGCCGCTGGGGACGCGGGTGTTCACCACGACCTGGGCAGAGGTATATCCCGCGGCCGATGCCGTCACGACCGCAGTCCCCGCTTCTCGCGTGGTCTGGAAGTCGACGACGACGTAGTCCTGGCCCGCAGGTATCACCACCGAGGCCGGTACAGTCCCGATGCTGTCGTCCGACGTCGCCAGGTAGACCGTGGTGGAGTTGAAGGGAAGAGACGGGTTGCTCGCTGCGTCCTCGAAGCCCACGACGAGGGCGGCATAGCTGCTGCCGTCAGCGGGGAGACGCAGAGGGATTACCGAAATGGTCAGTGAAGTTGCTGCCGTGGGCGTCCCCGTGGCCGCCCTGGCCTGCGGAAGGACCGCTGGGAGTGTGCCCAATAGCATCAGGAACAACAGGGCTAAAGCAAAGAAGCTCTTCGACCCGTTCTTCAATATGTTGTGGGGGTTCGTCTATTACTATATATCAATTATACCATAGGCTATAGTCTTCTAGGGGCAGGAGCGTCAGGAAACCGCGGTGACCTCGATGTCCACGGTCTGCGTGCTCCCGCCAGCGAACACTATTGACACGAGGAAGGTGTAGGTCTGCCCGGAGACGAACTGCGCCGCCGTCTGGGTGTGGATGGAAGCCGTGGCTACGGCTGTCATCTCGAGAGGCAAGGGATTGGTTGTAGGAGTGACCGCGATGCCCGAATACTCCATGACGAGGCCACTCGGAGCGCAGACTGTGCTGGGGAAGTAGACCGCTGGGCATATCACCGTCATGCCCTCAATGGGCCTGTTATCGCTGTTCCGCAGGCTCAGCGTCACCACGGCCATGCTCGATTGCGACCCGGGCACGAACATCTGGCCCCCGGCTGTGACCGGAGTGGCCACCCCGGTCGTCTCGAGTTGGCTGATGACGGCCTTGCCAAACACAAAGACGCCTCCAGTCACCCCGATTACTATCACCACCAGGAGGAGCACTGCGATGACTTCAGAGATTCCCCTCCGGCGCTTCCTTGCGCCAGGCAGCGTGCCGGTGACCATTGGCTGGAGGAGCATACTTGCCCACATATATCTGGTTCTGACACTCAGGCCTGGGCAGGCAGCTGCTCCGTCACGGTCAGAGACGTCCCGTCAGCGAATGAGAAGGTTACGGAAATCGTGTAAATCTGGCCAGCTGTAAATGTCCCACCTGAGGGCGAGGACACCGACGACGTGCCACTGGCGACCTGCTTGTCGGTCACCGGATTCTGGTTGGAAATGGCCACGCCGTTCAAGTCGAGCGTAAGCCCCCCGCAGGTTGAATCTGAGAACTGCGAAGTGGGGCAAGCGAACGTTGCTCCAACCATGCTCGTCTTGGACAGGTTGGTCACGGTGATGGCGAGAGTGGCCGATGGACCGCCGCCTCCCTTGATGCTGAGCAGCCCCGAGACCGCTATGTCCTTGGTTGAGCTTGACACCGAGTGCAACTCACCTGAGAAGTAGGCGAAGATTATGACGATGGCGACAATCGTGATTAGGAAGATGAGAAGCATAGTCAGCGTCCTTCCCGCGACCCGCCCTACCGACATGGCTCTCGTTTCGTCTTCCTCGTTAGCTTATAAGCTGATGTCCAAGCAACATAGGTTCGATGACAGACGCGCCTATCATCGACGTTACGAAGGTATCAGACAAGGGGCAGGTAGTGATTCCAAAGGAGGTCAGGGACAGGCTGCAGATGGGTCCCGGGACCAAGCTCATTGTCGTGGCGACCGACGACGCCGTGATTCTTCAAAGGATCGAGACCGTCGCCGGTAAGATGCGGATGCGTGACATCATGGACATAGCGCGCAACATCTCTGAGAAGTTCAAGCTCGGAAAGGGATAGACCCGTTCAAGTGTCTGTACCAAATACATGCATTAGAAGTCAACATGTCTGTTGATCGTCTCAGTTTTCTGCGGTCAGGCTGAGATCTTGGACTTGAGCGCTCGTGCCAGGAGTGAAGTCTATCGTTATCGTGAATGTATAGGTGTGGCCCGCAACCAAACCCGACGTCGCGTGAAATGCTGCTGCTGCACTTGTTGATTGTCCAATTGGAAGATCTCCTCCCGGTCCGAAGATGTAAAACGGTGTTGCTGTAGGGAAAGATGTGGCGCCCGAATAGACATAACCTGTGATACCGTCGGCCGAGTCCACAATCACTGTGACCGAGGTAATTGGGTTGCTAGCGCTGTTCTTTATATCAAGCACAAGCGTTCCTGCGCCCTCGCCCGTCGGCAGCGTGAGTCCCCCAGTAACTTGAACCATGCTCGCATCGGCTACCGTGCTCAAGCCGCCTATCAGGCCCGTGACGAAGGCGTATACTATGATGGCTGCTGCGACTGCGATGGCGATGAGGAGTAGGGTTGCGATGACTGGAGAGACTCCATGCTTTCGGCTTGGTGTGAGTAATAGGTTCATTCCAAGTAGGCCGGTTAGCCAAGTGAGATTCCGGTGGTTATTTAAGTCAGAAGACCGACGTTGGCATTCCCGTTCTTACAACCATCTAGATTTTCCGGACGAATCCGCCTCGGAGGCCAGTCCATCAGAGAACAAAGGATGGACAAGATTGATTTGAAATGTATCAGAAGACCTGTTGAGTCCAACTCGGGAGTTCCTCACCTTGAAGAGGGCTGAGATGCCCTTTGCAAGTTGGAGCTCAGATCCATGGGTCTTCTGAGAGCGGCAGATGAATCGAGCAGGAAGGGCAGACAAATATAACTCGAAGCTGAGCCGCGCAACCAATTGTCAGTCCAGGGACAAACAAGCACAGCATTCAGGCTGTTCATCACATTGTTCAGGGGACTGTCTTCCCTCGGTCTCAATCGACTTCATGACTTCGACCGAATGTATTGGGTGCTGTTCAGGACCTTAGCCCCTAAGGACCTGCTTCTCTTGCAATTGAAAGGCCGAAAGATGTATGTCAACCCACGCGACCTTTTCGTTTCTTCCCTTCTCATTCGCGACCTCAAGTACGAAGAATTCGAGTCGAGCTTGCTGGAAAGAATGCTTGCGCCGGGAGCGGTGTTCGTGGATGTGGGAGCCCAGATTGGGTACTACACGTCGCTGGCGGCAATGGCATGCGGAGATGCCGGTTGCGTTTACGCGTTTGAACCCAATATCACAAACTTCAGAATTCTGCTAAAGAACATTGAACTGAACAAATTCGCAAATGTGGTTGTTTGCCAAAAAGCCGTGTCGAAAGAGGAAAGTCACTCATTGCTCTATATAGATTCGTTCAACTTGGGAAAACACTCGTTGTCAGAAAACAACGTTACTGCGATTGATGAGCTTGAAGGAGTCCAGCCAGTCGAGACTACATCCCTCGATTGGTTCATGCGCTCCGTTGGTCAGAAGAGAGTCGACGTGCTGAAAATTGATGCAGAAGGTGCCGAGGGTCTCGTCATAGATGGAGCGCTGGGGCTTCTTGCCGAGCATGATGTCACAATCTTCATGGAAGTCTGGCCATTTGGGCAAAGAAACCTTGGAACTGACCCTGATGTAATGCTCTCAAAGCTCGATGCCCTAGGGTACACATGTTGGCTAATTGATGAGACAACGGACAGATTGCGGAAGTTGGAGGACCGCAACGAAGTCTGCAAGGGAAATGAACCAAGGAGAAGTTTCAATCTTCTTCTCCGGAAGATTTCTTAGGACACCGGAGCAAGCAGGACACTAAGCGAAATCGCGCGCCAAATTCTATGCAATCGAGATGACTTTGTTATTCGAGCGGCGCTCTTGCAGTGGTTCCAGGGCTCTTGTAAACGCTGACCCATCGCTCGTACATTGCACTGTTGCCTGTTCTGTAATCTCGCCACGCTTGCATTCGAGAAATGAACTCGATGGCCATCGCAGGAACGGCCCACGCGAGTCTTTGGGGGCGGCTCTTGATCGCCATGAACAGCGCGAATATGCTCGCTTTCAGACTCATGCTGGGGGCGTCACTCTTAGGTTGATTCAAATGTCCGTAAAACATGCGCTTTCTTCTCTCCATAATGTGGTGCAGGTTCACCGAAGCGTCGAAGTATGCAATAGCATCCTTCACAAAGACGACTCTCAGTCCCTCTGACTTCAGCCTGAAACCGACAAACTCATCATCGTTGATTGCCTCGTCGATGTCAATCATGCCGAGCTTGAAGGCGAACATCACCGCGCCCAAGAATGAGCTACGGGTCTGCCTCATTTGGTACTCCTTGCCATAGGCGAGGACCGCCCAGATTACATCGTCTATTAGATACGCAAGGCGACTGCCGGATGGTAACGCGACTTGCTGTGCCGACGCACCCCCGACATCAGGTGAGCCGAGAGCACCTATCAGTTTCTGAATACTTCCTTCGACCGGAATTGCATCAGCTCCAAGGTCAACGGCAATGTCGTAACCATTCTCCTTCGCGTAATTCACCCCATCCCTGAGCGCGACGGTCTTGCCAAGCCTCTTGGGATGCAAGACCACATGCGAACCGAAGGACCGCGCCACTTCGCTTGTCAGGTCTTCGCTACCATCATCTACGACGAGGACGTCACTACCGGACAACAATGGCAGGAGTTGGCGCAAGTTTTGCTCTTCATTGTACGCGCAGATGATTGTCAAGAAAGGCATGTCCAATCACCGGGCTCATGAGTGCTCATGATTGGCGGTGTCGTCGAAACCAATCTGCATTCTCCTCCACTCTTGACTGTCCAGTCGTCTTCCGTAACATTGTCTTGGCCTCAATTCCAAATGCTCCTGCGGACCAAGAGAAGAGAAACGAGACTATCAACTTGCAAACCCCAATCTGAATGCTGCTTGTTGGAGCAGACCATTACAAAAAGTTCGTGCAAAGAACTACGAACCAATCCTGTCCCGCCCGCCATCCGTTCTGGCAGCTGATCTGCTTCTCAGAAACTCAAACCCCACCACGAAGTGAAGAGCCACTAACGATATGATGCTCGTCGATATCAAGTTCGTCGCTGCGGTGACTGGTGTGTAACTCGGCATCGCGAGAGTCACAACGGGAGCGAGTATGGCTGTCGCAACTGAGAGACCCGTCGTTCCTGAAACAAGAAGAAGGGCATAATACGGAACAAAATAGTACTTGTAGGGAATAAGATAACCACCAAATACGAGAAGGGCCAATACAGCACCCACACAAGCCGTCAGCGAAAGGTTCACGTGTTTGACTTTCTTGAGAAGAGCAATCTCGGGAATCAATGGCACTAGTAGTAACATCGTAATGAGCCGCAACAGACCAGAAGTCTCCGCAGGAACACCCCCCAGCCAGTTTGTCAGTGTGGAACCATTCGCCTCTACTCCAGTGCAGACCTGGCTTATTTGAAGTGGGTTGTTGACTAAGTACGAGCATGTCAAATTGGGAAGTGTTGCGTTAGTAGCCGTGAAGCCACTCGCAAAGATTACACCACTGCTTGAGGGCAACGACATTAGCGGGTGGAAGTTGGGAAACAGATGACCCAATGTCAAAGAGTATAGGTATCCTACGGGAGCAAGAATCAAGAATGGTAACGATACTATGCCCACTACGCCTGCGACTATCCCAATTCCGAGTGCCAACGACCGAGCACCGTAAAGTCTGATGGCCCAGTATGCGAACGCAGGAAACATGAATATGGCGTCTTGTTTGAAGAGAGGCCCTCGTAAACTACAAAGAAAGGAGAAACAACGTAGGCAATGGAAGCTACAATCGCAAGTGTCTCTGTGCTGTTGCGCCTCAGAATCAGATAGACCAGAGGGGCGGACAGAGCATCAGCTAGGATTATTGGAATAGCGGCAGCATTGGAACCAAGTCTATAGAAAGGAGCGAGTACGTACAGAAAGAGCGGAGGGTAACTGTAAGGAAAATCACGGTACGGGAGGTATCCTTGAGAGAGCAACGCAAGCTCCTTAAGATAGTAAATAGAGAAATCTTCGAAGTTCTGCAGAGTAGGATTGAACGGTAAAGGGTGAAGAGCTTGCCACAGGAAGACAGATACTCGGACGGAAACCGATATTGCAAGAATTATGAAGGGGGTTCTACGCAATTGCTAGCAACTTGTCTTGGTGCCGATATACAAGAACCTAGTTGATGAACCTTAAGAAAAAACGAAGGATGGGGCGTCGTCCGCCCCTATCCCCGCGCATGTGATCTCTCTTAGACTTGTGCTGTTACGCTGAGTGTCTGGGTTTGTGTGCTGCCCGCGCTGAAAGTTATGACGACGGTCCACGTGTAGGTGTCACCGGCGGTGACGCCAGTCGCATAGGTCGCGACTCCGGACGTAGACTGTCCGATTGGAAGGCTGGCCGCGTATATGGTGAATGGCGTTCCGGCACCATATCCTGCGCCTCCGTAGGATGCGACACCAAGGCCATCTGCCAGGTCGGTAGTCACTTGCACACTCGTTATTGGGTTGTTGGCACTATTCTTGACATTGACTACAAGCGTTGCCCCGCCGCTGCCAGATGGAACGGTTAGCGTCCCGGACACTTGGACGAGGCTAGAGCCACCCGTGGTGGTCAGGCCGCCGATCAGGCCCGTGACGAAGGCGTATACTATGATGGCTGCTGCGACTGCGATGGCGATGAGGAGTAGGGTTGCGATGACTGGAGAGACTGCAGATCTTTTCTTTTGCTTTAGTGAAAACTTCATTCTATGTGTTCACTGGCTCTGGCTTGATAACGGCCCTTATTTAAGGTATGTGCTGGTAACTTGATTATTGGTCTGGAATATTGGAATCACAAGATAAATGCATAATCGTTCGAGAATATGTATGGCTAGAAATCCAAATAAATATTTCTATTATTCTGAATTAAAATATCCATTCTGAAATATTTCGGCCGAATGAAATGAATTAGGCGGTACCGTTCTGCGAGGAATCGGCGCCTTGAGAATCGGACTCCATCGAATCGGCGCGTTGGGAATTCGAGGTCCCGTTGTCCGACCTGTTCTTCGACCCCTTGGGTCTGCCCCTTCCCCTCTTGACCGGAGGCGGCGGTGGTGGGCTGATTACAACCGGCGGCTTATCCCGGATAGGAGCCCCGTGCTCCGGCGGCTCCGGCAGAACCTCCACTCCCTCAAGCTTTGGGGGCGGTCCACCCTCCCATACGACCGCCGGCCCGTTGTTCCTCGGCGCGGCTACAGATGGGCTCGGTACCTGTGGAACGGCAGCAGCTGCGGCCCGTTGTAACGCGGAAGCATACAATTGGTCGGCAGCCACTTGGGCGGCCTGCGTCCGGGTTGCCGGCACCTCCTCGTCGGCCCTGACCGAGGCGATGGTCGGTGGCACGATTACGACTCGGGGTGGGGCGCTCATGGGTTCCACCCTAGGTCTGGGCTGCACCTGGCGGACAACGGCTTCGTTCTGAACGGTTTCGCGCTTTTTCTGCTCGACCCTCTCCGCGACCCGCGTTGCGGGACCCTGAAGCTCGATGTACTCCTCCTTGCGAATGCCGGCCAGTCCTTGGGCGATCAGCCCATAGCCCAGCGCGGCCATGACCCCCAGGAAGACCGCCTCCAACGTCGTATCCTCCAGGAAGACCCCGTTGCTGGGCGTCGTGTTGGTGGCAATCTCGTTCTGAAGGCTCGAGACGATGATGTAGGACTCGAAGAACGCGACGACTAGCAGCACTATGCCTACTATCGCCGCACCGGTGCCGAAGACAACAAGCCTGCGCATGTCCCCGCCTCACTGGACCTCCGTCGCTCAGACCTGCTATATTAATCTCCCGCGCATTTCCGCCTAGCGGACGCGCTTGGAGACCACTCGACGAGAAGGTCCTGCTGGCCTCGACCGTCTTCGGTGCAGTGCTCCGTACGCCCCGGCCAGCACCACAGCCAGGAACGCGCCCTCGATTGACAAGTAGGGCAGGATGTAGAAGCCGGCGAAGAACGAGCTTGCGGAGGCCGCCAGCCCGGCCAGCTGCAACAGGAGATAGGAGAACACCACAGCAAAACCCACGACTAGACTCGCGACCGTCCCTGAAATCAGCTTGATCAGAACCCAGGGTCCCAGACGGAACATGGGCACTGCTAAGGGGAATCGGCTACTTATATGTTTGGAACACACATGAAGTATTTTAAGAATACTGATGTGGACTCTGACACACTGTCAGTTCTCTACTTCAACCTCGATGACCTTGCGCCTCATGGCGTTCCTCAGCGTCGTGTAGCCGAGGTAGGCCACCACGACGACGAAACAGGCCTCTATGGAGACGAAACCGTAGATCGTGAAATTGTTGGAGATCGCGCCCACGTTTGTGGACAGCGATAGGCTGAAGGAACTCAGCATGAAGGCCTGCAAGATCACGTAGCTGAAGGCGGCAGTGAACATGACGATGATCGCTGCAGCCAGACCTACCACGACCTTAGTGATCAGCTCACCGCTGTGGTAGGACATTATTACTACGGCTTCTGTGCAGGCTCGTTGCCCTATTTATGCGTGTGCAAGAGTGCAAAAATCGCAGAAAAGTGGGCGACGGGCAGCCAGCACGCCGAAAGAACGGAGGACCCGCAATGGTCCCCCTCTAGGGGACAGCCGAACGGGCGTTGGGCACAGGCCGACGTCCAAACCGTGAGCTCCCCAGAACAATCTCGGAGCAGAGCAGACTCGGAGGACCGGACGGCCGCCTGTCATTTCTCTCCGCCCCTGGCTCCGCCCAACCCTGGGCCATCGACCGCCACGTAAGTGGTTCAGACCACGCATGATATCACCTCAAAAGCCTTATGTATTCTCTAATACCATACTTGGTCAGTGGTGAGGTTGGCACAGCGAGCTCGGTCCGCCTATCCGGGGGCAAAAGCTTTAAAAGCAAACCCGGACAGAGCGTTTGAAGAAGTAACAAGACGGGCTTTGACCAGGTCTCAACTCACTAACCCTCACGCGCGTGCGGAGCAGGGGCTTTCAGATTTTGGCCTTCCGGGCGTGGCCTACATACTGGGTGGAGGGTTCCCAACAAGCAGCGTCTACCTGGTCTCCGGCGAGCCAGGGACATTCTATGCGACCTTCGCCCAGCAGGCGCTGGTCAACGCAGTCAAGAAGAAGACCAAGGTGGTCTATTACACTTCGGAATCCTCGAGCGAGGACACGCTCCAGGACATGCAGACCTATGGCTGGAACATCGAAGATTACATCGACGACGGCTCCTGGATGTTCACCCGCGTCATACCTCCCCAGCTCGAATCGATAATCAAGAGCACGCCGGTCGACCCCAGGGAGCAGCAGATCGACCTTCCCCTCAACTCGTTGCGCCTGTTGGAGGAGGACTTCGTCGAGAGACTCAACGAGGGAAGGTGGAGCGCGCTCAACCTGTCCTACCTCATCAAGAGCTACCCGGAGACCGAGATCACGGACCTGGTGATGTTCTGGGTCAACGGCGCCCACAAGGTCGGCGGGGTGCACTTCATTCTGCTTCCCAAGGGAATCCACGAGGAGGCGCTCGTCAACTACATCAAGAGCCTGGTCGACGGCGTGCTCTCGTTCAAGTTCGCGCAGGGCTTCGGGCAGGCCGAGGGGGAGATCGAGATTGAGAAGCTCCGCAGGGTCATCCCCAAGGTCAAGACCATCAGGCATGCCGTCCAGGACGACGGGCTCGCCATCGAGACGACTGCACGAGTCGGCTAGATGTCAGAAAACGCACGGGCGGCGATACGTTGCGGCCATGTGTAGTCCAAACCTATAAATGCAACTTACTGCGCGAGGTATTGGGCGTGACGCGATTGGGGAAGCGTAGGCGTGTGGAAGTGGCAGGCTCCGGTGGGGCGCCATTCATGCTTGATTGCGTTCATGTCGGGGGAGGTACGAGATAGGCGATGTCACTCGGAGGCGCCATGGTGATGGGCATGTCACCCGAGGAGTTCGTGAAGACGATTCAGTCAAAGAACATCCAGGGCCCCGGCCTTTCGCAGATCATCAGGATTGCCCTGGCGGACCTCCTCGGTGATATCTCTGCGGCCGCCTCGCTGGCTTACATGGGCGCTGCCGAGAACGGAGACATCAGGGGATTCGCCACTAGGGCCGACGAGCTCTTCGGGTCCAGCGCGCCGATGGTCTTCACCCACATAGTCAGGATGGCAGAGAAGAACGGCAAGACAGAATAGCCGGCCAAGGTCTGAAGGACGCGACGACCGGCCAACCCATTTAAGCAGGACAGCCTGACCTCCCAACGAATCCGCGCGTGTTCATCGGTCCGTTACTGTCAGGCGGTCAGCGCACTTGGCTGGAAGCAATCACGGTAGTCATACTCATCGGCACCATCATCGTCGGCTACATGCTCTCGTCGTTCCTGGCGGGAGCCGGCTATGAGCCCGTGCCCGGCAAGATCCTGTCGCGCATGATCGAGCTCTCTAGGCCCACGAAGGGCCAGAAGGTCTACGACCTGGGTTCGGGATTCGGCCGGATGATAATCAGGGTCGCGCAGCAGACCGGCGCGACCTGCGTCGGCGTGGAGGTCGACCCGCTCAAGGTCTGGTGGACCAGGCGGGCCATCGGAAACAAGGGCCTGCGAGGGCAGGTGAGCGTCGTGAAGTCCAACCTGCTCGTCGCCGACATATCGGACGCTGACTTTGTCTTCGTCTTCCTGTGGGACGGCATAATGCAGAAGCTGGCGCAGAAGGCTCTGAAGGAGATGAAGCCGGATAGCGTCATCGTCTCGTACTACCACAAGATTCACGGTTGGGAGCCGGAGGCGGAAGATGCAAAGATGAACGTCTATCTCTACAAGATTCCTGAGAAGGTCATGTAAAGGCTATATGGCGCGGCCCGGGCATTTCCTACGATACAATTGGCAGCAGAGAAGACTCTAAGATTCCAGGGAAAGGGCAGGGACCTGGACCAGCTGTCGCAGCAGATTGAGCAGCAGCTGCTGGCCGAGGGATACAAGACGCAGTCGAAGAAGGCACCTCTCGGAAACATACTCCAGGCGACCAAGGCCGGACTGGCGCGAGACCTGATCGCGGCCGACAGGGCGTTCACCATCATGGTCTCCGGTCAGCCCAACGACTTCACTGTCCACATCGGAATCGGCAAGTGGGTCCAGAATCTCGCCGTGACCGCCGTGGAGACCATCGCGCTGTCCTGGCTGTTCCTCCCGGTCGACGTCCCAGAGATGCTCTGGACCGTTCACGTGGAGAACGGCCTAGCCAAGGAAATCGCGCGCATAGTCGGCTAGACGCAGGACCGGACCGACACGACCGACGTGGGCCCGTGCCGGCCCCTCCTCATGTTTCCAGGCCGTCAACCAGCCAACGGTTCTGGTAGCGTGGCCTGGTGGGAGAGGCCAGAGCGAGTTCTCCTATTTGCAGCGAGTTGACAGCGCTAGGAATTGTGTGTGTCAATCAAGGTCTTCTAAATGACTGGCCATCAGAGCGCAGATACACGACACCACTTTGAGGGTCAAACTCCTTTTCGAACTCGGCAGGGTTTCCGACCGCCCTCATCGCCCCGAAAGCGCCGATGTTTGTGTTGGGAAAGGCATCGCGCAATCGATCAGCGGCTCCGATGATTGTCGCTCCGCGTGAAATGACGTCATCCACGAGAACAATATCAGTCGAGTTCCCTAGCTGGCCCTGAACGACCATCGTCTCATAGTGGCGTTGAGCCGTCGGTCTCTGAGAAGGGGGGACTAGATGTGATTTCGGAACGGCCTCGGTTCTTACCAGACAACACGTCACACGGCTTCCGAGGCCATTTCTGAGCAGCGCGTAGCAAAGCCGCTCAGGGACCCATAAGGTGTCTTTCTTCATCAGGGAACTGCTAGGAACAGGAACAAGGACAGAGTTTGATTGGAAGAAACCCCAGAACGGGGTATTGTTCCGCCTCCTGCTGACTTAGCAACCCAGCCGGACATCAGCATCGGGGGTTCCTGAATTGCCAAATCCTGCTTCAGCAAGGACATGACTCCCTTGGAGCGGATTATCTGGACTGCTCCCCTTGGTGGAATGTGAGAGGAGGCTAACGAACGGGACTGTTGTCAGCCTTAGGCTCATGGCTCATCGCGTCACACTGATTACTGCTTCGCTAGGAGGGAGGCATTCAAGGATGGCCTTTGGATTGTTGAGTTTGACTGCCCCGTACCTTACCATTTCCTTCGGCCATTTGAGAGATTGATCCTCCATCACGGACTTCCAGATGTACAACGGTCTTCCGAGCCGCAGCGCTTCCCAACCTTGTGAAAGAGATCCGCTGGACTCTCCAGCTTGAACAATCACTGAGGCGTTCGAAATCAAAGCCATTGTTCGGTTTCGCAGGATGAAATCTCTCGGCAGAGTAGAGTGACCCGAAGCAAACTGAGAGATAGCCCAGTGGTCGCGCATGATTGTGCGTTGGAGTTCGTGGTTTTCTGCGGGATAAGACCGGTCCAGCGGAGTCCCCAGCACGGCTACGGTTTTCCCACCGGTGTCAATCGCCGCGGCATGGGCTGCGCTGTCGATGCCTTTTGCTAGCCCACTCACGACTAGCACCCCGCTCCTAGCAAGAGTGCTGGCGATTGTACGCGCGGTCTCCAACCCAATTGGGGATGCTTCTCGAGATCCAACAATTGCGACTCGCGGTCTTGGCAAAGGCCAGACAGGTCCGCCGGCCACGTAGATGAAGGGGGGCGCGAACTTCCTCTCGACTTCGTTCAAAGGGCCGAGAAGCCTCTCGGGAGTTACAGTGGAGACTCGCTTCCCAGTTAACATCTCCAACGCGGTTCACGCGGCATCCTTCTCGTTATTTGCTTTGCGCAACAGAGTTAGCGTGTGAAGGGAGACCAAGCTGAATCTGATTACACAGCCGGCGCAACTTGAGTTTGTGTTCTTTCGTTCTATCTCTGACTGTCGCCTGCCTCCAGACAGTTGACAGGGAGGAATCTGCTCAGGCATGGCCTCCAGCGAAGTCACCAGAACCCCGTCAACCTCTAACAAAGTTCATTAGGTTCCTCAGAAGAGAGAAGCGTCCGTGACGACCATCCTTGCACCTGATTCATCGATGACGTTCATAGCGGCGCTGCTGGTGCCCCTTGTGCTGGGCTTCCTGGTGGGCATCATCGCCAAGGCGGCCGTCAAGGTGGGCGCTGCGATAGCGGTGATAATCATCATCCTCATAGTGACGGGCTTCCTGTCACCCAGCCAGGTGATCCAGCCCCTCGTACAGCTGGTGCGGACCGGGCCCAGCCTCGCCAGCAAGGTGAACCAGGTGGCCGGCTACCTGCCCTACTCCTCGCTCACGTTCATCATCGGGTTCGTCGTGGGACTCTTCAAAGGCTAGAGGAGCCACTCTTTCGGCGGCGGGCTCACCGCGGAGCAGTTCACTTCCCCCTTGACCCGCCGGATGAACGACGGACAGGCGAAGCAGACCAGGAAGTTCACCTCCCCCTTTACGACCGGGCAGTCGACCGCCTCCTTCTTCATCCGCGATATCAGCTTGGGGCTGGCGCCTCCCTTGAGCTCCGCGCTCACGACCTTCGGGACCTTGTGCGGCTTCGCGGACGTGTAGATCTTCACGACGAACTTCGTCTCAGTAGACAAAACGGTAGGTGTCCACGGCGCAGGGTTAAAAGCTTGGAGATGGAGGCATTCTGTAAAGTCTTTTACATGACAGGGTGGGCAATCCCGCTGTGGCGAAGTCTCAGTAGATGAAAGGAATCAAACGCCGCGTTCGTCTCATGTACTGCTCGTAGGCAGGTCCGAGGGTGGCCACAAGCATCGCTTCCTCGTTCCTGATTCGATAACTATACACAATGGAGAACAGCAGAATGACTACGATGACGGCCAGCCCGCTCATCGATGAGACTGCAAGTCCTGCCCACATCAGGAGATAGCCAAGGTAGCCGGGATGCCTCACTCTGGCGTAAGGTCCCTCTTCCACGAGAGGCTGCTTCTCCCGCATCTCAAGTTTCACCGAGAAGTAGCGTCCGAGTGTGACTCGAGCCCAAGCCCTTGTCGCAATTCCAACCGACATGATGACCAGACCTAACCATCCAATGGCGTATTCCTCGAACCTCAATGGCCCAGCCGAGGACAGTGAGGGGACCAAGGTAAGAGTCGCGAAGATAGAAACCCACACAAGGAGCGAGCTTCCTCGGTCTTGACTCCTGTCGCGGTCTGGACCGCTTCTGTCTCTGAACACGAAGTCAATTATGAGTACTGCTACCGCGAGAGGAAACGCAACCGTCAGCGGAGAGAGCGCGGACAATCGCTTGACAGCGAGTAAGCTGCTGTCTTAACTCTTCAGGCTCTTCTTAATCCTCTGTTCCCATTCTTCCTTAGTAATTACGCCCTTCTCCTCCAACAGCTCCGCTAGCGACGCAATCATGGCGTCCAAAACGTCAGTTTCGTCTGATTCGTCCTTCTCTTTCTTTTTGGGCATCTCAGACTCCTAGGGAATGGTCTCCAACTACCTTCGGATTCCTCGGGGCCAGGGCCCCACGACGATGGTCCCCGCCACGGTGTCGGTCCTGCAATCTATCATGGTGACGTTGGCAGAGCCGAAGTTCGCCGGGTGGAGGTAGTTGGAGGTCGGGTCCAGGACCAGGCCCTCAGGTCTTCGTAGAGATCTCCCTGATGCTGGCCGAGAGCCTCTTCTCGCCAGCCAGGTCGCAGTAGTAGGCGAGGAGCTCCAGCTGCTTCCTGACCTCCCGCCCCACCTCGCCTCTCTTCTTCTCCAGCTCCGCCTTGCCCTTGTTCGAGATGACGTACCTGCGCGTCGTGCCCTTCCCTCCGGGGAGCTCCACTATGGTCTCCTCGTCCCGCAGGCCCCTGATCATGAAATAGATGGAGCCGGGCCCCGGCTTCCAGGCGCCTGCGCTGGTCCGCCTTATCTGCTCCTGGAGTTCGGCCCCGGACAGCGAAGACTCAGACAGCAGCTGCAGAGCGATGAGCTTTAGCAGGCCTCTGGGAGCGCTGGCCATGGTTCGGGTGGCGCGCTGGTCGGGATATATGCGGGACGGTCGCGCCGCAGCGACGCGCGGGAACCTCGGTTTTATTACTCGGTAGTTCGTGACTCGGGTGATTGAGCTCACACTGCATCTCGCACATCAAGGACGCCGACGGCATCTGCTCTGCCGCTCTGGCTTTCGCCGCCAAGGGGGGCACCTTCGCCCTCACGGACTACGACGAGCTGATGGACGAGTTCGACAAGATCCCCGCCGGCTCGACCGAGCTGGTGCTCTGCGACCTGGGCACGGACTCCTCGCGCTTCCAGAAGTTCAGGGCGAAGATGGCGCCGCTCCTGCCACGGCTCAAGGTCACCTACATCGACCACCACCACCTGTCGCCGGAGACGAGGACGGCCCTCGAGGAGATGGGAATCCGCGTCGTCCACGACACGACGGAGTGCGCCAGCATGCTCACCTACAGGACGTTCAAGGACCTCCTCCCGCCCAGGGCCAGTTACCTCGCCATGTTCGGAGCGGTCACGGACTACATGGACGCCTCTCCCCTCGCGGGGAAGATGATGGAGAGGTTCGACCGCCAGTTCGTCCTCCTCGAGAGCACGCTGCTCTCCTACGCCATCTCCAACCAGGGCCGGAACGCCCAGTACCTGGGCTCGCTGGTGGTGGCCCTCTCCAGGATGGAACTGCCGCACACCATCGAAGGGGTCGGCGCCTACGCCCTGGACCAGGCGGAGACCATGCGCAGGCTGGAGGCCGAGGTCGGCGGGAAGGCGACCGTCATGGGGAGGCTGGCCTACATGGAGACTGACCAGAGCAGCACCGGCAACGTCGCCAAGCTGCTTCTCGGGGCCTTCGACGTCCAGGTCGGGGTGTCATACAGGGCGAAGACGGAAGAGAAGGCGGAGGTGAGCCTGAGGTGCACCTCGGAGTGCAGGGTCCACCTGGGCCAGACCATCAGCGAAATCGCGGCCAGGTACGGGGGGAACGCCGGAGGCCACGCCAAGGCCGCAGGCGGCACGCTCCCGAAGTCGGCCCTGCTTCCGTTCCTCAGGGAGCTCGAGGCGCGGCTCTAGCTCAGGCCGTGCAGTAGAACTCGACGGACCCGCCCAGCTGCCGCGATTTCATGTCGACGCGCGAGAAGTAACGCTTCAGCAGGGTCGAGAGCGCCCCGTTCCTCAGGGTGAGCACGTAGGTGTCGAAGAGGGAGCTGAACCTCGTGCCAGCGAAGCCGCCTGTGAGCGCGCCTATCAGCGGGATGCCCACTCGGACGTAGACACCGAGGAGCACCGACTCGAGGAACGAGTCGGACTTGCCCAGGTCGCAGAATGCGAACCGCCCCCCGCCGGCCGTGACCCTCCTGACCTCTCCCAGCGCCGTTGCCAGGTCCCTGGCGTCCCTCAGCGAGAACCCGGCCACCAGAGAGCGGAACGCCCCGTCGCGGAAGGGCAGCGCCTCGAAGACGGCCTGCACCATCAGTTCCGAACCGGCCGCGTGGAGCATCTTGCTGGACGCGTCGAGGAGCACGGGCGTGCCCCCGCAGCGTGAGACCACCCGGGCCATGGTCCCCGGGCCCGAGCCGAGGTCCAGGACGAGGCCCGGCCCGCCCACGGCGAAACGCACCACCTCCTTCCGCATCCTGACATCCGAGAAGAAAGCTATGCGGCTGGAGCCGGACTCGTAGATGGGGATGATCGCCTCGAGCGAATCGACGACGCTTCCCCACCTGCCCTGGAGGCCGGGCCTCCGCGCTGCAGCCATTGCCGCCGACACGATTTTCCGGCTTGTAAGTCTTGAGCCCCGCGACGCCGGCCGCCCAGCAGGAGCGGGAAACCTTTTCTGCCGAGCACCGCCGGCCAGCACGAAGATGGAACCGGGCCCGCTCGTCAGCTTCCTCGTGAACCGGCCGGCTGCCTCCGTCGACATCTTCATCGCCATCGTCCTGATCCTCCTGGTGCCCGGCTTTGCCCTGGTGGCGGTCTCCTTCAGGATGGGAAGAGAGGGGAGAGCCAAGCTGCTGGCCACCGGACTGGTGCTCCTGGTCGCAGGCGGGGCCGTCTCCTACCTGTCCAACCCCCTGGCGCAGAACTCGGTCGCGGTCGGCCACGGCTCGGTGCGCGTCCAGGCCCCTCCCTACTTCGACATCAACATCACCTCAAGCCAGATAGAGCGCGCCTACGTGGTGAACCTGACCGACTGGAACGTCTCCATCACGGCGAGGACCGGAGGGACTGCGCTGGGTTCGTTCCGGTCCGGCTACTTCAAGCTCTCCAACGGGGCGAGCGCCGAACTGCTCACCACCGGGCAGAGCAACCTCGTGCTGGTGCTCAACAGCGGGGCCTACGTCATCCTGGGGCCAGAGGACTTCCAGGCCTTCCTGGTCGCCTTCGACCAGTCCGTGACCCAGGCCGGCACCGTCTAGGCCCCGCGTTCGGGCCAGCGGTCGAGAGTGCCGCAGTCACCTCAGACCGACGCCATCGTCTTCTCGTCCAGCTTCAGCTCGAGGGCGAGAGCGTTCTCTTCGACCTGCTCCGGGACGGAGGCGCCAACGATGGCGCTGGTCACGACCCTGTTCCTCACGACCCAGGCCAGCGCCAGCTGGCGGAGCGAGACGCCGGCGGCGGCCGCGGCGGCCTGGAACCTTTCGAGGTCGGCGAACCTGTTCTCGGCCCTGATCCGCTCCCAATACCACTTGCGGGCCGCGGCGCGGGTCCCCGGCGGCGGCGCGTCCTGATCGGCCCTGTACTTCCCCGTCAGGAAGCCTCCCGCCAGGGGGCTGTAGGTGAGGACCGCCAGGTTCATCCTCTCGCACTCAGGGAGGAGGTCCGCCTCGATCTCTCGCTTGAGCAGGCTGTACTCCGGCTGGACGGCGACGGGTTTCTCGAGGCCCAGGGACTCGCAGACCCTGTCGACCTCGCGCAGCTGCTCCGCCGTGAAGTTCGAGACGCCCACGTACCTCACCTTCTCCATCCTCACCAGGTTGTCCATCGTTGTGAGCGTCTCCTCGAGGGAGGTCTCCGGGTCGAACCGGTGCAGATAGAACAGGTCGATGTAGTCCGTCTGGAGCCGCCTCAGGCTCTCGTTCAGCTGCCAGATGAGGTGCTTCCGGGAGAGGCCCGTCGAGTTGGGCTTCCCCTGGTCGAGGGTCATTCCGGCTTTGGTGGCAATGACCAGGTCCTCCCTGTTGCCGCCGATGGCCCTGCCTATGAGTTCCTCCGACCGACCGCCGGTGTACATGTTCGCCGTGTCGATGATGTTCACCCCCAGGTCGACCGCCTTGGCAATGATGCGCCGGGTGGTCGCCTCGTCCACCTGGACTCCGAAGTTGTTCGTGCCGAGGCACAGCCGAGAGACCTTGACGCCCGCCCTGCCGAGCCGCATGTACTCCACGGCATCTCTCAAGGCGGACATCTAGAAAAACCGCTAGGTGAGACCGGAGGAGCCCGCCTCGCCGTGCCCTCCAGCTGCCGTTCTGCCTGGGAGAACAGCTGTTTTCGTGCGTAGTATTAAGGACCCTCCCCCCCAATAGGTAACCAGTGAAACAATGTGTTGAGCTCAAGAGTCAAGGATTCGAAGCAGAATAGGATTGCCGCCCTCCTGGTCGGCCTGTCGCTGGTCGGGATTCTGATGATCGGCGCCCCCCCGGGCAGGGCCGCGACGGCCGCTACCACCTATGACAACGTCCAGCTGTCCATCCACACCACGAACGCCACGTTTGCGGGCACCTACACCGTCACGGCCTTCAATTCCACCGGCTACCCGCTGGTGACCTACGAGACGCCCTACCCGGCGGCCTCCTTCGAGCTGCCCAGCGCCAGCTACATCTTCACCGTGAGCGCGTCCACCCAGACCATCTACGCCTGCCCCCTCGGCTCGGGCGTCTCGACGGCATCGGGCAGCGCCACTGCCACCGCCGCCTCGGGCGCTTCGAGCGCGGGAACCGGGATAGTCCTACCCATCTGCTACCCGGGCTACCCCCAGGATGAGTACGGCTTTGCGGTCCAGCAGGTCTCTGGGCCCACGTCCATCACCATCTCGACCAAGCCCGACTCCAGCTTCCCGACGACCACGATCACGGTGCACGTCCACTACGTCAACGGGACGGCCGCGATGGGCAGCAACCTCTACGCCTCGGTCCTCGGAGGGGACTGGTACGGCTTCGGCGGCGCGACGCCCCTCAACATGTCGGCAACGACCGGGCCTGGAGGTTCGGCCCAGATCGTCGTGCCCGCCGCGCCCGTGGACGTGACGGCCTGGAGCTGGATTCCCGTGAACCTGCCCGCCAGCCAGACCACCACGGTGGTGAACATCGGGGGCGAGAAGGTCAACGTGACCGTCAACTGGGAGCCCTCCTACGTGGGCCTGGCAGGCTCGGTCCTCATCGTTCCGCCGCAGACGAGCGGGAGCATCACCCTCCACAGCCAGCAGTCTAGCTACTGGGTCACCCCGGAAGGGGCGACCAGTGGGGGCGGCTCGGTCAGCACAGGACTGGCGACCGGAGAAGCGGTGACGAACGGTCCGGACCTAGTCCCGGCCAGCATCTCCTCGCAGCAGTCGACGGGCCAGTCGGGCGCCTCGACGGTAGTTAGCACGTCCACCGTGGTCGAGCGGGTCGCCACGGCGCCGGGAACCGTTTCCACCATCGGCTCGCCCGCGGCCAACTACGACTCCGTGCTTCTCACCATAGTGGGAGCGCTGGCCTTGGCCCTGGCCGCGACCAGTCTCATCATAGTGAAGCGAAGGCCCGGGCCTGACGCCGGCTCGGGTCAGCATGCGGAATCGGCGGACTCCGGCGTCCACGTCGACTAGACGATTCGGTCGAACTCGCGCATGACGATGGGTATCTGCTCGACCAGGTCGCTCGCCGTCATGTGGAGGCCCACCCTCTTGGCCGCCTCGACGCCGGCGGCCCCGTTGACATAGGCCGCGCAGCAGGCCGCCTCGAAGGGAGCCATCCCCTTGGCCGAGAGGCCCGTGACGACGCCCGTCAGGACGTCCCCGGTCCCGCCCGTGGTCATGGCGGGGGTGTGAGTCTCGTTGAGCCCGACGCGCTCCCCGTCGCTCACTATGTCGACGCATCCCTTGAGCAGCACGGTCATCTTTGACTCCCTTGCCTTCTCCGCGACGAGCCCGATCCTGGTCTCCAGATCGCCCTCGACCTTGGCCAGGAAGAGCCGCTCGAACTCGCCGTAGTGGGGGGTCACCGTCAGGGGGACATTCTCCACGGCGCCGACTATGGCAGTCCTCAGGGCGTCGGCGTCGGCGACGATGGCCTTGCACCTGGTCGAGAGCCGCGTCAGCGCGTGGGCGAGCTCGTCGGGGTTCTGCGGCCCCAGCCCCGGCCCCACGCCTATGCAGTCCACCTCGGGCAGCCAGGACGTCAGCCTGTTGGCGTTCCCCCTGGTCAGCTTGCTGTCGGGCAGAGGGATGACAATGAGGTCTGGCGACATGGCCCTGACCGGAGTCGCTATGACAGCGGGCACAGCCAGGTAGACGATGTCCAGGCCCGTCCTCAGGGCGGCCATGGCGGCGTGGAACGGGGCCCCGTGGTAGATCCTGCTGCCTCCCACGATGGCGGCCCTGCCGTTCATGCCCTTGTGCGAGTCGGCCCTCCGCGGCGGGATGCGCGCCGCCACGTATTCCCTGTCTATCGCTATGCGGTCCATTTGTCTCATCCTAGAAGTTGTAGTGCCTCTGCGTGTGCGGAAGCGTCACCAGCGACTCGACGGGGCAGTTCAGGTTGAGCCGCTCCTTGAGCTTCGGCAGGGACTGGTCCATGGACGCGATGGTGAATATCCCGACCACCCTGGCCCGGGCCTTCTCCGCCAGCTTGACGAGGGCGTCTATGGTGATCCCCGACTGGATGAAGTCGTCGACTATCAGCACGTGCTCGCCCTTCTTGATGGAGTTCTTGGGCAGGTAGAGGAACTTCACCGAGTCCGGAGAGTAGACGATCCGCTGCTCGTAGAAGTCCTCGATCCCCTGGTCCCTCTCGGACTTGGCTATGGCGACGTTGACGTTGAACTCGTCGGCCACCTCGACGGCCAGGGGCACCCCGTCCACCTCCATGGTCAGGACCTTGTGGACCTGCGAAGGCCCGAACTCGCTGTAGACGACCTTGGCTATCTGCCTGAGCAGGCCCACGTCGAAGGCCGCGCGGGAGAGGTCGTAGGCGCCGTCCGGCGCCACCCTCACCTGGTCGCTCACCATCTTCCTCAGCAGCTTCTCGCGGAAGACGGCCACGAACTTCTCGGACCTCGCCGCGCTGGGGAGGACGTGCCCGCGGACGTACCTGCTCAGTATCGGCGCCGAGAGCCCGAGGAGCGCAGACAGCTCCTTGTAGCTGTAGTTCTTCTTCAGCGTTGCGAGCAGCTCCACCGACGATATCCGCGATTTGACGTCAGCCACCCGACTCAAGACGTATCACCCGTTGTTTTCACAGACGAATGTAGAAAAGTGTTCTCATCCCGGCCTGCGATTTATCCGGCGATGCAAACGCTCAGTGGCCCAGGATGGCCCTCAGCTGGCCGGGCAGGAACGACTTGTCCGGGTAGTAGAGGAAGAACCAGAGGAAGACGCCCGCCAGCAGCACGTAGGCCACCTCCTGGAAGAACCACTTCCGCGTGAGCAGGTAGGCGCAGCCTATGGAGATGGCCGGGATGGCCGGCAGGATGTAGTACGGGTAGGTGATCCTCCCATAGTAGTAGAGCGCGATGTAGGGGAAGTAGCAGAAGACGAACCAGAGCAGAGCGAACCGCGCGAGCCGGAACGAGGGCGTGTCGATGCTCACGGCCGAGGTCAGGTCAGCCACGGCCCCGGCCACCGCGGCCCGGCTTGCCCAGAGCTTGTAGGCCAGGTAGACCACGTAGGGAGCCCAGATGTAGGTCAGCCACACCTCGAAGAAGTTGGTGATGCCCCAGTAGCCGATGGATACGTAGGTGTAGCTGCCGATTATGCGGGTGACGAAGTAGCCCACGGCTGAGTAGTAGGTCACCCAGTTGAACGGGGTGATGTACGGAGCACCGCTGCCCCAGACAGACCAGCCCTGGCTCGTCGGCGTCATCTTCAGCCCCGATCCGTAGCTCAGTATGTACCTGATGTCGTCTACGAAGGTGGTCAGGCCGCCTGCGCCGAAGAGGCTCACGTAGAGCTGCAGCCCCGCCGCGAAGACGACTCCGACGATTATCAGCATCTTCAGCGTGGAGAGGGCCCTGGCGTTCTTCCCTCCGGTGCCGAAGAGCAGGTTGTAGAACAGGAGGAACGCTACCATGAATATGGCCGTCTCCTTGCAGAGAGCCGAGACGCCCAGCAGGACGGCGGCGAGGGTCACCCGGTCCAGCTTCCAGATCCGGATGTCGGCCAGGTAGACCAGGAAGGCCAGCAGCGCGAAGAAGATGCTCTGGACGTCGATGACAGCCATGCTCGAGTGGATGAAGAAGAGAGTCTCGAAGGCCAGGAGGTAGGCGGCGAAGAGCGAGATCTTCGCGTCCCTGGTCAGGCTCCAGCAGATCCCGAAGAGCACGGGGATGCTGAGCGTGCCCAGGACGACCTCGAAGAACCTCCAGCCGAAGGCGTTGTTGCCGAATATGGCGATGCCCGCGGCTATCACCGCCTTGGACAGGAACGGGTGCTCTATGTTGCAGTTGTCCTGGCCGGCGGCGCACTTCTCTCCGGAGAGCAGCGCCTGGGCCGCGGGCACGTAGTAGATCTCGTCCATGACGCAGCCCTGGACCTGCTTGCTCACGTCGTAGCAGCTCATGTCGACATAGGACACCGTGATCTGGGTCGACGAGAAGGTGTGCACGGTCCAGTTCCCGGTCACCTGGGCGCCCGGCATCAGCGGCGCCGAGACGCTGGGCGTCGACGAGAGCGCCGAGTCGGACAGAGAGACGTTGCCCACGGACAGCGCCAGCGACCCGATCGCATCGCCTCCGGAGTCCTGTACAGTGATCCCCAGGTCCGCGCCCGAGAGCGTCGAGGAGAGCGTGATGCGGTCATCGTGGACCGTCTGGCCGACGCCGCCCGAGAGCGAATAGGGCGTGTAGGCTGCGGGGTTGTTGATGGTGTAGAAGTGGGCCAGGAAGATGCCGGTCGTTATCATCAAGAGCAAGAGCAGGGTCATCCTGTGCTTAGGGTACCTCAGGAGGAGCCAGAAGATGCCCGCGACCACGGACGAGCACGACCCTGCGGCGAGGATGTAGAAGAGCGGGTTCACAACCGCCGCGGAGACCGTACCAGGCCAGCCTGCGTGCAGGACGATGACCACGAGCATCACGGCCAGGTCGACGAAGGACAGGCCGGCGAGGAAGAGCACCAGGAACCGCATGCCCCCGTAGGTCTTCTCCTCGGTCATCGCAGGGCGCCGGTCACACCCCTGATATTACAGTTTGCCAGAATCCCCTTCACGCCCCTAGAAAAGCTCTAAAAGGGCGGGAATCGGTCAGGACGCGGAAATTGTCTTCTATAGTTTTCCGGAGATTTGGGGACGAGCTGAACGCGTTCATAGGTAAGCCCGTCACGGTCACCACCGCCGAGGGGAAGGACTACGGGGGAGTATTGGCAGGAGTGGACGAGAGCCTCAACCTGATACTGGACAAGGTCACGGGGGCGGGAGAGAACGTCTTCAAGGTGGCAGTCAACGGTTCGAACGTGAGGGAGATCAAGCTACTGGCAAAGCCCTTTGACTTCAAGGCCCTTGGGGACAGGATGAACCGCGTATTCCCCGGGCTCGTCTCGGTCAGGGAGGACCTCGGCGTCATCATGGTCATGGACAAGATCAAGGTCACCGAGAAGGGCGTGGAGGGGGCGGGGCTCGCCGTGGACAAGGCCAAGAGCATCTACGACGAGTACATGCGCGAAGTCAAGAAGTGAGCGGGACCGCCCAGGGATAGGGCCGGGAAGATTTAACCCAAGCCTCGTCGGGTCGTGAAGCCATGCCCATCACATTCGAGGTCAGGGAGACGGACCTGATGGGCAGGATAGGGGTACTCAGGGTCGGCGGCAGGTCCATCGAGACTCCCTGCCTCGTGCCGGTCATCCACCCCGTGCTGCGCGACATCCCGCTGGCGAAGTACACGGAGATGGGCTTCGGCGCCCTGATGACCAACGCCTTCATCACGTACAAGAGGAGGAGGGAGGAGGCGCTGGCCAAGGGCCTCCACGCGATGCTGGGCTACGACGGGGTCCTGATGACGGACTCCGGAGGATACCAGGTGCTCCAGTACGGACAGGTCGACATGACGCCCGGCATCATCGCCGAGTTCCAGTCGGCCATCGGCTCGGACCTCGCAGTGACGCTGGACAAGCCGACGGGCTACACGCTCTCGGAGGAGTACGCCCGCGAGACCATGAAGGTCAGCCTTGATGGCGCCCTCGAGACCATCCGGAGGTTCAGGGACTCCAAGACCACCTGGGTCGGACCCATCCAGGGCGGCCTCTTCGACGGGCTCGTAAGAGCCTCGACGATGGCGATGCTGCGGGCGGGCTTCGAGTTTCTGGCGCTGGGCAGCCCCGTGGAGATGATGGACAACTATCTCTTCGCGGACCTTGTGCGGATGATAATGGCCGCCCGGAGGTCGATGCCCTTCTCGGTGCCTCTCCACCTCTTCGGCGCGGGCCACCCTCTCACGATACCGCTCTCGGTCGCGCTCGGCTGCGACACCTTCGACTCCGCCAGCTACGCCCTCTTCGCGAGGCAGGGAAGGTACATGACCGAACGTGGGACGCTGATCCTCGAGGAGATGAACTGCCTGCCCTGCAGCTGCCCGGTCTGCAACTCGACCACCAAGGCAGACCTCGTGCTCATGGAGAGGTGGGACAGGGTCAACAGGCTCTCGCTGCACAACCTCTACCTGCTCAGGCAGGAGGTCCTCCGCTGCAGGGAGGCCATCGCTGAGGGACGCCTCTGGGACCTGGTCGAGGAGAGGGCAGCAGTCCACCCCCGGGTGATGACCGCCTTCAGGGAGATGGCGAAGAACTCAGAGTGGCTGGCCGGCGGGACTCCGTTCCTCAAGGAGCGCGGGCTGCTGGTGCGGAGCGACGTCGACGCGTCCCGTCCGGAGCTGGCCGCGGCCCGGGCGCACCTGGCGCCGGTGATGAAGAGGAGGTCGACCGAAGCTATCCTCGTCGTGGCCGAGGGCGAGAGGCCTCTCTCGAGGAGCGCGTTCCACCAGCGACTCCTGAAGCTCACCAAGGGTTCGCCGCGGGACATCTACAAGCTTCACAGGCAGCTGGGCCCCTACCCGGCGGAACTGGAGTTCGTCTACCCGTTCACCCAGACCGTGAGCGATGGAGCGGTCGGCCCCATCCAAGTCCGCGCCGCCGTGAAGAAGCTGAGGACCATGGGGTACTCGTCCGTCGTGATCTGCCGGAAGGACCGCACGCGGACCGTGAAGGGCCGCGCCTAGGAGTAGATGGCGCCGGAGGGGCCGCGCTCCTTGTCCTTCTGGGCCATCCCCATCAGTTCCTTCTCCAGCTCCTCGGCTCCCTTGATCAGGGGCGCCGTGCTGATGTTGATGTTGTAGCGCTTCGCAAGGAACTCGACGGCGCAGGCCGAAGCCCTCGGGTCTACTCTCTCGGTGTTCGAGTAGGCGAGCAGGGCGTAGGCGGGGACGTTGTGCATCTGGAGCGTGTTGAGGAGTATCGCCACCGGGCCCACAATCATCCGGCCCTCCTCGAGGATGGGCTCGCCCTTGAGCTCCTCGAGCTTCGCCATCGTGTCCGTGACGACCACCCTGTACTTCGAGTCGTCGCCCTTGAGGGACTCGTCCAGGCCGCCTATCAGCGCCACTTCATGGACGCCGGAGTCGGCTATCCACTGGCCCAGCTCTCTGAAGAACTTGTTCTCGTTCTCCCTCAGCGGGGGCACGTCGGCCTTCAGCAGGGCCAGGTCGCCCGACACGAAGAGCTCGTAGGGGGTCGAGATCCTTTCGTTGAGCGTAGAGGAGACGGCAGGGGCGAACTCCGAGTCGATGTAGAACTCGCGCTCCGCTTTCAGCTCCTCGATGAGGAACTTCACCGACCAGTAGCCCGTGGCGCCGATGCCGTGGAATCCCGCTATGAGGGTCTTGGTCTTGAGGGTCTTGCCTTCAGGTATTATCTTGATGGATGACAAAGATGTGGTGTCGCTTCCGGGAGCCTCTCCTTAAACTCATCTGTCCAGGACTCTGCCCTCGCGAGCCTGTCTGGACCACGTGCCGGGCGGAGCCGACCCTGAAAGGGCGCGTCCGGAAAAAAAGGGAGGATGGTGCCGCTAGGCGCGACCTGCAGCGATGATTGTCGTCGTCACGTGCAGCAGCACCAAGTAGTCGTTTCCGCCAACGTGGATGTTCATCATGAGCAGGTTGTAGGAGAAGAGACCGCCGAGCGGCGTCGGGCCCGACGAGAACGCCGTGAAGGTGAAGCTGCCACCTTCGACCGTTCCGACTCCTTTGATGAACCCCTGTGTCATCACGGCCGACCCGCCCGTGATGGAGTAGGTCGTTGTTCCCAGGGAGACTGCGCCCGCCGTGACCTTGGCGTCGTAGACCGAAGCTGCGTTCGCCATGGGCGCTATGGTCATGGTCCCTGCTGCGGGTCCGGTGAGGGACGTTGGGCCCCCGAGCTCCCAGTACTGCCCGGAGGTGCTGGTCAGGATGATTGAGACCGGCTGTACGGGGTTGGCGGCTGCCGGAGAGGCGATCACCAGCACGGTGACCATCAACGCCGCCGCGCAGAGGACTCCAATCCGCTTGCCTTCTATGCTTTGCGTCATTGTCATCGGCGTACCATGCGAACGGGCCACAGTTGAGACTGCGCTTTGGAACGCGCGTTCAAGGCCGGTGAACACGCGGCTCGGAAAGCTTCGGAGACGTCCCGAGTCGATGGCTTGACATCCACCAGGTTGCCCTCCCTGCGTACCCGTTCAGCGGTAGAACGCTTCCATCGGTGCCCGGGCTCAGCCGCGGAACGACGACGGCGGCGACAAGACGGACAAACACTTAAAGAATAGGCGCCGCAGCGCTAAAACGCAGCTTATAGTTATGCAAGTTAAAGTGTTAGGAGCGGCCCGCCAGGTTGGCAGGTCCGGCTTCATGGTCTCGCACGGGGACACCAACATCCTGCTGGACTACGGTGCAATGACGACGAAGGAACCGGGGTTCCCCGTGCACGTCCAGCCCAAGGCCGTGGACGGGTTGATATTGAGCCACGCCCACCTGGACCACTCCGGCGCCGCGCCGGTCTTCTTCATCGGCGGGGAGCGGGTAAAGATGCACTCCACGCCGGTGACATCGGAGCTCTCGAGCCTTCTCATCAACGACTTCATCAAGATCTCGGGCCCCTACCTGCCGTTCGAGTATCTCGACCTGCTGGCCATGGAGAAGGCCACCGTAAACCACGGTTACAAGCAGAGTTTCCAGATCAAGGACATGACCGTGACCTTCTACGACGCAGGCCACATCCCCGGGTCGTGCATCGTCGCCGTCGAGGCTGGCTCCAAGAGGCTCATCTACACGGGAGACATCAACGGCACCGAGACCGAGCTGCTCAACCCGTCCTTCAAGAGCCTCGGCGATGCGAACATGGTCATCACCGAGAGCACCTACGCCACAGCCGAGCACCCGGAGAGGCAGCGCGTCGAGAAGGAGTTCGTGGACTACGCCAACGAGATAGTCGAAGGAGGGGGCGTCCTTCTGGCACCGGCGTTCTCGGTCGGCAGGGCCCAGGAGCTCGCCATGACGCTCCACAGGCACGGGTTCAAGCACCCCATTGGGATGGACGGCATGGCCCTGAAGGTCAACGAGATCATATTGCGGTACCAGGAGTACATCCGAGACCCGACGCTCTTCCGCAGGACCCTGGAGGGCACCGAGCAGATCACCGGATGGAATCAGAGGGAGAACTTCATCAAGAAGCCAGGCGTGGTGATATCCCCCGCGGGGATGCTCGTCGGAGGAGCCTCGATCTTCTACAACCAGCGGCTCTCCCAGAAGGAGAAGAACGGAATTTCGCTCGTGAGCTTCCAGGTACCTGGCACTCCAGGCAGGACGCTGCTGGACCGGGGGCTCACCCTCATCAACGGGAAGCCCACCAAGGTGAAGGCCCAGGTGAGGAAGTTCGACTTCTCGTCGCACAGCGGGAGGGGGGCCCTGCTCTCTGACCTCAAGGGCATCGGCGGCTCGCCCAGGTTCATGACCGTCCACGGAGAGGAGGAGAGCTGCGTACAGCTTGCGACGGAGCTGCACAACGAGCTTGGCGTCGAGGCCTTCGCCCCGAGAGTCAGCGAAGTCTACGAGGTCTGACCCCCTTGGGTTCCGAGGCCCGGGCCAAGGCCATCAACGCCAAGGGGATCGGGCTGATGGTGGGCTTCGTCGCCGTGGTCCAGCTGGTCGCTCTCTACTTCACCTACGTGAACACCCCTGTGACAATCCAGGTAGGCGCAACCTACGCCCCGGCCGGGACCTCGCCGGCGGGTTCCTTCTCGAACGCTCTGCTACTGGTCGCGGCGGTGCTCGCCAGCACGCTTGTGGCCGTCTGGCTCATCAGGAGAAGGAGGGCGCGCATATTCACCTCGGTGGTCTATCTGGGGACATCCCTGGCCCTGTTCCTGCTCACCCTCCTGACCGCCGACGACGTCACGTCGAGCTACATGTCCGAGTATCCCGCGCTGTACCTCTCGCTCGTCCTCTCGGCCGGCGTCGTGGCGCTGTTCGCCCTGAGCGTCCGCAGGCGGAGATTCCTCTTCGTCGCGCCGTTCATCACCGGTCTCCTCTCGGCCGAGGTGGGGAGCTACTTCGCCGCGGAAATCCCCCTGTACACCGCCCTGCTGCTCCCGCTGATCTTCTCGATCTATGACATCTACGCCGTCTTCGCCGGACCCCTGAGGCAGCTGGTGACCATCGCGCCCACGGAGGTCCTCAGCGCGGTCACGTCGCAGCTCGGGGAGTTCTCGATAGGGACAGGCGACACCATATTCTACTCGATGCTCCCGGCCTTGGCCCTCTACCAGTTCAACGCCTACTACGCGCTCTGGACGCTGCTGGCCGTGGACCTGGGCGTAGTGATAACCCTCTACCTGCTCTCCAAGTCCAAGATGCTCCCGGGGCTTCCCGTCCCCATGGCCCTTGGGCTGGGGACGCTCGTCCTGATGATAGTCCGCTAGTACTCGACCAGGGGGAGCTTCGTGCCCTTGGTGAGGGTCTCCACGTCGGCCTCCTTGGTCTTGTAGGTGTAGAGCTGGTCTGCAGTCCTGAGCTTCACCTTGGTCGAATCGCCGTTTCTGAGCACTCGAATCTCTGTGGCCTTGGGGAGCAGCTTCTGGAATTCTTCCTTGCTCGTGATCTCTCTGGGCATGGATTGGCGGCCTGCGAAGGGCGGGATTTAATCCTTCACGCTCCGCGTGGTCCTCGTACGGGGGGTCAGACCAGGGCCGCGAGCGGCAGCAACACGGGTGAGTGCACTGAGTGTCCATCGATTATATACTCGTCGTACCCGTCATGTGCGAGATGAGACCAAAGCCGAAGGCGGCGGGCGAGTTCGCCATCCAGCGGGCGTCGACCGGCAACGCTGAACTGGACTCCCTGTTGGGCGGGGGTTTCCCGCGGGGTAGCCTTATCCTCGTGAGCGGCAACCCGGGGACCGGCAAGACGATATTCTCAGCGGGCGTCCTATACCAGGGAGCCCGGCGCGAGAAGGAGAACGGCGTCTACGTCTCCTTCAGCGAGGACAGGAAGGCCTTCTTCGAGAACATGAGGACGGTGGGCCTCGACATGGAGGCGCTCGAAGAGGAGGGGCGCTTCAAGTTCCTCGAGATGTTCGCCACGACCCGGGAGGGCATGGGCAAGGTCGCGGGAGAGCTGCTCGAGACGATACGCGCCACCGGCGCCCGGAGGCTCGTCGTCGACTCCTACTCGGCCATGGCCCAGGCCATCGGCACCGACTACGAAGGCAGGCAGGTGCTTCACACGGTGCTGGGGAAGATCGTGAGGAACCTGGGCTGCACGACGCTCGTCATCTGCGAGCAGCCGACGGGCGAGGACCGCATCGGCGACGGGTCAGAGGAGTTCGTAGCCGACGGTGTCCTCAACCTCAAGCATACGATCCCACGCGAGCTGGAGATCAGGAAGATGAGGGGGACGAAGCTGTGGACTCGGGCCGTGACCTACACCATCGACAACGGGTTCCGCGTGCTGACCACGGAGCTGCGCTCGCCCGCGCAGATAAAGAGGTGGGAGCCCATACCCGACACCAACGGGCTGGTCTCGACCGGGAGCAGAGACCTAGACGCCGTACTCGGAGGAGGGCTCCCCCGGGGGGCCTACGTGGTACTCGAGTCCTCTTCGGAGGTGATGATCAGGGAACTGCGGCTCTTCACCCGTTCCCTCTGCCTGAACGCCGTCAACCAGATGAGAGGCGTGCTCGTCCTTCCGACGGGAGGTGTCAGCGCCAAGGAGATCAAGGCGGCCTGGACGCCCTACACCACGGCCGAGCTCTTCGACAACTTCGTGCGCATATTCGAGCAGGAGCAGCCGGCAAGGACCGGGTCCCCGTCGCCTCCTCCCTACGTCGTCCCAATGACCGAGAATCAGGGGGTTGAGGACGAGGCGCAGCTCGAGGAGAGCTCCAGACGGCTCCACGCGGCCTACAGGGAGCTCAAGGCAAGGTCAGGAAACCAGCCCGTCATAAGAAACATCGGCTACGACAGCATGGAGACGATGTACGCCAGGTATCCGGAGAAGCTGCTCAACGAGGTCGGGTTCGCCATCGCCACGACCAGAGCAGCGCGCGATATCACACTGGGCCTGGCCAAGCCCTCGCTGGGGATTCTCGACAAGATAGCCGGCATCGTCGACTGGCACCTCAGGCTGACGAAGAAGAACGGCCTGCTCATGTTCCAGGGGGTCAAGCCCTACACCAGTCTCTACGCCGTCGACTGCGACGTATCCCGGGGATATCCCGAGACGAAGCTGAGCATCCTCACCTAGGGGCGACTGTGCCGTCGGCGGAGCCGCCAAGTCGGAGAACCCAGGGGCGGGGTTTCTTTCTGGAGAGCCTCACGAAGGCCGCGTAGCGAGCGTGGCGACGGGCGCGTTCCGAAGCGACCACTGCCTTCACGACCGGGGAGGATCTGGCGCGGGACAGGTATTCCAGTATTACGTCCAAGTCGCGGATCTCGCCCAGGAGGTCCTGCCACCTTCGCATGAACAGGATCTGCCGTGAGTGCCCCTCGACTGAAGGGAGGAGTTCGAGCGTGTACCTCAGCCTCTTGCAGTCCTTGCGGAGCGAGTGGAGTTCCTCGACCTTAGTCTCGTCGGCGACCGAGACCTGGAGCTCGCGCCCGATCTCGACGTCGAGCGCCCGCAGGACGGTCTCGACGCGCCTGGCGAACCTCGGCAGGTCCCTTCTCGCCAGCTTCGGCGGGGGGTGCTCGAAGAGCCTCCAGGCGGCCTTGGTCGAGTTGTCGACGAATTCATCTCGCTCCTCCTGCAGGTTGTTCAGCATCAGGGAGACGGTGGCGTCGTCAGAGTGGGCCGCGATTGTGGCCAAGATGATGTCGATGTCTCTTATGCGCGAGGTCTGCCTCAGCAAATCCCTGCATCGCTCGTGGCAACGCCTGACCGCCTTCTCCTTCCTCGTGCTCTTGGGCAGAACCTTGATGGCCGCGTCGAGCCGCCTGACGGCTGCCCGAAGGCCGTGGGTCTGGGTGGACCCCGGGTCGCCCAGATAGACCCGGAGGGTCCTGCTCACGCTATCGCAGCGCTTGCCGTACTCGTCCAGGAACTGGGCGACAGCCGGACTACTGTCCTTCATGGAGGTATCGTTCTATCCTCCCCTGCAGGTCTGCATTCACCTCGGCGACGGGTCGGTTGGCGTCGATGGGCACGAGCCCGTAGCGCTTCTCCATCGCCCTGAACTCCCTGGCCATCATCCGCTGGTAGATGACGAAGGAGTCGTAGAGGTCGTCGGACAGCCCCAGGTCCGCTCCGGACTCATAGTAGTCGAGCCCCTTGTACTTCTGGAAGACTCTGTGGAAGAGCTCGCGCGGGTCCACGTCGAGGTAGAAGACCAGGTCGGGCCTCATGGTGAAACCGAACAGGTCGTGGGACCATTTCCGGCTGGTCCCTCTCACCGTGCTCCTGGCGATCAGGGTGTAGATGTAGCGGTCCGCCAGGACGATATAGCCCGCCTCGAGGGCGGGGATTATCTTGTGCTCAAGCTGGTCCGCAAAGTCCGCGGCGTAGAAGAGCGTGAGGGTTTTCTTCCCGAGCGGCAGCTTCTGCTTCGCCTGCAGTATGCCCGCGCCTATGAGCTCCGACCGTTTCAGCCCGGAGGTCGTGACCGCGTGGCCCTCGGACTCGAGCTTGGCCGTGATGAGGTCGACCTGGGTCGACCTTCCGGAGCCGTCCGGCCCCTCGACGACGATCAGCCTGCCCTTGATCTCGCGGCCCCTAAGGCCAGGGATGCCGTCGCCGTAGAATGTCAGGGGCCTGGGCCCGAGCGCTCTGGCCGACTCTATCATGGAGGACCGAGCTCCTTCGAGGCGAGCGCAGCGACGTCTGGGGGCAGCAGCTCCAGGACCTGCCTCCTCATGAGGGCCTGCTGGACCTCTATGTCGAGCGTGCCGTCCATGACGCGGAACCCCTCGGCGGCGGCCATCCGCTTGTACTCCTCGATTATGCGACCCTGGAATATCCTGTAGCTCTCGTATTCGTCGTTGGCGAGGTTCAGGTCCATGCCGGCCTCGTAGTACTTCAGCTTGGGCCTGCCGGTCAGGATGCGCTTCACGGCCACATCGACCGGCACATGGTAGTAGAACGCGGCGTCGGGCTTCACGGCGAAGCTGTAGATCCTGCGGACCCACCTCGGGTTGCAACCTCGGACCGCGTCCCTGGCATAGGCCGTGTAGATGTAGCGGTCCGCCAGGACGAAGTAGCCTGCGCGAAGAAGCGGGGCCACGTTCCTCTCGTATCTGTCCGCAAAGTCGGTTGCATGGAGCAGGCTGAAGGTCGTGGGAGTCAGCATGGCCTTCTTCTTTCCCTTCGAGGTTATCTCCTTCACGACATCCGAGGAGTTCCACTCGGTGCTGAAGACGAGTACGCCCAGGTGCCTTAGCCACTGGTCGAGCAGGTGAAGCTGCGTGGACTTGCCAGAACCGTCGATGCCCTCGACGACGATCAGCCTGCCCCTGAACTTCTCCTTCCCACCGCTCTTCTCAACGCTCATGGCTCTATCTCCCGGCCAGGGGGGCCACCTGCGCCCGCTCCCGGCTTCGGCTTATTATGGTCTTCACCATTCTTCCGGTCACGCCCTCGAGCTCCCTGGCGGCTCGCTCGAGGAGCAGCTTCGGAAACTCGTTCTGGGAAGTGTTGACCTGGAAGGTCAGAGCGCCGTCCTGCACGCGGAACCGGGCGGTCGACTTCGTCATCTCCAGGACTTCGGCCAGGTGGATCATGGCGGCGAGCCTGACCGTCGATTCCTTCGTCCCCTCACTCAGTATCGATCTGTGGCGCGCCAGGAACCAGTTGGCGGCCTTCGGGGACTTGGCCCGGACCAGAGAGATTGCAAGGGTTACCTGGTCCCTGTGCTCGAGGTAGCTGTCCTCGTTCACGATGGTGTAGAAGAGGCTCTCGGGCCTCGTCTTGAGATACAGGTCTAGAAACGACTCGATGGCCTCGTCGAGGATTAGCTTCTCTCCCAGGGTGATCACGCCCCTTGAGGCCAGCGCGCCGCTGAATGCCTCTGTCCCCGCCTCTCTCGCGCGCCAGAGTGCCATGGAGCTGTTTGCCTTCTGCTCGTCGAATCTCTCGCGCGCGTACCTCGCAGGGTCGCGCAGATACTCGGAGAGGACCCCGTCCCTGAGGCCGTGCGTGCTGACCACGACGTCGTCGAACTTCAGCTTGCTCATCATGGTCGAAATCACCAGCGCGCCGGCAGCGAAGCTCTCGGCGCGGTCCCGACCCACTGCGTCCAGGCCGGCTATCCTCCTGGCGTCCATCTTCCTGAGCCGCTTGTTGATGGCGAGTATCGACTTACGCCTGAGCCGGTAGCCGTGCAGCTTGTTCAGGGGGTACTCCCTCATCCACTGATCGTACTTTGCCAGGGCCCTGAGGGTACCTCCCACTCCCAGCAGGACCGTCCCCTCGGCGAGGCCGAGTTCCTCACGCGTTGGCAACATCTCCGCGATTCTGCGCCCCATTCTGGCGTAGTCTTTCTTTGAGAAGCGCCGGTCCTCCCCGCTGTAGAGCTCGCTCATGCGCAGTGCTCCGATGGGCAGCGAGAGGATCTTCCTGACCCGGTACCCCCTGGTGCATGTGAACTCGAGCGAGCCGCCGCCGAGGTCGAAGAACAGCGCATCGGGGAACCGCGTCGACCGCGCAGCGCCGACGTAGGAGAAGAGCGCCTCCTCCTTTCCAGAGAGCACCCTGAACTTCAAGCCCAGCACGGCCTCCGCCTCCCCCTTGAACCACTCCCCGTTTGCAGCCTCCCTCACCGGGGACGTGGTGATGGCCAGGACGCGGTCGACCTGGGAGAGCCGGTTCACCTCCTTCAGCAGTGCCAGCTCGCGGAGCGTCCGCTTCATGGCGAGCTCTCCAAGGTAGCCGGTCTGTTGCAGTCCCTCGCCGAGTCGGGTGAGGCTTCCGCGCTGGTCGTAGGCCCTGAATGAGTTGTCGGACCTGATTTTGTAGCTGACCATCTTGAGCGAGTTGTATCCGAGGTCTATGACCGAGGCCCGCATGGGCGGTAGCCCTCGCTCGCCCGAGTATATCAGTTGCCTCAGCCCAGCTTCTTCAACTGTTTCGGCGTCATCAGCCATCTGAGTTCGCCGACCGGTTTCGGCGCGGACGAGGTCAGCTCGACCTTCGCGGCCCCTGCCTTCTTCAGGGCAATCCTGGTGTGGTTGGTGCCGGCGACCAGCTCACCGACCATGCCGCTGAGGAGGGGTTCGTGGCCGACGACAAGGACCGATGAGTCCTGCTTCAGCTTGCTGAGCCGGCGGTAGAGTGCGGGAGTCTCGCTCTCTGGTTTCAGCTCGTCCCAGACCTCGACGCGGCCCTCCTTCTTGAGCACCTTCGCAACGATGGTGGCGGTCTCCTTGGCCCTCTTCAGCGGGCTGGTGGCGATGATGCTGACGCCGAGATCCAGGCGGAAGAGCCCTTCGGCCACGGCCTCGACCTCCTTCCTACCGGATGCCGTCAGAGCGCGCTCGAAGTCGCCGCTGGCGGCGCTCATGCTCTTGCCGGCCTCACCGTGTCTCAGAACTACTAAATCCAATTACGTTGTCCACTGACCGTGTCCCTCTGCCCTCGGCCCGCGCCTAGGATAACGTTTCTCATATTTTCAATATGTACGATATGGCGACCTGTGCCTCGCCGACAGGGCGAGGTAGGGCGTGTAGGAGATGAGCGGCTCGAGGAGCTGAGTCAAGTCAAATCCTCCCTAGAGCCCCCAGCTGACCTTCATCATCGGTTTGATCCTGACGTATGGATGGCCGTCCTGGGCCAGGAGCTCGGCGATTCCCCTGATCTCGACGCCGCGGACCCTCCAGGGGCTGACCGAGATGACGTCGTCGACGACGATGGCGACGCTGGGGTTTCTCTCAAGATTCTGGAACTTGAGGGTCCTGGCAAGGTTCCAGCCGCTGAAGTAGATGTGCTGGCCGTCGAACTCGAATGCCACGGGAACGACGTGAGGAGAGCCATCGGGAGACACGGTCGCCACCCTAGCGAGCCCTCCCCGGGAAAGGAACAGGGCCTCTTCCTCCTTGAAGACCACTGAATCGGTCAGCACCTTCATGGTTTGGATAGGCGCGATGCGCGTTAATATAGGCAGTAGTAGTCTGCTACTAAGTAGGTCCCCGCCGGCTTATCTGGTCAGGCCCAGCTTACCTTCCTCGCGGGGCAGCTCGGTCAGCCTTTCTGGCGAACCTGCCAGCCTAACGTTTATTTACGCCGCGTTTGGAAGGAGAAATTACCGACGGAAACTTAGGTAGGATGTGAAAAACGGATGAGTTTCGGACAACGTGGCGGGTATAACCGCGGTGGATTCGGCGGAGGTGGGTCATCGGCAGGCGGTTTCAGATCCTTCAAGCCCAAGCCAGTTGAAGTTGGAAAGGAGTACGACGTTACCATTTCCGACGTCAGCAGGCGCGGCGACGGCATCGCGAAGATCGACGGTTTCGTCATCTTCGTGGCCGGAGCAAAGCAGGGCCAGCAGGTGAGGGTCAAGG
>Ga0326728_10005102_pt1 | contig 37673 bp, 45 predicted proteins | sample MB3enrmetagenome_FD_207602 | JGI IMG/M metagenome (GOLD analysis project Ga0326728, IMG submission 207602) | Lab enriched peat soil microbial communities from McLean, Ithaca, NY, United States - MB31MN | ecosystem: Environmental > Terrestrial > Soil > Wetlands > Peat | place: USA: New York...
GAGATCGAGCAAGCAACTGAAGCGCGCACGACGGAAAGCCAAAGCAACTCCGAAAACCGTGTGGCGCGTTGACAAAGTCATCAAGGAGCAAGCCTCGACCAAATGCCCACGTTGCCAGCAGAAGGGGAGCAAGCATGGAACCGTTCGGTCGAGGATTGTGCAAGAAGTCATTTTCGGCCGGTTCAGCCTTAAGCGGCGAATCGTTCGCTATGAGTACCAGCCGTATTGGTGCTCGAAATGCAAAGCCACGTTTGGCGTCGATGATAGACTGCTCAGACCCGGAAAGCGCCGGAAATACGGCACGAGCCTGCTTGCATATTTCTTTTACCACGTCATAGATCTCGGCATTCCAATGCACGTCGTGGCCCAAAGCCTGAGTAGGCTCTTTGGGCTTGACCTCAACACCGGTACATTTGCATTCCTCAAAGAGCGGATGGCCGATTACTATAGCCAAACACACCAACAAATCTTGAAACGGATCACCTCGGGTGGTTTGGTGCATGCCGACGAAACTCACGCGAACATCAAAGGCAAGAGCGCCTTCGTCTGGGTTTTCACGAACATGCACGAGGTAGCCTATCTTTATTCGGACAGTCGCGAGGGCGAGTTCGTCCAGACGACGCTCCATGGATTTAACGGCGTGCTCGTCTCAGACTTTTACGCTGTCTATGACTCATTCGATTGTCCACAGCAGAAGTGCCTTATTCACCTGGTAAGGGATTTAAACGGTGCAATGCTGGACAACCCCTATGACGATGAAATGAAGCACATCGTCACGAGCTTCGGCCAGCTTCTGAAGACCATTGTCGAGGATGTTGACCGTTACGGCTTGAAGAGGCACTTCTTGCGAAAGCACAGCGCGGCAGTGCGTCGGTTTTATCGCGACGTTGTCGTGTCTAATTACCACAGTCCAGCGGCGCTAACTTGCGTGGAGCGATTCGAGAAGAACCGCGACAAACTCTTCACGTTTCTCGATTACGATGGTGTTCCCTGGAACAACAACAACGCCGAGCACGCGATTAAAGCTTTTGCAAGGCTCCGGGATGTCATCAAAGGCTCATCCAGTGAGAAAGGCATTCGAGAATATCTGATCCTTCTGAGTGTCTGCCAAACCTGCAAATATATGGGCATTGATTTTCTGGATTTCCTCCGTTCAGGGGAAAAGGATATTCACGCCTTCGCGGAAAACTTGGCCGGCCGCAGGCGGCGACCTTGATCCACCCCATTGAGCGTTTTGGCGGTTGAACCACCACCGGACAATTGTGGCCAATTTTAGTGCTGGCAACAATGCGCCGCTGGACAGTAGCTGCAGGTGGGTGGATGAGTCGGGCGTGGCGGCGACAACCGTCCGAGTCCCAGTGCCAGCCAGTGAGTTGGGCGTTTGTGCCGTCCAAGAACCCGAATTATTCACCGTGGGCCGTTGAAAGTTGCCCCTCAGCCGGTTTTGTTGAAAACGAGCAACGACGAATTGTTTCTGCCGTCCTGGATCGTTTATCGCGCGTGGGATTAAAAGGAACTGGTGACCAGGTTGCGTCGGTTGCGGTGCCTGGCGTTCGACCGGCCACGGGGCGCTGGGCTTGGAACTTCGAGTGCGAGGCCAAGGCGATGGCTTGACCAGTGATTACGAATACGGACTGGCCGCGCGGCAAGTCGCGGTGCATCAAAACCGGTTCAACCTTTTCCATTACCGCGTGTCTGGCGAGTCTGGACGTGTCGGTGCGCGCGGCGACCATGCCCGCTATCCCTTGGTGGCACGGGCCAAAAGTGTTGCGGACGCTCGTCAGATTTATGTCGCGGCTGACCGGTTCGTGGCGGCATGCTTCGAACAACAATGAACTGGAATGCAGAGGGGTTGTTGGAGTTGGCCCGAGGCTACCAAGGCGCCGCGGTTTTGGCTGCCGCGGCGGACCTGGATCTTTTTAGCGCCCTCGCCTCCGAAGCGCTCACGGCCCCCGTCCTTGCGCGCAGACTCTCTTGTGACCTTCGCGGCTTGACAATTCTGCTCGATGCGCTGACCGCCTTGCAGCTCTTGGTCAAGGAGGAGGAGCGCTACTCCCTATCTCCCGGAGCGGATGCGTGTCTCACAGCCTCCGGCCCACGCAGCATACTCGCCATGGCCCAGCACCAGGCCAACTGCCTGCGCCGATGGGTCCAGTTGGCCAGGGTCGTCAAGACCGGCCAACCCGCCGAGCGATCCCCCAGTGTGCGTGGTGAGAAGAGCGACCAGGAAGCGTTCATCGGGGCGATGCACAATGTTTCCTCTCCCGTGGCCGATCAGGTTATTGAAAGCATCCAACCGCTCCAGTTCCGCACCCTGCTGGATATTGGCGGCGCCTCCGGCACCTGGACGCGGGCGTTTCTCCGCGCCTGTCCGGCGGCCGAAGCCATTCTGTTCGATTTGCCGGAAGTCATTCCCATGGCCCAGCTCCTTCTGGCGGAAGAGGCGCAGGCAGGCCGCGTCAAGTTTGTGGGGGGAGATTTCATGAAGGACCCGCTGCCACCTGGCGCGGACTTGGCATGGGTCAGTGCGATTGTTCACCAGAATTCCCGGAAGCAGAATCGCCAACTTTTCGCCAAGGCATTCCATGCGCTGATGCCTGCAGGACGGATTGTCATCCGCGATATCCTGATGCATCCGACCCACACGCAGCCGGTAGCGGGCGCGTTGTTTGCCGTGAACATGCTCGTCGCAACGGAGGGTGGCGGCACATACACCTTCGAAGAATTGCGAGAAGACCTCGAAGCAGCGGGCTTTACCGGTGCTGTGGTGGTGCGCCAGGATGAGGGCATGAACTCCGTTCTGGTTGCTGAGAAGCCCGGCCATCCATGATGGTGCTACCACAAACGCTGACGCCTTTCCCTCATCGAGTGATGCTGGGCTGTACTAATTTGGAGTAGTCACAGGAGTAGTCACAAGGTTCAGTGAATTTCGATTTGTCTCAAGTTGGTGCGGCCTGTTCCAGTTTTTACGCAATATGCTGATGATGAATGGGTTACGCGAGCAATTTGAGACATTCCGAAACATGATGAAACCGCATAAGGTCAACTTCGGATCAGAAGGTTGCAGGTTCAAGTCCTGCCGGATGCGCCACATTATCAACGACTTACGCAAACCCGGTTTTTCGATAAGGCGGGAGTGGTATAAAAAGTAGTATGGTGTGCCTCCACGTTTCAGCGCGTTTCGGGGCGTGCCGTCCCTGGCGCTTACGATGGTCAAAACGCAAAATCCTGCATGAATCCGTCGGAACGAATGGCTTCGGCGCAGGCCTTCGAGATTCAAGCAAATCCGCCTGAATATGCCCGGATGATGTTTCCACCGGTCTCAAACGGTGCGTGGCCGACGCGCGCTGGCGCGTGCGCGCCGCGGCCGCCGAAGCCGCCGGCAAATTGGGCGCCGGTTCGCGGAGGTTGAGCCTGCGCGCAGCCAGGGCGGGCGCGGTGTTGGCCGGCCGGAATGTGCGCGTCAACCGCTGGTCGAACTGTGTCAACAATCCAAATTGGCGCGGCAATCCCGTCCCGGAATTGACTGAAAACGGCGCTATTTAATTCCGGCCTGATGGGCTTCGATCGCCGCCGCGATGCTGGAGACGGTGTGCAATGTTTTTCGCGCGACGACGGCGTCGGGAATCTTAATGCCGTAGCGTTTGTCCAGCGCGACGACAAGTTGGAGGGCGTCCACGGAGTCCAATCCGAGACTGCCCGGTCCGAAGAGCGGCTGGTCATCGCCAATTTCTTGTGGAGTGATTTGCAGCATGAGGTCTTCGACCAGGAAGGATTTGATCTGGGTTTTGAGTTCGGGCGGTGCGTTCATGGCTGTGGGCGTGTTTGTGTTTTCAAATAATTCGGATTGACGAACCGCGCCGCAATCGCCTGCCAACTCTGGCCTGTGATACTCACATTGGCGGCCACGCAGCGAGATTGTTGAATGGCGTCGCACGCGGCGACACATTGCCAGGCGGCGGCGGCGGCGAATGCTTCGCCCAGAATTTCTATTGGAGTCAACACCTTGCCCGTCCAATCATTCCAGGCTGGATTGCGGCGTTCGCTGGCGCAAAGCAAATCGTCCGGCGCGCCGGCGGGCAGTTGCGCGCGCATTTTCCGCGCCGCCTCGTTGCGGTCGGGCGCGCGAGTGGGGGCGAACGAATCCGTCACGGCGGCTAATTCAACAGGAGCGGCAGCGGGACGCAAGGTTTTCAAGTAAAGCGCGCCCGCTCCGCTGGCGTGAACCGCCCGGCGGTCAAACAACCGCAATGCGTCGGCGGCGGTCCAATCCGGCTCCTCCGCGCCAATGACGACGCAGGCCTCGGCCAGGCCGTTGTCCAGCCATTCCGCGGCGACGGCGAGGCCTTGCAAAAAAGTCGCGGCATCGCCGACGAGCGCGTAATTTACCGCGGAAGAACCCAAGTATGACGCCAGGTGACTGGAGGCGGAGTTAAACACCGTTTCGGGGAAGATCATGGGGCTGGCCGTGGCCGGGTTCTGCAGGACTTCTTCATAAAACCGCCGTGAATAGGAGATGGCACCCGTCATGGTGCATGTCAGGATGCCCAGCCGCAGGCCGCCGGAACGGATGAGATCGGCGTCGTGACCGACGGCCTCCAGCGCGGCGCCGACGGTGTAATGAGTCGTCGGGCTGGCGCGCCGCAAACGGGGATGCGCCAGGAAGGCGGGTCGAACCGGCGGTGGTGGAACGAGGCGCACAGGCAGCGGTTTGACCCAACCAGGCCGCCGCAGCGATTGTATCGGCAACGGGCGTTCGTTTTCCAAGCTGGCCCGCAAAGCCGGCACGCCCCAGCCGGCAGGGGAAACCGCGCCTTGCCCATGCACAAATATCCGGCTCACGGGCTCCTCCGAAAAATCAGGGTGGCATTGGCGCCGCCGAAGCCGAAGGAATTGGAAAGCGCGGTGTTTATTTTCGCGTCCACCGGCTGGCGCACGATTTGAAAACAGCAGAGGGGATCAGGAGTTTGAAGCGAAGTCTGCGGCGGAAGCCACTGGCCGCGCAAGGCCATGAGAGAAACCACCGCTTCAACCGCCCCGGCCGCGCCCAACAAATGGCCAATACCCGCCTTGGTGGAGCTGACTGTCAGTGTCGCGGCCCGCTGACCAGCCCAAGCTTGGATGGCGGCGGTTTCGGCGAAGTCGTTTTGCGGCGTAGCAGTCCCGTGGGCGTTCACATAATCAATTTGTTCCGGCGTGACCCCTGCGCTGGCACACGCCGCCTGCATGGCGGCCACCGCGGCTTTTCCTTCCGGTTCGGGCTGGGTGAGATGGTGCGTGTCCGTCGTGGCTCCGTAGCCGATGATTTCGCCGAGGATTTCCGCACCCCGCCGCTGTGCGGAACTTAAATCTTCCAGAGCAAGCACCGCCGCGCCTTCACCCAGCGTCAAGCCGTCGCGCCCGGCGTCAAACGGGCGGCACGGTGTCGGCGAGAGCGCTTGCAGCGTGTCAAACCCGGCAAAAGTCAAATGGCAGAGAGCGTCGTAACCTCCCGTCAGGATCCTCTCCGCCCGGCCTCGGCGCACCATTTCCCAGGCGTGCCCGATGGCGTTGGCTCCCGAGGCACAGGCATTGGAGATGGTGATGACCTGGCCCTCAATGCCAAGTGCATTGGCCAGGTTAATGCCCTGTTGCTGCACCAGATAATGCGTCACGCGCTCCGCCTGGCCCTTGAAAGAAAACGGTGTTTGCAGGGTCTGGCGAAGATATTGTTGACCCAGGCACATTTCACCGCTGGTCGTGCCCAGGATCAACGGCAGGGGACCGTCTGGCTTCCAGCCGGATTGCTTCCAGGCTTCAGCCCCGGCCAGAAGGAGCAGGCGCGAGGCGCGCTGGAGCCGCCGCAAATCGCCGCGGGACAACTGGTTGGGTGGCAGGTCTGCGGGCAGATCAATTTCGGCGGCAATTTTGCACCGCTGACGCGATACGTCAAACAGTGTAACCGGGCGAAAGGCCGTGCGGCCGGAGCGAAAACCCTCGGCGTTTATTTTCCAGCCCGCGCCGAAGGCGGTGATGACACCCGCGCCGGTGACGACGATGCGCCGCGGTGGCGGTGCTTTAGGCGGTGGGAACAGCACGGGTCATTTCAGCCGCGCCCTGCGGCATGATGCGTTGCAACATCGCAAAGTAACTCCAGAGCGGACCAACGACGCCGCGCCGGCGCAGGCGCGCGACGAGATTTGCGAAGCCGGGAGGCGGATCGCCAACGATCCAATTGGGCGCGCGGCGGGCAAACTCGCGCAGCCGCTCAAAGACGGTGACTTCGTCCAGGCCGGCCGCGAAGTAGTAGGCCGGGGCCAGCAGGTCGGCGTCGGCTGTGACGCGGCCCTCCTGCACCGCCCGCTGCGCGAGGGCGGTGCCGGGGAAGATGCGCATGCCCACCACCGCCAGCACGACCGAGCCAGCCAGATGCCGGGAGTTTTGGAAGCTGGTTTCAAGCGTTTCCAGCGATTCGCCTGGCCCGCCGCAAATCAGGTAGTGGCAATGTTCGATGCCCGCCTGTCGGGCCAACTCGCTCGACCGGGCGATGTCATCAAACGCGAGCCGCTTGGCGTACTGCTCAAGGACTGTGTCGCAAAAACTGTCGGACCCAAACTCGATGTGGGTCAAACCCGCCCGTGCCATCAGCCGCATCATTTCCAAGGTCAGTGATTGCGGACGCAGGAAGCAGCCCCATCGGAGTTTGACGCCGCGGCGGAGGATGGCTTCGCAGGTTTCGGCGACGTGCCGCTCGGACGAGTTGAAAACGGAATCAACGACAAACGCGTATTTCGCGCCCATCGCCTGAAGCTGCTCGAACTCCTGGGCGACCGCCTCCGGGTCGCGCCGGCGATGCAGGCATCCCTCGATCAGCGGGTAAGCGCAGTAAGTGCAGGCCTGTCCACAGCCTCGTTGCGTCTGCACGTTCAACATGCCGCAGGCCGTGAGGTAAAAGTCGGCGACTGCCGATGGGCGGTCAGCGGCCTCCAATCCGGCTTGCGAGTCGGAAGGCTGCTGCGGATTGGCCACAATCTGCCGGCCCCGACGGTAAACCAGACCGGGGATGGACGCATACTCGGCGCCGCCACGCAGCGCCGCCACCAGCGCGACGAGGCTCGCTTCACCTTCGCCCTGGATGCCAAAGTCGGCGCGGCTGAGTTCGAGCAATTTCTTGGGATAAATTGAAAAGCCGCTGCCGCCGATCACCACCGTGCATGGATGGGCACGGCGCACGGCGTCACTCAGCGTCAGCAGACCGGCGAAGTACGTTTCCTGTTGCCGGATGAGGACATTGTCAACGTTGCGAAGCGAGAGGCCGACGAAATCCGGCTGGAAGCGGCGCAGCACGTCCTCGACCGATTGCGGTTCCGCGAGGAGGTCAAACAGCCGCGTTTGGTGGCCGGCCCGCCGCAAGGCGGCGTTCAAGTGTGAGAGACCGAGCGGAAACACCGGATCAGGCGCGGAGCACTGATTGGCGTTGATGAGGAGAATCCTGCTAACCATGGCCATTCTCAACTGGTTGCGGACGCGCGTTCCCTGGTGGGGGGCTGGCCCTGCCGTTCCGGTAATAGTCCGCCAATCCCTGCCGGGACGGGGTCAAGCCCTCCGCTTGGATCGCTGCCAGCACGCGTGCTTCCGTCATGATGAAACGGTCGCGTTTGTAGATGATATAGTCGTCGCGCATCCCGTCCGGTGTCATGTTGATGGTCACCAGATTGGCCCCGGCACGCAAAGCGCGGCGGTAGCCGTCGCCTTCGACGAGATTGAGCGCGCTGACGGCGGGAATGACCCAGTCCGGCCGCATCAGCCGAAGGGCCGCCACGCCGTTGAAAGTCCAATCGGCCTTGCCAGCAGGTGCGTTGGCCAGCGGCGTGTCATCGCCGGGGATGAACGGGCTGACACTGCATCCGTGCAGCGGGAGCGAGCGGACCAATGCCAAATCCGCCTGGAGATCGCGCAACGATTGGCCCGGCAATCCGGCGATAAAACCCGAGCTGACGAACCAGCCGCGCGCCGCCAGCAGGCGAATATGGCGCAACCGCTCAATGAATGTGCCCGGCGCGTGAACCGCACTGTAACGGGCCGCATGGCCCGCTTCGAACTTCATGATGTAGATGGCCGCGCCGGCCGTCTGCAATTCGTCGTAAATTTCCGGCGTCAACGTGCCAAGGCAAAGGCTGACTCCGAGTGACGTCTCGCGCTGAAGGGTTGCGAGCAGCGGCAACACCACCTCGCGCACCGCCACCGGGTCTTCGCCGCTCTGGATATTTACATCTGTGACCGTGACGGGAAGGTGGTGAAGGAGCAACTCGGCGATCTGTTCATGGCGGGCGCGGTAACGATGCAAAGTGCGATTATCCCGGCGCATTCCGCAATAAGCGCAATTCTCCCGGCAAGAATTGGAAACCTCGACCACCGCGCGCACAAAAACATTCCGGCCAAACTCGGCGCGCGTCGCCTTGGCGGCAGACTCGTGCAAGGCCGCCTGCCGCGATCCGCTGGCATTCAAATCCGTTTCAGTCAAGCCATCCATTTGGACGAATCCTTAAGTTTGATCACGGGCAGAATAGCCCGGGCCAAGGCGCGTCCGATATAAGGTAAAACCCTATTATTGCGGGAACGCCATGAACTGCGGGGCAACCATGCCATTTCAAGTCCATACGCACCGCTAACGTAACCAAGCCCGGCCCGTGAGGCAACTTTTCTCGCGGCTAAAAAGCAAGAACCCGCAGGAGGGCGCCAGAAGCCAAAAATTGTCGTTGGCAGACGTGCCGGGCAAGGTTACTTTTGCTGCTCTCGTGAATTGGACCCATCAATGCGTCGCCGTGATTCCGTGCTTCAATGAAGCGCCGTTGATTGGGGCCATGACCGCCGCCGTACGCCGACATTTGCCCAACATCATTGTGGTGGACGATGGTTCCACCGATGGCACGGCCCGGCAAGCCCAAGCGGCGGGCGCGGAAGTGATTCGCCTGGGCCGCAATGGGGGCAAAGGAGCCGCCTTGCGGGCGGGATGGCGGCACGCCAGTCAACACGGCTTCACTTGGGTGCTGACGATGGACGGCGACGGCCAACACGCGCCGGAGGACATCCCGAAGTTTTTTGCCCGTGCCGAAAACAGGGGCGCCGCGCTGGTGGTGGGCGACCGCATGGGAAATTCCGCCGCCATGCCGTGGTTGCGCCGGCAAGTCAACCGCTGGATGACCCGGCGGCTTTCCGCTTTGGCGGGCGTTGACTTGACTGACTCGCAATGCGGTTTCCGGCTGGCGCATTTGGAGACGTTGTTGCGATTGCCGCTGTCCGCCCGCCGTTTTGAAATTGAATCGGAAACGCTCATCACTTTTCTGGCGGCGGGGCTGCGCGTGGAATTCGTTCCCATCCGGGTCATTTATGAATCGGGGCGGAGCAACATTTGTCCGTTCATGGATACCTGGCGCTGGCTGCGCTGGTGGGCGGCGCAACAGCCTGCCTCCGTGTAAGAATATGGACGACCTTCAACCTCCAGCGCGGCCGGCTCCCAGGTTCATGCACCGTTGGCTGCGCAAAGCCTTGACACTGGCCGTGGTGACGGTGGTGTTGGGCTGGTTTTACGGCTGGGCTTCGCCGTGGGCTTTTCCCAAAAAGCAACCCGCTGACTTCAAATACGGTGTCTTGCACGGCGCGTTGATGCCGTTGTCGCTGCCCGCCCTGCTCATCGGCCAGGACGTGCCGATATACGCGGCCGACAATTCCGGCCGCGGCTATAAAATCGGTTACATCTGCGGCATCAACGCCTGCGGCCTGCTCTTTTTCGGCGCCGCCTTCCGCCGGCCCAAGATCACATCAGCCAACTCCGGTAAATCTCAATAATGTCCAATTCGCCGCCGCCCCAATAATGATTCGGCGGCAAACTGAACGTGCTGGTGTGGGAGTCGAAGGCCAGCCGCTGGGGCTGGTTCGGATTATTTGGGTCGTAGGCTTGAAAGGCAAAGCCCTCCCTGGTTTCCTCGGTGGCGAATAAGATCATGCTGTGATTGACGGTCAGCGACGGGAATTTCACCAGGTGAATGATCGGCGGAATGTTCCGTTGAAGCGCGGCGGCCAGGGATGCGGCGGTGCGGGCCTGATGCGCGCGCGAAATGGGAAAAACCATCCGCCAATGGCTCGGCAAAACATAAGACCGCCACGCCCCGCCGCAGCCGGCTTTCAACAACGCCGGACGCGCGGCGCTGAAGGCCCGCAAACTCGCATGGCCGGGAATGATGATCTGCTTTTCCGGCGCGCAAGGCTCGCGCGGATTGCGCGCCACGACCTGGCCAATGAGACGCCGGCACGTTTGGTCATCCGCGGCCTCCTGGTTCATTGCAAAACGGGCGTGGTAAAAGAACTGCCTGGCCGCGCGAGTCAACACGAAACAACGGTGTCCGTAGGCCGGCTTTGGCTCGCGCCGGCTGAAACTGGGTTTTCCGGTGGCCGCATCGAAGTGATATTCCCAGAATGTTTCATTCTCAAAGGCAAAACTGTCCCGCGCAAACTCAAACCGCCGCGGCCCGTCTTGATCGGATTCTTTGGACATAAGCAATTAGCTTGCGCAGCAAGTTAGGGTTGTATTAAGCCACTGGCAATGCTTTACCAACGCTGGCGGGACACCGCGAAGGAAAGGCGCAATGATCTTGCGTTGCGCGACGTGGCTTCCGGCCAATGCTGGACGTTCGCCCAATTGTTCGCCGCCGGCGAGACGCGGAAGGCGGACGCAGACGACACGGTTTGTCCGCAAGGCCAATCGCCGGAGTTCATTCTTTCGCTGTTGGCCGCATGGCGCGTGGGAAAAATAGCCTGCCCGCTGGAAGCAGGACAAGCCTTGCCGGATGTGCCGCGTCCGCCCAAAGGTTGCCTGCATCTAAAGTGGACCTCGGGCACCACCGAGGCCTCCCGCATGATCGCCTTCACCGCTGAACAACTGGCGGCCGACGCGGCCCAGATTGTTTTGGCCATGGGCTTGCGTCCCGACTGGCCGAACCTTGGTGTGATTCCAATGGCGCATTCCTATGGATTTTCAAATTTGGCGCTGCCACTGTTGCTGCACGGCATTCCACTGATCCTGGCGCCCTCGCCGTTGCCGGAGATCATTCGCCGGGCGGCGGCCGATGAAAACGCGGTCACCCTGGCCGCCGTGCCGGCACTGTGGCGCACGTGGCACGAAGCCGGCGGCATCCCGGCCCAAGTGCGGCTGGCCATTTCCGCCGGCGCGCCTTTGCCGTTGCATTTGGAGCGGGCCGTCTTTGAGACGAGGGGAATTAAAATCCACAATTTTTACGGCGCATCCGAATGTGGCGGCATTGCTTACGACGCCGGCGCGGCCCCGCGCACTGACGGCACCCTGGCCGGAGCTCCCTTGCCCGGCGTGAGTGTGTCGTTGCATGGCGAGGGTTGTTTGATGGCTCGCAGCCCTGCAGTCGGCCAAACCTATTGGCCCGAAGCATCCCCTGTGCTCGGCGGCGGAAAATTTCAAACGAACGATCTGGCCGAATTGAAAAACGGATTGGTGTTCCTGCGGGGCCGTCTGAGCGACCTCATCAACATGGCCGGCCGAAAAGTGTCGCCGGAGACCATCGAGCGGGCGCTGCTGGCCCATCCGCGCGTGCGCGAATGCCTGGTCTTCGGCGCGCCCAGCCAGGATGAGCATCGGACGGACCTGATCGTGGCGGTGGTGGTTTCCAGCGCGGGAGAGATGGAGTTGAAGCAATTCCTTCTGGAATCCCTGCCCTCGTGGCAGTTGCCGCGCTGCTGGCAATTTGTCCCGTCCCTCTCCGCCGGACCGCGCGGAAAAATTTCCCGCGCGGAATGGCGCCGCCGATTCACCGGCTGACGTTGTCAAGCATTCGGCGCTTTTCCGCTCAACGTCAATTCCGCCACCAACACCAGCTTGTCTCCCACCCACCCGCGCGCTTGGGCCTGGATCAAATTGCCCAGCCGGCCGATGACGCCGGCTTCCAGCCGCACCGCGTCGCCGGGCCGGGCCGCGCCCAGAATTTTCGCCCCGCGCAAGGCGGTCAGCTTCAAACCCGCCAAGGGTGTGATGGCCGGATCGCTTTGCGCGACGACGCCCGCAAGTTGCGCCGCCGCTTCGATGAGCAGCACGCCGGGAAAAATCGGATCACCCGGAAAATGTCCGCGTAGAAACGGCTCATCGCCGCGCACGCGATACTCGCCCGTGCCTTGCTTCCCCGGCGTCAGGTTGAGCACTCTGTCGAGGAAACGGAACTCCGGGCCGTGCGGCAAATGTTCCAACCCGTTCCCGCCTGTTTCGGTGGGTTTCATCGGCTAAAAGGCTCGGTGACCTTGAAATCCGCCGGTAGCTTCCATTGGAAAAGGTTTTCGTCCAGGGTCGCATTGGCCAGAGCATTGGTGAAATCGTTTCGCATCCGCGATCCGTCCACGAAAACCACTTCCGTTCCGGCGAGGGAAAAATCGTTGGTCGTCAGGCTCACCCGCAGTTCGGGCATGATCTGGCGGGCGGCGGCGCTGCGCGGTTGCAGCGACAACAGCCACATTCCGCCGGCTTCCGTGAGCGACTGGGTTTGAAATTGCGCATTGAATTCTTTGCGGGTGTGAGGAAAGCCCGCGTCCAGGAGCGACATGGCATCGCGCCATTGGCGCGGGGCCGATGCGCCGAGGGAATAATGCTCCGCCCGTTTGAGGCGCGGATAAATGACGTACATTTCATCCCCACGCCGCAAGGCGATGGTTTGCGGCGGCTGGCCCAGTTCCCAGCGAAATTGGCTGGGGGGAGAAAACCACAAGCGGCCGGTGGCCAGCAGCGGTTGGACGAGGGTTTTGAGGGTTCGCGTTTGCACAAAATCCGCCGACAAGGAGTGAACCTTGGCCTGCGCGGCAAACCAGGCGTCGAGCAGCGCGTTGGTATCCGTGGCGCGCAAGGTGGCCGAGGCCAGCCCGGAGAGGGCCATGACCAAGACCGCGAGCCGGAACCTCACTTGTCGCGCGGCGCGACCGGAGGCCAGATTGGAACAAAATGATACCATTGGCTGATATACTGCTGAATGAGCGGTTCGAAAACACGCATAATTTTTTGCGTTAATTGGATGCGCGCCGCCCGGTTGCCGATCAGCGCGCGATCGTAAGTGATTTCCGACTGGATTTGGCCCTCATAACCTCCCGGCGTGCGCACAATGCAGGCAGGCAAAATGGCGCAACCGGAGACGCGCGCCAGTTCCGCCGCGGCGATGGACGCGAAGAAGGGCCGGCCAAACAAATTGACGCTGACCGCCGTGGCTGGAGCCGGCCGGTCCATCAGCAAGGCCACCGTCGCGCCATCCTGGAGGCGTTTGACGACTTCGATGAAGGCAAAGGCGTCCTGGTTCACGACAATGGTTTCCACGCCCCGGCGCGCGCGCGCGGCCAGGCGCAGTGCCGTCAGGCACGGGTCGGGTTCCGGTTGAGTCAAGACGAGCAATTTAAAACCCTTCCGCGGGAGGTACGCGCCGCCGATTTCCCAGTTGCCCAGATGCGGCGTGACCAGCAGGACACCCCGGCCGCGCGCCTGAGCCGCGAGGTAAATCTCCCAGCCTTGCCAGCGCATGGCCCAAGCATCCGGGTCCGCCCCGCCTTCGTATCGCCAGAGGTCCGCAATCTTGAGGGCAAATCCGATGAAAAGCGCGCGAGCGGCGAAGGCGGCAGCGGTCGGGTCATCGTTCAAGGCGGGCTGCAAATTTCGAATCACCACCGCACGACGGCTCGCCGCAGCCTGCCAGTAGATCGCACCGCCCCATTTGGCGAGCGTTCGGACCACGGAGAGCGGGAGATGACGGGCCAAACCCAGGCCAATTTTCCAGATTGCGCCCCGGTATAATTGGGACGGGGTCGGCGGCGCCACGACCGCCCTTTCGTCCCTTCGACCGGCCAGCGTTTTCCACCAAAGCGGCAGGAGAAAAATCGAGATCAACATGTTGCCCGCCAAGCCGGCTGCGCAAATCTGTCCCAGGCTGGCCATGCCCGCGTTGTGGGAGAAACCCAGCGAACCGAAGCCGGCCACCGCGGCGCCGCCGCAGAGCCAGAGCGCGCGTCCCACCGAGCGGCGGGCGGCTTCCAGACTGCCGCCATGCCGCCGCAAGGCCAGTTGCATGAAGAGGCTGTAGTCCACGCCCGTGCCGAGAATCAGGGGCAAGGCCATAAGATTGAGCACATTCCATGACCAGCCGGTTATTCTCATTGCCGCCAGGAGGCAAAGCCCGCTTAACGCCAACGTGCCCAGGCTGAGACAGATCTCCGTCAAAGAGCCAAACGCCAGCCACAACGCCAGGAGCACCAGGCCGGCCATCGGCAGAAGAACCTTCCACAAATTATGCTTCACTTCATCCAGCACCGCCTGTCCCAGCAAACTCCAGCTCGAAAGCCAGACTCCTTCCGGCGGAAGCGGCCCGCCAGCCCGGGCCAGCACGGCCGCATCAATGGCGCCGGCCACCGGATAAAGAAATCCGGCGGCGAAAAGGCCTTGTGCATCGCGGGCGGCGATCTTTTCAAAAATCCACCGGCTGGCCGCGTTCGTCGGCCAGAAAACATTCGTGGTGGCAGCGGCTTGACGCCATGTTTCAAGGATTTTCGCGTTTAACCCCAAGGCATCCTCGGTGAATCCGCCGGCCAGTGCGGCTGCCCGCATGGCGCCGCTTTCGGCTGCCAGCCGCCGCGCTGTGGCGCGGTTGGACGACTGCATCTCGGGCCGGGGCCAGAGGGCATCAGGCAACGTGAAGCCTGTCAACAAATGGTTGGAGACGGCGTTATCGAGCGCCGGTTTGATGGCGGCAAGGCGGCCGGCAATTTCACTTTCATCGCGGCCGGAGACAACCAGCCAAAGAGGTTCCTGTTTCTGGCCGAGGTTGTCCTTGATCGCGTTGAGCGCGGCGTAGGCCGCGCTGTGGCGAGGCTCCATTGCGCGGGTGCTGGCATCCATTTTGGGCCATCCGAAAGACAAGGTGGCGGCGCAAAATAAAATCAAACCGCCGGTGATGGCGAAAACCAGTCTGGCGCGCAACGGATTCAGCGGTTCAGCGGTTGACTGCGCCATGTTCGCAGCCGGTTGAGGCAGACGCCGGACCAATCGCTCAGGAAAGAGCGGCGGCAAAAAGGCCATGATCATCACAAAGGCCGAGAGGGCCACTCCAATGCCAACGAGTGAGCCAAGTTGAGCCAGGCCGGGCAAACCGCCGAAATTAAGCGCCAGAAAGGCCGAGATGGTGGTCATGGCCGCCCAAAAGATGCTCGGCGCAATGGCGCGGCGGATTTCCGGCACGGATAGGAGAGGGCAGGCCAGCGCCTCCTGGTAATGCACCACGGCGTAATCCACGGCCAGACCGAGCAGGATGGCCGCAAAACCCATGCTGACGACGTTGATCGGGCCGAGAATCAGACCGCCCAGCGCCAGCGCGCCTGCCAGAATAAGCGCCAGCAACGTCAAGAGCCAGAGCATCGGTTTCCAGCGCCGGTGTGCCAGCCAAAACAAAAATGCGATGATCAGCGCCGTGCCACCGGCGGACAGCGTGATGTCGTGTTTCATGCTGCCAGAGATTTCCGCGACGAACGCGGGCCGGCCCGTGTAGCCGAGAGTGGCCTGGCCGGCTTGGGACAACGAGCTTTCCGCGATTTTATGCACGGCATTGAACCATTCCGCACATTCGCGGTAACCGCTCAATTCACCGCGCGCTTTGACAAAAATAATCCGGAAGGCGCCGTCGGCCGACGCAAACATATCCGGCCCCTGTCCGAAACCCGGCGCCGCGCCGGTGATGGCCGGGGGCAATTGCGTCAGGCCAAAGGGGTCGTAACTCAATTGGGCGAAATCGGCGGGCGAGAGCGTCGTGGCCAGCCGTTCGCGCGTGGCGCTGAGAATGGCGCTGAGGTTCGTTTCCGCAAGGCGAGCGGCCAGTTGGCCAAAAACCTCCGGCGGCTGATTCAGCCAAAGGTAACCCATCAGCTCCGCCATCTGCTCGGGGTGTTCCAGCCATGGCGGCTGCCAGGTGGCCTCGGCTACAAGATTGGTTTCCTGGCGCAGATGGGCGGCGATGGATTGAGCGGCGGCTGTTGCGGCCTCAGCGTCGGCTGCCCGAAGTGTCAGGAGGAGTTCGCGCGAGTTGGCAAAATGTTGCTGGTAAATCTTCAGCCCTTGCACGGCGGAAATACGCGCGGGCAGAAGATTGAGCACGTCGGCGTCAAAGTGGAGGCGGGCCAACCCGGCCGCCACCGGAATCAGCAGCGCCAGCCACCACCAGTGAAACCAACGCGGCCTCATTGGAAAAGCTGGCCCTCCAGGCATTCTCCAGTGTCGGCGTTCTCCAGCCGCCAGGAATGGTCCGGCCGCCCCGTGAGTTTCCACGGAGCATCGGCCGGCGACGCGTCGAGAACGCGCGTCAGTTGAAACCAGAGGAATCGTTTGGGCGGCGGGCCTTGGCCGCGCCATGAATGCCGCCCGGCCCCAAATTCAATTTGCCACCGGCCATCGGCCATCTGTGCCGACGCCAGGGCAAAAGGAGTTTTGGAGAATTGAATCACAAAATTTCCATTCGTATTGACTGCCAGCAACAAATCACCGGCCAGTTCCGGGCGGCTTTTGGACGGTTTCCAGACAGCCTGGCCCTGGCGCACCCGCCAGCCGGGCGAGGAGAAATCAGCGGGCGGCAGAGAAGCGGCCGTGCGGCAGGAGAGGCAAGACAGAAACCCCAGCGCGAACAGCGTGAATCCATAAATCGCAAGCTGTGGCGGGCGGGCGGACGGCGCAATGTCAGGTTCAGGTTTCAAGCCTTCTCAGGGCTGCGGTATGGGTTCAGCTTTCGCGGCCTGCTGGCGCCGAAAAAAATACGCGGCACGATCGGAAAGTAGCGTTGCATTCTGACCAGCAGAAAGAAATACTCCAGACGCCAGCGCAACGACCATCGGCCCTCCAGTTCCCCGGCCAGCACCGCGTTGACCGCGGAGGGCAGATCGCAATGGTTGCTCGGGCGCAGGAAAAGCCCCATGAACGGCGTGGTGTAGTAGTTCTCCACTACGCGCCAGTAAAATCGGAGTCCCCGGCGAACGCGCTTGTCGTACGCCGCAAACGGGCGCGCGTCGGGTCGCCCGTGTTCGAGACATTTTTTGACAACTTCCGCCGCCAGCTTGCCCGACCACATGGCCAGAAAGACGCCCGCCGAAAAAATGGGGTCCATGAAACCGGCGGCGTCTCCCACCCGCAACAAACGATAGCCGGCCAACCGGTGGTTGTGATAACTGAAATCACTCGTGGTTTGAATCGCGCCCACCAGGCTTGCGTCCTTCATCCGCCTCTTGACCGCTGGAGTGGACTCGACCCAGCGCTGAAAGATTTCCTGCGGAGAACCGCCGGAGCTTGTGAACTCATCCTTGTCAAAAACAATGCCAACGCTGGTTTTAGTGTCGGACAGCGGAATGATCCAAAACCATTTGTTTTCCAGGCGGACAATAATGGTGTCGGTGTTGGGTTCGCCGGCATCGCGAGCCACGTTTTCAAAATGGCCGAAAACGGCGAGCTTCTTCCATTTGAAATGGAAGCGCGGAAAGACTTCCTTTTCCAGCACCAGCACCCGTTTGCCGGCCCGCGCCAGAAAGGTGGCGGCGCTGCTTCCTCCCGGACCGCAGCCGATCACCACGGCATCGTATGTTGCGCCAGCCATGCGGAACCATTATCCCGGAAGCGTGGGATCATGGCAAGCGCAGGAGTTGGCCCCTTGCGTGGAGGTCTCTCAAACCCAAAACCAACACTTCGCGGATTCCGCCCCGCGCCTCAGACCTGCCTGGGTTTCTGCGCCAGCAACACGATTCCACCGACGAGCGCGATCGCGCCGACGACCGGCGGGATGAAGTGGCTGTGGGTGGTCTCGATGTGAAGGCCGAGGAACTCAACCGGTTTTCCCGGGGTCGTAAAGCTGATGCCCGAGTAAGCCAGCACCACGATCCCCAGAGTGACTAAAATGACGGCAACTATATTTTTTGTATTCATAACGAATCTCCAGTTGTTCGGTTTCAATTAAGAGCTTCTTAAATCGGGCGCTTTCGGCCGGAAATGAAGCTGACCAGTATCATGATGACGGCCACCACCAGCAGGACATGAATAAACGATCCTATGGTGTAGCCGGTGATCAGACCGAGCAGCCACAGGATGATCAATACCATTGCAATTGTGTATAACATATAATTTGCCTTTCAGTTTGTTTTGGAACCACTGCCGCCCGACGCAAACGCGCGCCGGTCAGACGTGATTCGCCAGTTTAATTATTGGACACAGCCATCTCCGGTTCCTTGAACACGACCTTGACGCCGTCGATGGGTTTGGTCACTGCCTTGCGAACGGCGCCAACAGCCGTCGCTCCCACTTCGCCAGCCGCTTTGAGAGCACCGTCGGCGGCAGCCGCCGCGGCGTCCTCGGCACTGACGCCTAATTCTTTGGCGCCAGCGATCGCCCCTGCGACCAAACCAGTGGCAGCGGCCCCAACGTCGCCGCCGACCTCGGCGGTATCGCGGATCGCAACATGGGCCGTGTGGCGGATGGTATCCAAAACCGCCATGCCGGCTTCTGTGGAACCGCGGAGCACGCCGAGCATAAGCCCCTTGGCGGCATGTGCCAGGTCGGCCCCGATCTGCACCGCGCCACGAATCGCGCCGCCGACAACGTTGGCAATGACATCGGTCACAGACGTGCCCACCTTGCCGACGTCTTTAATCGTTGTGGCGAGAATTTCAGTCACCGTATCCACTGTCGCCTGGACGATGTTTCCCGTGCCTTTGATGGCCGCAACAATCTTGCCTTCCACTGTCTCAATCATTTCCGAATGTGTTGTCTTCATATAGTCAGGTTAAGCGATGCGCCGGGGTATTACTATGGGGTGTAACCCTACCGTGGATTCAATGCGCATCAAGATGACGGCTACCGCGAGGCCGATGATCAGTCCCCGGACATTGAAAGTTTTATTCTTATTTACAGATGTGTTATTCATTAATGTCTCCTTTTCCATCATGGTCAAATGTGTTGGTTCAAGAGTGAGTTTTCTCTTGTTTTTGACGTTGATTTGCGGGCGGTCAGTTCGCCTCAAGGCGCGATTTTGTCGCTCACCCGCTGACGGGCTTGTTGGAAATCGTCCTTCAAGCCGTCGTAGGCTTTCTCGGAGCCGGCCTTGACACTGTCCCAGGTGGACTCGGTCGCGTTTCCGGCCTCATCCAGTTGCTTGTTCATTTGGGCCGCCTGGTCGCGCAAGGCCTGGAGTTTGGGTTTGGCCTCCGCCTTGACCGCATCGCTGGAGCTTTCGATTTTGGCGGAGAGCGCGTCGAGATCCTTATTCAGAGCGTCCAACTGGCCCTGCATTGTCGCCACGAATTCGGCTTTTTGCGCGAAGGTGTAGTCCTTCATCGCTTGCGCGTCCGCCTTTGTTTCGGTTTTGACCTTGTCCAGTTGCTGAGAGGTGGAATTCTCCTCCGATGGTTTGCAGCCCACCGCGAAAGCAGTGACGGCGAGGAAGGTAATAGCTATCAATTTGTTTTTCATAATGGTGTCTTTCGTATCGTGGCAAGTCTCGTCTTGGGTCCAAACTATGCTCCCACCGCGCACGGCTGAGCATTGGCGCCGGCAGGCTGATGGTCCTCGACTGCCTCCGGGTTGGTGGAGCTGATGATCTTTTGGGCCTGGGCCGTTTCAGCCGGTGAACCGTGGGCGATGACCACGAACTTGCCGCTCTTGAGCGCCGTCTCGTAGCGCAGAATACTGTCCTTGGGGATGCCCAGGCTGTAGAGTCCGGCGCCAATGGCGCTCAGACCGCCCACCACCACGGCGCCTTCCAGCGCCCCGACGATCCAACCGACGAGCGGCCCCGCCACCAGCAACGGCCCGACGCCCGGAATCAAAAAGAACGCGGAGCCAAACAACAATCCCCAAATCCCGCCCCAGAAGGCCCCCAATTTTCCCCAGTATTTCATACGGTCCCCGGCATTGTAGTAGCCGACGACGTGTTCATCGGTGTGATAGTCGCGTCCGACGATGGACAGTTTCTTCATGTCAAAACCCGATTGCTGCAATTTCTTGACGGCGGCTTCGGCTTCGATGTGGGATTTGTAGATCGCCACGACTGCATTGTTCTTGGCCATTATATCAGTTCTTTCGTTCTTGCGTGATAATTTTCATCAACAACGGCACGTTACGCGCAGCCGTGGCCCTTTGCTATGGGGTGTAACCCTACCGCGGCTGATTGAGGAAAAGTCAAACCCCCAGCGCCCGGCCGGTTTTGCGGAAAGGGTGGCCGGAAGGAGGTTGATTGTCCCATCCAGGTTATTGCGGGTGGTCTGGCCGAAAAGGTGCCCCGCGCCTTTGAGCCGCTGGCAGAAACTCCGGGTCTGGCAGCAGTGCCTTCATCCGGTCCTGACGATTCCACGAAACCGCGCGCGCTATGGGGTGTTCACCCCATATACAAATTGAAGCAATAGCCGGATATTGACTGCGGATTGGCGGCTTGCCAGTGAGAGATAAAGCATCCTGGAGAGGCCCGCCGGATTCGGCATGAGAGCATGAAGCGAAAATTAAACGGGTTGTCACAACGATATGTGACCGCGTTGCAAAAGCACCTGAAACAGGGGCCGTGCGCCAGCTTGCAGCCGGCGGCGGGACTGGGGCGCCGGGCAGTGGCCCTCGGACTGGAGACGCTGGAACTGGCCCGGATGCACGAGGGGGCGATCACCCTGCTGAAACTATCCAGCCGCAAAGATGGGGAGATCAAAAGGGCGGAGAAATTCTTTGCTGAGGCTCTGATCCCGATGATGGAGACGCATCGCGCCGCGCGGCAGAGCAAAATGGACCTGCATCGGCTGAACGAGCTGCTCCATCGGCGCACACGAGAACTGGCCGCCGCCAACCGCCAGTTGCAACGCGGCGTCATCCGGCGCAAGAGCGTGGAAGCCGCCCTCAAGAAAAGCGGGGAACACTACACCAGGCTGTTGAAGGATTCCCTGCAATTACAGGAAGGTTTGCGGCAACTGACCCACCAGCTTCTGGCATCGCAGGAGGAGGCACGAAAGGAGATCAGTCTGGAGCTCCAAAATGAAATCGCCCAGACTCTCTTGGGCATTAATGTCCAATTGCTCTCTTTGAAGCAGGAGGCAAGGATCAACACCATGGGACTGAAGAATGAGATCGCCAGCGCACAGCGGCTGGCGATAAAATCGGCCCAATCCGTGCGCCGGGTCGCCCGTGAATTCAGGAACGCATGAAAAACAAATTCTCACGACGCTATCAGGCGGCTTTGCTGACCTATCTAAGGCAACGCCCGGAGGCGCGACTGCAGGCGGCCCGCGGCCTGGGCCAACAGGCGCTGGCCGCCGGTCTGCAGACGTTGGACATGGCCAAACTCCACGAGCAAATCCTGGCGACCCAAGTATTGCCCGGCCTGCCGGCCGGCAAACGCGCCACGTTCATCAAGCGCGCGGGGGCATTTTTTACCGAGGCGATTATCCCGATCGAGACCATCGGTCGCGGCGCGCGGGAAACCGCCGTCCACCTGAATGAAATCGTCGAGATGCTGAGCCGGCGCACCGTGGAGTTGGCCGCCTCGAACCTGGAGTTGCAACAGGAAATCGTCCAGCGCAAGGCGGCGGAAGATGCCCTCCAAAAAAGCGAGCGCCATTACTCGCAGTTGCTGGAAAAGTCGCATCACCTGCAGGAACAGTTGCGGCAGTTGTCCCGCCAGATTCTCTCGGCGCAAGAGGATGAGCGAAAAAGGATAAGCCGCGAACTGCATGACGTCGTCGCCCAGACCCTGACGGGCATCAACATTCGGCTGGCGACCCTGAAAAAGGAGGCCGCGCTGAACACCAACGCCCTGGACCGCAATATCGCCCAGACGCAGCGTTTGGTGGAAAAGTCGGTAAACATCGTGCATCAGTTCGCCCGCGAATTGCGCCCGGCGGTGTTGGATGATCTCGGATTGATTCCAGCACTGCATTCCTTCATGAAACACTTTACCGTTCGCACTGGCGTCCGCACTCGTTTGACGGCCTTCGCCGGGGTGGAACAATTGGATACGGCCCGTCGCACGGTGCTCTTTCGCGTCGCTCAGGAGGCACTCACGAATGTCGCCAGACATGCCCAGGCCAGCCGGGCGGAAGTGAGCATCCAGAAACTGCCGGAGTGCATTAGCATGAGAATAAAAGATGACGGCCGATCCTTCCAAGTGGAACGGGTGTTGCACGGTACTGGCAGCAAGCGCCTGGGATTGCTCGGCATGAGGGAGCGGTTGGAGATGGTCGGCGGTCGTTTTGATGTCCAATCCGCTCCGGGCACAGGCACCACCATTACTGCACAGATGCCGCTGGGCGATGGCGAGATTCATCGCACCAGCCTGGATTCAATCGCGCGTTCGAAAACAAAATCATGAAACTCCAACTTAAGCCGCTTGTTATGATCTGCCCGCGTTAATGAAAGGATGCTTTTGAATGAAAAATAACGGCCACAACTTTCTTCCTCCGGCGGTCTGTTTGCCCAAGTGTCCCACGGGCATCCAGGGCCTGGACGAAATCACCGGCGGCGGCTTGCCGCGCGGGCGGCCCACCCTGGTGTGCGGCGGCGCCGGGTGCGGCAAGACGCTGTTCGCCGTGGAATTCCTGGTGCGCGGTGCGACTCAGTTCAGCGAGCCGGGGGTGTTCCTTTCTTTCGAGGAGACGGACGCGGAGTTGAAGGCCAACGTCGCGTCGCTGGGATTTGATTTGGCGGGCTTGGTCCGGCGCAAAAAAATTGTGCTCGACCACGTGTACATCGAGCGCAGTGAGATCACGGAAACCGGCGAGTATGACCTGGAAGGGTTGTTCGTCCGGCTCAATCACGCCATTGATCCCATTGGCGCCAGACGAGTGGTGCTGGACACGCTGGAAGCGCTGTTCGCCGGCCTGCCCAACGAAGCGATCCTGCGCGCCGAATTGCGCCGGCTCTTCCGCTGGCTCAAGGACAAAGGGGTGACCGCCGTCATCACGGCCGAGCGCGGGCGCGAGCAACTTACACGCCACGGATTGGAGGAATACGTGTCGGACTGCGTCATCCTGCTGGACCATCGGGTCAATGACCAGATTGCCACGCGGCATCTGCGGGTGGTGAAATATCGCGGCGCGCTGCACGGCACCAACGAATTTCCTTTCCTCATCGGCGACGAAGGTCTGAGCGTGCTGCCCATCACGTCGCTGGGGCTGAACCACAAGGTGTCCAACGGGCGGATTTCCAGCGGCATCCCACGGCTCGACGCGATGTTGGGCGGGCGGGGCTATTTTCGCGGCAGCAGCATTCTGCTCACGGGCACGCCCGGCACCGGCAAGACCAGCGTCGCGGCCTATTTTGCGCAAGCGGCCGCGCAGCACGGGGATCGCGTGCTCTTTTTCTCGTTCGAGGAATCGCCCAACCAGATCATCCGCAACATGCGATCCATCGGGTTGCATTTCGAGCCGCTAATCCAGCGCGGCTCGCTGCGGTTTCATGCGGCCAGGCCCACACTCTGCGGCTTGGAAATGCATCTGGCCACGATGTTCAAGGAGATCGCCGTGTTTGAGCCCACCGTCGTCATGGTGGATCCCATTACCAGCCTCCTGGCTGCGGGCACCGACCACGAAACCAAGGGGATGGTGACGCGGCTGATTGATTTTTTGAAGGGCCGGCAAGTCACCTCACTCTTCACCAGTCTGACGCACGGCGGCCACGCGCTGCAACAAAGTGAAATCGCCATGTCCTCGCTCATGGACTCGTGGCTGTTGTTGCAGGACTTCGAAGGCAACGGCGAACGCAATCGCGTGCTCTACGTGCTCAAAGCTCGCGGCATGGCGCACTCGAACCAGGTCCGCGAGTTCCTGATTTCGAACCGCGGCATTGATCTCGTGGACGCTTACATCGGTCCCAGCGGCGTCCTGACCGGCACGTCCCGTGTGGCGCAAGCCGTCCGCGAAAAGGCTGAAGCGCTGGCGAGCCGGCAGGAAGCCGGTTGCCGGAAGCGCGAATTGGAACGGAAACACGCGACGCTCGAACAGCAGATCGCCGGGCTGCGCTCCGAATACGAATCCGAAGAAATGGAACTGCGGCGCATCGAAGAACAGGTGGGTACGCGAACACGCGTGCTGACCGCCGAGCGCACTGAATTGGCCCGCTTGCGCCACGCGGATGCCACCGTGGCGAACCGCAGGCAGAGCAAGCCCAAATCGAAGAGCCAACGATGAAAACCAGAACAGTGAAACGACTAAAGTCCGACTCCCCCCGCCGCTCAGCCAAACTCTGGCAATTGCGCCTCTACGTGGCCGGCCAGACGCCCAAATCGCTGACGGCGTTCTCGAACCTGAAGGAGATTTGCGAAGACCACCTCAAAGGCCGCTATCGCATCGAGGTGCTTGATTTGTTGGAGCAGCCCCAACTTTCCAAAGGCGACCAGATCCTGGCCATTCCCACGCTGGTGCGCAAGCTGCCTCAGCCCGTGCGAAAAATCATTGGCGACCTGTCCAGCACCGAGCGCGTGCTAGTAGGGTTGGATTTGCGCTCCGCCGATTAACCGCAGCGAACGCCCGTGAAGACAGAGAAAACCAGCCGCGCGACCCAAGCCTTTGAAAAGGCCCTAGCCACCTCCGCCACGGGCAAACACATCCTGCGACTTTACGTGGCGGGGGCCACCGACCGATCACGCCGGGCCATCCTGCGCGCCCGGCAACTGTGCGCAACCGGACTCCAGGGCCACTACGACCTGGAAGTGATTGACGTCTATCACCAGCCCATTCTGGCGCGCGATGGCCAGATCGTCGCGACTCCGACGCTCGTTCGGGATTTCCCCCGGCCGGTGCGCCGGTTCATCGGCAACCTGGCGAACACCACCAGCCTGTTTGTCGGGTTGAATTTGGACACGAAAGGCAGGACCAGGCGATGAAAAGTGCCCGCCGCCAACACTCCTTCCGCTCCTCGTCATCCGGCGAACCCGCCGAACTGCGCGCGCGCCTGGCCGACGCCGAGGAAACGCTCCGCGCAATCCGCACCGGCGAAGTGGATGCGGTGGTGGTCGCGGGCGAGGAAGGCCCGCAAGTGTTCACGCTGGAAGGCGCGGAGCACGCCTACCGGGTGCTCATCGAATCCATGAATGAAGGGGCGCTGACGCTGACGGCTGCCAAGATGATTCTTTACGCCAACCAGTGCTTCGCCAGAATGGTCAAATGCCCGCTGGAGCAGGTGATGGGCAGTTCCATTCGCCGCTTTCTCTCCGCCGAAGACCTCGCAAAGCTCCGGTTGCTCCTGAAACGGGCCGACAAATCCGGCTCCAAAATCCAGGTGCTGCTCCAGGCCGGCGACGGTTCGCGCAGGCCGGCGCACATCTCGATTCGCCCGCTGGCCAGGAATGGTTTGCAAAGCGCGGCCTTCGGCTTGGTGGTGACCGACATGACGGAGGCCCGGCGGACCGAGGAATTGCTGCGGGCTTTGACGCACCGTGTGGTGCAGGCGCAGGAAGCCGAGCGCGGGCGCGTGGCCCTCGAATTGCACGACAACATCACCCAGCTTCTCTGTGCCATCCTGGTACGGTGCCAGACGCTGGCCAATACACTTTCGCCGCGCGACGGGCCATTGAAGGGAGAGGCGATAAAACTGCGCGAGATGCTCGGCCAGGCGGCCGAAGAAGTCGTGCGCATTGCGCGTAATCTGCGGCCCAGCATCCTGGACGAGCTGGGACTGGTGGCGGTCCTGCGCGACACCTGCACGGAGTTCGCGCAGCGGACGGGCGTGTCCCTCAAGCTGGCCTGCGTGCAGTTGGCGGCGCGCTTGCCCGCCGAGACCGAGTTGACGCTCTACCGCATTCTCCAGGAAACTTTAAAAAACGTGGAGAAACATTCACGCGCCCGCCACGTGAAGGTGTGCCTGAGCCGGAAGGGCGCCTTCGTTCAACTGCTGATTCAGGACGACGGGATCGGCTTCGACCCGGCTCCTCCCCCGGCCAGACGCAATGGAAAGGGCGGGCTCGGCCTCCTGAGCATGCGCGAGCGAGCGACCTATGTAGGCGGCGCCTTCGAGGTCAAATCCGTTCTTCGCGCCGGCACAGAAACCAAGGTGCGCGTTCCCGTGCTGCCGAGCGCCACGGCGGCCAACCGAATTAAATTATGAAAAAAATCACTGTTTTGCTTGCGGAAGATCATATGATTGTGCGGGAGGGTTTCCGCAAGATGCTCGATTTGGAAACCGATTTTGAAGTGGTTGGCGAAGCGCAAGACGGCCGCCAGGCGGTTGCCCTGGCCAACAAACTTCGCCCCGAGGTGGTGCTGATGGACATCGCGATGCCTCTGCTCAATGGTTTGGAAGCCACCCGGCAGGTGCTTAAAGCCCTGCCCGCCACCAAAGTGCTCATGCTCTCCGCGCACAGTGATGACGCCTACGTCAAAACCGCCGCCGAGTCCGGCGCGGTGGGATTTTTGCTCAAGCAATCATCCTCCCAAGACGTGTGCCGCGCGATCCGGGAAGTCCACAAGGGAAAAATGTTCTTCAGTCCCTCCATATCCAGGCGTCAGGATCGGCTCCATCCGCCATCGCTGGACCGCGCCGGATCTCTCACCAAAAAAGCGGCCCAACTGAGTTCACGCGAGATCGAAGTGCTCCAGTTGATCGCCGAAGGCAAGGCCAACAAGGAAACCGCCGCAGAACTCGGCATCGGCATCAAGACTGTCGAAAAACATCGCGAGCATCTTATGCAGAAGCTCGATATCCACGACACCGCCGGTCTCACCCGCTATGCGATCGGCGCGGGCATTATCGAGAGCAGCGTGCAGTTGACGATTGTGTGATGGATGCATCCAAGAAAAAGAGGCTTTGGTTCGGCCATCGGGCCGCAGACTGAGCGGGCCTATCCGAGGCGGATTCAGCAAGTCTGGCATGGGGTGAACACCCCATAGCGCCCGTGGAGTCTTTCGGCTTATTCTCAGGCGTGAATTCCAAAGATCCTTTGGTGACAGAACCTCCGCCATCACCCGCCGGGGATTCAGGCCGGACTGCGGCTGGTCATGCAGAGGGGATCAAGAACAATCCAGGCGCGTACGTGCCCGGCCACGACACGCGGGTTGAACGGGCGGAGGCGCGGACGGAGCGGGCTGAGGCACGGACGGAACAGGCCAAGACGCGGACGGAACAGGCCGAGATGCGGACCGAGCAGGCGGAGACGCGGACGGAATTGGCCAAGACGCGGACGGAACAAGCCGAGATCCGAACGGAGCAGGCGGAGAGCCGGACTGAACTGGCCGAGTTGCGGACGGAGCAGGCCGAGACCATCTTGCAACGTGTGGTCAACAAAGAAGTTCAGTTGAACCCGGAAATCCCCACCCGGTTCCTCAAGAAAATTCCCTTGCCAGCGATTGCTGATTGGAAAAGCCCGCTCGAAAAATTGACCAGCCGGCAGCGCGAAATCCTCCAACTCATCGCCGAAGGCCAGAACACCAAACATATCGCCGCGACCCTGAAGGTCAGCCCCAAGACCGTCGAATACCACCGCATGAAATTGATGGGCTGCCTGAATATACATGATGTTCCGGGACTGGTGCGATTCGCTTTGCGGGTCGGGCTGGTTCCGCAGGAAAGCTGACGTGCGCTCCCAGCCCCGCGCTGGCGGCTTCCATCCGCTACCACAATTCGTGCCCATGCTTCTTGAAGCATCGTTCAATCTTGCCCCACGTCACGTTGAGTTGGATCGTTCTCTCCAGGTTGCCACCCGCTTTGTCAGGATGCACGCAAACAATCTGCTTCCGGTAAAGCCGGCGCGCCTGTTCCAAAACCTCCAGATGATTGATTCGTCGAATCCAAAAGGATCCATTCTTACGCCGCCTTCGGACGTAAAGCATCCGGCTCGGCAGACCCAGCGCCTTCAGCATCCCGACTATTTGCGGGATGGTCCCGGAGCTTTTTGTTTTCCGGCGTCTTGTGAGATGAAGCAGCATGGAGTTCATGTTTCGTCCTGGCACCAAACTTCGGTCTGTTAAAACCAGCCGCCGGCCTTGGGTCCCCCCGTTCAGGGCTCAACCTGCACTATAGTGTCGAAGCCCTCCGGAAAACCACCGGGCTGGTTGACACCGCTGGGGCGAATCCACGTGAGATTGCCGGTCACGCCGCCGCCGGCCAGGTTGATCCATCCTTCCAGCAGACCGCTGTTATTGTACAAGCTGACGTAAAGCGGCACGTTCCCATCCTTGGAAATCGGCACGGTTTGCGCAATGGCCACGGTGTCTCCCAACGCACCGGACAGGGAAAGGACGCTGTTGACAACGGGACCGCTCGCAGAGCCGTAATTGGTTGGAGAATTGACGGACAATCCTGGTGACACCAAAAAAACGACCGCGGTGAGATTCGGGTAGGCATTCGTTGCCAGATCAGCGACCAGAGGCCGTCCACGCGCCGCCGGTGGTGACGCTGGAAATAGTGCCCGTAATTTGCCGCGTGCCGTTGATCAAATCCAGGTGCAAAACGGCCGTCAAATTGAACGATCCCGGGCCGGTGACGGGAATCGTGACGCTGGCGTTGCCGCCAACACTAAAAACTCCCGCCAACGCGTTGGACAGTCCGCCGACATAAACCTTTGCGCTGAATGCGCCGTTGCTGGCCACAACACAGTTGCCCAGAAACCCAGCGGTCGCCTCGGTAATGGCCGGTGTTCCATTGCCATTGGTTTGGTAGAACAAGCCGTTATACGCGCCGGCGGCGGTCGCAATCGTATTGGTGGGAAGCACGGTCAACGTGGCGACGGAACTGGTTGCGCTGCCCCAAGGATTGGAAACAATGACGGTGTAATTGCCCGCGTTGCCGTCCTGGATTTGGGGCCAACTGAGAAGCGAAGCGGTGGCGCCGGAAATTGGCCCCAGCCCGTTGACCCACTGAAAACTCAGGGGCGGATCGCCGGCGGCGCTGACAGAAAGAGTTACGGAAGTCCCAGCGACGGCCGTTTGTGTCAACGGCTGTGCCGTAATCGCCGGCAGGATCGGCAGCCGGTTCGTGAGCTCGTTAGAGAACACACTCTCCACGCCATTGGAAGCGTAGGCCGTCACGGCGAAATAATACACCACCCCGGGTGTTAATCCGGTGACCGTCGCGGCCAGATTCGTGTCCGCGTTCACGCTCGCAGTGTAAACCCCGCTGGCTGTGCCGTAATGGGTCTTGTAACCCGCAACGAATGGAGTCACGCTGGCGTTCCACGCCAATGACACACTTCCGGCTTGAACGGTTGTACTGAGAGCAACCAGGCTCAAGAGACCTCCCGGAAACTTCGTCAGTCCCGTGATTTTGAAAAGCCGCCGCAAAATATCGTTCGCCCGCCGCGCTCTGCCTTCGTGATAAAAGCTCATGCTTAACATTGCCTTACCCGTGGTCTGGCCGCGACTAGGGTGTTCCTTGCCACCACCGGGAAAACCCTTGGCTTCAGTTTGGAAGCGCCAGCCGGGAAGCGATGAATAGGTAAAGCGATGGCCTGCTCAAAAGTCCGCGGCGCAAACCTGCCCCTGCCGCGCCGGGATTCATTTCGTCGCCTCCTTCGGTAGGGTAACACCCCATAGCGCCCGCGCGGTTTTCCAGGCCATTATCGTCCCATGAAAGAAAACAAAATTTCGCAAACTGGAAGAAGCGTCCTGCGCGCGGCTGCCGCCATGCTCGTGTTGCAGTTATGTCCGCCTGCCGCCATCAATGCTCAAGAGGCAAAACAAGCCCCGGACAGCCTTGCCCAACCCAATGCGGTGGCCCTTTCGGTCCGCGGAAAGTGTGACTACTCCGAAGATGGCGTCACTTTCACCGAATTGAAACCCAGCCATATTTTTGAGCAAGGCGCCATCGTCCGCACGGGTGAGAATGCCCGGACAGATCTCTTTTTCCGGCGCACTGGAACCACCGTCCGCCTCCAGGCCGGCACCGAAATAAAAGTCGAAAAAATGGCCGTCACCATGAAAGACGGCCTTCCGGTTGTGCATACTTTGCTGGACCTTCGCACGGGAAGGATTTTCACCGTGGTCCGTTCCGATGTGGCCGGCAGCACGTTCGAAATCAGGAATGCGGCCGGCTGCGCAGTGATGGAAGGCAGCGGAGTCGGCAGGTACATCATCACCGCCGATGGAACGCATGTCTCGGCTAAAGGCTCCGTCATCCCCCTCAAGGTGATAGGTGAAAACGGCATCACCATCGTTGCCGCCGGACAGCAATTTTGCAAGAAAGAGGGCAAAATGCTCCCGGTGGGCACCACCGCATGGGTCAAAGAGCTCATCGAACTGGACGAACTCCAGGCGGCTACCGATGGACCCGCCCTGCAGGAACCATCCCCGAAACCATGAGCGCAACCCAAACCGGAATCCCAATCCATTGGCGGGAAGCAACAGTCAAGACCATCGAAATTCGGCATTATTCGCTTTGCGCCTCAACGTCAGCAAGGTGGGCGACTTGAAAATCCAACCGGGCCGGAAAATTCGAAGTTCCGCGCTGGTGATTCTGTCGTTGTGCCTCCCGCCGTTCGGCCACGGGCAGGAGCCGGCCGTTGCCGCGGCAAGGCTGCCGGCCCCACAGACCGTTGTTCTCCCCAAATCCGTCCCCGACCCCGTCGAACCGCTGAATCGGGTCATGTGGGCTTTCAACAAAGGGCTTATGACCGACGTCATCAAGCCGACCAGCAGGGTTTATCGGTTTGTCGTTGTGAAACCGGTTCGAACCGGAATCGGCCAATTCGGCAGGAACCTCACTTACCCGGGACGCTTGATCAACAATCTGCTCCAGGGAAAGTGGAACGGAGCCCGCGATGAATCCTACCGGTTTGTTTGCAATACCACCGTCGGGGTGGCCGGGTTCTTCGACGTGGCAAGCAAATGGAAGATTCCGAAATCGGACGCGGATTTTGGCCAGACGTTCGGCCAGTGGGGCTGGAAACCGGAGTGTTTTATAATGTTGCCAATTTTTGGACCGGGCAACGAACGGGACACCCTCGGTCTGGCCGCCGACACCGCCGCCAATCCATTGATCTACATCGCCCCCTACAAATTCGTCGCGAATGATCCCCTGACCTATCTCGGCCCCTATACTTATTTCACCTACGCGGTCATGTATAACGATTTCGCCGACACCGTGCGCGAATCGGTGCGCTTCAGCCAGGCTGAAACGGACCCGTATTCCGAGGTTCAGTATGCCTGGACGTTTGTGCGAAAAAACCGTGTGGCGGATTTCCAAGTGAAGGGAAAACAAGATGAGGCCTCGCTGGAAACCCTCGAATCGGTTTTCTTCACCTTCAAAGACCCTGCATTTCCAGACCGTGGCAAGACCCGGTCCGTATTGATTCCGGCGACGGGTCGGAGATTAAAGTACACGTTTTGGTTGAAATCGGGAAAAGCGCCCGTGGTTTATATCGTTCCCGGTTTGGGTTCGCATCGGCTGGCTGAAACTTCCCTGGCGCTGGCCGAGATGGTTTGCAAAAATGGCTTCTCCGCCGTCTCCATCAGCAGCCCTTTCAACTCCGAATTCATGGAACACGCTTCAACCGCCGCCATGCCGGCTTTTCTGCCAGTGGATGGACACGACTTGCACGTCGCTCTGACCGAGATTGATCGCCGGTTGCGTGCGCTCTATCCAGATCGGTTGGGCGACAAAGCGTTGATGGGCTATTCGATGGGTGCGTTCGATTCTCTGTACCTCGCGGCCACGGAACGGACCAATTTAGGCCCATTGATTAAATTCGACCGCTACGTTGCCATCAACACGCCAGTTCAATTGTACCACGGCGTTTCCAAGCTGGACGAGTTTTATCAGGCTCCCGTGGGCTGGGCGGAAGCAGAGCGAACCGGCAACATGGAAAACACCTTTTTGAAGGTGGCCGCCCTGAGCAAGAACAAGCTCACGCCACAAACCTCGCTGCCTTTCAGCGCCATCGAGTCCAAGTTCCTCATCGGACTCATGTTCCGACTCACCCTGCGGGATATTATTTTCAGCAGCCAGCGGCGAAATAATCAGGGAGTCCTGCAACACCCGATCCGGAATTTCAGGCGCGAGCCGGTGTATCAGGAAATTCTTCAATATTCCTACCAGGATTATTTTCAGAAATTTGCCGTTCCTTATTATCAGGCCCGCGGCCTGGCCTCTCCGCCGGCGGAAGCTCTGAAAATAGCCGGCAATCTGCGGACCTATGATGCCGGTCTGCGCGCCAATCCCAACATCCGCATCATAGTCAATCAAAACGATTTTCTTTTGACGGATGAAGACCTGGCGTGGCTCCGCGCCGCCTTTTCCACCGAACGCTTGACTGTGTTCGCCCAAGGCGGGCACTTGGGAAATCTTGACAATCCGGCGGTGCAAAAGACCATCTTGGCAGCGCTGACGGGTTTGAGGTCATCCCCGGCCAAATCCGACTGAGCGGCCGAACTGTCGGGTAGGGTAACACCCCATAGCGCCCGCGCATTCTTGGATTATTCTCATTCCATGAACAAAACAAAGCTTCTCTTTAATGCCGGCAAAGCCGGAATCGCATTGAATGCCCTCCTCCCGTTGATGCTGACCGGATGCGGGAATAACGTGAATGTGCCGGACGCCGGGGTCACTGTCGCGTCGCCTGCCGTCGTGGTGCAGGACGACTACGTGTATTACCCAGGCTATGAAATCTATTACAGCAGCAGCCGGCGTCAATACGCTTGCCTGGAAGGCGGCGCATGGGTTTCGCAGCCTGCTCCGCGCGGCGTCTCGGTTGACGTGCTGCTGGCTTCACCGTCGGTGAGGATGGATTTCCACGACTCACCGGCACAGCACCACGCGGCGGTGGTTCAGAAATATCCGAAAAATTGGAAGCCGTCCGGCCCGAGTCAAAAAAGCAGCCCGCGCGACGAGCGCGCGGGGAAATAACGGAAAATCAACAAGCGAACCACAATTCTCTTATCAGCCCCATGAAAACAAATCCACTGAAAGAAGGCACGTTGACCGAGAATTCCGCCGGCATCGGCACGGTGACCCGGAAGATGGTGCGGGAGCGCGCGGCTGAATTGGCCGTCATCAACGGTCGCCGAGCGCAGGACACGTCGAAATCCGAATCGGAACAGGCCCGGCGGGAATTGACGGGTGAACCGGACACGGACCCGAAAGAGGCGATCCTTGAATCAGCGCCCGAATCCGAACGCTGGGATCCGCTGCCCGGCTCGGCCGGAAACAAAGCCCAAGTGGCTCCCAGCGAGGATGAGGACGAGGAAGGGCGCAGCGATAATGAGAGGCTGGTCGAAGAAGGCATCCAAGGGGCTGAGCATGATCAGATGCGTCAAGCCACCCAAGACGCCGAAAGAAGCGATTTGTGATAACATCAGCCGCCTCAGTTCCGCAACCGGATCAGTTGACAGAAATATCAAACAAAAACGGATGACTATGCGCTCACTGCTTTATGTGCTCTTTTTTGCAGGCCTGGTTCTCCTCCTCTTATGCGTAAATTTGGTCCGATGGCTAGTCGCCAAGTATCAGCTTGCGCTTCTCTCCTTCGGGCCATGGCCCACCTCGCCGTCGAGATTGGAGGAAAAAAGCCGCAATGAAGGATAAATCGGCCTATCCCAAGGGCAAAACGCGGGCAAGATGGTCGTGATGCTGGCTTGAGACCGGGTTTTCCCATGAGCGACATCGTCCTGGAAATCAAAGACCTTACTCGCCGCTTCGGCGCATTTACAGCGGTCAATGCTCTAACCCTTTCGGTCAACGCCGGTGAGGTCTTCGGCTTGCTCGGCTCCAACGGGGCTGGCAAGACCACCACGATCAAAATGCTCACCACGCTGTTGCCGCCCTCCTCGGGCGAGGCGTGCGTGGCTGGTTTCTCCATCACCACTCAGGCGATCGGCGTTCGCCGCGCCATCGGTTATGTGCCGCAGGCGGTCTCCGTGGACGGTTCGCTCACCGGTTACGAGAACCTGCTTATCTTCGCCAAACTCTACGACCTGCCGCATCGCGAGCAGCAGGCGCGCATCCGGGAGGCGTTGGAGTTCATGGGCCTGACCAACGACGCTGGCCGCCTCGTGGGCCAATACTCCGGCGGCATGGTGCGCCGCCTGGAAATCGCCCAGTCCACACTGCATCGACCGCAGGTGCTCTTTCTTGATGAGCCGACTGTCGGGTTGGACCCGATCGCACGCGACGCTGTTTGGAAACTTCTCGTTGATCTGCGGGCCAACTACGGCACGACCCTGTTCTTCACCACCCATTACCTGGAGGAGGCGGAGAGCCATTGTGATCGCATGGCGATCATGCACCTGGGCAGAGTGGCTGCGCTTGGCACCTGCAAAGAGCTCGAGGCCTCCCTCGGAGGAGGCGGTCACACGCTGAATGAGGTCTTCACCTACTGCGCCGGCAGCGTCCTCGATTCCGGCGGCACCTTTCGCGACGTATCCGCCGAACGCGCCGCGGCCCTGCGCCTCGGTTAGCCCCAACCCCGTGACCGCCACATTCATCCACCCTTTGACCAGTTTCATCGAGAAGACGTTTGTCATCACTGAGTTTGAGTTGCGCAAGCTGCGCCACGATTTCACCGAACTCATCACACGCGCCCTCCAGCCCGCGCTTTGGCTGCTCATTTTCGGGCAGGTGTTCTCACGCAGCGGAGTGATGCCCACGGGCAACGTGCCCTATCTGGACTTCATTGCTCCCGGCATTCGCGTCCGCATTTGTGAAGGGCTTGGGTTTTTCGCCGTCGAACTGAACTCGGCTCGCTACGCGGAGAATGCGGCCGTGATTTCATCGGACGCCAGCCGGGTCACGGTCCGTGTCGTTCGCACGGACGAGGAGATCATGATCGCGCGTTCGGTTTTGCGTTCCTGTCCGGAGGTCACGGCGGAATAAATGAAACCATAGGAGCATTGATCCCAGCCAACCGCAATTTGGAACCTCAATCGAACATTATGAAACCCACCCAAAAACTGCACAACTTGGGCCAGAGCCTTTGGCTCGACAACATTACGCGTGACCTGCTGAATTCCGGCACGCTTCAACACTACATTGAAGAACTCTCAGTGAGCGGATTGACCTCGAACCCGACGATCTTCGATCACGCCCTTAAGAACAGCGCTGCTTACGACGCCGCGATTCGCAAGGATCTGGCGAAGGGGAAAACCGGCGAAGCTCTTTTTTTCGATCTGGCGCTGGACGATCTCACCCAAGCAGCCGACCTGTTCCGTCCGGTTTACGACCGGACGAACGGTATGGACGGATGGGTGTCGCTGGAGGTGTCGCCGCTGCTGGCGCATGACACGGCCCGCACCATCGCCGCCGCCAAGGAACTTTCCGCGCGGGCCGGACGGCCCAACTTGTTCATCAAGATCCCCGGCACCAAGGAAGGTTTGCCGGCCATCGAGGAGGCGATTTTTGCCGGAGTTGCGGTCAACGTGACGCTTCTCTTTTCGCGCGAGCAGTACGTGGCGGCGGCCGAGGCGTACCTGCGCGGCATCGAACGGCGCATCGCCGCCGGACTCAATCCCCAGGCCGGCTCTGTGGCCTCGATGTTCATCAGCCGATGGGACGCCGCCGTCGCGGGCAAGGTTCCGGGGGCTTTGAACAACCAGCTTGGGATCGCCATGGCCGGTCGCATCTACAAGGCTTATGTTGACCTGTTGTGCAACCCGCGCTGGCTGCGCGCGTGCAATTCCGGCGCCCGGCCGCAACGATTGCTGTGGGCCAGCACCGGCACCAAAGACCCGAAAGCCTCCGACATTCTCTACATCAAAGCCCTCGCCTTTCCTTTCACGGTGAACACAATGCCCGAGGGAACCTTGAAGGCGTTTGCCGATCATGGAGACCTCGGCTCGATGATGGCGCCGGACGGCGGCAATTGCGAGGCGGTGCTGGCTGAGTTCGCCAAGACTGGCATCAACGTGGATGCCCTGGCAGCGCAACTTCAGGGGGAAGGCGCAAGGTCGTTTGTCAAATCCTGGAACGAACTGCTGGCGGTGATCGCGTCCAAGAGCGACGCGCTCAAGAAGGCGGTTTAAGAAGCGATGGATTGATTTATGAATGTGCTGACCATTGACGTTGGCGGAACTCACGTCAAGATTCTCGCGACCGGACAAAAGGAACACCGCGAATTCGTGTCAGGGCCCAAGCTGACCGCCGCGATGATGGCGGCGGGTGTGCGGAATCTCGCCAAGGACTGGAATTATGACGCGGTGTGCAGAGCCATGAAACGGTTTTGGAGTGGACCTATCGTTTCAATTTGCGCAAAGGCGCACTCTTTTTCCAGCCGGATGTTCAATATGTGATGCGACCGGGCGGCACGGGACAACTCGCCAACGCCGTCGTCCTCGGCTGCCAGCTCGGCATCAATTTCTAAACCAATACTCACGAAAGAATTATTGCCATGCAAGAACCTCTGCCAGCAAGCGCAACCCAACCAAGCCAGCCCGGTGTCGCGAAGGCCCCGGCAACCACGGCCCCGCAGGGCCACCCCAAGACCAATTACCTCTATGTCGTCGGCCTGACCGGCGTGGCGGCAATCGGCGGCTTGCTCTTTGGTTTTGATAGTGGTGTGGTCAATGGGACGGTGGCCGCTCTCGCGTCTGCCTTCGGCACCCACGCCGCCGCCACCGGTTTCGCCGTCGCATCCGTGCTGGTTAGGTGCGCCTTTGGTGCTTTCGGCGCGGGAGCGTTGGCCAACCGCATTGGCCGACGCCCAACGATGATTATTGACGCGGTGCTGTTCCTGGGCAGTGCGTTCGCTACGGGAGCAGCCGGTTCCGTGGGCGTGTTTATCGGCTCGCGAATCGTGGCGGGACTGGCCATTGGCGCGGCGAGCGTGCTGGCCCCGATGTATATCGCGGAAGTGGCTCCGGCCCATGTGGGTGCTTCTGGGGGAAATGTTCCCCAACCGGTTGCGCGCCGCCGGCTTGGCGGTCTCCGGGGCTACAAATTGGATCGCGAATTTCGCTGTGACGGTCACTTTCCTGCCGCTGATGAAGCATGTCGGCCTGGCCTGGACCTATGGCTTATACACAGTTGCCGCAGTGGCTTCCGTGGTCTTTGTCTGCACCGCGGTGCGGGAGACGAAAGGGAAGGCCCTCGAGGAAATGTAACCCAAGGAGAAGATGCGTCTCCCGGCTGAATCCGTTTCCGGCGGGCGATTTCCGTCCGCAATCCACAGTAGGGTTACACCCCATACCCCGGAGCGAGCCTTGAGCGTAGCCTTCTCCGACGGGACAAATGCAAGAACACTTTTGCCGTCATGTTGGCGGCGGATCGAGACGAAAAATAACAAATCAGGAATTATTATGACGACGACACTCGAAATCAAAGGCGACTGGAACATCACCAAAGGCAAGTTGAAGCAGAAGTGGGCCAAGCTCACGGATGATGATCTCCAATATGCTGATGGCAAGTGCGATGAATTGCTTGGCCGGATTCAGAAGCGCACCGGCGAAACCCGTGAAGCGGTCGAAAAAGCGATCAAGGAATCCTCCTCCTGCTGCTGCTGCCATTAAGCGGACATTCTCCGCCTATGAAAACTGATACAAACACACTCGCTCCGGACCTGCTTCAGAAGATGAACGCCTATTGGCGCGCCGCCAACTATCTTTCGGTCGGCCAGATTTATCTCTACGACAATCCTCTGCTGAAAGAGCCGCTGAAACTGGCGCATGTGAAGCCGCTGGTGGTCGGACACTGGGGCACCACGCCGGGCCAGAACTTCATCTATGTGCATTTG
>Ga0326728_10005104_pt1 | contig 37667 bp, 25 predicted proteins | sample MB3enrmetagenome_FD_207602 | JGI IMG/M metagenome (GOLD analysis project Ga0326728, IMG submission 207602) | Lab enriched peat soil microbial communities from McLean, Ithaca, NY, United States - MB31MN | ecosystem: Environmental > Terrestrial > Soil > Wetlands > Peat | place: USA: New York...
TTCGGTGAGACGACGGGCTCCGCCTATATCAAACATACGCGAAGGAACGCCATGGACCTGCCCATCCTGGGCATAGCCGTGAGGGTTACGGTGAACAAGAGCGACCTGCCGTGCAGGGACCTCTTCTGCGGCGCCGCAACCGCCTCCGAGATACTGGCGGCGGCAGGCGGGGACGGCCTCAAATGCGAAGACGTGCGCATAGCTATGGGCGTAGTGGCGCCCAGGCCGATCAGGGCGAAGAAAGCGGAAGCGATGCTGTCAGGGAAGGCGGTAACGGCTGATGCGGTGGCAGCAGCCGCAGAAATGTCCGCCTCGGAATCTTCGCCGAGGGACAGCGTCAGGGGCGAGGCATGGTATCGCAGGGAGATGGTGAAGGTCCTCGTGCAGAGGGCATTCGTGAAGTCGATAGACCGGATCGTCAGACCCGACGGGGAGGTCTATCCGGACCGGCTCTGGTAAGGGGGATGCGATGAAGCAGGAGATTTCATTTATCCTGAACGGAGAAGAGACGAAAGCGGAAGTGGAGCCCCATTGGACGCTTCTTCACCTGCTGAGGGAGGTCATAGGGCTTAAAGGCACGAAGGAAGGGTGCGGATACGGGGAGTGCGGCGCCTGCACGGTGATTATTGACGGCAAGGCGGTCAATTCGTGCATCTTTCCGGCCGTGGAAGCGGAAGGGCGGAGGGTGACCACCATCGAGGGCCTGCTTTCGAAGGACGGCAGCCTCCATCCGCTCCAGAAGGCCTTCATCGAACGCGGCGCGGTCCAGTGCGGCTTCTGCTCGCCGGGCATGATTATGTCCGCCTGCGCCCTCCTTGCGGAGAACGCCCAGCCGACGGAAGAGGAGATAAAAGAGGGCATAGAAGGGAACCTATGCCGGTGCACGGGCTACGTGCAGATAATAGAGGCGATTAAGGCCGCTAGCGGGAGGTAAGGACATGGAGCTGACTGCCGTAGGAAAAAGGATACCCAAGAAAGACGCGCCTGCGAAAGTGACGGGGAGCGCCGTCTACATCCAGGACCTGGTCTTGCCGGGGATGCTTTACGGCAAGATACTCTACAGCAGGTATCCCCACGCGCGCATAAAATCGATAGATACATCGCGGGCGGAGAAGCTGCCCGGCGTGAGGGCGGTCCTGACGGGGGCGACCATCCCGCCCTTCAAGTTCGGCGTCTACAAGGACAACCCGCCCCTCAAGAAGGACAAGGTCTGCTCCATCAGGGACGAGGTGGCCGCGGTTGCGGCGACGGACCCGGAGACCGCGGAGGAGGCCCTCGACCTGATTACCGTCAAATACGAAGAGCTTCCCGGCCTCTTCGACCCTATCGAGGCGATGAAGGAAGGCGCGCCCCTTATTCACGAAGACCACGTGGGCGGCAAGGAGAAGAAGCCGACGAACGTCCTCAACATGCCTTGGAGGCTCATCACGGGGGACGTGGAGGCCGCAAAAAAAGAGGCGGCTTTCGTCGTGCAGGGCAGCTACGCGACGCAGTGGGTGACCCACTGCTGCCTGGGCACGAGCGGCTGCATCGCCGAGCTCGACACGTCGAACAACCTTACCATGTACAGCAATACGCAGATACCGTACCTGGCGCAGAGGGATTTCATCGACGCCTTGGGCGCGTTCGGGATGAAGGGTAGGCGGGCGAGGATCGTCCAGAGCGTCATTGGCGGCGGCTTCGGGAGCAAGCTGGACACGTATGCGTATGAATATATAGCGATCCTCCTCGCTATGGCCGTGAGGCGGCCGGTAAAGATCGTCTTCACGCGGGAAGAGGAGTTCCTTGCCACGTCGCCCAGGCAGTGCACGATAACGCGCATCTCCCACGGCTGCGGCAAAGACGGCAGGCTCCTCTTCAGGGAGATGGAGATGATCCTCGACAACGGCGCTTACACCTCGTGGGGGGCGACCACCCCATCGGTCATGATGCTGCCCATCTCGTCGCTTTACAAGGTGCCTAATGTGAAGTACACGGCAAAGTGCGTCTATACGAACAATACGTACAGCCAGGCGATGCGGGGCTACGGGAACCCCCAGGCGACTTTCGCCATCGAGTCCTCTATAGAGGAGCTGGCCGAGGCGGCGGGCTTCGACCCTTACGAGTTCAGGCTGATCAACGCGAACGAGCCCGGAGAGCTGACCCCCCAGAAGTTTATGATCACCACCTGCGGCATGAAGGAATGCATGTCGGAGGTGAAGAAGAGGCTGGGCTGGGGCGGCAAGCGCCGCGAGAAAGCGGGCCGCGGCTTCGGCATGGCCTCCCTCGTCCACGTGGGCGGCGGCGCGCGGGTCTACAAGTCGGACGGGTGCGGGACGATCATCAAGGTCGATGACTACGGGAAGGTCGATGTCTTCACCGGCTCGTCGGACATAGGCGAGGGGTCGGAGACGATCATCGCCCAGATCGTGGCGGAGGTCCTGAGCGTACCTACGGACGACGTAAACGTCATCAACAACGACACGGACGTCTGCCCCTGGGACGTGGGCGTCCACGCGAGCCGCACGACCTTCGTAGCGGGCAACTCGGCTCTGGGCGCGGCCATGAAGATCAAGGAGCAGATCCTGGAGGCGGCGGGGCAGGCCCTGAGCGAGGACCCCTCCGGGCTTGAGCTCTCCCGGGGCCTTATATGGGCCAGGCACGACAAGGAGAAGAACATCGCCTTCGGCAAGGTGCTGCGAAACATCCATTACATGTCGGGGGGCAAGATGCTGATGGCCGAGTATTTCTACGACCCACCCAACGAAAACTTCGACCGGGAGTTCAAGGGCAACCTCTCCGTCACTTACGCTTACGGGGCGCACGGCGTAGAGGTGGAGGTGGACAAGGAGACGGGCCGGGTAAAGATCATCAACTACGTGGCCGCCCACGACGTAGGCAAGGCGATCAACCCCATGCTCCTCGAAGGGCAGATATCAGGGGGAGGCGTGATGGGCCTCGGCTACGCCCTCTCCGAGAAGATGGACTTCAGGAACGGCAGGTTGATGAACGCCAACTACCTCGACTACAAGCTCCTCACCGCCAAGGACATACCGCCCATGCAGGCGGTCATCGTGGAGACGGACGAAAAGGACGGCCCCTTCGGGGCGAAGGGCATAGGCGAGCCGGGCCTTGTGCCGACGGCGCCTGCAATAGCGAACGCCATATACGACGCCGTGGGCGTGAGGATAAAGGACCTCCCCATTACCCCGGAGAAGGTGCTTGCCGCGCTGAAGGCGAAGGAGAAGGAAGGGGGGCCGGCGTGAAGAACGCAGATCGATGCTACCGGCTGGGCTGCGACATAGGCGGGACGTTCACCGACTTTGTCCTCCTGGACGATGAGACCGGGGAGATAAGGACGAGCAAGTGCCTGACTACGCCGAAAGACCCTTCGGACGCGGTGGAACAGGGCATAAGGACCCTTGAGGGGGCCGTGCCCGGGTTCGTGCCGAGGCTCAACGAGCTTATCCACGGCACGACCCTCGTCATCAACTCGATCATCGAGAGAAAGGGCGCAAAGACGGCCCTCATAACGACGAGGGGCTTCCGGGACGTCCTGGAGATCGGCCGCGAGATACGGTACGCCCCCTATGACATCTTTGCCGAGTTTCCCCGGCCGCTCGTGCCCAGGCGGTTCCGCTTCGAGGTCGATGAGAGGGTGCGGAGCGACGGCACGGTGCTCAAGGCTTTGAAGCCCCAGGAGGCAAGGCGCCTTGTAAAGACCTTCCCCGGCCTCGGCATCGAGTCGGTCGCCATCTGCCTGCTCAACTCTTTCGAGAACCCGGACCACGAGCTTATGCTCAAAAAGATCGTCGAGGAGGAGATGCCCGGCGTCCCCATCTCGATCTCCTACGAGGTGCTCCCCCAGATCAAGGAGTACGAGAGGACGAGCACTACGGTAACGAACGCATACGTCAAGCCCCTGACGGGCAAGTACCTGTCGAAGCTCGACGCCAGGCTGAAATCGATAGGCTTCCGGGGCAAGCTTTTCATTATGCTCTCCAGCGGCGGCGTCACCTCCGTGGAGACGGCCGCGCGCTTCCCCGTGCGCATCATCGAGTCCGGGCCGACGGCAGCCGTGATCGCAGGCCAGTACTACGGCAAGCACTTCGATATCCCGGAGATGTTCTGCTTCGACATGGGCGGCACGACGGCCAAGTCGTGCCTCATACAGAAAGGCGTCGCAGGCGTTGTCCCAACCTTCGAGGTGGGGCGCGTGCAGAGGTTCATGAAGGGCAGCGGCCTTACGATCCAGGTGCCTGTCGTTGACCTCATGGAGATCGGCGCGGGGGGCGGCAGCATCGCGAAGGTGAGCAAGATGGGGACGCTCCAGGTGGGGCCGGAGAGCTCCGGGGCAGACCCCGGGCCCGTCTGCTACGGCAGGGGCGGGACCGACCCATGCGTCACCGACGCCGACCTGCTCCTCGGATACCTCGACGAGAACTATTTCCTCGGCGGTGAGATGAAGCTCGATAAGGAGGCGGCCGGGAGGGCGGTCATGGAGCGTATAGCAAGGCCCCTGGGCGTCTCTTACGTGCAGGCGATATGGGGCATCCACGACGTCATAAACGAGACGATGGCTGCAGCGGCAAAGACGCACATCGCGGAAAAGGGAGGCAACCCGAAGATCGTGACCATTGCGGCCTTCGGCGGGGCGGGGCCGGTCCACGCATACGGCCTGGCCCAGAAGCTGGGTGCGCCGCGCCTCCTTGTCCCGCCCAACGCGGGCGTCGGCTCCGCGCTCGGCTTCTTCACCGCGCCTCGCGCCTTCGACCTCCTGAGGAGCCACAAGGTGGCCCTGGGGGAGGCGCGCTTCGATGAGATAGAGGCCATCTTCAAGGCCCTCGAGGCGGAGGCGGCGGCAACGCTGCAAAAAGACAGCAAAGGAGAGTCGATCCGCTTCGAGAGGTCCCTCGACATGCGCTTTGTCGGCCAGGGGGCGGAGACGAACGTGCCTGCCCCTTCGAAGCCTTTCCCCAAGGTGCAAAAAGGCGATATCCGCAGGGCCTTCGACGAGGTCTACGAGAAGCTCTACGGGCGGACCTACCCCGATTCCGAGGTGGAGTTCATCAACTTCAAGGTAAGGGCGGTCCTGCCGGAGAAGCTGCTGCAACTGCCGAGGCTCACGAAGAAAAGGGGGCAGAAGCTCGACGCCGCGGTCAAGGGGACGCGCAAGGCGTACTCCCCCATCGCGAAGGACTTCATCCCCTACACCGTGTACGACCGGTACAAGCTCTTCCCCGGCGCCACTTTCCGCGGCCCCGCCATCATCGAGGAGAGGGAATCGACCCTCATCGTCGGCGAGGGGGCGGCAGTGCGCACGGACGAGTTCGGGTTCCTTCGGGTCGATCTCAAGGAGGCGTGAAAATGGCATCGAAGTTCGATCCTATTACGCTGGAGATACTCTGGCGCAGGCTCATATCGATAGTGGACGAGGCGGACGGCACGGTCGCCCGCACGGCGTTTTCAAGCCTGCTGCGCGATGCCCACGACTACACCTGCATGTTCACCGACCGCAAAGGCCGCGAGCTTGCCCAAGGCAGCTTCGCCACGCCGGGGCAGTCGGGCGCCATGGCCCTAGGCATAAAGAACCTCGTGACGCGGTTTTCCCTCGATGCCTATAAGCCGGGGGATGTCTTCATCACCAACGACCCCTGGGCCCTTGCGGGCCACCTGAACGATGTCTGCGTGATGAGCCCGATATTTTACGAGGAGAAGGTCGTCGCCTTCACCGCGTGCGTCTTCCACCACTCGGACATAGGCGGCCGCGTCTCTTCCGACAACCACGACGTCTTCGAGGAGGGGCTGTTCATCCCCCTCGTGAAGCTCTACGACGGCGGCGTGCTCAACGAGTCGGTCATGGAGATGATCCGGTGGAACGTGCGCACCCCGGATGAGGTCGTAGGCGATATACGGTCGCAGATAGCGGCGAACCACGTCTGCGCCGACAAGGTGTGCCGGATGCTTAGGGAGAGCGGCCTGCCCGGCCTCGACGACCTTGCGGACGAGATCATCGGCCGCACGGAGAAGAGCATGAGGGGGGAGATCGCCAAGGTGCCCGACGGCCTTTACCGGGCGGAAGGCATCGTGGAGCAGACGAAAGGCAGCGGCGACGTTGTCATAAAAGCGGCCATAAAGGTGAAAGGCAGCGACATCTCCGTGGACCTCGCCGGCTCCTCGCCGCAGGTCAACTGGGGCGGCAACGTCGTCTTCAACTTTACCTACGCCTACGTCTTCATGGCGATGAAGAGCATGTTCGGCCCCGACATCCCTAACAACGACGGGTGCGCGAGGCCCATACACCTTAAGGCCCCCGAAGGGAGCGTCGTCAATTGCCGCTTCCCTGCGGCAGTCGCGGCGAGGCTCGTCATCGGCCATTTTCTCACGGAGATCATCTACAGGGCGATGGCGCACGCCATGCCCTCCAAAGTGATAGCCGCCAGCGGCGGCACGCCTGCCGTTATGAACGTCTTCTACGGGAAGAGGAACAACGGGAAGCCGTGGCACTCGGTCATCATCAGGGGCGGCGGCATGGGGGCCGGCGCAGCGAACGACGGCAATTACGTCTATATCTTCCCGGCGAACGGCGCAGGCACGCCCGTCGAGATATTCGAGAGCGATACGCCGCTGATCGTCGAGAGGAGGGAGCTCCTTGCGGACTCCGGCGGGCCGGGGAAGATGAAGGGCGGCCTGGGCAAGAGGATCGTCTTCAAGGTCCCGAGCGACGCATACGCCCCCATACCCCCCGTCAACCTGGGGATGCAGTCGGGGCGGTACGTCTATCCGCCGGAGGGGCTTTTCGGCGGCCGTCCCGGGGCCAGGGCACGCTTCCTGGTGAACGGAAGCCAGGGCAACCCTTACGGCCTGACGCAGCTTTCCCCCGGCGACGTGGTCACCATCGACGCGCCCGGCGGCGGCGGCTACGGCGAGCCCTTCGAGAGGGACCCGGAGATGGTGGAGAGCGACGTGGCGGAAGGCTACGTCACCGTCGAAGCGGCCAAAAGCGAGTATGGGGTGGTGATCGACGCTGCCACGATGAAGGCGGACGTAAAGGCGACCCGCGCCGTGCGGGCAGGTAAGAAGAAACGTTCTTCGGCCAAATGAAGGAGGCAGGAAATGTGGTATATATATGGAGCGAGGGCGATCCATGTACCGCGGTATTTATGACCTGATATTTTCCTTCGGCCCCAGGCTCGTCTATACGGCGGGCCTCCCTAAAGAGGCGGTAGAGGTGCCGCCCGGCGTCCATTTCGAGTCATGCGTCAACGAGAAGGCGGCCTATGAGATGGCCCTTGCCGGGTCCTACGCGGCAAAGAAGACGGCCTGCCTTTTTTCCGTAGAAGGCGTTTACGAGGCCCTCGATCCTCTAATGAGCTCTGCCTATACGGGCGTGAAGGGCGGCATGGTTGTGGTCTGCGTCAAGGAAGGGGCCCTCGACGTCACCCCCCTCGGCCCGTTCTCCAAGCTGGCGCTCCTTGTGTCCGACGGCACGCCGGGCGACCTTGCGCAGGCCCTTGCGTGCGCCTTCGACCTGTCGGTGCGCTACGAGATACCCTGCCTTGTCGAGACGCTCCCGCCCGCAGGGCGCACGCGCCGGAAGAGGGCAGGGACGGCCGCGGCGGACGGGATGTCCGTATTCACGAAGGACACGGCGCGTTGGGCCGCCATCCCGAAATTCAGGTTCCAGCTCCACAAAGCCCTCAATGAGAAGATAGAGCGTATCCGCGAGGAGTTCGAGACATACGGCGGCAACGTCCGCACCGTCAAGGGCGTCCGGGGCGTGCTGACGCACCGGGCCTGCACGGAGGCAATGCCCGCCGGGGCGAGCGTCCTCGCACTGGGGTCGGTCTTTCCTCTTCCCCTGCGCCTCGTTGCGCAGTTCGCGCAAAGCGTGAGAGAATTGCGCGTCATCGAAGGCGGCTATGCCGCCATAGAAGTGCAGTTGCGCGGCGGCGGCATAGATAGGCGGCTCTGCGGGGGCGCAGCGGCCGGTGCCAAATCCGGCGGAAGGGCCGCGGCGCGGGGAAAGCTTTTCGGCCTTGCCGTCGTGAGGGACTGTCTCGGCCCCGCCTCGTCGATAAACATCGCCCACGGTATGGCTAAATCGGGTGTAAAAGGAATCCTTGCCCTCACGGACGCGGATACCTTCCTCCGTTCGGGCCTCCCCGCCTTCGTCAACACCATCTATAACGGCTCCGATTACCTGCTCGCCATAAAGACGGACGGGAGGGCGAAAGAGGTCGGCCGCGCCTTAAGGGGCTTCGGGTTCGACCGCATCCACCGCCTGGCGTTGCGCGGCGACATCCGGAAATACAGGGACGAAGGGCGGCTTACCGTGCTCCTTCATGAAGGTGACTTATGAAGCGGCCTGCAAAGTGGGAGATCGTCTGCTCAGGGATCGGCGGGAGGGGCGTCCTCCTCGCCTCGGCCGTGCTGATCGAGACGGCGACGGCCGCGGGGTATCACGCGATGGCCTCCGACGAGCTTGGCATGAGCCAGAGGGGCGGCTCGGTCGTCTCCATGCTCAAGGTCGGCGCCTTCCGCAGCCCTTTCGTAGGCAGGGAGAACGCGGACGTGCTCCTTTCCTTCGAGGAGAGCGAGTTTTACCGCAACCTGACCTTCCTCAAGAGAGACGGCCTTGCAATCGTCAACTCCTCGAGGCGCGAGACGCCGCCGGCGGTCGCCGCGCTCCTTAAGGCCAGGGGCATAAGGTGCCGCCTTGTAGACGCTGACGGCATAGCGAACCGGCACGGGGCGATGCAGGCATCGAACATGGCGATGCTCGGCTTCTTCTCCCACTTCGGCTTAGGCCCTTTTACCTTCGACGCCATCCTGGGCGCAATCGGGCGCAAGGTCGCCCCCAGACTTTTCGATATGAACAAGGCCGTATGCACGGAGGGCAGGGGCGCAGCCGCTGCTGCGGCGGCCGGATATGAGGTGCGGCGATGAGCGCGACAGAAGTGATGATAGGCAACCAGGCGATCGCCCTCGGCCTCGTCGAAGCCGGGGTTCAGGTCGCAGCGGCGTACCCCGGCACGCCAAGCTCGGAGATACTCCCCGCGGTCGTCGATTTCAAGCAGCGCTACGCTAAAGACATCCATGTCGAGTGGTCCGTAAACGAGCGCGTCGCCATGGAGGTCGCCTTCGGGGCAGCCATGGCTGGCGGCAAGGCCGCCTGCATGATGAAACAGGTGGGGCTGAACGTTGCCTTCACGCCCTTCATCAAGGGCAGGGACGTGGGCATAAAGGGCGGACTCGTCATCGTCTCTTGCGACGACCCGGGACCGCAGTCCTCGCAGACCGAGCAGGACTCACGCCTCATAGCGATGCTTTTCGGCTTCCCCGTCTTCGACGCGTCGTCTCCCGAGGACGCGCGCTTGCTCGCCGCTTATGCCCTCGCTTATTCCGTGCGCACGCGCAGGCCCGTCGTGCTCCGGTCAACCCACAGGGTCAGCCATGCCCGGGAGGCGATCCGCCTTAGTACGCAGCCCGAAGGCGGGGTCATAGACGAGGGCGTGAAGGTCTCCGGCGGAAAGCGGCTCGGCGTGCTCTCGTCCGGCATGGGATATAACGTGGCGATGGACGTCCTGGGAGAGCTCGGCCTCCGAAAAAGCATCTCCCTTTATAAGGCCGCGCAGATATTTCCCTGCCGGCCCGATATGCTCCGCTTCGCGGAATCGATGGAGAATCTCCTTATCCTTGAGGAGACGGACGAAGTGCTCGAAGCCCTGGTGGCGGGCCGGACAAAGGTACTCGGCAGGTCTACGGGCCACGTGCCGCGCCAGGGCGAGCTGACCTACGATGTCGTGCGCGCCATAGTGCAGTCCGTCGCCGGAGAGACGGGCCTGAAAGCGCGCAGCCGCTTCTCCGCCGACGCGTCCATAGAGGCGGCGGTGAGCCGGGTACCCTTCTCGCCCAGGCCGCCCAAGCTCTGCGCGGGCTGCCCGCACAGGGCCTCATTCTATGCGATGCGGCAGGCCTTCCCGAAGGCCGTCTTTCCGGGGGACATCGGCTGCTATACCCTCGGCACGGCCCAGGGGGCAGTCGATACGTGCGTTGACATGGGCGGCAGCATCAGCCTCGCCTCCGGGTTTTTCGAGACCTTCCACCAGGACGGCCAGGACGTGCCTATCCTGGCGTCTATCGGCGACTCGACCTTCTTCCACGCGGCCCTTCCCCTGATATACGATGCAGCGCGCACAGGCAAGCGCTTCATCGCCGTTATCCTGGACAACGGCACGACGGCGATGACGGGGATGCAGCCTACGCCCGGAAGCGGCGTGAGGGCCGAAGGGAAGAGCGAATATCCGGTCTCCATAGAAGAAGCGGTGCGGGGCCTGGGGGTGGGGTACGTCAGGACCATCGACCCCTACGACATACCGCTCATGATAAAGACGCTGAAAGAGGCGCAGCAATATATGGTCTCGACGGGCAGAGGGCCGGCGGCAGTCGTCGCGCGCCACCCGTGCCTGCTCTTTTCGAAGACGGGCAGGCAGGCGTATTCGGACGACCTCGACCTGGGCGCGACGTGCAACGGATGCAAGAGGTGCGTCAACCTCTTCGACTGCCCGGGCTTGATTTTCGACGAGGAAGCAAAGAAGGTCAGGCGCGATGAAGGGCTGTGCGTCAACTGTGCGGTCTGCCTCTTCGTCTGTCCGCAGAAGAAGAAAAATGGGCGCCCGCGCCCGGGCAAGGGGAAGGCGGACATAGCGTAAGGGGCAGGCTCTTGCGGCTAAATACCCTGCTGCAAGCAGCAGGGTATTTAGCGAGGGAGGACGACCCGCAAGCGGGTACCCCGGCGAGCTTGCTCGCGGAGGGGGCGCTAAGCCCCAATAATTGGGTGCCGTAAAGTGTGCCGAAGCTCCACGGATGATGTTAGGATGCAAAAAGCGCGGAGACGAAAAAGTGAGCAAAAGAACTTTTATGATGGGAGCGGAATAATAGGGGGGAAATGATATTATCCCTGATAGCTTGCTACAGGGAATCAACAAGTTGAAAGGGCCAGCGAGAGGAGGCTTTATGAAAAATTTCGCGGCGGCAGCAACGGCTTTGTGCGTCGTTTGCGCCTGTTTTTTGGCCGGCGCGGCGACCGTTCACGGGCAGGGGGTGTTCAAGATCGGTGTCGTCGATACCTACACGGGCCCTGCGACGACCTATACGGAAGACGTCCTCGACGGGATCAAGCTGGGGGTCGCCCACATCAACGCGAAGGGCGGCATCCTTGGCAGGAAGGTCGAGATCCTGCACCGGGATGATAAATTCAAGCCCGACATCGCCCTTGAGATGACGAAGAACCTGGTCATGCGGGAAAACGTCGATATCCTCATGGGATCTACGAACTCCGGGGGCGCCCTGGCCATGTCCGAGTTTGCCCGGAAAGAGAAGATACCCTTTATCGTCACCGACGCGAAAAGCGACAAGATCACCGGCGAGAGGGGAAACCGGTACGTATTCAACACGAACGAAAACACGGCTATGATCGGCCGCGCGGCGGCCCTTGCCCTCTCGAAGAAGCCCTACGTCAGATACTGGATCATGGGCGAGGACTATGAGTTCGGCCACGCCTGCGCGGACGCCCTCTGGGCGCACCTGAAGGCCCTGCGGCCGGACGCCCAGCTCCTCGGACAGTCGTGGAGGAAGGTGGGCGAGACGGACCTCGCGCCTTACATCGCCCCCGCAATGAACGCCCAGCCCGACTGCATCATCAGCGCGGCCGGGGGCGGCGGGATCGTCAACTTCCTGAAGGCGGTCAAAGCAATGGGCCTCGAAAGGAAGATACCTATATACCAGCACTACGCGACGGACCTTCTCGCCCTGCGCCCCCTCGGCATGGATGCGCCGGAGGGCATCATGGGAAGCTCCACCTACCACTTCTACTATCCGAATATTGCGGCTAACAAGGCCTTTAGCGATGAGTTCATGAAGGTCTACAAGAGGTATCCGGGCTCGACCGCCTTTTACGGATACGTGGCTACCCAGCTTATGGCTCAGGCGTACCAGAAGGCCGGAAAGATCGACAAGGAGCGCTTCATAGACGCCATGGAGGGCCTGGTTGTTGACAGCCCCATCGGTAAGATCCAGATGCGCGCCTGCGACCACCAGCTCATCCTCCCGATGTACTACGGGGTGACGAAGAAGACGAAGGCCTATCCGTTCCTCATCGGGTCGGACTTCCTGACGGTGGCGGGCAGGGATTATCTGCCGAGCTGTGAAGAGATTATGAAGCAGCGCGCGGCCATAGCAGGGAGATAACTAGGCGGCGGCGTCTGGCGCGCATCTTTGGGGTCGCGCTTCGGTCCGCGACGCTCCGACGTACCAAAAAAGTACGCCTCCGCGCCTCGAACCTCGCGCTCACCCAAATCTGCATCGCCATACTTGCCGCTCTTGGTATGACGTGGTGGCGAAGGGCCGGGGCAGTTTTCGACCGAGGAAATCGCACCGGCCCTTCGACTTGTGATATATTGAATATGCAAGAAAATAAGCGGTTGCGGGGGGCAACTGAATTCGATGCCGAAAAGGGGAAAATCATGCGGAAAAGTATCGTAACGGCAATGATTTTGGGGTTGACCGCCGGCCTGTTTTTCACCGTTCAGGCGGCTTTTGCCGCCGATCCGATCAAGGTAGGTATCGTCGATACCTATTCCGGGCCGGCAACGAGCTTCACCCAGGACGTGCTCGACGGGTTCAAGCTCGCGGTCGATAAGATCAACGCCAGGGGCGGGGTGCTCGGCAGGAAGATCGAGTATGCGACGCGGGACGAGAAATTCAAGCCGGACATCGGCCTCGCGATGGCGAAAGAGCTCGTGATGAAGGAGAAGGTGGACATCCTGATGGGCACCATCAACAGCGCCACAGCCCTTGCCGTCTCCGACTTCGTGAAGAAGGAGAAGGTACCCTTCTTCGTCACGTTTGCCAAGAGCGACAAGATCATCGGGGAGCACGGGCACCGCTATGTCTTCAACATGAACGAGAACACGCTGATGGCGGGCAAGGCTGCTGCCATCGTGCTCGCCAGGAGGCCCTACGTAAGGTACTGGATAGCGGGTGACGACTACGAATACGGCCACGCCATCGCCGAGGCGGTGTGGAACAACCTGAAAAAGCTAAAGCCCGGCGTCCAGCTTATAGGCCAGTCCTGGTGGAAGGTCGGCGAGGCCGATTTTACCCCGTACATCACGCAGATACTGGCGGCGAAGCCCGATTTCCTCATCGTGGCCACGGGCGGCTCCGGCATGGTGAACTTCCAGAAGGCGGCCAAGGCGACGGGCCTGAGCCAGAAGATCCCCTTCTACCAGCACACGGCCAACGAGCACTCGACACTGATGGCCCAGGGGCAGAACGCCCCTGAGGGCGCCTTCGGCACGTCGAACTACCTTTTTTACTACCCGGACACACCTGCCAACAGGACCTTCGTGGCCGACTTCCGGAAGGCCTACAACAGATATCCCCGGATCGGCGCGCTCTACGGATACATGACGGCAGAGTTCATCGCGGAGGGGTTCAAGAAAGCCGGCAAGCTCAATAAGGAAGGCTTCGTCAAGGCCCTCGAAGGCATGACCCTCGATAGCCCCGTCGGTCCTTTGACATTGAGGGCGTGCGACCACCAGCTTGAGCTGCCCATGTATTGGGGCGTCACGAAAAAGGACCCGAAATACCCCGATTTCCTCATCTCGGCGGACAACCAGGTGATCCAGGCAAAAGACTATATGCCGAGCTGCGAAGAGGTGCTCAAGGACCGCAAGAAGTAGAAATGACAGCACAACTAGCGTGAGGCACTGCCCGCCGGATATGCCGCCGGCGGGCAGTGCCTCACGCCTTTCGTCCCTCAACGTGTAACCTTTCTCCGGCAGACTGCGACAAATAAATGAACCCCCTAAAGGCTTTTCGTGAGGGGGGAGGCTCCACGAGCAAAGCTCGTGGAGGGGGCGCTGAGCCCCAACGATTGTGGTGTAAGGTGCGCAAAAGCTCCGAGTATGATAGTCGGATGCAAGAAGCGCGGGGACGAACGGGCGTGCAAGAAGGTTTTTATAGGTTGCAAATAGCCCGCTTCTATTGTGGAATGGCCGGAAAAAATGGTATATTTCGAATCGGACGGGGGCCTCGTGCCCCCTTAGTTTAGGATTGTGAGGGGCACGTGAAGAAACTATCCGAAGAAAAGCGGATTCTCGGGATGGGGCGCAAGAAGGCGTTGCGCCTGGCGATAGCCCTCGCCGTCCTGGTTGTCCTCGTTTTCACGTATGCCGTAGTCGCCAAGACCAAACAGAGCGCGTCGCAGGCCGCCCGATCGGCTACCGTCCGGGGCATCCCGGTGGGTGCCGCAGCAGCGCAGAAAGGCGACATGAATGTCTACATCAACGGCCTGGGGTCCGTAACGCCCCTTTACACCGTTACCGTAAAGAGCCGGGTGGACGGCCAGCTCATGGACGTTTTTTTCAAGGAGGGGCAGCTCGTCAAGAAGGGCGACCTCCTGGTCACTATCGACCCCCGGCCCTTCCAGGTGCAGTTGGAGCAGGCGGAGGGTCAGCTCTTGCGCGACCAGGCGCTCCTGAGGAATGCCCGCGTAGACCTCGACCGCTACCAGACCCTCTGGAAGGAGGACTCGATACCGAAGCAGCAGCTCGACACGCAGGTCGAGCTGGTGCGCCAGTATGAAGGCGCCGTCAAGACCGACGTGGCGACGATAGACAACGCGAAGCTCCAGCTCATTTACAGCCGCATCACCTCACCCATCGACGGAAGGGTGGGCTTGAGGCTCGTAGACCCCGGCAACATAGTCCACGCCACCGACACGGGCGGGCTCCTCGTGATAACGCAGCTCCAGCCCATCACGGTAATCTTCCCCGTGCCCGAGGACAACCTCCCTTCGGTGCTCAGGAAGCTCCACTCGGACGAGCGCATGCCGGTAGACGCGTACGACCGCGCCCAGTCGAAAAAGATTACCAGCGGCTACCTCCTGACGGTTGACAACCAGATCGACCCGACTACGGGCACGGTGCGCCTCAAGGCCCTCTTCGACAACAAGGACAATGCCCTCTTCCCCAGCCAGTTCGTCAATGCAAAGCTCCTCGTGGACGTGCTGCGGGGGCTGGTCATCGTCCCCTCGGCCGCGATCCAGCGCGGCGCGCAGGGGATCTTCGTATACGTAGTCAGGGCCGACCGTACGGCCGAGATCAGGCCCGTCACCGTAACGGAGGTACAGGGCGGAGAGGCGGCCATAACGAAAGGGCTCCAGCCCGGCGAGCTCGTCGTCGTCGACGGCGCGGAAAGGCTGCGGGAAGGCGCGAAGATGGAGCTTAAGGGGCAGACGTCCGGTGGTAACGGGAGGCGTGGAACGCCTTGAACCTTTCCCGGCCTTTTATTCTCCGGCCGGTAGCAACTGCGCTGCTGATGGTCGCCATTTTTCTCGCAGGCGCGGCCGCTTATCATCAACTGCCCGTATCCGCGTTGCCGCAGGTCGATTACCCGACCATCCAGGTGCGCACGTTCTACCCGGGCGCGAGCCCCGACGTAATGGCCTCGTCCGTGACGGCCCCCCTGGAGCGGCAGTTCGGCCAGATGCCCGGCCTGAGCCTGATGACCTCTACGAGCTCCAACGGCAGCTCGATCATCACGCTGCAATTCACCCTGGAGCTTGCCTTGGACGTGGCCGAGCAGCAGGTGCAGGCGGCCATCAACGCGGCCTACACCTACCTGCCGTCCGACCTGCCGGTCCCGCCCGTCTACAGCAAGATAAACCCTGCCGACGCCCCGATCCTGACGCTCGCCCTGACATCGAAGACCGTGCCCCTGCCGCAGATCGAGGACCTTGCCGATACGCGTTTCGCCCAGAAAATATCGCAGCTTCCCGGCGTCGGCCTCGTCAGCATCAGCGGCGGACAGCGGCCGGCCGTCCGCATCCAGGTCAACCCGACGGCTCTGGCCGCCTACAATCTGACGCTCGAGGACGTGCGCAACGCCCTCGCCGCTGCAAACGTCAACCAGGCAAAGGGCAGCTTCGACGGCCCGCGGCAATCCTATATAATCGGAGCGAACGACCAGTTGTTCACGGCCAAGGAGTACAGGCCGCTCATCATCGCGTACCGGAACGGGGCGCCCGTCACCCTGTCGGACGTGGCGGAAGCGGTGGACGACGCCGAGAACGTCCAGATGGCCGCCTGGATGAACGAGACCCCGGCCGTCATACTCAACATCCAGAGGCAGCCCGGGGCGAACGTCATTCAGGTCGTGGACCGCGTTAAGACCCTGCTGCCCCAGCTCAGAAGCTCCCTGCCGTCGTCCATCCAGGTCTCCATACTGACCGACCGGACGACGACGATCCGCGCTTCCGTCAGAGACGTCCAGTTCGAGCTTCTGCTGGCCGTCGCCCTCGTCGTCATGGTGATCTTCTTCTTCCTGCGGAACGTGTCGGCGACGATCATACCGAGCGTCGCCGTGCCCCTGTCGCTGGTCGGCACGTTCGGCGTCATGTACCTTCTGGGGTTCAGCCTGAACAACCTGTCCCTCATGGCCCTCACCATCTCGACGGGCTTCGTCGTTGACGACGCCATCGTCATGATCGAAAACATCGCCCGGTTCATCGAGCAGGGAGAAAGGCCGCTGAAGGCCGCGCTTATGGGGGCGAAGCAGATCGGCTTCACGATCCTGTCGCTGACCGTCTCGCTCATCGCCGTCCTCATACCCCTTCTGTTCATGAGCGATGTTGTGGGAAGGCTCTTCCGGGAGTTCGCCGTCACCTTAGGCGTCACGATCCTGATCTCCGCCGTCGTCTCCCTGACGCTCACGCCGATGATGTGCGCCCGCCTCCTGAAGCATACGCCGCAGGAGCAGCAGAGCCGCTTTTTCCGCAAGTCGCAGGACGTCTTCGACCGCACGATAGCCTTTTACGGCAGGACCCTGAGCTGGGTGCTCAAACACCAGCGGGAGACCCTTATTGTTGCGGTGGGGACCCTCGTCCTGACCATCATCCTGTACATAATCGTGCCGAAGGGCTTCTTCCCCGTCGAGGATACGGGGCTGATAACGGGCATTTCCGAGGCCTCCCAGGCCGTATCTTTCCCCGCCATGACCAGGTATCAGCAGACGCTGTGCGCTGTCATCCTTAAAGACCCGGCCGTAGACAGCCTCTCGTCGTTCATCGGCATAGACGGCACGAACCCGACGCTCAACACGGGGAGGATCCTCATCAATCTGAAGCCCCTCTCAGTCAGGAAGGTGAGCGCCACGGACGTGATCCACAGGCTCCAGCCGGAGCTTGCGAAGGTGGAGGGGATCATGCTCTACATGCAGCCCGCGCAGGACCTGACGGTCGATGCGCGGGTCAGCCGGACCCAGTTCCAGTACACCCTTGAGGACCCCGACTCGCAGGAGCTTTACGGATGGGCACCGAAGCTCGTCGATTCGCTGCGCAAGCGGCCCGAGCTGCGGGACGTGGGCAGCGACCAGCAGGACAAAGGCTTGCAGCTCAACGTCGATATGGACAGAAGCACCGCCTCGCGCCTCGGGATCACGCCTTCCCTCATCGATAATACGCTCTACGACGCCTACGGTCAGCGCATGGTCTCGACGATCTTCACGCAGCTCAACCAGTACCGCGTCATCCTCGGCCTAAAGCCCGATTACAAGGCGCACCCCGGCGGGCTGAACGATATCTATATCAGGGGCAGCGGAGGAAACCAGGTGCCCCTCGGCACGATCACCCAGACGTCGGTGAGCACCGGGCCGCTCCTCGTGAGCCGGCAGGGGCAGTTCCCGTCGGTCACCATCTCCTTCGACCTCCAGGGGGGCTCCTCCCTGGGCAAAGCGGTCGATGCGGTGCAGGCGGCAGCCAGGGAATTGCAGCTTCCGGCGAGCATCGGGGGGAGCTTCCAGGGCACGGCCCAGGCGTTCCGCTTGTCCCTCGTGCACGAGCCGATTCTGATACTGGCGGCCCTCGTTACAGTTTACATAGTGCTGGGCGTCCTTTACGAGAGCTACATCCACCCGATCACGATACTCTCGACGCTGCCCTCGGCAGGCGTAGGCGCCATCCTTGCGCTGCTGATGTGGCGCACCGATTTCAGCGTCATCGCGCTGATCGGCATCATCCTGCTCATCGGCATCGTAAAGAAGAACGGGATCATGATGGTCGATTTCGCCCTTGAGGCAGAGCGCAAAGGGAAAAAGACCCCTATGGACGCCATTTACCAGGCTTCTCTCCTGCGCTTCAGGCCGATCATGATGACGACGATGGCCGCCCTCCTCGGCGCCCTGCCTCTGGCAGTCGGCACTGGCGTCGGCTCCGAGATGCGCCACCCCCTGGGCATCTCCATAGTCGGGGGTCTCGTCATCAGCCAGGTCCTCACGCTGTACACGACGCCGGTGATCTATCTCTGGTTCGACCGGCTGGCCAGGCGCTTCAGGCGGGTGCGAGCAGACGAAGAAAACGGCGTGGGAGAGAACGAATGACCCGGCTGCTTGCAGCAGGGTCATCTGCAGAAAGCGCTGGAATGAAAAACCCCCTATATGAGGGCAGGGAAACAAGAAGGGAATAAGTTGTTGAGTAAAGCATGAATATCTCGTCGAGCTTCATCGCAAGACCCGTGGCGACCACCCTCATCACGGTAGGGATCGTCCTGGCCGGCGCTGCCGCCTTTTATATGCTGCCTGTCTCCCCGCTGCCTGCGGTCGATTTTCCGACCATTTTCGTCTCGGCCGTGCTGCCCGGCGCAGATCCGGAGACGATGGCCACGTCGGTGGCGACCCCCCTGGAGCGCCAACTGGGCCGCGTAGCAGGCATCACGGAAATGACGTCCGTGAGCAACAGGGGGGCTACGAGCATCATCCTCCAGTTCGACCTCGACAGGAACATCAACGGCGCCGCCCGGGACGTCCAGGCGGCGATCAACGCTGCAAGGACTTATCTGCCGCCCAACCTGCCGAGTCAGCCTACGTACCGCAAGGTCAACCCGTCGGACGCGCCCGTTCTCATCGTTGCGCTTACCTCCGACCACGTGACTGCCGCAAAGATGTACGATGCGGCCTCCAGCATCATGATGCAGAAGCTCTCCCAGGTGCCGGGCGTCGGCCAGGTCTTCGTGGGAGGCGGCGCGCTTCCCGCCGTGCGCGTGGACCTGAACCCGACCGCCCTCAACAGGTACGGGATCGGCCTCGCAGACGTGCGCAACGTCCTTTCCCAGACGAGCGTCAACCGGCCGAGGGGGCAGATCGCGGGCGAGGACAGGACGTGGGACATCCATACGAACGACCAGCTCATCAAGGCCGCGGATTACATGCCGGTCATCGTCGCTTACCGGTCCGGGGCAGCCGTGCGCCTGACCGATGTCGGCACCGTCGAGGACTCCGTGGAAGACGTGAGGACGGGCGGCTTCGTCAACGGCAAGCGCGCCGTCATGGTGGTCATATTCCGCCAGCCGAACGCGAACATCATCGATACGGTTGACCGGGTGATGGCCGTCCTCCCGCAGTTGCAGGCCGCGTTGCCCGGAGGGATCGACTTCTCTATCATCCAGGACCGGACGCCGCCGATCCGCGGCTCCCTCAGGGACGTAGAGATCAGCCTGATGATCTCCTTCGGCCTGGTGATCCTCGTCGTCTTCGCATTCTTGAGGAGCCTGCGCTCGACAGTCATCCCCGCCGTCGCTGTCGCCGCCTCCCTTATCGGGACGTTCGGCGTCATGTACCTGTGCGGTTATAACCTGGACAACCTCTCCCTCATGGCGCTCACTATTGCGACGGGCTTCGTGGTGGACGACGCCATCGTCGTCCTGGAGAACGCCACGCGCCACATGGAGCAAGGGGTGAAGCCCAAGCTGGCGGCCCTTCTCGGCTCGAAGGAGATCGGCTTCACGGTCCTTTCCATGAGCCTCTCCCTCGTCGCCGTCTTCATCCCCATCCTGATGATGGGCGGCATGGTGGGGCGGCTCTTCCGGGAGTTCGCCGTCACCCTCTCGGTGGCCATCCTCATGTCGATGGCCGTCTCCCTCACCACGACGTCGATGATGTGCGCTACCGTGCTAAAGGGCGCGAAGGACGGATCGCACGGCCGTGCGTACAAAATGAGCGAGGACGGGTTCAACTGGCTGCGCCATAAGTACGAGGTGAGCCTCGGCTGGGCGCTGCGCCACGGCGGGCTGATGCTCATAGTGATGGGCCTCACGGTAGCCACCAGCGTCTTTCTTTTTATCGTGCTCCCGAAAGGGTTTTTCCCGGAGCAGGACATAGGCCGCATCTCCGGCACGATCCAGGCCGACCAGGACATCTCATACCAGTCTATGATCGGAAAGCTCAGCCATGCCCTTGCGATCGTCGGAAAAGACCCCGAGGTCGATATGGTCGGGGGCTACACGGGCGCGGGAGGAGGCGGCGGCACGGCCGCCAACACTGCCAACTTGTTTATTACCCTGAAGCCGTTCTCGCAGCGCACGGTCAGCATAGGGGAGGTGATTGCCCGCCTCCGCAGGAGGCTCGCCCAGATACCCGGGGCGCCCACCTACCTCGTGCCCGTGCAGGACCTGCGGATAGGCGGTCGGCGGAGCAACGCCATGTACCAGTATACCCTCTGGGGCGACAACCTTGGGGACCTCGTCTCCTGGGCGCCGAGGGTCTACCAGCGCATCCGCACGCTGCCTGCCCTCGTCGATGTGAACAGCGACCAGCAGAACAAAGGGCTGGAGGCGACCCTCGTGATCGACCGCAACACCGCCTCCAGGATGGGCATAACCGCCCAGGCCATCGACGACGTCCTTTACGACGCCTTCGGCCAGCGCCAGGTGTTGATCACTTACACCCAGCTCAACCAGTACCACGTGGTGATGGAGGTCGCCCCGCAATACTGGCAGCGCCCCGAGACGCTGCGGGACATCTACCTGCGGGGGTCGAGCGGCAATATGGTGCCCCTCTCGGCCTTTACGCACTTCGAGCGCCGGGCGACGTCGCTGGCCGTCAACCACCAGGGGCAGTACCCTTCAGTCACCATCTCCTTCAACCTGGCGCCGGGCAAATCCCTCGGCGAGGCAGTGCGGGAGATCGAGGAGGCGACGCGCAGTATAGGCCTGCCGGCGAGCATCAGGAGCAACTTCATGGGCACTGCCCAGGCCTTCCAGGCCTCCCTTGCGAACGAGCCTTTCCTGATCCTGGCCGCCCTCGTGACCGTCTATATCGTGCTCGGCATCCTGTACGAGAGCTACGTCCACCCCCTCACCATCCTGTCCACCCTCCCGTCTGCCGGGGTCGGCGCGATGCTGGCCCTGCTCGTCTTCCGGACGGACCTGACCGTAATAGCCTTCATAGGCATCATCCTGCTCATAGGGATAGTAAAAAAGAACGGCATCATGATGGTGGACTTCGCCATAGACGCCGAGCGCAGGCAGGGCATGGGGTCGTTCGATGCGATCTACCAGGCGTGCCTCCTGCGGTTCAGGCCCATCATGATGACGACCATGGCGGCCCTGCTGGGGGCGGTCCCTCTCGCGGTCGGCAGCGGCGTCGGCTCCGAGCTGCGCCGCCCGCTTGGCATCTCTATAGTCGGCGGACTCATCTTCAGCCAGCTATTGACGCTCTATACGACGCCCGTGATGTACCTCTTCCTCGACCGCTTCCGCCTGAGGATGAAGGCCCTGTCCCGCCGGGGCTTATACGCGCGTCTCCTCGGCGGGAGCGGCGAGACTGCGGAGATTGACAGAGGTGAAGTCGATGAAACTCTTTAACGCAATAGGGGCCGGAGGCGGGAGGCGCACCCGCGGGAGGCGTCAGGCGGGGGCGGCTGCGCTGGCGCTCTTCTTCTGCCTGGTCTCCTGCTCGGTGGGACCCGACTACGTAAAGCCCGGCGCGCCGATGCAGGAGACCTTTAAGGAGATGGAAGGCTGGAAAAAGGCGGAGCCGAAAGAAGACCTCCTGCGCGGCAAGTGGTGGGAAATATTCGGGAACCCGGAATTGTCCGCCCTCGAGGAGCAGGTCAATATCACGAACCAGAACGTCGCGGCTGCCGAGGCGAACTTCCGCCAGGCCGTGGCGCTCGTCCAGGTGGCCAGGGCAGCGTATTTCCCGACGGCCAGCATCAGCCCGGCGGCCACCCGGCTCTACCGCTCGACGGGGAGCGCGATAAGCGCTTCAGCCGCAGGCACCACCATCGCCCCGACGGTCAACATTTATTCCGCGCCGGGCAGCGCCTCCTGGGTCCCGGACCTCTGGGGCCTCGTGCGGCGCACAGTAGAGTCGAGCCGCGCAAGCGCCCAGGCTTCGGCTGCGACCCTCGAAGGGGTCCGCCTGAGCGCCCAGGGACAGCTCGCCCAGGACTATTTCCAGTTGCGCACCCTCGACGCCCAGAAAGCGCTCCTCCACGAGACGGTCGAGGCCTACCGCAAATCCCTGGAGCTCACGCAGAACAGGTACAAGGGCGGGGTCGCGTCGAGGGGCGACGTGCTCCAGGCGGAGACGCAGCTTAAGACGACCATCGCCCAGGAGATCGACGTGGGCGTCCAGCGGGCGCAGATGGAGCACGCCGTCGCCCTCCTCATGGGAAGGCCGCCCGCCGCCTTTTCGCTCCCTTTTTCGCCCCTCTCCGTGGCGCCCCCGGCCATACCCGTGGGCGTGCCCTCCGTGATGCTCGAAAGGAGGCCTGACGTAGCGGCAGCCGAAAGGAACATGGCGGCGGCCAACGCGCAGATAGGCGTGGCTATCGCAGCCTGGTATCCCACCCTGACGCTCGGCGCGGCGGCGGGCTTCCTGAGCACGCTCCAGTCGCAGTGGTTCACATGGCCCATGCGCTTCTGGTCGGTTGGCCCATCAGTCTCCCAGCTTGTCTACGACGGGGGCTTGAGGAAGGCAAAAACCGCGCAGGCGAGGGCAGCCTACGAGTCTACCGTCGCGACTTACCGCCAGACGGTGCTCACCGCCTTCCAGGAGGTCGAGGACGCCCTGGCCGCCCTGCGCATCCTTGAGCAGGAAGCCGACGCCCAGGCCCAGGCCGTGACGGCAGCCGAGCAGTCCCTTGCGGTCATCACGAACCAGTACCGCCAGGGGACTGTCGCCTATCTCAACGTCATCGTCGCCCAGACGACAGTGCTGAGCAACAAGATCACCGCCCTCAGCATCCTGGGCCGGAGGATGACGGCGGCCGTTCTGCTGATCGAGGCGCTGGGCGGGGGCTGGGACGCAGCCGATTTGCCCAAGATGTAGGGAAGGCTGGGGGCGGCGCGCCGTCTGGTGGCTTGACCACCTGATAGAACAATATAACAACCACTTGCATCCTGGGTGTGTCATGTGACTGTCTTATGCAGCAATAACACCGGCTTGTGGTGCATTCCCCAAGTCGATTATAAGAGTTTATCCTGACCTATAGGAGCCGCCGGCGGTGCTTTACTTCCTTTCCGCCTTTTGCTCAGTCTTTGCATGACGGCGGCCTGTTCCCTTGCATCGCGGCCCCACATAGGATATGTTTTAAAAAGGCTGCATTGGAATCATGAACAGCATGGGCGAAAAGCAGTTCTCCTTTTATATGATCCTTGCGATAGTGTTGATCCTCGGCTACCTCTGCTATCGCACCCTGCTGCCCTTCCTCGCCCCGTTGAGCTGGGCGGTCGTCTTCTGCATAGTATTCTTCCCCGTCTACCGGGTGATGCTCAAGCTCGTCCGGCTGCAATCCCTGGCTGCCACGGCGACCGTCATCCTCGTCTGCATCCTCATCCTCGGGCCTTTTTCCTATTTTGCCTATCTCCTGACGGTCGAGCTGTCGAACATATCGTCAGCGCCCCTCGACATGAAGACCATCGCGAACCTCTTCAACCATCCCCTCATCAGGCACGTGACGGACAAGCTGCTCTCCTTCTTCAATATTACGCAGGACGAGCTCCAGGCATCGGTGCTCTCCGGTCTGTCGGCCTTCGGAAAACGGATGGTGGAGTATGCCCCCGGCCGGCTGGGGGATGTCATCGGGGCCGCTTTCAACTTCGTGCTCATGGCCTTTTCCCTATTCTTCTTCCTTATCGACGGCCCCTATCTTTTGGAGCGGCTGAAGGAATACCTGCCATTTTCGAAGACCAACAAGGAGAGGCTGACGAAGCAGGTGAAAGACATCGTAATCTCGACGATATACGGCGGCATAGTGGTGGCCCTGGCGCTGGGCTGCGTCGGGTCTTTAACATTTGGCTTCCTCGGCCTCCATGGGCCGGGCATGTGGGGCCTTGCGATAGCGATCTCATCGTTCATCCCCTTCGTCGGCTCGGCCCTCGTCTGGATACCGGCGGTGCTCTGGCTCCTCTTCAAGGGGGCCATCGTCAAGGCGATTATCGTGCTGCTGATCGCGACGCTGGCGACGGCCCTGATAGACAATATCATAAGGCCGGTCATCATCGGCAACAGGCTAAGGATGCCCCTTCTGGTCATATTCTTCGGCGCCCTCGGCGGCGTCGGGTTCTTCGGCCTCATAGGCATTGTCCTGGGCCCGCTCGTGCTCGCGGTCTTCATCTCCATACTCGACATGTTCAAGGACGTGGAGGCAAACCATGAATAGCGGCATACGGGTAATAGCAGTACCCGTTCTGGCCGCTGGGGGCGCGTCGTTCGCCCTCCTTGCGGCGAGGGGCTTCTCGATAAGGCTCTTCCGGAAATGGGCCCGGGCGGCCGAAGGGCGGCTGCACGTCTACGAGCCCGTCTGGCAAGCGCTGGCAACGCCGTCCGTCTATTGGTGCATAGCGGCGGGTCTCTACCTCGGCATGGCAGTCTCCGACCTGCCTGAGAAATACGTCTTTTATATAACCCGGGCCATCCACGTGATCCTCGTCTTCTCCGTGACCATCGGAGTGGCGAACATGGTCGGAGGGGTTTTTGCCGCACAGGTCCAGAGGGCGGGCATACCCATATCGACGACCGGTCTTATGGGCGCGGTATTGAAGGGGTCGATCATCGTCGTAGGCTGCGTCGCCATCCTTAGCATACTCGGCGTATCGGTAGCGCCGCTCCTCACCGCGATGGGCGTCGGCGGCCTTGCCGTGGCCCTTGCGCTACAGGACACGCTGGCAAACCTTTTCGCGGGCTTCCACCTGCTCGTCGAGAAATCGATACGCGTGGGTGACTTCGTGAGGCTCGAAACGGGCCAGGAAGGGTACGTCAGCGACATCACCTGGCGGGCCGCCAGGGTGAAGACACCGGCCAACAACACCGTGGTGATACCGAACAAGAGACTGGCCCAGAGCGTAGTCGTCAACTATTCGCTGCCCCATGAGCAGATGGATACCTCCCTGGCCGTCCATGTGGCCTACGGGGCAGATTACGACAGAATCGAAGCTCTCCTCGTCGAAGAGGCGAAAAAGGCGGCTGCCGAGCTGCCCGGGCTGGCGGAAGGGCAGACCCCTTCCGTTAGCTTCGATTTTGCCGAGAGCTGGGTTGAATGCTCCCTAAACCTCTCGGTGAAGCGCTTTATCGACCAGGACGGAGTCAAAAGCGCGCTGCGAATGCGCATCCTGCGTAGGCTCTCCACAGAAGGGATAGAAACGGTATATCCCACGAAGACCGTCTATGTGAAGGAGCCCCGCTCTATATCATAGCGGCCGGGTTAATTTGGCGTCTTTTTCGCCGTTTTCTCGGCGCGCCGCCTCAATGTACTTCAAATGTACTATTTCGGCGGGCGGCATCGAAAAGCAACGCAACGACCCTTCCCTCCTCGCGTCGGGCGGGTGCCCCGTCCAAATTTCCTCCGGCCGCCCATCCTTAAGGCTAAACCGTCGTGACAGGTGGTTGCGGTGCAACATACGTCGCTGCTCGGGGGTACCCGGCCAAAACATGGCATATGGTCCTTGCGGGATGGAGGCGCGCGACGCAGCATATAAAACAATAGGCCGGGTGCCCGCGCTCCGAGCTTGCGGGCACCGCCAGGCGGTCGGGCGGGTGGCAAGTGAGGAGCCGCGCCGAGCACGACGACAAAGCAAGCCGCGTAACGCTTGACCCCGCGGTTAGCTGTTGTATAGACTGCGGGGCAAAGGTCCCGGCCCTTATACATAGGATTAGCTAGTTACTTTAAGCCCATAATTGTTTATAATCTTCCTGTTTTGGTTCACCGCATCCTATACTACCTCTACCAGAAGCGTCTTGTCCGAAAGATCAAGAGAGGCGCGATGCCGACGCACCTCGGCCTCATCCTGGACGGCAACCGCAGGTACGCCAGAGAGATGGGGCTGGAGGACGTTGCGGACGGCCACAGGGAAGGGGCGCGGCGGCTGGACGACGTGCTGCAATGGTGCGCGGACCTGGGCATCAGGATCGTCACGATCTGGGTGCTGTCGCCGGAGAATGCGAACAGGAGCAAGGACGAGGTGGGGGCGCTTTACGACATCATCAAGGAAAAGATGGAGGACCTCGGCCGCAACCCCGTAATAGCGAAAAACAGGTTCGGGATAAGGGCGTTCGGCAAATTGGACGGCCTGCCTGTCGAGCTGCAGGAGGCGATATCGAGGTGCGAGTCGTCAACGAAGAAGTTCGACAGGCACATGCTGAACATCGCCATCGGATACGGCGGCAGGGAAGAGATCGTCGAGGCGACCAGGAAGGCGCTCACGGAGAAAAAGGCGTCGTCCGTGCAGGAGCTGATCGACGGCCTGACCGTCGAGGACATCGCAAATAACCTGTATACGTGCGGCATTCCCGACCCCGACCTGATTATAAGGACGAGCGGCGAGATACGGCTTTCAGGCTTCCTGCTCTGGCAGAGCGCGTACAGCGAATTCTACTTTTGCGACGCCTTGTGGCCCCTTTTCAGGAAGATCGATTTCCTGCGCGCAATAAGGAGCTACCAGCACAGAAACAGGAGGTTCGGAAGGTGATGCATTCAGGGAAAGGCCCGGCCGCCGGGATGGGCCTGGGGATAACGGCGCGCCCATGAGAAAAGACCCTGGCAGGTCGTGGCTCCAGTCCCCGGCCGTAAGGGTATTGCTGGCGCTTTGCGCCGCCCTTCTCATTGCTCTCATATTCTATATATACCTGGAGGGGGCGTGGAGGGACATCCTCCACTTCTACAAGTTCTTCTTCGAGGGCAAAAAGCTCAGGGTCTTCCTTGCCTCTTTCGGCCCTTACTCTGCGCTCGCCTTCATTATCGTCCAGGTGCTCCAGGTCGTTGTTGCCCCCATCCCGGGAGAGGTTACGGGCTTCGTGGGGGGCCTCCTCTTCGGTAAGCTGTACGGGACGGGGCTTTCCATGGTCGGCCTGACGGCCGGCGCGCTCATGGCTTTCTACCTCGCCCGCAAGCTCGGGTCGGGCTTCGTGCGCAGGATCGTCAAGCAGGAATACTTCGACCGCTTCGATGCTTTCATGTCCACCCACAAGGCCCTGAACATTACCTTCATCCTCTTCCTCATACCCGGTTTTCCGAAAGACTCCCTCTGCTATCTCCTCGGGCTTACGCGCATGAAATACGTCGATTTCATCCTCATGAACGTTTTCGGCCGGCTGCCCGGCACCTTCCTCCTCTGTATGCAGGGCGACGCCATAAGGAACGGCAAGTTCGCCTCGTTCTGGGTAATCTTCGGCGGCAGCATCGCCCTCTCGACCTGCCTCTATTTCGGCAGGGACGCCGTTACCGGGCTGTGGTCCTCCCTCAGAAAGCTCCTCAGATTAAAAGAAGGGCAATAAACACGGCCAGGGCAAGCCGGTAATAGGCGAATAGATCGAGGGAATGGCGTCTCAGATAGCCTATCAGGAACCGGAGGCTTGCCACGCCGAAGACGAACGAGGAAACAAGACCGACAATGTAGATCGTGAGCTGCTGCGCGCCGAGGACGATGTGGCGGCCCTCGTAAAGGGAGACCCCGAGCACGATAGGGATGGAGAGGAGGAAGGAGAAATCGACCGCGTCCTGCCGCCTGAGGCCCAGGAGCATGGCGGCCGTTATCGTAATGCCGCTCCGCGATACGCCGGGCACCAGGGCCATTGCCTGGGCAACGCCGATGATGACAGCAAGGCCGTAAGTGACGCGGCTGTCGCTCCCTACCTTATGTACCCTCTCCGCGAGGAACATGAGGAGCGACACCGCGATGAGGGTAAAGATGGTGATGTAGGGCGCCCGGAGCTGGTGCTCGATGACGTTCTTGAAAAGCAGGCCGGCCACGGCCGCGGGTATCGTGCCTACGATCAGCTTCGGTATCAGGCAGCGGCTCAACGAGCCGCGCGCCGCCAGACGGCAATCGTCCCGGAAGACGCGCACGAGACGGCGCGCATAGACGGCCAGCAGCGCAAGGAGCGTCCCGAAGTGGAGCATCACGTCGTAGGTAAGGCCGTGGACGTTCCCTTCGTCGATCTTGAATATCCAGGGCACCACTACGAGGTGGGCGCTGGAGCTTATGGGCAGAAATTCCGTAACGCCCTGGACGGCGCCCATTACAAGGCTCTGGACTGGCGTCATCTCACCTCGCCGGGCGGATGGAAGTTGAACCCGATCTCGATAAGGTCCGTCTGGAGCGACGCGGGTATGGGCGGCAGGGCGTCGATGGAGCGGAGCGCCCTGGAGATGGACTCGTCGTAGACCCTGTTGCCCGACCGCCGTTCTATCGTCCAGTCGGTGATGCGGCCGTCCCTCCTGATCTTGATGGAAACGACCGTCAGGAGCCCCTTGTTTACCGAGAGGTTAGGGGAGTGCCAGCTTTCCTGGATCTTCTCCCAGACATCGGCGTAGTACTTTTGCAGGACGGGGTCGAAGGGGCCGGAAGACGTGCCCGTCCCCGGGATGCCGGGCGCCTTTGCCGGGCCGCCCTCTTTCTTGCCCGATACATCCATGTACTGCGTGCTGGAGCGGAGCTCCCTGATCCTCTGGTCGAGGGTCCTCATCTCGTCTTTCGTGGGCGCCCGGGGCGCCTCTCTTTTCTTAACGGGGGCGAGGGACCTCTCCTTGGCAGCCACGACCACCTTTTGTTTCTCAAAGGGTTTTTTCGGCTCAGGCTTCTTTACGGGCTCGGGGGGCGCCTTGACGGGCGCAGCGGCGGCGGCGGGCACCGGCGCCTGACGCGCGGGCGCGGCTACGTCGCCGACGAGATTGACCGAATAATAGGAAGGGTCGGGCTTCCTGAACGCCTTCTTGAGGGGTATGCTGAAGGCCCCGATGATAAAGACATGGAGGATCGCCGAGGCGACCAGCATTTTATACCAGCTTTCTTCTCTCATGTCCCTTCAGGGGGTCTCGTTACAATATTGACCTTCTGCACTCCGGCCTCCCTTATGATGCCCATGCAGGAGACGACAAAGCCATATGGGACCGAGCTGTCGGCCTTGAGGAATATCTCCTTATCGGTCTTATTCGCAAAGAGGAGCTGGATCGCCGGCTTGAGGTCCTTCACATCGATGGTCTTGGTGTTGAGTATGAGCGCCCTGTTCTTCGTGATGGTTACCACCTGGACGTCTTCTTTGGAGGGGAGGGGCTTGGTGGTGACCTTGGGGAGGTCTATGGGAAGACCCTGCTGCATCATGGGCGCGGCTATCATAAAGATGATGAGCAGCACCAGCATGACATCGACCAGGGGGATGATGTTTATCTCCGAGAGGACGCTTTTCGAGTGTTTGGGGCCGGTCATCATCGGCTGATGAGGTTGATAATATAAGCGGAGGCGCTTTCCATCTTCACCGAGACGCCTCTAAGCCTGTTTACGAGGTAATTGTATGCGAGGACGGCGGGGATGGCCGTTGCCAGGCCGAGGGCCGTCGTGATGAGCGCCTCGCTGATGCCGGGCGCTACTACCGCGAGGCTCGTCGTCCCCCGCACGCCTATCTCCCTGAAGGAGTCCATGATGCCCCATACGGTGCCGAAAAGCCCTATGAACGGGGCCGTATTTGCGGTAGTGGCAAGGAAGGAGAGGCGCCTCTCCAGCCTTTCCGTCTCTTCAGATATGGCGACCCTGAGCACGCCCTCGACTGCGGGCAGGGTATCGGCCCCCGCCCTCGGATTCTCCCCCCTTTGCCTGCCCGTCACTTCCTTGTAAGAGGCCACGAGGAGCTTGTAAAAGGGGCTGTCCGGGTCGTCGGAGTAGAGGGCGGCCAGCCGCTGGAAAGAGTCGCTGTCCTTGGCCACCTGGAGGAACCTAATGCCGTCTTTTTCTGCCACGCTCAACTGGCGCCATTTGAAAAAAATGATCGTCCATGAGACTACGGAGAAAAAGAGGAGGATGAGGACCACCGTTTTTGCCACGGGTCCCGCGGAGAGGACGAGACCGCTCAATCCGCCTGTATACACGTTTATGTCTGATATTCCCATAATGGTTATGATATCTTAACGGCGCTCGATTGTAAAGTAAAAACCCCCTGAGGGGGACCCAGGGGGAAAGGGGAGTAATTATGAGAAGTTGCGTAGTTAATGGGAGAAGCAGGGAGCTATGTTAAGATTGTGCGACTTTACACATGCTTGCCGCCCCAGTATCCTTAAATTCCGCGGGCAAGGCGGGGCCGTATGGCTTGCCTCCGGGCTCGCTTCCGTCTGCCGCAGAAGTGTTTGTGAATTATATAACATAACCTTTGTATACAATATTACTTTTGGTCCGGCATGTCAAGGAAAATTTTCCTGACGGCCGAGGCCCCCCGGCGGCCACGGAACGAGGATTTGAGACAGCCGGGGAACAGGCAGTTAGCGGAGGGCGCCTATGGATGGTATAATATCTCTGAGCCGTCAATCGGGCCGGACGCGCGCGCAGACGGGCACAGAGCCGGCCGAGCCGCCACACGAGACGCAAAAGGAGGATGGGTATGAAAATCGCGGCGGTAGTGGGCAGCCCGAGGGGTGTCAAGGGGGCGACGGGGACGTTGGCGAAGCTGGTGCTCGAAGGGGCCGAGGCCGTCGGCGCCGCCGTTGAGATATTTGCCGTCAAAGGTCAGGAAGTGAAGCCCTGCAAGGCGTGCGACGCGTGCCACAGGGTCGGCGCGTGCGCCCAGAAGGATGCCTTCGCCACGATAAAGGCGGCCGTAGATGGGGCCGACGCCATCCTCCTGGCAACGCCCAACTACATATCCCATGTGAGCGCCCAATTGAAGGCCTTCATCGACCGCTGCTGCGGCGCGGTCCATTTGCAGAGCTTTGAGAGGAAGTACGGCGCCGCCGTCGTAACGTCCGGTGGAGGGGACGAGGCGCCCATCGCCGATTACATGAACCGCTTCCTTGCCGTCTGCGGGGCCGTTCCCGTGGGGTCCGTCTGGGCGACGATGGGGCAGATCCAGGGCTACGACTTCCCGCCGGAGATCAGGGAAAAGGCGCTCGCCCTCGGGCGGAGGCTCGTCGAGGCGTTCGAGGCCGGAGAGAGCTCTCCCGACTATGCGTGGCTCACGCTCCAGTTCAAGGAGCGGATGAGGTCGCTCATCAACTGGCGCCGGGACGAGTGGCCTTACGAATACGAGTACTGGAAAACGCATAAGGACCTCTGAAACCTTAGGAGCGAAGCGCGGATGAGGGTGCTTCTCGTCTCTGCGAACCGGACCGAGATCAACATGCGCGCCCTGCCCCTCGGTCTCGGCTGCGTCGCGGCCGGCCTGAAGGCGGCAGGGCATGAGGTGCAGACCCTGGACCTCCTCGAAGCGCAGGACGTGCAGACTGCGCTGGAAGGGGCAATCGGCCGATCGGTGCCCAATGCAGTCGGCGTATCCCTCCGGAACATCGACGACCAGAACATGCTCTCCCCCAGGACGTTCCTCCCGGAGGCCGACGACATCATCACGCGCGTCAAGTCTCTTACGTCCGCCCCGGTCATACTGGGCGGCGCGGGCTACAGCATATTCCCCGAAGCCGCCCTCGCGCGCACGCAGGCAGACATGGGCATCTGCGGGGAAGGGGAAGAGGCCCTGAGGCTCCTCCTCGAGCGCATCGAGCGCGGGCGGCCCCTTGCAGGGACGCCCGGCCTCTACCTGAAGGGGAAGGGCCTCCAGGGGGAGCGGATTTTCGTGCGCGACCTCGATAGGTTTCCCCTGCCCGGCGCGGACCTCCTTACCGCGGCCGGGGGGAGCGATACGGCCCTTCCCGTGCAGACGCGCCGCGGCTGCCCGATGGGATGCTCGTACTGCTCGACTGCCGCCATCGAGGGGCGGGCCGTGCGCAAGAGGTCGCCGGTGAAGGTCGTCGAATGGATCGCCCAGTGGAGGGCCGTGGGCGTCCGCAGGCTCTATTTCGTGGACAACACGTTCAACCTGCCGGCGTCGTATGCACGCAGCCTTTGCTGGGAGCTGATCGCCGCGTCTCTCGACGTCCCCTGGACGGCCATTGTCTACCCGTCCCGGATGGAGGAGGACCTGGCAGACCTCATGGCCCAGGCGGGCTGCGTGGAGGCGGCGGTGGGGTTCGAGAGCGGGTGCGAGCGCATGCTGAAGGGCATGAGGAAGCGGTTCACCCCTGCCGACGTTGCGCGCACCCGCGCCGTTCTCGCCAAATCCGGCATCGGGTGCATGGGCTTCCTCCTCCTGGGAGGGCCCGGAGAGACCCGCGACTCCGTCAAGGAGAGCCTCGACTTCGCCGACGGACTGGAGTGTGACTCCCTCAAGGTTACGGTCGGCATCCGCATCTATCCGGGGACGCCGTTGGCAGCGCGGGTGCTCAGGGAAGGGGTCGTCGCGCCGGGAGACGACCTTCTGTCGCCCAGGTTCTATATGGCCCCGGGCCTGGAAGAGTGGATCAGGGAGACCGTGGCGGACTATGCGGCGACGAGGCCGAGCTGCGTGGTGGACCGGTAGATCGGTCTCACGGCCATCACGGCCTCCGTTGCGGGAGCTGAAAAGCTGTCGGATAGCTCTGGGTTTGGAGCCGGGCCGCCGCAATCGTATAAAGCGCATATTCTTTGCCTGTTTGAGGGGGGGCTCCATGCGGCTTTGCCGCTGGAGGAGGCGCTGAGCCCCAATAATGGCGCGGCGGCAAGAGCGGTCTGTGCTGTACCGATAGTTTGGGATATCAAACCGTCAGTTCTATTATTTCTATTATAGGAACAAAGGCGGGACGCACGGCGTTTGCCGGTTCTAGGCACCGTTCCTGATTCCTACCGCTTGCCCTTGTATCCGAACCTTTCCTCAAATATTGGGGCGATGAGGTTGTCTACCGGCGCGTAATCGTCCGTCATGACGATAGACTGCCGGTGCGCCAGGAGCTTTTGCATCAGGGCGTCGGAGACGAGGACCGATTTGGCCTTCCCCCCTATTCTTTCTTTCAGCCAGGCGTCGAACTTCTTCATGTCCCTGCCGCCCTTCGTCGCTGCGACGATGAAGGTGCTGATGCGCAGCTTCTCGAAGTCCGGGCTGATCGAGAAGAGGTAAACGTTCCTGGGACCGAACACCTCGCCGAGGGTCCGTATATAAGAAGGGAGAAAGGCGCCCTGCTGGAAGTTGTCTATGATATTCGACATGAGGATGCCGTCGTCATTCAGGATGGAGTCGAGCTGTTTCATGAACTCCTTCGTGGTCAGGTGGTACGGTATGGAAAGATCGTTGAAGGCGTCCGTCATGATAACGTCGTATTTCTTCTTGCAGTTCATGACGAACCACCGGCCGTCCGTGTTGAACGACCTTATGCGCGTTGTCTTGGGGAGGCCCAGGTGGGAGTAAACCACGTTCGTCACCTCCGGGTCGATCTCCACCACGTCGATATGCGCGTTGGGATAGGTCAGCTCCATGTAGCGGGGAAAGGTATAGCCGCCGCCCCCTATCGAGAGGCTTTTGAAAGCGCTTTCCGGCCCGTACATCCATTTGAGGATCTCGCCGTATATCCGCTCGTATTCGTACTCGATGTGGAGGGGATTGGCCAGGTCGACGTAGGAATGGATGAGGTGGTCGAGGATGAGGGCCTCGACGGGCGTCGCCCAGTTCCTGCCCCTGGTCTTGGTCAGCTTGATCGTGTAGTAGTCGCTCTCCTTGTAATAATAAGTGGGGGAGGTCACGGGCATCTTGTAGGCCCATATGTAGAGCGGCACGAGGGAGACGGCGCAGAGCACCACGATCACGGTCACGGCCCCTTTGTGCCGGAAAAGGCGGCCGGCGAAAAGGGCGGCAAGGATGAGGACGATGCCCATCGTAAAGATGATGTTCCTCGTGCCCATCCACGAAATCAGCAGGAACCCCGTGGCGAAGGTCCCTATGATGGCCCCGAGCGTCGAAAACGCGTAAATCTTCCCTATGACGTTTCCTGCCCTGTTGAGGCTCTGGAGGGTCAGCCTGATTACCACCGGCGATATGGTGCCCAGTATGCAGCCCGGGATGAAAAAAATGATGGCAGTCACCGTGAAGATGCGCCACATCAGGGAAAAGGGGAAGCGGTAGGCGGCAACCATGTTAGTAAGGGGGATAATCGTCAGCGCGGCGATGCCGGAGAGCAATAGGAGCAGGGCGAGGGTCGTCCTGCGGGGGTAGCGGTCTATGATCTTGCCGCCGATGTATGCGCCTATACTGATGCCTGCCAGTATGACGCCTATGATGCTCGTCCATGTGTAGAGGGAGACGCCCACGAAAGGCGCCAGGATGCGGCCGGCGACCATCTCGATGACGAGGGAGCAGAAGCTGGCGATGAAGGTGATGATGTAGGCTTCGATCAGACTCATTTAAGCATTACCTCGCATTAGGGATTGATTGTGCGATTATTGTGTGTAGATTCGGCGCGGTTTGTCAATTTTTTATTGCGAGGAGGAAACAGCTTAAGGTCACTTTCGGAAATGCCGATAACACAAATGTATCTTATCCTATTTAACTATGGGGGTGCGTAGTGCAGGATGTGAGCACAAGCGTGGCTGAGGCAAACGGGTCCGCAGACAAAGTTTTCATTGCCCGCCAACCCATATTCGATACCGAACAGAGACTGTTCGGCTACGAACTCCTTTACAGAAACTCTTCCCTCAAAAACTCGTATGATTCGACTGACGGCACGGCGGCTACCCTGGCCGTCATCCGCGATGCCGTTCTCATCCTGGGCACCCAGCTTACCGGCAGAAACAAGGCCTTCATAAATTTTACCCCTGAGGTGTTGCAAAAGAAGGTCGCGTTCACAATGCGACCTGAAACCACGGTCATCGAATTAGGGGGAAGTGTGATAGCGGATAGCACCGCACTGGAACTTTGCCGGGAGCTGAAAATGGAGGGTTACACGATTGCCTTTGATGACTTTGACGCGGTCAGTAAACAGACGCAGGCGCTCATCGACTTGGCTGATATAATAAAAGTCGATTTCCGCCAGGCGAGCGCTGAGCAAAGGGCGGACATCTCAAGATCATATAACCGCCGTAAGCTGAAGCTTTTGGCGGAGAAAGTCGAGACACTGGAGGAGTTCTTCGAAGCGCGCCGGCTGGGTTATCTATATTTTCAGGGGTTCTTCTTCGGCGAGCCGCAAATGGTGTCGGCCAAAGCCATTCCCGCTAATAAGCTCAACAGCCTTCGCGTACTTGGCGAGATCAACCGACCCAACATGGACTTTGCCAAACTTGACGAAATCATTAAACGGGACGTCTATCTCACTTTTACTCTTTTGAACTTCATCAACTCTGCGTATTTCGGTTTACGAGACGGCGTAAGCTCCATCATGCAGGCCCTCGCGCTCCTAGGCGAGCGTGAAATAAGAAAATGGGCTTGTCTCGTCCTTATGACCTTCATAGGGGCCGACAGGCCATCGGAAGTGAGCATGACATCTTTGGTAAGGGGAAAGCTCTGCGAACTTCTGGCCAACAAGGCAGGTCTCTCCCCGAAGAAGCCCGAATTGTTCATTATTGGTATGCTCTCTATGCTGGACGTGCTCGTAGGTCGGCCGCTTAACGAGCTACTTGACAAGATAAACATTTCAGAGGACATCAAGGCGGCGCTCACGACTGGCAGGGGTCGCATGGGCCAGGTGCTTCAACTGGTCATAGCTTACGAGAAGGCCCTTTGGGAAGAGGTTGATTCGTGGGCCTCCAAACTGGGTTTCGACAGCGCAGAGATTAGCACCGACTATCAAGAAGCGATCCAGTGGGCGGAGCAGGTGTTTGACCCGGCGAAAGCAAAGGCGCCCGCGACCGACTGACCTTATCGTGCGTTACCTGTTACATTTGTTTTGTATCGAGACGTAGCCCAAAACAAGACTTTCATTGGCGTGACAGTGCAATACTCCCCTGCCTCGGCTCTTATTTGGATTTGGTTCATGAGCAAAAGATTCTATTTCTCTTCGAAGAGAGAATGCTGGTCGCCTCCTTTTCATCTATTCGGCCTTACCGCCGCCTTATAAATGCGCTCTATACGATTGCAGCGGTCGCGGCGTGGAGGAGCGCCTCAAGGAATCGATGAGGTGTGGATGCACTGTGAGACGTGTTGGCCGGAGGCCTATCAGTTCAAAGTCGGTTTGCCGGGCACCCGCACGGTAAAGAGCGTGCTGAAAATGAACCACCGTCCATGCGGGTGGTACGCCAGAGGCGCGAGTCCAGCCGCAAAGAGCATTGGTTTAGTTTTTTCTGCCTTCCGCAACAGGAACCGACCTCTCGCAGCAGATCAGGCGTTCACCCACCTCACCGCGCCGAGCGCGGCAAGGCTCGCGATCGCGCGCAGCAGTCGCCGCTGGTCGAGAAGCAGGTTCTTATAGTCGTACCGCAGGGCGATAAGCCCGACAATCGCCTCCTCCGACTTCATGGGCAGGAAGAACGCCTTTGCATTGGCCAGCGTCTCCGTGCCGGCCCCCGCCGGCTTGCCGTTTATCATGCTCCACTGGGCCACTGTCATCTCGTGGGCATCGAGGTCCGCGCCGTCGCCGGCCCTGGCCCACACGCGGAGCCTGCCGTCCGGGCCGGGGAAGAGGACGAACGCAGGGACATCGACGATTCTCGCCACGTACCTGATGATGATGTGGCTCACGTCATCGAGGACCGTCGTGCGCAGCAGGGAGAGGACGCTCTTCCATTCGTCGCCGGACTGGGTGAAGCCGCCTATCAACTGCTCCACGGGCGGGAGCGCCAGGAACTCCTTGCTCATCTGTTCTACGAGCCTGACACGCTCCAGGCGGAGATTGAGGGCGAAGGTCTGCTGCCTCGTGATCTTGACGAGCTGGCCTACGACGAGGGACGTCATAAGGAAGACGACCGCACTGATAACGCTGTGGGTATGATACATGGTAAAGCTGTAACGCGGCTGGGTGAACAGGAAATCGAAGGTGAGGAGGCTCACTACGGAGGCGAAGATCGACGGGCCGGTGCCGAAACGGAGGGCGGCGAAAATAACGGCTATGAGATAGATGAAGACGAGGGCTACAGGCTCCGCGATCCGCACTAGTGCGAAGTTGGCGAGCGTCAGGATTGCGACCATGCCTAGGCTGGCGAGATAGTCCATCGGTTTCGCGCCCCCCATCTTGCTCGGGCGCGCTGCGGTCGCCTCCTCCTTGTCTTTCACGGGACTGACGAGGTGCAGCTCGAACTGCGCAGGGGCATAGAGCAGCTTGTGCACCGGCGAGCCCTTTAGAAACTCGCGCAGCGGAGAGCGAAGGGGCTTCCCGACAACGACCCTCGTGATATTGTTCTCCCTGGCGAACCTCAGGATCTCCCCGGCGACGTCGTTGCCGAGAAGGGTCGTGACCTTGGCCCCCAGCTCTTCCGCAAGGTTGAGGGCCTCCGACAGGTAGAGCTTCTCCTTGTCGGTCAGCTCGGTCAGCGAGCCGCCGGAGACGTAGACCGCGTACCATTCGGCGTTGGCGTCCTTTGCGATGGTGTACGCCTGCCTGAGCAACTGCGCCGCGTAGGGGCTCGCCCCGA
>Ga0326728_10005105_pt1 | contig 37661 bp, 28 predicted proteins | sample MB3enrmetagenome_FD_207602 | JGI IMG/M metagenome (GOLD analysis project Ga0326728, IMG submission 207602) | Lab enriched peat soil microbial communities from McLean, Ithaca, NY, United States - MB31MN | ecosystem: Environmental > Terrestrial > Soil > Wetlands > Peat | place: USA: New York...
TCTTGGACATTGTGAACGGGGGCGGCAACGGTATGGACGGCCTTGTCTTGACCAACTATGGGACGGTCAACTGGACCAATAGCACCATCTTGAGCCAAGCTCCCGGCAACGCGCTCATTTACAATTACGGTTTGTGGAACGCGCAAAGCGACAACACCTTTCAGGAGGGCGCCGGCGGGGGCTCGACACTCTTTGACAACATCGGGACGTTCCTCAAGTCGGGCAACACGGGCACCACCACGCTCGATAGCGGTGTCGTGTTCAACAACACCGGCACCGTCACTGTTGAGAGCGGCACGCTGGACGTTAGCGGTGGGGGCACGAGCAGCGGCGGCGACTTTACAACCGCCAGCGGGGCGTTCCTGAATTTCATCGACACGGTCTATGACTTTACCAACACCAATACGTTCACCGGCATCGGCAGTTTCGTGGCGGCCGGCGCGAGCTTCGGGGGCACGATTATCGGCACGCTCAGTTGGGATGGCGGCAGTGTGAGCGGCGTCCTGACTCTTGCCACCAACAGCGTCTTGGACATTGTGAACGGGGGCGGCAACGGTATGGACGGCCTTGTCTTGACCAACTATGGGACGGTCAACTGGACCAATAGCACCATCTTGAGCCAAGCTCCCGGCAACGCGCAGATTTACAACTACGGTTTGTGGAACGCGCAGAGTGACAACATGTTTGTGGGCGGCAACAATGGCGGCACGAGCCTGTTTGACAACTTCGGGACATTCCTCAAGTCGGGCAACACAGGCGCCACCACGCTCGATAGCGGTGTCGTGTTCAACAACACCGGCACGGTGCAGGCCAACAGTGGCACGGTGAGTTTCGGCAGCACCTTCGTCCAGAACGCCGGCCAGACGGTGCTGAACGGCGGCAACTTTGCATTCTCGCAAGTCGCACAACTTCTCGGTGGCACGCTTGCCGGCGCCGGCACGATCACTGGCAGTGTATCCAACAACGCCGCCATCGGCACCGGCGCGTCGCCCGGTTTGCTTGCCATCAGCGGCAACTACACCGAAGGCGCCAATGCGCATCTGGCAATCAAGCTGGGCGGCATTTCGGCGGGCAGCAACTACGATCAATTGTTCGTCGGCGGCAACGCCTCGCTCGCCGGCTCGCTGGATCTTTCCTATTGGAACGGCTTCACCCCCGCGGCCACCAATATCTTCACCGTGCTCGCCTGCGGCGCCCTCACCGGCGAATTTTCCGCGCTCACGTCCCCTGGCAACGGCCTCGATGCCCTCTATAGCGCCACGAACGTCCTGGTCGTGGTCCACCACCCTCCCCCCACCGTGCTACTCACCGTGCCCGCGCAGGCGCTCGCCGGCCACACCTTCGCAGTCGCGGGCTCTGCAACGTGTCTGGAAGGCACCGTCACAAACTTCGCCCTGCTGCTGGGCGCCAATGTCCTGTTGTCGGCGCCGGGCAGTTCGGGCAGCGTCAACTACAGCTCCGACTTCCCCGGCAACCTGACCTTCACCGCTGTCGCCATGGTTGACACCGGCGCCCAGGGCCAGACCAACGCCACCGTGACCATCACCACGCTGCCGCTGCGGACACTCGATGCCATCGGGTTTCAGACCAACCTTGGCTTCAAGCTCCTCATGCTGGGCGCTGCGGGCACCGATTATGACGTGCTGGTCAGCACCAACCTGGCGGTGACAAACTGGACCATATTGGGAACGATGCAAAACACCAACGGCATCTGTCGTTTCTTTGACACTGCCGCCACGAATTCCCCCCAGCGATTCTACCGGGCGGAACAACTGCCGTAAGTGTTCCACCGCAGGATCGGCAGCACAGCAGGTTTGGAAACATGCGCTGCGCCTCTGTCAAGCCCGACAAAGGCGGGATGCGCCCGCCGTCATTTTTTGAGCCATTTGTCCTTGGCCTTGGCGGCGGCTTCGCTGTAGGGGAAATCCTTGAGCAAACGGGCGATGGCCCGCTGCGCCTCCTCCTGTCTGCCCAAGGCCAGGCCGGCCTCGACCACCGTGTAGAGAATCTCCGACTGGCGCGGGTCCTCCCCGGCCACCGCCAGCAGCGTCTGTCCGTCGGTGAAGGCGCGCTGGAATTGCCTGCGCCCCAATGCAAGGTTAATGTCCGCCAAACCGCCGTCAAGCGACATATCAGCCTTTCTTACGGATAGGTATGACAGATTTCATCTCCTGCATTGCCTTTTTCGGCGGCAGTGATCTCATTTGAAACGTGAATGCAACGCAAGTCATCGAAGAAATCCAGCGGCTGCCCGATGAGCAGGTCGAGCGCGTCTATCAATATCTTTTTTCGGCGGAAAACGAAGTGGACCGCGCCTTGGCCGCTTTTGACCGCCTGCCACGCAAAAGCCGCCTGACTGAAGAGGAAATTCTCGCCCCGCCTCGTGCGCGTTCTTCTCGACAGTAACGTCTGGCTTGCCATTAGTAATTTGAAACGGTCGGCATTGTCACTCCTCGCGAATTCCTGAAATTAATTCCGGCCGATTAAAACGCCGGCGGAATTCATGCAACGATGGAGAAAAATCTACGGCAACGATGACAATTCGCATTCCTGACGCAAAACACCAGCGCTTGCGCCTGCTGGCCGAACGCACCGGCGTGAGTCCGGGCAGGGCAGGGGAGGGAAAGGTCCCGGCCATGTCAGATTGCCTTGGAGAAGACCCGCTTGGAAACTCGCATTGGGCTGGGTGAAAAAAGAGGCCCCGCGCTCGTGAGGGCTGGTGGCCATCACGGAGCATTGGGCGACGGATTGCTGATATCCCAGCCGTACCAACTATTCTCCTCATACCAATCCCACGTGGCCGGGTAGCCTTTGAACCGGGTGACGGAGCCGTCGGGATGACAGACATTCTGGCCTTTGGAGTGCGGCTGGAAACTCCAACTGTGATAGGGAATTTCCCAAATATCCACGGCGACGGAGGTGTTGGCTATCTCAGTGGTTCGGCGATTGCTCACGGGATGCACGTAGTCATCGCCGGGGCCTTGCGGCCCGTGGACCGCCATCCAAACGTAAGTGACGCCGTCGTTATCGGCGTAAAACTGCTCATCAAAGGCGATATCCTCTGGATCGTTGGGATCGGCCTGGATGGCAATGGCCGAGGGGCAGCAATAAAGGCCCGGGACGGGATGGTATGTTTTCATTTGGGCGGGGGTAAGCGTGTCGGTGGCGTTGACATTCGTTCCCGTATAAGGGAATAGAGCATTAGGAAGATAAACGGAGGGGTAGCTAATATAGTCGTAGCCGGGGATTTCCATCGGAAGGTTTTGGTATCCCTCTGAAATATACCAGGCCTTGCCAAAGTCGGTAATTAAAGGCAAGCGGTTCTGACTATCCACGCTGTAAACGCCCACAGCCAGCGCGAGCTGTTTCATATTGTTCTTGCAAAAACTGTCCTGGGACAGGCTTTTAGCCCTGGCCAGCGCGGGCAACAGGATGGCCGCCAGGATGGCGATGATGGCAATGACCACCAAAAGCTCGATCAAGGTGAACGCCCTTGATCGCCCGCTCTGAATCAGTTTCGTTTTCACAATTTTCCTTTTCAGGCCGGCATCGTGCTTGTTAGCAACGCTTATGTTCGATTTCCGTAAGGAGGAAATCGGGCAGCCGACCGGTCAAAGTTTTCATGGCCGCAGTGTAAGACGAGTGCGGCAGAGGCGCAAGGCACGTGTTTGCGCGTCATTTCTTGAGCCATCTGTCCTTGGCCTTGGCGGCGGCTTCGCTGTAGGGGAAATCCTTGAGCAAATGGGCGATGGCCCGCTGCGCCTCCTCCTGTCTGCCCAAGGCCAGGCCGGCCTCGACCACCGTGTAGAGAATCTCCGACTGGCGCGGGTCCTCCCCGGCTACCGCCAGCAGCGTCTGTCCGTCGGTGAAGGCGCGCTGGAATTCCTTGCGCCCCAAGGCCAGGTTCAGGGCCAGCAAACCGGTGTCCAGTGACATGCGCTCCAGCGGCCTTTCCAATTGCAGCCGGTCCAGCGCCTGCTGCGCGTCATCCCACTGGCCGTGTTCGAGCAGAATGGCGGCGCTTTCCAGGCGGGCGGCTCGCGCGATGTTCCCCACCGCCTGCTTTTCGCCGGCGGCGGCGTACTGTTTGCGCGCCGCCTCGTTCTTGCCGCGCGCCAGCAGCAGGTCCCCTTGGAGCAACCGCCAGAGCCGTCGTTCGTCAGCGCCCGGCAAGCCGCCGGAAATGGCGCCGAGCATCTTCCCAGCCTCGTCCAGGTCGCCGGAGCAGTGAAGGAGAAGGGCGGCCAAATGAAGTTTGGCCTCATCGCCCATCGCCGGCACGGCCCGTTGCGGGGCCAGCGCCAGGCGAAAGGACTTCCCGGCCAGCGCGTCGCCCGAATCGCCCTGGTGCTCAAAGGCCAGGCCCACCTTGTAAAAGGTCCAGGCAGAAGCCGGCGCGGTGTATTCGCTCTGCCGTTTGATCAGAATTTCGCCCGTCCGCCGGAGCAATTCCGGGTCGTCCGCGCGCTCGGCCAAATCAGCCACAGCGATGAGGTCGCGCGCCGGCATCAGAACCAGGTCGCGGCGCAGAAAATCGCTCTTGGCCTCCGCAAAGATGTCGTCGCGCCACCAATCGCGCTGTTCCCAGGCCGGGACGATGCGCAGCCGGAGCGAATTGGTGGCCGTGACAACGCCGTTGCGCAGTGCTTCCAGCGTCACCTGCCGCAGGCCCGGCTGCGGGAAGAAATGCCGGGGACTGGGGCCCGCTTCCTCGGAGCCGTCGTCGAAATGCCAGCGGTAGGCGCGGCCCTGGGAATTGTCCACCACGCGAAATCGCGCGCGGACAAACATGGCGCCGCCCAACGCGCAGTGATCCTCCGTGCGCCAGTCGAAGTAAAGCTGCTCCGCGGCAGCCGGCGCGCACTGGAAGCGGGTCGCGTGAAAACGCGCCACGGGGACAAAGGCCGACGGGGGCATCAGTTCGATGTGCTCGCGCCCCGGCGGTTTCCAAGCCGCGACCGCGGCCGCGGGGCCTTTGAGCTGGATTTGAACATAGCTCAATTGATGCAGTCCGGCGGCCAGCACAATGGTTCCGCTGTGTTCACCGTGGGTGCCGCCCCACGCGTCGTGGATGCCGAGCCATCGCGCCACATCCCGGTGGTCCACTTCCAGGTAGGAGGCATTGTCCGAAGCGGTCGCAAAGGTGTAGCGGCCTTCCTTGGGCGCCTTGAACCACCCGTTGAAGGTCGCGACATAGTCCGTGCTCGGCCCAAAAGGATTGGCCCCCAGGAATATGTTGGGCACATAGTCGCAGCCGGACGGCGCGCCCGCGGTGCTCAGGACGCGCGCGATATGGGGCGCGGTGTCAATCGGCAGGTCGGCGCGGCATGGACGCGTTTCCAGAAGGACGCCCGCTTCCGGTTGCCAACCGCCGGTCGCGCCCGCCAGATTGGCGCCGAAGCAGACCTGGCAGGCCGTGGCCCCGCTGGAGGCATCAAAACACAGCCGGGTCGCTTCGCCTTGGGCGGACCAGATGGTCTGGAACCCCACCGCTTTGCCGCCGGCGTCAAAGACGCCGACCCTGCCCGGCGAACTGAGGCAAGGGGCGATGTCCACCACGCCCACCTTGGCCGGCCAGTCCGTTCCGGAGATTCTCTCGATTCGCAGACGCATCGCTGCCCCTGTCACGGAGGAGTTCTGCGCTTCAACAACGACTGGCGCCAAAACGGCCGCCAGCATCGCCGCGGCCAATCGCGCCCGGAATGGGAATGTTCTGCTTGAGTTCGCCATCAATCATCGTGCGCCCTGTCATATCCGACGGCGCGTCTGGCGGCCTTCTTGTCAGCGTGATGCGATTTGTCAGCGAGCATCCGCGCCTGGGCTTGGCGGCTCCTCTTGCGCTTCTGCCGGCGGATCTTCTCGATGCGCGCCCGCTCCGCGGTCACTTGCCCGGTCTGCAACTTTTCAATTTTGTCCAGCAGGAGCCGCCGGGCGAGGAAACGATTGAGTCCCTGCTGGCGGGTGGTCTGGCACTTGACCTGCAGACGGGTTGGGCGGTGAAGCAACATGACGCACGTGGCCGACTTGTTCACATTTTGACCGCCATGTCCGCCGGACCTGACAAACGTCTCTTCGATATCGGACTCGCGCACCCCCAAGGCGGCCATGCGTCGGGCCAGTTGCTCTTCCTTTTCTGGATTCACGGGAAACGCCGTCATGGCCACAGCTTAGCAGAAACCCTCGTGAATCTCAATTGACAGATTGTCTCTAAAAATGGCTGGGGAAAAAGCCGATGGCGCGGTCCAGGCGGGTCGGGCCGCCGGGACGCTTGGCGCGCAAATTGATCTCGCAAAATATCCCGACCTCCTGCGCGCCGCGGCCGCCGGAGCGAATGGCCTGGAAGCCGTAGCCGTAGTTGGCCATGACCTGCCAGACGCCGGAGCGCGCCCGGTAGCCAAAACCCAGCCCGGCCCCGGAGTTGAAGTTGCCCGGCTGGCCCGTTCCGGGCAGATAATCCACCTCCGCCAGCGAAGCCATCGGACTCAAAGTCCACGTTTTGGCCGCGTCCAGCGGCTGGGTGTATTGGGCCGACATGACCATGAAACTGCGCGCGCTCAATTCCTGGTAAATGTAGCCGGGAATGGCCAGGGGAAATTCCGACGCCAGCGGCAGCCCCCCGCCCAGGCGGTAGGCGCTGAAGCGGTCCGCGCGCGCGCTGCTCCCCGCCGTCACGCTGATGTCAATACTTTGTTTTGATTCCGGCAGCGTGTAGATCAGCAGCGCGCGACCCCAGAACAGGTGCGAGTTGGCCTCCAGCGTCCGGTCGCCGTTCAATCCATAAGGCCCGGGGTCGGTTCGATACTGTCCTTCGCACCAGGCGGAGACTTCCAGCGCCAGGGCGGGATGCAGCAACGGTTCGCGTCCGCCCAGGCGCAGCCCCGCCCGCCAATCCAGGGTGGAATGTTTGTGCGGCAGGACGAAGCCCGGACTCAGTTCGTCGTTCCCCTGGTAAACGTCGTAATGCTCCTTGAAGCGCAGGAGGCCGGACAACGGGATGCGCTGGTTGGGATTGAACAGATGGTAGAGGGAAAGCGACCCTTCGCCGCTGTCGGCGGAGAAGGACTGTTCGGGCAGATACCTGCCCTTCTGAAACTCGTAGTAGTTGTCGGCGAAACCGCCCCCGGCCAGGCCCAGGCCCAGATCGGTGTGCGGCCCCAGCAATCCGACCAATCCCACCTCCGAATCCAGGTAAACCGGCGCCAGGGCCAGGCGCAAAGTGACATTGGTGTGGAAGAAATCCGGCTCGTTCAGGTAATAAAAACCGTAGCCGGACACGGGCGAGGCCCCCTGCACCGGCTGGGTGAAGCCAAGTTGAAGCAACTCCCGCAACTGGGGATCAACTTGCCCCCGCGCGGTGGCGGCCATCATCCAAATAACCAGGGCGGGCAGCAGCCCGCGAAGCTTCTCCATCCCCTTTCCTTTAGCGCAACTCCCGCGCCGGCGCAAGCGCCGCCGGATTTGCCTTCTGCGCCAAACCGGTTATGCTCAAACCATGCGAGTCACAAAGCTCAATCACACCCGCTACCGCGTGAACGATTTGGAGCGGACGGTCAAATTCTACAAGCAGGTCCTGGGCCTGGCGGAGTTGCGCCGTCACAAGTCGCCCCGCGGTTCGGAATTGGTTTTCCTCAAAGCGCCCCAAAGCGAGGAACTGATCGAAATCTGTTCTTTTCCCGCCAGCGGCCCCGTGCAAGTCCAGCCCGACCTGACGCATCTGGGTTTTGAGGTGGAGAGTCTGGAAGAATTTGGCCGGCACCTGGCGTCCCTGGGCTTGCAGTATTCCGACGGCCCCACCCCGCGGCCGGGCGGGGGCGGATTTGCCTTCATTGACGCCCCGGAAGGCTACGAAATCGAACTGATCGAACAGCCCGCCAGCCCGGAACTGGCGTAGGGTTTCGCGGGGCCTTGGGGTCCGGGCGAGAATAACCTCCGCTTTTGCCAGTGCCCATTCGACCGAACCCGATTCGGAACGCGCCGGAGTTCGAAAGCGTTGATTGACAATTAGTCATTGGAAATTTTTTATTGGCAATTGAAGACCACTTACCCAACAGCTCAATTGCCATTGACAAATTTTCAATTTCCAATTCTCAATTGCCTTCAAAGGCGCGCTTCCTGGACGCCGCGTCGGCAATGTGTGAATTGCGCCCGATTATCGGAACCTGTTCTTGCGCGACCCCTTATCGCCGGCCGTCATACCAAGGCCCGCATTGCTCGCGGCTGGTCACCGTTTGCCGGGGGCGGAGGAGCGCTTTGATGACAAAGCGCGCCAGGTCTCCGCGCGAGTGAAGGCGCATCTTGCGCGCCGAGGTCACCAGCGGATGGCGGTGCAGGATGACGATTTTTTTGCCGCTCCGACGTGCCAGCGCCTTGAGCCGCTTGCTTAAATCAATTTCCTCCGAGACGAAAAGTTCGGCGTTGAAACCGCCGACTTTCCGAAAGGCCTCCGCCTGGCAAAAGATAAACGAGCCGGCCGCCCACTTGGCGGCCCGGCTCAACAGGTTCCACAAGCCGGTGCCGACATCGGCCATGAAGTGCCGCTCATCCATCCGGACGGTGCAGCCGCCCGCCAGGCACCGGCCGGACTCGATGTGCGCGGCGGCCTCGGCGAACAACTCCGCCGTCGGATGCGAATCAGCGTCCACAAAGACAAGCCAATCGCCCCCGGCCGCCGCCGCCCCCGTGTTGCGGGCGCGGGCGATTTGATTGACAGGCTCGAAGACCACGCGCGCGCCCGCCGCCCGCGCCAGGCCGGCCGTGGCATCGGAGGAGTTGTTGTCGCAGACGATGATTTCCGTTTCCCATTGGCGGGCGGTGAAGCCGGCGGCCGCCTGCTCAATGCTGCGCAAGGAGCCGGCAATGAGCTTCTCCTCATTATACGCCGGCACGATGATGGAAATCTTCATCCCGCCCAGATTACCCCGCCCGCTTCGTCCGGGCGATGATGAAAAATCGGTCTCCCAACGAAGTCATCTGCGTTTCGGCGGACGACATTAGAACGAGTAGATGCGCCGCGACAGACTGTGCCGCAAGAGGAAGCAGGCCAGCAGCGCAAAGGCGCCGTAGCTGAGGAGAATGATCGGGGCCATGAAGCCCAGGCCCGCCCAATCATTGTCTAGGAACAGTTGACAGGCCGCCTCCGCGAATAAAGCCGGAAGGCACAGAGCAATCCAAGTCAGCACCGCCGCCACAATCAAGTTCTTCACCCGCAAGGCAAAATAGGTGGCAAAGACCGGCAGGGTCAGAAAACCGCAGGCCAGGAACAACGCCCCGCGCGCAACCTCAAGGAAATCGAGATCGGGCCATTGACTCCAATTCCAAGGACTCCAATTCCAAGGCGCGGAAAGGCAGGCCAGGACGAGGCCCGCGGGAAGGAACTGCATCCACAAGCCCCAGACCCGGCCGAAAATAAGTTTGTTGACTGAAATAGGAGTGACCAGAAGCAATTCCAGGGCGCCGCTGCGCTTTTCTTCCAAAAAGCCGCTGACCCCGACAAAGGTGTAAATCCCGGCCAGCGTCAGCAACAGCGCCGTGACAATCATATCGCCCGGCAGCGCGAAGCGGGCAGCCGCCCATCCAAGCAGCAGCAGAGCCAGGGCAAAGCCCCATTTGCTCAAGCGCGCCTTCCAGGAATACTGTTGCAGCCAGGCGATGGGGTTCCAATCCAGGGAGCGTTGCATTGCGCGCCGGAAACGGCGGCGGGACAGCGGCGCGCAATATCGCCGAATCAAACTCTCCCGCCGGGGGGAGGGGACTTTGTCCTGCCAGGAGCGTTCGATCCGCCGCGCCGCGAAGCGGGCGACCGCATAAAAGATCAGCAGCACGACCGGCGGACTGGCCAAACATAGGCCTTCCCAGATTTGACCGAGGCGAGCGGACACGGTGGTTAAAGAACTCCATCCGGCAAAACCCTGACTGTCGTGGAGGCCGGTGAAAACCAACATCGTCCCCGCGTCCAATCCCCGCCAGCTCCCTTCCTTGAGGAAGGCGAGTCCACGCCACTCGACGATAATGATCAGCAGGAAAAGCTGGCTGAAGAGACAGACGAAAAAGGCTGCGAAAAGGAAGGCCAGCAGGAAGGCGGTGTTCCGCTCTTGAGCCAGGGAGGAGGCGAGCAAACCCGCCGCCAGGCACAGCACGATGGCGCAAAACTCCAGGCTCCAGGCGCTGAAGGCGTTGAACCAGGTGATGCCGCCGGTCATGAACGGAATGGTCAGGATCGGCAGCACCGCCAGCCAGAGGGTCAAGGCCCGCAGCGCCTGGGCCAGCGCCTTGCCGGCGACAATGCCTCCGGCGCTCAACGGCGTCAAGAATAGCAAACCCAGTGTTCCCTCCCGTTTTTCCCGCGCGATGCAATCGGCCGCCAGGGCCGGCACGATCAATAATATCAGGCCGAGAAGCAAGGAATGAAGGCCCGCCAAAAGCCAACTGCCGAGTTGCGCCGCCGGTGTGTCCGAGTAGGCGACAATTATCCAAAGCAGCAGCGTGCCTACCCCCGCGCTCAAAAAGCGCAGCCGGTGATTGACGGGCCGCCGCGCCCCTTCGCGCAGTTCCCGCTGCACGACGGGCCAGACATTGAACGGCGGGAGCAGGCGGACTTTCACATTGCCACTGTGTTTAGACTGAATTCGTTTTCCTCACGCTTCTAAAATACCCTTGGCGGGGATTTCGGCAATCGGTATGCCTGGCGAATTCTCACGGCTTTTGAATTCTCCCGGCTTCTGCCTGGCCGTTCAGGGCGCGGATCAGGACTTGGGCGTCAATAAATCCAGGTTGAATTTCCAAGGCGCGCCGGGCGGCCGTTCGCGCTTCGTCGTTTCGTCCCAGACTGGACAAGATGGTGGCGCGCGCGTAGGGGATGTCCGCATCTTGTGGTTCGGCAGACTCCGCGCGCGCCAGTGACTTGATCGCCAGGTCCGTTTCCCCGAGCGAGTTCTGGGCCAGCCCCAGATTATACCAGGCGCGGGCGCGTTGCGGCGCCAATTCAACGGTGATGGTCAGTTCGCGCGCCGCGCGCTCCAGGTCGCCGGTTTCGTTGCAGGCCAGGGCCAGACGATAGTGCGACTCCGCATCCCGCGGGTCCAGACGGACCGCCGCCTCCAATTGTGCCATGGCTTCGTCGGATTGGCCAAGTGTGCTTAAAACCACCGCCAGTTCCTGCCGCAGGGCCGGAGAATGGGTGTCCCAGTCCACCGCCTTCTTCGCGTGTTCCAACGCCAGTTGGGAGTTGCCGCGCGACAAATAAAATTCCCCCGTCTGCACCTGGCCGAGGGGTTGATCGGCGTTGAAATCGAGCATCCTCCGCAAATCCTTGCCGGCGGTTGAGTTGGTGTCCAGGGACGGGCGCAAGGCCCACGCCGCCGCCACACGGACGCTTCGCGCCGGATCACCGAGCAACTTTTTCATCGCCTCCATTACTTGCGGAACTTCCGCCTCGGCCAGCGGTTCCAAGGACTGCGCGCAGGCCTCCCTGACCAGTGCATTGGTGTCGGCCAATCCCCCCAGAAGCGCGGCGGAGACATTCGTTTCTCCCGCCCAGCGTTCGAGTATTTTTGCGGCGGCGGCCCGCCAATAGGGAGACTCATCGTGTTGCAGTAATCCCGCCAGATTTGCCGCGGCGGCGCGGTCGCCATTTCGTCCGCGAGCGATGGCCGTGGCGCGGTCACGGGTGGGGCGTTTCATTTTGTCGCCGTACCATTGCGCCACGAATTCCAACGCCCAGTCGGTTGTTTTGTCAGCATGGCAGCGGTTGCAGGCGTTGGGTATGTCATACTGCTTTGTGAGCAGCGGATCGGGAATGGTGAAGCCGTGGTCGTGTCGCCAGTGCCGTTGCATGAAAAGGGTCTGCGGCATGTGGCAGTTCACACATTCGCCGCCTGTTTCGATGATCTTGGAAGGGTGGTAGCCGGCCAGGTCTATATTCAGCGCAACACCATTGGTGGCATAGCCGAACACTTTGTGGTGGCTGTGTGTCACCGGATTGATCACCGGCGCGTTGCTCACCCCTCCAATGTGGCAGCGCAGGCAGAGGAAATTGCCCGGCAGCCGGGTTTTCATGGAATGCGGGTCATGGCAATCGCCGCAACCCACCCCGCGCGCGTGCATGCGGCTGCCAAGGAACGGCGAGAACTCGTAATCTTCGTCACGGATTTGGCCGTCCGCGTAGAACGTTTCGGTGGCATCAACCGTGGCCAGTTGGAAATGATCGTTAAAATCATCACCGGGCTGGAAATGGCCGGTAAGATCGGAACGCCGCGCATGGCAGGAACCGCAATTATCGAGGGATTGCCTGGCGGTCAGCCTGGCGAGAGTCGGGTCTTTGGCGCCTTTTTTGCCCGAAGATCTCTGCCAGGCGTTATGGGCCTGCAGCGGGCCGTGACAGGCCTCACAACCGACGGACATCTCCGCCATCGTCGTATGGTAGCTGTCGGTCCGGGCGTCGAAGTTTTTTGACAAGTGCGTGTCATGGCAACTGCCGCACATGGAATTCCAATTCATGCCGCGCCCGGTCCAGTGTCCCCACTCGCCCGGTTGACGGTCCTCGGAGCCAAAGACATCGAACCATTCATTCGACGCAGGATCATAGGAGACTTCGAGAGTTTGCAGCCGGCCTCCGGGCGCGCTCACCAGAAACTGCCGCAGCGGGGCCTGCCCGATGACACGTTGCAAGGCAAAGTTTTCGTTTGATCCGTCAGGACCCCGTGTGTTTATGCGCGGCCTTCCAGAATCCCAACTCGCGCCGGACCACTGCGAGCCGTGCTTTAAGGACCGGGGCGGATCAAAGGCCGCCCGGTCTGATTTGGGGGTGATTTTCCGTTCGGCCAGCGCATGATGCGATCCAGCCCAAAGTTTGAACTCTTCTTCATGGCAGGCGCTGCAACTGGCCGAACCGCCGTAGGCGCGGCGATCTTGCCGCAGCCGGGTCGCGTCAGGCGGCGTATTGGTTTGGGCCAAACTCGTCCGTGAATGGGAGAGCAGCAGGAGAATCAATCCCGGCAAAAGAGCAATTCTTCCAGAAACAAATGCTTTCCTCACCACGAAACCGGCAGCAGCGCCGTGGCGACAGTTTCCGGGTCTTCGCGTTCGCGCAACGACTGCCAGATCGCCGCGAATGAACGCGATACATGACCTTCAAAAATGGCCCGCCCGCCCGCCGTCACGCGCACCGGACCATCCAAATCCAGCAGCGCGTCGGACAGCCGAAGCGTCAGGCTGCCGGAGGCGGGCGTTTCGAGGCTGATCGTTTGCCCTTCGACGTGCGCGGCATAAATTTCATTGGGCCGCACCGCTTCCGGCGCGCGTTCCAGCCAGTAAAACCGGGTGTGCGTGGCCCGCCCGTTCTGCTTCCACACGACGCGCTTGGGCCACGCTTGGCGCGCCAGAGGCGACATGCGTGGAATCATCTCGGCTTCCCGGCCCTGCATGTTGTGCGGCAAACCCGCATAAACGGTGAGGCGATGGACGTAGCCCGCCGGATCCGCCCCTTGCAAGGCGTCCATCTTCGCGCTGAACTCACGCACGACCGTGTTCCTGTGGTAGGCGGAATCCTCCCCGCCCATGTAGAGGAAAAACGGCAGGTTGCGCAGCCCGTCCGGGGTGGCGTCGTTCGGATGCCCGGCGCACATCCCGGCGGCGGCGAAACGGTCGGCCAGGCGCGGCGCAAGTTGATAGACGCCGTCACCGCCGGCGGAGTAACCGATGAGATAAACACGGTTCGGATCAACCCCGCGTTGCAACACCATGTCGGCGATCAGCCGGTCCAACAGGCCGTCCACCTCCTTGATGTGCCAGGTGTCCCAGGTGTCGGCGGGCGCGCGCGGCGCGACGTTGATGCTGCCCGGCGGAAATTCATACCGCCCGTAATAGCCGTGCCAGTTCCGGTCGTTCTCCTCCGTGGCGGCCTGGCCGCCGCCGTGCATCGTGATCCAGAGGCTCGGTTTGCCCTCCGGCGCGTCGCCAAAAGTATTTTCCAGCCACTTGAGGCTTTTGTCACCCACCACGATCTTCTTCGCGGCCAATTCCGCCGCCGCCGATTCAGCCCTGGTCTTGCAAATGTCATCCCAGGCCAGCGAGATCAACCGCTCCGTTTCGCCGCGGGTGAAGTTGAAATCGGGCGGCGCGCCGCGATCCGCGGCCGGACGGGCCAGCCAGCCTTCGGCCAGCAGAACCGATGGCGGCGCCGGCGCAATTTCGCTCCAGACAAAATCCAGCGTGCGCGAATTGACGCACGAAGAACACGACACGGCCTTTTCCCTCGCTTCGCCCTCCCGCGCGAAACGAAAAATCACGCTCTGGGCCTTGTCCGGCAACCTGAAGTCAGGCATGTCGTTGAGGTCCGCGGCGCCGGCGCGGGTGTGATCGCGCGCCAGAAGGATGCCGTCGGCGGAACGCAGCTCGACGCTGGCGTTTAATCGTTCGCCATCGGCTTTGTCGCGCAGACGCACATGCGCCACCCTCGCCGCGGCGTTTGTGTCCGCTGCCGGCGCGGCGTAGCGGGCGGAGACGTTCACCCCCGGCACCTCGCGCGAAGCGAGGTCCCACGCCAGTGGAAAATACTGGCCTGTGCGCCGCCAACTGGTGGCGTAAATCTGATTGAGAGGATTCGGGCTGCGCACGGTTATGGCGGCGTCGCTGTTGAACCAGGCGCGGTTGAGACCGGTCTTGTCATATTCATCCGCCCCCGTGAAAAACCAGTTCCCGTCCCAAATCTCGACCCAGGTGTGGTTGCCCTCTTTCTGCGCCCAGGCGGGAACGCCGGCGATGCGCGCCGGCACGCCGGCGGCGCGACAAGCATCCACCAGGATGATGGACAGGCCGGTGCAGGTGGCTTTGCCTTGTTCGATGGATTCCTGCGGGCTTTGATTGTTTCGTTTGCGCGCCAGGTTGTAGTGAACGTTGATTTGTTTGAAAAGTTCCCGGTTCAACGCCTGCGCGGCTTCAGTGGCGGTCTTGCAGTCGCGCACGATGTTGGTCGCCAGCCGGTAAAACTCCGCGCGCCACGGATCGCGCGGTTCGTCGAGCGACGCGTACGGCAGCACGTCATTGAGAAACATCCGTTCCGGCACCGATGCCGCCCAGGGAAATGTCTTCCGCGCTTCCAGCGCGAGGGAAAGATTCTCCATGAGAAAATCACGACTCAAAAACGCGCGGTCCCCGGCGGGCATGTTGTCCACCAGGAAATAGGCCGCGCGGCGGCCGGCTTCGCCGTGCTTCTCCGCCGCGGCGGCAATGAAGGTCTCCGTTTCGACCGGCAGCGCCTCATCCAATTTGAGCAGCCGATCCTGGCGAATCCGCCAGACGCGGCGGCGCTCGCCGTCCTTGTAAATCACCGAGCAGGCGTAGCCGTCGGAGGTCGGCTCCAAGACGGGTGGTTCGACGCCGGGCGGAAGCAGGCGGGGGTTCCGCGCCAGTTCAGCCATATTTGCCGTCCAGCATTTATGGGCGGTCCAGAAATCCCGTTGGGCGTAGTAAATTTCCAGCGCCACATCGCGCGCCGGTTTGCCGGGAATGGGCGCGACCGGAACTTCTGCGCTGGCCGGCTGGCGGGTGAATTGCAGCAAGCCCCACATTTCCGGCCGGTGCATGTCCACCACCCCCGGCGGCGACCAGACCCAATTATCCTCCGGCGTGTTGGGCGCCTTTTTGTAAACGCCGCCGCTGGTGGTGATTTGCCACTCGACACGGGAGAAATCAATGCGCCACTGCTCGCCCTCGGTCGGCGGGCCGGGGTGGCGCGCGTGTTCCGCCAGCACTTTCCACGGAAACGCGATTTCAACGGTCCAGCCCTGGTCGGTGTCGGCGGGATTGTTGAGCGTGCCGTTGACGTGGACAGCGGTTTTGAGGCCGGGAATATCCCACGCATTGTTCGGCCAGCCGTGATCCTGATAAGGCTTGTCGAGCATCAGGTCCCAACTGGTGTTCAGCGCGTTCATCTCGAATTCGTAATAGGCGTGCGTATCGCCGGTGGGGTTGATGAACACCTCGAAATCGGGGTCTTGGAAAATGACCGAGTCGTGCTGCGTCAGCGTGGCCCAGACGTGCGGCTCTTCGATCTCCGCGCCGATGTAGAGATAATCCTCGTCCCACAGCAGTTTCGCGCGCGTGCGGAAGCGCGGTTTTGGCTTGGCCCCGCCTTGAATGTCCACGAAATCAGCCGTCCACGGCGCATCGGCCCACGCGGCTTCGTCCAGTTTCCCATCAACTGCAATCGGCGTGCCCGCGTGGCGGCAGAGATAGCCTTGCGGAACGATGGGTTCCATTTTTTCGCGCCACTCGTCGGCTTCGCCGGCGTTGCCTCGCCCGGCGGCCATCCCCGCCAGCAACAGCATCAGCAGGCAACGGCTGCCTCGCTCCCGGAAATGAAAATGGCTTCGTCGTTTCTTCATTTCCTGCTAATTTGAATCTGGAGCGGCCACCGTCAACCAGACGCGGCCCCGTGCGGGAATGGCCGCTGTCACCTCCGCGGAGTAGTCGCGCGCCAGGGCAACCGTTTCCCGATGTCCATCTTCCCAGTGAATCGCCGCCACGTTGGTCAGGCCGGCGTAATACAGCGGCAGCCGGATGCGGCGTTGAAGGGGCTGGTTCAACGGATTGTAAATCATCGCCAGGCCGCGTTCCTTCAACGATGGATTCACGTGCAGCCAGCCATCCCAGTCCCGTCCGTCGGCGCGGCGCAAGTGAACGATGTCGCTGTCAAGTATCGCGCGGTGGGCCTTGTAAAAATCCGCCCATTTCTTCACCACCGCCCTCGTTTCGTCTGTGTCGAAGAGCCGCGGGCCGCGATAGCAGGCCTGCACGCCCGCCCCGAAGAGATTGGCCAGCCGCGTCTCGTAATGCGCCAGATGATCGTGCAGCGGCTCGATGGTGGCCGCCGCGCCGCCCCCTTGATACTCGGTCAGGGGCACAAACATCCAGCCCATGCTCGGCGCTTTTTCCCACGTGCCGTCGAAAATGTTCTGGCGCTCGATGATTTCCTGCTGCTCCCGCGGCAGCGACCAGTCCGTTTCGCGGTAGCCCATGCCGGTCTTGCTCGAACCGGCCAGGAAATACCAGTCCGGCACGTTGAGATAAATGCCGCGCCCGCGGCACCACTGGTAAAAATCGCGGATGACCTTCCACTGCGTCCATTGCGAATCCTTCAGACCGGCGTGGCCGGGATGATTCGTCGAGGCGCAAACGTCGCCGGGATAGGACCCGTCGTTCTCCAGCACGCCGCAGCCGGTCCGCTCGAAAAATTGCCGGAGCCGGCGAAAGTAATTTTCTCCCCACACGCTGCCCAGGCAGGGCGAATTGCCGAAACGCGCGCCGCCCGGCTGGCCCGTCTGCGGATTGATGACGTCGTCCGCCGCGTCAATCGAACGGCTTGCCAGCAGCGAGTAACCGCCGAGCGTCACGCCCTTGCCCCGCCCGTAATCGGCCAGCGACTTGATCTGCGCCAGATATTCCGGGCTTTCGTTTTCCATGTTGATGCCGCTGCCGAACGTCATGATGACCATCTCAAATCCGACTTCGGCGCATTGATCAATGGCCGTTTTCACGGCCTCCGGCGCGGCGCTGCGGACGTGCATGAGAATGGGGTTTTCCTGCGCCCACGGCGCCAGCGCGCGATAGGCCCGGCGCACGGCCAGCCCGCGCCGCTCGCGGTCCGTGCTGTCGTGAACCAGTTCAAAAACGCGGAAGGATTCAAAGGTCTCGCCCGGTTTGATTTCCGCTTCCGGCCCGATGGCCGGCGAACATTCCAACAGACACGGCGTGGCCAGAAGATAGTGAACCTGCGTCTGGTAAATCGGATCGCTCCGCCAATGGATGGCCGGCGCGTCGGCGGTGGCGCTCATGTTGCCGCCGAAGGAATAATCGCTGATCGCATCCAGCGCGCGATAACTGCCGCGAAAATTCTCCGGCGCGCCGTCCACGACGGACTCGGCTTCGACGATGGCCAGTTGCTCGACGGTCAGGGAATTGAGCATGACCGGTTTGGACGAAGCGTTCCGAACCGTCAGCCATTTCGACATCACCGGCAGCCCGTCGTAAAGTTCGTAATGCGCCTGGACCTTGACCGCGCCGGGGTCCGTGGGGGCGTCGAACGTCAAAGTCGCGGCGACGCCTGGCGGCGGCCACGGCGCGTCCCGTGAAAGCCATTCGGCGCGCTGCCGCCACGGAAAGCGCGGCTCGGTCCGGCCGGTATTCAGGCCCGCGAAATGAAACGCGGCCGGGTTGGCCGTCATCTGCGCCAGCCACGCCGGATTCAAATAATTGTGAATCGGCTGGCCGATAAGTCCGCCCACGTCATGTCTTTTCCCGTCCAGTTCGACCTGCGCCTCCGGCCGCACCGAACGCAACATGGATTCGCCGGTCATCAAATTATCAAAGGCCACCGTCGCGGCGTCCGGCGACAGTTTGAAAACGCGGCGCAGCAGTCCGTTTTCCAGCATGATTTCGTCTGCCGCGGCGTTGGTCGCAATGGTCGCTCGAAACGGCGACGGATCAATCAGCCAGTCCGCCGCGCGGCTGTCCAGCGGCTGCAAAAATACCAGCGCCAGAATTCCCAGAACGGGTGAACAGCGGGTTATCCTGGCAGCCGGACGGGCAATCGTCGGTTGTTTCCGGTCGTGGTTCACTTTCGGGCCTTGCTTTCGCTCACGCGGCCCGGTTGGCGGCGGCCGGGGCCGGGGCGTTTGGTCAACGCGTCGCCCAAATCGGCGCGCGCCTTTTCCGCTTCCCCTTCGAGCTGGCGCACAATCTCCGGATACTGCGCCGAAACATCGGTCGTCTCGCCGATGTCGTGAGCCAGATCGTAAAGCTCCTCCTTTTCAACCTTCCGATGCGCATACGGGACCGGCACCCCATCCTTGCCGCCCGGTTTGCCGGCCAGTGTGACATAAGTGTGCGGCATTTGCAGCTTCCAGCGTCCGTCGCTCGTGGTCACGGCCTGAAGCTCGTTGTCCTCATAATAAAACCAATAGGCCTCGTGCGGATTTTTCGCGCCGGCCTGGCGGGAAATGATCGGCCACACATCCAGGCCGTCAATCTTGTGCCTGGGCAATTTGGCCCCGACGAGCTTGGCGATGGTCGGAAACAAATCAATCGTCATGAGCATGTCCCAACTGTCGGACCCGGCGGGGATGTGGCCCGTCCAGCGCATGACGCACGGTTCGCGGGTGCCGCCTTCCCAGTTCGTGCTCTTGCCTTCGCGCAACGGTTTGGCCGACCCGGCGTGGTTGCCGTAGCACAGCCACGGCCCGTTGTCCGACGTGAAAATGACCCAGGTGTTTTCGTCCAGGCCGTTCCGCTTGAGCGCCTCGAGTATCTGCCCGACCGACCAGTCGATTTCCTCGATCACGTCGCCGTACAGGCCGCGCTCCGTCTTGCCGCGGAACTTCTCGCTCACGCCCAGCGGCACGTGCGGCATGTTGTGCGCCACATACAGAAAAAACGGATGTGCCTTGTTCTTTTCAATGAACTTCACCGCCCGCTCGGTGTACCAGGTCGTCAGTTGGTTCAAATCGGCGATGGTCATTTCCGGCCGGAAAATTTTTTCCCCGTCATAAATCGGCAGGTTGGGATATTCCCGTTTCATGGCGGCGATGGCGGCCGGCAAATTGGTGATCAAGTCCGGATGCCCCGGCCAGTAGTCGTTGGACATGGGCAGTCCGAAATACTCATCAAAGCCGTGGCGCAACGGCATGAACCGCCGCGAATCGCCCAGGTGCCATTTGCCGAAGATCGCGGTGGCGTAGCCTTGGCCCTTGAGCAATTGCGCCAGCGTCATTTCATGGTTGCCGATTCCGACCTTGGTGTGCGGCCCCAGCGCGCCGTGAATGCCGATCCGGTTCGGATAACAGCCCGTCAGCAGCGCCGCGCGTGAAGCCGAACAGACCGGCTGGGCCACGTGAAAATTCCTGAATATCGCCCCCTCGTCCGCCATGCGATCCAGGTTTGGCGTCTTAAAACCTTCCGCGCCGAATTTGCCCACGTCGGCGTAGCCCTGGTCGTCGGTAAAGATGATCACGATGTTGGGTTTGATCGTTGTGGCTCCCGCCGCCCCGCCCATGCCGGAACCCGCGGCCGCCAGCATGGCCGCCAGAACGAATGCCTGATTCTTCATGCTTGTAATGCTTGGCCTTGATCTTCTCATGCGCGCGACAGTTGTCCAGAGCGCATCTCACTGTTTTCACAATTGTAATGCCTCAGTGATGGCGGAAAAACGGACTTGGAAAGATTCACAATTTCACAATTTTCTCGACAAAAGCAGAAGATGAGTTTAAAATTGGCGCTACCCACATTGAAAGCCGCAATGTGGGTAGCGCCAATTTACTTCCTGGGAATTGTCAAAAGAACGAAATGCGCTCGCGGCGCGCCTCAATTTCACATTTTTCACAATTTCACATTTTTCTCGACAAAAGCGGAAGTGATGAGTTTAAAATTGGCGCTCCCCACACTGAAAGCCGCAGTGTGGGGAGCGCCAATTTACAGTTGTTCCCGATCTGTCAGATGAGCCTATCGTAGTTTTTGATCACCCCCGATTCACCCCTGCCAATATTTGGCGGGTTGGGATCCGACCAAGCCGTTTGCCTGGCGGCGCTTAGAAATTGAGAGGCGCCCGTTGTCCGTTGTCCAGTCGCATTAAGATGACGCTGGACGGGATTTGGCGTTGGAGCCTAGAATTGCCCGGTTTGATTCATGAACAGCGATAAGAACGTTCTCATTTCCGCTATTTGCGTGGCCTTGGCTGCCTCGCTTCTCCCGGCTGGCGCTGACGCCGCGACCCGGCCCAATATTCTCTTCATCATGAGCGATGACCATGCCGCTCATGCCATCAGCGCCTACGGCAGCAAGGTCAACCAAACACCCAACATTGACCGTCTGGCCGGCGCGGGCATGCGTTTCGAGCGCTGCTTTTGCGTCAATTCAATCTGCAGCCCCAGCCGCGCGACCATCCTCACCGGCAAATACAGCCACCTGAACGGCGTGCCGACTTTCAACCGCTTCGATGGCTCCCAGCCCACCGTGGCCAAGTATCTCCAGCAAGCCGGCTATTACACCGGCATGATCGGCAAGTGGCACCTCGGCAGCGATCCGACCGGATTCGACCAGTGGGAAATCCTGCCCGGCCAGGGCGTTTATTTCAACCCGGTCTTCATCAACGCTCATGGCCGCCGCGTCATCCACGGCTACGTGACCGACATCATCACCGACTTGACCCTTGATTTCCTCAAGCGTCGGCCCAAAGACAAACCGTTTTTTCTCATGTGCCACCACAAGGCGCCGCATCGTCCCTGGCAGCCGGAGGAAAAATACCGCACGGCCTTCGCCCCCAGACACATTCCTGAACCGGGAACGTTGCGCGACGATTACTCCACCCGCACCGACGCCATCCGCGAATGCACGCAAAAGGTCTTTTACGATTTGACCCGCCGGGACCTGAAGCTCCAGCCGCCGGCCGGCCTGAAAGGCCCGGCGCGCATCCAGTGGCTGGACGTCAAACCAACCACGGTGGAAACCGGGATCAACGGCCATAAAACCGTATTGACAGGTGACGCCCTCAATAACTGGAAGTACCAGCGTTACATGCAGGATTACCTGGCTTGCGTGCAATCGGTGGATGACAGCGTCGGGCGCTTGCTGGATTGGCTGGACCAAAACGGCCTGGCTGGCAACACCGTGGTCATTTACACCAGCGACCAGGGGTTTTTCCTGGGCGACCACGGTCTCTATGACAAGCGGTTCATGTATGAGGCCTCCGTCAAGATGCCCTTCATCGTCCGCTGGCCCGGCGTGGCCAAAGCCGGCTCGGTGCAGGAATTGATGGCCATCAACCCGGACTTCGCTCCCACTTTCATGGACATGGCCGGTTTGCCCGTCCCGCCGGATATGCAAGGGGCCAGCCTGGCGCCCTTGCTCAAAGGCCAGACCCCGCCTGCCTGGCGCACCAGCTTCTACTACCGCTACTACCACGATCCGGGCGACCATAACACCCGCGCCCATTACGGCGTGCGCACCATGACCCACAAACTGATTTACTTCTGGAAGAAGAACCAGTGGGAGATGTACGATCTGGCCCGCGACCCGGACGAATTGCACAATCTCTACAACGACCAGGCGCAAAAAGATACCGTCGCCCATCTCAAAGCCGAGCTTTACCGGCTGAAAAAGGAACTCCAAGACGACGACCAATTCGCCAACCAACAACCTCCCCCAGGCTCGGATTGATTCGGGCTGAGTCTAATAATCGTTTTCATTTCAGGTATCCCTCAAGACGCTTGACCAGCAGTTGGTCGCAGCGGGCTTCCGAAATGATCCCAATGCTCTGGTAATCGGGATGGTGCGAGTTCTGCATGTCAACAATCACCCACTCCCCCTTGCGGTCGCACACCACGAAATGCACGAATCCCTGCTCCGCGTTTTGCGGATTGAAAGCGTAGTCCGCGTAAAGAGCGTAGTCGGCCGCGGGCGGATGCGCGCGGACAGAATCCCGGAACTCGCGCGCCAGATTCCACAACCCCTTCAGCTCGTTCGGGTCGGCCAGCGAAGCTTTCAGAAGCACCGTCTGTTCGGCTGGAACGGCCTTGCACAAGCCCGCTTGATTGAGCAGCCGCACGATGTTGGTCGCGCTGGGAACGCTGGCCTCCTTCCCGCCAATCCGGGCCGGATAAACCTCCACCGTCGCCCCTGGCAGCGCCTGTTTCATCGCCTTCTGGCGTTCGGGCAGGGCCGCCCTTTCATTCTCGGACGGCAGGCCGCTCCGCTCATCCATGAGGGCCGCCATCTTGCCCGGTTTGGCCGCCTTGGCCGTTTCTTCGTCCAGGCCCAGTTGCGGACTGAGCCGTTCGACCAGCAGAACGGACATCATCATCGGGTCCCGATTCCCCAGTTTCTTGAACGCCTCGTCCTGCGCCGTCTGGCGGTCCGTCCAGACCACCGCGCCGGTTTGATCCACCACGACCGCGCGCAGTTCGGTCAACCCCGTTTGACGATTGCCATTGTATTCGGCGTACAGCGCGTGGCCGGTTGTGATCGGATTTGTCCTCACAAACGCGCCCACGGCGGCGGCCAAACCTTCCAGATTCGTGTCCGCCGGTGCGAACGGGATTGTTCCAAGCTCAATGTTTCTCAATCCCTGCTTTTCGAGCAGAACGCCGACCACCTCCGTCACGCGATCCCACGGTTTGCCCGCCAGGCGCACGGGCAGGATGGTCAGCGAGGCCTCCGGCCCCTGGGCCTTCATCAAGTCCAGCCGCTTCTGCTGCTCCGGCGCAGTGCCGGCCTGTGGTTCAGCGGCAGCCGGCAAGCAACACACCCACACCGCCAGCAGGACCACGGACATTGGCCGGGCCGCCGCGCGGAACGAACTCATTGCTGTGATGGCATTTTTCATACTTTTGCTCCTGTCGTTTGCATGTCGAAATGTCTCATGGTTCGACTCTTTTGTCGTCAGCACATTAGCACCGTTTGCGCGAGCGGCGTTAATTGAAAAAACTTTCACCACCATCGTTTGCCTCAATGCGCGCGCCTCACCACGAACCATTTTATTCCGTCGCCAGACATCTGCGTGTCAATTCATATTAGAGAGTCTAATCACAACAATAGCGTTCGATGGAAAGTAATTATGATGCTTGTATTCGCCTTGAAAAAGGTTTAAATATTTAACGTTAAAGAGGCTTTTCCATAAGGTGGGTGGCCAAGCCGAGTTTATTTGGTTAATTGAAACGTTCAACCAAAGGATCGGATTATGCGCAATTTAAGGTGTCTTAACCTGTTTTTCGCGGTGGTCCCTCTGGCCGCTGCCATGACGTCGAGTGCTGGCACCCTCATTGATGTGGCTTTCACGGACGCGTCGGTGACGAGCAAGACGGGATTTGCCGCCACCGGAGTGACCACCAACGATTTCTGGAATACCTACGTTTTGGATTCTGGAGCATTGCCCAACCTGAAGTTCGTGGATGGCACAGGTTCTGGCGCGGGATTGACCGTTGCCAATGCTGGAGCAGCCAATACCAACGGGGCATCCGATCCCATGTATGGATCTTATTTATATCCTGTGAGTGGTGGGAATATAGCGATTAGCGTAACGAATCTTAATCCCGGCGCTTATGACCTTTATCTTTACGGGCACGGGATCCAGAGCAACCAAAACAGCGTCTTTCAACTCAATGTGGGGTCACAGAGTTATGGAAGCGAAGCGACGATCAACGGTTCCGGCTGGTTGTCTTCAATATGGCAGGATGGGGTGCAATACGTCAGATTTACAAATGTAAGCGTTTCCACAGGTCAAACGATTACAGTGACTGTGCAGCCCGGGGCAAGTGCGACTGGCGTAATTTCAGGTATCCAAATCGCAACGGTCGCGTCCAATACTTCAGCCGCCTTTATCATAACACCGCCGCAGCCGACGAATCAATCTGTTCTCCAGTTCACAGAAGTGCCTTACACCGTCTTGGCGGGCGGAGCTTTGCCCTTGGCCTATCAGTGGCTTCTAAACGGAACCGCAATTTCCACGGGCACCAATAGCACCTATACGGTGCCACTTGCCGAACCAACTAACGCAGGTAACTACTCGGTGATCGTGAGTAACGCCTATGGCATGGCGACCAGCCAATTGGCGACACTTTCGGTTGTCCCTGCGCCAGTCGCCAATATTGGCCCGTTTGTCAACGGTAGTTTTGAAACTCCGGTCGTCACTAATGGAAACGACCAATACTTGCCTCCCGGTTCAACGTGGTTGACTGGATGGATGGTGGGAGGGACGGTAGGACAAGTGTTTGTGTTCAATGCGCCGTTTGCTGGACTTAGCGCGGTGGATGGCCAGCAATGGGTGGTCTTCGATTCGCAGATCTCCCCGCCCGGTGGAGAATTGTCTCAAACTTTTAGTACAATACTAGGTGAAACCTACCTGTTGACCTATTCTGAGGCACCGGCTCTATATTATTCGTATCCGCCGTCAAAGAGTCTTAGTGCGACAGTGTGCGCTGCCGACGGGACGTTTCTAGCCGGAAATGAGTCCCTGTTTACTCCACCTTATGCTACGACTTGGTCCACAGTTCGATTGACTTTTACTGCAAAAACTACAGGCACCACCCTCCTATTTACTGATACTTCAGTTCCTGCTTATGATACAAGTGTCGCGCTGGATGCTGTAAGCGTGGTTGCTTTACCGACGAATAGCCCGCCTCTGATTATTAACGTTTCCAACCAAACCGTGAACGTCAATCGGGGAGTGGTTGTTAGCAACTACGCGTATAGTGCCAATGGTCCTATATCATTCGCGCTGGCTTCCAACGCTCCCACTGGCGCGAGCATCACGACAAATGGCATTTTTTCATGGGTGCCCACTTGCGGACAAGGAAGCAGTACAAACCTGATTACTGTTTGGGTCACGGACAGCAGCATTCCGCCTCTGAGTAACTCGATGACGTTCAGCGTGAGCGTGGGTGAGTGTGTGGAGGTAAGCGTTGGGTCAAACGTGGTGCAGGCGGGCCAGAGCACCTGTGTGCCGGTGAGTCTGGTGAGCACGGTCGGCTTGACGAACTTGAGTTTTACCCTGGCCTATCCGAGCGGATTTCTTACAAACTGGAACGTCACACCGAGCAATTCCGCGGTTGACTCCGCAGTAGCGAACACGGCTGATCCTGCCCACACGCAATTCACTTTTGGTGTCCAAAGCGGCCAGACGTTGCAAGGCACCTCGGTCCTCGGCTCGATTTGCCTGGACACTCTGCCAGGCGCCTCCGCCTTTGTGCCCCTGACGGTTACCAACATCGGCGCAGTGGCCTCAAACAATTCTCCGGCAACAAATTTCATCGGCCAAATGGGACGCGTGGTGGTGATCGGCTCTCAGTCGTTGTTGGAAGCCTCGCCGGGCACAAATTCGAGCCTGACACTGACGCTCTATGGCAATCCGGGCGTGAGTTATGATCTGCTTACCACTACAAATCTGATGGGGAGTTCCTGGAGCACGGTGGGGAGCGTCACCTTAACTGACTTGTTCCAAGTCATCGGCCTCGGCAGCGCGACCAATCAAATGCAATTCTTTAAGGCAGTTCAACCGTGAAAAGCCCGACCGATGGACTCATAGGCCCAGCCCTAACTGCGCCCCCTCCGGTCTGCGAAAAGCGGCAGTGGAGAGTTCCGGTCCGTCCTCAGGCAGGCCAACCTTCCGGCGCGCGACGTGGAACATCTGCGAAATCTGGTCCGCCAAAATCCCCTCGCCGCGCATCCGCGCGCCGAATCGCGGATCGTTGAGTTTGCCGCCCCGCATGGCGCGGATGCGGTTCAACACTTTGTCCCTTTTCCCGGGAACGTTCTGTTCCAGCCACTGTTCAAAAATCGGCGCGACCGCCAGCGGCAACCGCACGATTTCAGTGTAGGCCCACCCGGCGCCGGCCGCTTTGGCCGCGGCCAGGACCGACGGCATCTCGTGCTCGTTCAGAGCCGGGATGAGCGGCGCAACCAGCACGCCCACCGGCACGCCCGCCTTGGCCAAAGCCTCCACTGCCGCCAGCCGCAGACTGGGCGATGCCGCCCGCGGCTCAAGTTTGCGCGTCAACTCGCTATCGAGCGAGTTGATGGATAGATGAACCGTCACCGCATGGTGCGCCGCAAGCTCCCGCAGCAGATCAAGGTCCCGCGTCACCAAGAAATTTTTGGTCGTGACGCTGACCGGATTCCTGAATTCAGCCAAAACGGCCAGACATCGGCGCGTCAATTGCAATCGGCGCTCCACCGGTTGGTAAGGATCCGTTACGCCGCTCATGGCCAGCGTTTGTGGTTTCCATTTGGGAGACGCAAGCTCGCGCCGAAGCAGCTCAGGCGCATTTTCCTTCACCATGATTTTGGTCTCGAAGTCCAGTCCCGCCGAAAAACCCAGGTATTCGTGCGTCGGCCGGGCGTAGCAATAAGCGCAGCCGTGCTCGCACCCGCGATACGGGTTCAGGCTGGCCTTGAACGGAATGTCGGGGCTGTCGTTGTAACTGATGATCGTTTGCGAAAGATCGCGCAGGAATTGCGTCCGGGGCGCGGGGTCGTCCTCCGGATTCCAATCAGCGTCGCGCTCCAGCGAAATTTTCTCAAACCGGTTGGGCGGATTGCTGGCCGCGCCCCGCCCGCGGGGCAGGGGAGGGCTGGCTCTGGCGGATCGGCCCGGCGACGACATGCCCCAATTCTCCTTCAATCCAGCCTTGCTGTCCAGTCCCGCCCCGCCGCCGCGACGAGGGGCGCATCTCGGTTTCGTCGGTTGCGGCTTCCGACTCTCAATCCTAATCTCAATCGTGATCCTGCCAATAAGATGGCTCACCTGAGCCATTCAGTTGGCAAGCTTAATTCCTTTCAATAAGGTTAAGATTCGGATTAGAATTAAGAGTAAGATTGGAAATGATCACCCAAAAAAGTGAAATGGGCCCAGCTCACTCCGCCAGCCGCCGCAAATAATCAAAGGAATAAATGCCCGTCCCATGGCCGTCGGCCCAGACGGGCTGCACGCCGTAGCCGCCCACCGGCTCGATACGCGTGAGCTGAAAGGAGCGTGGGGACAAAGGCCGGTCCGGTCCCTTGTGCAGTTGGCCCATGACGTCCCGTTCCCCCATGCAGCCGGCGCACGGGCAGGCGCGGCGCAATTTCTCCAGCGCGATGAAATTCTCCGAGCCATCGTCCCACTTGATGGCCAACTCCTGGCCGATTTGTTGCACGTCCACGGGCCGCATGAGGCCATCCTGGCCCGCGCCGCCGCCAAAGGAAATGGGAAAGTGAATGGCCGCCATTTTCCTTCAGTTGCCAACGGCGCGCAGAAGCCTATACTGTTCAAGACCGCTCATGTATAAGAAGATACTCGTCGCGTTGGAGAACAGCCGCGCGGATCAAGCCCTGATCCCGCACGTCATCGAGCTGGCCCGCCAATTCAAGGCCGAACTGCTCCTGGTCCACGTGGCTGACGGCTGGGCGGCCCGCAATTATGACCGCTTGCATCTGGCCGAATCGGAGGAGATGAAGGAGGACCGGGCCTACCTCGAGCGCGTGGCGGCCGAGTTGCGCCAGAGCGGCGCCACCGTTTCCATTTACCTGGGGATGGGCGACCCGCCCACCGAGATTCTCAAGACCATCGCCCGCGAGCATTGCGATCTGGTCGCCATGACGATGCACGGCCACCGTTTTCTGGCCGACGTGCTCCTGGGCAGCACCATTCGCGCTGTCCGGCACAAATGCACGGTCCCGGTGTTCCTGGTGCGGGCCAAGTAATTCCCGCGCTCAATGGCGCCACCTGAAAACATTCGAGGGATCACTGCTCGCCGAGCCACAGCAGAAATGTGGCAGGCCGCATCGTCGGAATGCCGAACGGCTTTTTGAGAGCCAACAGGTCGTTGTCATAACTTACGATGGCCTTTGCGTTGGCGGCCAGGGCTGCGGCAATAAACCGTTCATCGCTGAGGTCCCGTGATCGCTGTTTGCCCAATGGCGCCGGCTCTGTCCAAAGCCCTTTGGCGCGCACCCATGCCATTGCGCCGAGCGCGTTGGCCTGCGGCGCTTCTTGCGCGAGAACGGCGGAGACGCGGCTCTCATACTCCGCCATAATCTCGGCAGAAAGAACCAATTTACAGCGCCGCCGTGCGACTGCGGCCAGACACCGATGCGCCGGTCCGCGCCAGCCAATGGCGCTGATCAGCACGCCCGTATCAAAAACCACGGCGATCACCTTCCACGACCGACTTTGACGGCAGCCTCAATGCGGCGAATGTCGTCTTGGGTTTCCGGATGATTGTGTCCGCCGACAAAGGCGCGCTCGAAATCCTTGAGTTCCTCCGCCAACTCGGACGCTTCCATCCGGCGGAGAGCGTCGCGAACGACTTCGCTGGCGTCCTGGTAGCGCCCTCCGCTAATCTTCCGCTTGACATAGCCGTTCAACTCACCCGGCAGCGACACTTGAATTGTCTTGGTTGCCATACACACGAAAAGTAAACCCTTAATCCAGCCTGTCAATCTTCGCTCGCGCGACAGGCGGTTTGATCTTCTCCCGGTTCTCGTCTATTCTCCGCCGGAGTGCATAAAATTGCTTTTGAATTCGGGCCGGTGACGGTGACCTGGTACGGAATCCTCGTGGCCTGCGGCTTTATCGCCGGTTTGTGGACCGCCAGCCGCCGCGCCGCCCGCCGGCAAATCCCGGCCGATACGATCATGGACCTCGGTCCCTGGCTGTTGCTGGGGGCCATCGTGGGCGCGCGGGTCTTCTACGTCGTTTCCTACTGGGAGGAGGATTTTGCCGGCCACCCTTTTTACGAGGTTTTCATGATCCAGCATGGCGGGCTGGTTTATTACGGCGGACTCATGGGCGCCTCCCTGGCCTGCATCGTGTCTGCCCGGTCGAAAAAACTCCCGCTCTGGAGGCTGGCCGACGTCCTGGCGCCGAGCATCGCGCTGGGGAGTTTTTTCGGACGATGGGGCTGCCTGACTTATGGTTGTTGCTACGGCAGTCCCACCACGCTGCCCTGGGGCATTCAGTTCCCCAAGAACCATGAGAGTTATCCCCAATTCGTCCACCCCACCCAGATTTACGATGCGCTGCTCAACCTGGCCTTGTACGGTTTCCTGGCTTGGCTCTACCGGAAGCGGAAATTTGAGGGCTGCGTCTTTGCCGTCTATCTGATGTGCTACGCTCTCTTGCGCTCCTTCGTCGAAATTTTCCGCGGCGATTACACCACCCGGCACTACTGGCACGGCATGACCCCGGCGCAACTGGTCAGCATCGGCATCTTCCTGGCCGGCGCGCTGCTCTTGTTGACACTTCCGCGCAAGCGTCCGCCATCCGACCCCGCCGCCAAGTCCGCCCTGCCCAACCGATCCTGATCGCTCGATGGACACCTCACCGCCGCGCCCGATCTTTTTGGCCGGTCCGACCGCCGCCGGCAAATCCGCCCTGGCGGTGGAACTGGCTGAACGCCTCGGCGGGGAAATCATTTCCGTTGATTCGATGCAGGTCTATCGCGGCCTGGACATCGGCACGGCCAAGCCCTCCTCCGATGACCGCCGGCGCGCGCCCCATCACTTGATTGACGTGGTTACGCTGGCGCAAGTCTTCGACGCCGCCCAATTCGTCCGTCTGGCCGGCGCGGCGGCGCGGGACATCCAGGCGCGCGGGCGCCGGCCCATTTTCTGTGGCGGCACCGGACTTTATTTCCGGGCCTACCTGGAGGGCCTGGGCCAGGCGCCGCCGGCCGACGCGCAAATCCGCGCCGAACTGGAAGCCACGCCGCCGGCGCAATTGCTGGAGGAGTTGGAGCGCCGCGATCCGGCGGCCTTTCAGGCCGTTGACCGCCGCAATCCGCGCCGGATCATCCGCGCCCTGGAGGTCATCCGCCTGACGGGCAGACCCTTCTCCGCCCAACGCGCCCAATGGGCCGCCGCGGGAAAGCCGGTCCCCGGCATGATTGGCCTGACGCGGCCGATGAACGAGTTGACCCAACGCATTCATCTGCGGGTGGACGAGATGTTTCGCCGCGGGCTGGTCGCCGAAACGGAATGGTTGTTGTCCCAAGGATTGGCGCAAAACCCGACGGCCATGCAAGCCTTGGGCTACCGCCAGGTCGTCGAGCATCTGCGCGGGCAGCGCGCCCTGGCCGGGACCATTGAGCTGGTGAAAATCCGCACCCGGCAATTTGCCAAGCGCCAATTGACCTGGTTCCGGCGCCAGATGAACCTGGAATGGATGACCCTCCCGACCGCCTCCCCCCAACCGGATTGGCCCGCCATTTTCCCCTTTTAGAGGCTTGACTCCGGCCCCCAAAACCGCCAAAATCCGCGCCATGAAGAAATTGGCGGTCATGCTGGCTGGAACGGTGCTTCTCTTCATTTCGGCAACGCTCGCGCGCGCGCAAGAACCTGCGCCACCCCCCGAACCGGCCGCGGCCGCCACCTTCGCGCCCGCCCAACTGGATCAACTGGTCGGCCCCATCGCCCTTTATCCCGACCCTTTGATCAGCGAGATTCTTCCCGCCGCGACCATGCCCGGCGAGATCGTGGTCGCCAACCGCTATGTGAGCGGGGGCGGGGACATCAATCAGGTGGCCGGGCAGGGGTGGGATCCGAGCATTCAGGCGCTGGCCCATTACCCCAACGTGCTCAAGTGGATGGACGATAATCTCGCCTGGACGACGCAGTTGGGCCAGGCCTTTGCCACGCAGCAGGCCGAGGTCATGGACGCCATCCAGCGCATGCGCGCCCAGGCGCAATCGCTGGGCAATCTTCCCAGTACTCCCCAGGAAACGGTCGCCTCCGACGACGGCGCCATTGAAATCGAGCCGACGGACCCCGATCAAATGTACGTGCCGGAGTACGATCCGGGCGTGATTTATTATCAACCGGGGATTTACTGCACCTTTGGCTGGGCCCTGCCGCTGGGCATCTGGCTGGGGTATGATTGGAACTGGCACAATCACGGCCTGATTTTCTGGGGACCGGGCCATCCGCGTCCTCCCGGCTGGTGGCATGACACTCCGTTGCAACGGCACAGCTACCTCATCGGGCATCAAGCGCCCGTCTGGCACGCGGGCGGGGGCGTGGCGGCCGGAGTTCGCGGCGGCTGGGAACGGGGATACGAGGCGCCGCAAGGGCACGCGGCGAAGGTCATCACTGTACGTCCGGCGCCCGCCATTCAGGCGCGCGGCTCCGAAGGTATTGTGGCGCACACCGAAGTCCCGGTCATACGCGACCACACGGTTAACGCGGTTCACCCGGAGCCGTCGGGAGGCCTTTTCGGCGGCGGGCAAACCGGACGGGAGGCGCATGAATCCAGTGCCCGCGGCGAGGCCAGCCGCAGTTCGGGCGGGGGTGGAGCGCCGGCCGCTTCGGCGCCGCGCGGCGGCGGTGGTGGCGGTGGTGGCGGCGGCGGCGGCGGCGGCGGGAGTCATGGTGGCGGATCACGGCGTTAGGAGACAGGCATGAAATCATTCCCTATTTTTAATCGGCGTTCCCTCGTAAACACGGCCTTGGCTGTGGCGGCCTCTGTTCTGGTTTTCTCGCCGCCGGCCCGCGCGGCGCAGGCGGAGCGTTATGCCACTTCGGACGAGGCGGTCAAGGCCTTTGCCGCGGCGGCAGCCAACAAGGACACCAACGCCTTGGAAGTGATCTTCGGCCCCAGCCTCCGCGAATTGGTTTCGGCTGATCCGGTGCAGGCCAGCAACGGGCTGGCCATTTTTTCGCGGCGCGTGTCGGAGAAAGTCGCGCTGGTGCCCGCCTCGGATTCCAAAATCGAGCTGCAACTCGGCCTGGACGCCTGGCCCTTTCCCATTCCCCTGGTCCTGGCGGAGGGGCGATGGTACTTTGACACCGACGCCGGCCGGGAGGAGATTCTCAACCGCCGCATTGGGCGCAACGAACTGGACGTCATCCGCGTCTGCCGCGCTTACGTCCAGGCCCAGCGCGAGTACGCCGCCGAGGATCACACGGGCGCGCAGGTGCTGGAGTACGCCCAACTGCTTCGGAGCACCCCCGGCCAGCACGACGGCTTGTATTGGCACGCCGAGGCCGGGGAGGAAGTCAGCCCGCTGGGGCCGTTGATTGCGCAGGCGCGCGGGGAGGGCTACCGGCGCCAATCCAAAATCATGACCGACCAACAGGTTCCCTACCACGGCTACTATTTCAAAATCCTGACCCGCCAGGGCTCCAGCGCCCCCGGCGGCAAGTATAATTACATCATCAACGGGCACATGATCGCCGGCTTCGCCCTGGTGGCTTGGCCCGCCGAGTGGGGCAACTCCGGCGTCATGACCTTCATCGTCAACCAGCAAGACAAGGTTTTCCAAAAGAACCTCGGACCGAAAACCGACGCCCTGGCCCGCGCGATCAAGTGCTACGATCCCGGCCCCGGTTGGAAGCCGGCGGAGGAATGATCCGCGGCCCAGGACAAACCAACCTCCGTGGTGCCGGGGGCGCATATCACTGTTATGAGTCGCGTTTGCTGGCTCTTAATCCTAATCCTAATCTTAATCTTGATCCGAATTCCGTTGATGGCGCGGGGCGGGCCGGGTGTCCAGTACGCGGGCCAGGCCGGGCCGGGCCGCGGCAAACATATCGTCTTGCTGGCCGGCGACGAGGAGTACCGCTCGGAGGAGGGACTGCCGATGCTGGCCAAAATCCTGGCCGCGCGCCACGGCTTTGATTGCACCGTGCTATTTACCCTCAATCCGGCCACGGGCGACATTGATCCGAAGTGCCAGACCAACCTGCCGGGCATCGAGGCGCTCGACGGGGCGGATCTGTGCGTCATGCAGTTGCGCTTCCGCGAGTTGCCGGACGGACAGATGAAACATTTTGTTGACTACCTCAATTCGGGCCGGCCCATCATCGCGTTGCGCACCAGCACACACGCCTTTGCCTATCAGCGGAACAAGCATAGCCCCTACGCCAAATACGATTGGTCCAGCCGCGATTGGCCGGGGGGATTCGGAAAACAGGTGCTCGGGGAAACCTGGATCAGCCACCACGGCGCGCACGGAGTGCAAAGCACTCGGGGCCTCATCGCCCCGGCCGCCAAGGACCATCCCGTTCTTCACGGCGTCTCGGACCTGTGGTGGCCGTCGGATGTCTATTCGGTGACGTCTCTGCCAGCCAACGCGCGGGTGCTCGTTTGGGGCCAGGTGCTTTCGGGCATGAAACCGGACGATCCGCCCGTCGCCGGCGCCAAGAACGAACCCCTCATGCCGGTGGTGTGGGTGCGCGATTACACGGGGGACGGGGGTAAAACGGCCAAAGTGGTCGTCACCACCGCCGGGGCGGCCGTTGATTTGCAAAACGAGGGCCTGCGGCGCCTCCTGGTCAACGCCTGCTATTGGACCTTGGGGCTGGAGGACAAAATGCCGCCCAGGGCGGATGTCGCTTGCGTGGGTGAATACAAGCCGTCTTTTTTCGGGTTTGGCAAAAGCAAGAAGGGAGTGAAACCTTCGGACTTGAATCATGAATGACCACGATTCATTCACCGGCCGCAAGACCTACATTTGGACCATCTCCGGCGTCGCGGCGCTGGGCGGATTGTTGTTTGGCTACGATTGGGTGGTCATTGGGGGCGCCAAGCCGTTCTTCCAGCGCTATTTTCAATTGACCAGCGAGGCCCAGATCGGCTGGGCCAATAGCTGCGCCCTCATCGGCTGCCTGGTTGGGGCGCTGGTCAGCGGCGCCTCCAGCGATAAATTCGGACGCAAACGGCTGCTCATATTGTCGGCCTTTCTGTTCGCCGTCACCTCGCTGGGCAACGCGCTGGCGGGAAGCTTTTCCATCTTCATCTTCTGGCGGATGCTGGGCGGCGTGGCCATCGGCCTGGCCTCCAATCTTTCGCCCATGTATATCGCCGAGGTGGCCCCGGCCCAGATGCGCGGCAAGCTGGTTTCCATCAACCAGCTTACCATCGTCATCGGCATTTTGCTGGCGCAGCTCATCAATTGGTCGCTCGGACGAAAGCTGCCGCCGGGCGCGACGGACGAATTCATTCGCCATTCGTGGTTCGGCCAGTATGGCTGGCGGTGGATGTTCGGGCTGACCGCCGCCCCGGCGCTGTTGTTTTTCTTCGGCATGTTCGGCGTGCCGGAAAGCCCGCGCTGGCTGGTGAAAAACGGCAAACCGGAGCAGGCAAAAAATGTTCTGGCCAAAATCGGCGGCCAAAATTATGCCGCCGCCGCGTTGCGGGAAATCGAATCCACGCTGGCCGGCGAGGAAATCCAACACGTGCGCTTTGCCGAATTGCTGGAACCGAAAATGGCCAAAGTGCTCTGGCTGGGCGTGACGCTGGCCGTGTTTCAGCAGTGGTGCGGCATCAATGTCATTTTCAATTACGCGGAGGAAATCTTCAAAGCCGCCGGCTACGACATTTCAAAAGTGTTGAGCAACATCGCCTGGACCGGTTCGGTCAACCTCGCCTTCACCTTCGTCGCGCTGGGCGCGGTGGACCGCCTGGGGCGGCGGCCGTTGATGCTCTTCGGCGCGGCGGGGCTGGCGCTGATCTACACGGCCATGGGCCTGTGCTACGCCAACGGAGTGACCGGCCTGCCCGTCCTGCGGCTGGTGCTGGCGGCCATCGCCTGCTACTCGATGTCCCTCGCCCCGGTGACGTGGGTGGTCATTTCGGAAGTTTTCCCCAACCGCATCCGCGGTGCCGCCATGTCGGTCGCCGTGTGCGCCCTCTGGATCGCCTGCTTCGTCCTGACCTACTCCTTTCCACTGCTCAACGCCAGACTCCACGCGGCCGGGACGTTCTGGCTCTACGCCGGAATTTGCGTCCTCGGCTTTATTTTCATCAAATGCAAACTGCCGGAAACCAAGGGCAAATCCCTCGAACAAATCGAGCGCGAGTTGGTGGATTGACCGCGCTCAGGCATTGGGCACCACTGTCACGTCCTGAATGCGGGCGAATTGCACCAGGAGGTCCATCACCTTCTCGTTGAGTATCTGGGTCGCGATTTCCCCAATGCGCCCGCTGCTCTGCAACTCTTTGTAGAGCTTGTCCATCGGTACTTTGTTCTGCGTCGCCAAGTCTTGCAGGCGGCGGACCAGGTCCATTTGCTCCACCCGCACCCCTTCCTGCTCGGCCACGCGCTGGAAAACCAGGATGGACTTGACTCGTTGTTGGGCCGAGGCCTTGGCCGCCGCGTAAATCTGGTCGTGCTGCGCGTCTATGGCTTCCTTGGACGCGCCCCGTTGCTGGTTGTCTTGCACGATCCGATAGACCAGGCTGCGGGTCTCGTCCTCGACCAGCGACTCCGGCAGGGGGATATTGATCTGGTCCAGCAGCGCCTGGACAACCTGGCCGCGGATGGAGCGGCTTTGCTTGAGGTTGAGTTCATTCTGCAAATCGGCCCGCACCCCTTCCCGCAAGGCCTGCAAATTCTTGGCCCCGTATTCCTGGGCGAACTTCTCGTCCACCGCCGGCGTGGCCTTCTCCTTGACCTCGACCAACTCCACTTCATAGCGGCCCTTCTTGCCGGTCAACTGCGGCACGGCAAAATCGGCCGGGAACTCCACCGTGACCGTCCGTTTGTCCCCCGCCTTCATCCCGGCCAATTGTTCGCCGAAACCGGGGATGAACGAGGTGGCGTCAACCGTCACCCAAAAACTCTTCTTTTCCGTCAGACCCCGGGCCGTCGGTGCGGTATCGGTGATCGCCTTGCCGTCGCAGGTCCCGGTGTAATTGATCACCGCCACGTCGCCGGTTTTCAATTCGCGCGCCACGGTGCGATAATCAACGTGCCGCTCGGCCAGCAGCCGCAGCGCCCGCTCCACGTCCTCCGGGCTGACGACCGGGTTTTCCCGCGCCGCCGGCAGCCCTTTGTAGGCCGGCAGCTCAAAGGGCGGCACGATCTCCACGGTGGCGGCGAATTGCACCGCCTGGCCGCGCCCAAACTGGATTTCCTCCAGGTCGGGCTGGGCGACAACGGTGAACTTGTGGTCGGCGATGCCTTGGCGGTAGGCCTCGGTGATGAGCTTGGTTTTTGCCTCGTCCTGGATTTCCTTGTCGAACCTCTTTGCCACCATGTCCTTGGGGGCCTTGCCGGGCCGGAAGCCGGGCAGCCTGGCCTTGCGCTGGAAATCGGCGGTGATTTCCTGGAAAACGGCCTCCACCTTCTCCACCTCGACTTCCACCCGCAGCAATTTCTTGCACGGCCCCAGATCTTCAACGGTCACATTCACAAATTGCCTTTCCATTTTCGCGGGCTGGCTCCCGTTGTCTTCAACCGCGGTCCCTCTCGCCCGTGTGGCGCTCTCCGGCCAGCCGCGAGTCGCACAACCTAAAGAGCCTCCCCCTGTCCCGTCAAGCCGGCAATCGAGTCGGCAATCGAGTCGCGGCATTTCTTGGTTGTCGCGGCATTTCTTGGTTTGCGGTCTCCGGCTCCTAATCCTAATCTTAATTTCATATTTTTCTCAATTTCACATTTTTCTCGACAAAAACAGAAGATGCGTTTAAAATTGGCGCTGGCCACATTGAAAGCCGCAATGTGGCCAGCGCCAATTTATAGTTGCTCCCGGTCCGTCAGATGAGCCCATCGTGGTTTTTAAACACCCCCGATTCACCCCTGCCAATCTCAGACCATCGCCATTACCGGGAGGAGCTATCGGCTTTCTGTGTATTCCCGTATTCTACGGTAATTTCAATGTTTATCCGTGGATAACCCGCACAAGCGGAGCAGCTTGCAAATTCCGTCCCCCAAAATCCGACCCTTTCGGCAGGAAAACCGGGGTCCGACCGTGAATATTTTGCGTATTTGCATGCGTTTTTTCGTTTTTTCGGGATTTTTTCAGTTGCAAGCACTTGATTTACAGCCACAAGCGCCGATCCAACCCCTCCAAAAAAAATCATGCCTAAAACACTACCGTAGGTTTTTTGTTTGTTCCGGGATGTGCCATCATCGCCGCGTGAATGAACGAAAGTTCAATCCGCCGCCGTCAGGCCATGACGCGGCCATAGTGGCAGAGCCACCTCGGCTCTGTTCCGATCAGCTTCAATCCGCCTTTGCCGGGATAACGGCGGACAACTCGGCGGGGTGGCCATTATCGTCCCTCTTGTCATTTACGTCCTTCGCCAAACCGTCCGCCTTCGCCAGACCGCCTGCATTTCAGTCCCTGCCAGTACAAGCCAGTACAAGCCAGTACAAGTGAATATCAGTGAATATAACCAAAAAAAATTAAGGGGGGGGGGC
>Ga0326728_10005108_pt1 | contig 37658 bp, 33 predicted proteins | sample MB3enrmetagenome_FD_207602 | JGI IMG/M metagenome (GOLD analysis project Ga0326728, IMG submission 207602) | Lab enriched peat soil microbial communities from McLean, Ithaca, NY, United States - MB31MN | ecosystem: Environmental > Terrestrial > Soil > Wetlands > Peat | place: USA: New York...
TTCCAAGGCATAAGGAACGTTGTAACGCCACCAGCCTTCGTTGCAGTGTCGGAGATGCGCCCGGTCCATTTCGTCGGACATCCGCCCGGTTTGTACCGGCCGGGGTATCCCCCTCCCCCCCATGTAGAGGGGTTAAGTTGTTTGTTTTCAGCTACTTATATGCCCTCGGACCTTCCCGTAACCCGCTGAAAACAAAAGGGTTACGGCTCGAAGACGTCATAAATAAGGACTTACGGGCGTTTTTTGCACTGGTTTTGATGCAACCTGCGGAGTTCCTTTTTTCAGGCGCCGATAGAGACTCTTTCCCCGCTTTGAATGTAGCGCAGAGGAGGGAAATTAAATGCAAAGACAGGGATCAGGGATCGGAGAACAGGGACTAGGGACTAGGGACTGAGGGACTGAGTCGTCAAACGACAGTCGCGCATCAATGCGATTCTGCGGCGCGAGATGCTGGCGGCGCACAAGGCGGCGGCTGCGAAATAAGGGGGTACGCCGGCGGGGAGTTGGAGACTACTTCTTGAGATTCGTGTTCTCCCAGGTCTCAGAAGCGAGGCCTGGGGCCCCCCCGATTTGTAGCTGGTCGGACCCCTGCCACCCGCCTGTGGTATCGTTCTCTGCAAGAGCGCAACGCCGTGAACAAGAATCAGATTCGAATTCTGGTTGCCATTGGTGTCTGCTTTGCTATTTTAGTCATTTCTTATGTGCCCCGCGACGGCGCAACAGCCATAGCTGAGGCAATAGGATACGCTGCCGGAACCTCTCCAATTTGGTTTCCCATTTTCGCCTTGTTAATGTTCCTGTTTAGAACGAAGAAGTACAAAGCGAAGCCATAAGAACGCCGGCGTTTCCGGTTGCTATTGATATTAGGGATTGAGTAGGAGCCTTGGCGCATGACGGACTTGCAACCTAAACCAATACTTGTTAAGACGCGGGTTAAAGGGATTTTGATGAACGACTCACAGGCGATACTGCATGAAGTCGTAGAGAGTTCGAAAAAGTTCTGTGAGACTGTGGGTCTGCAAAAAAATCTAATAACGCAGATAATCGAAACCGATAACGATTGGGCTCTTATTCTTAAAGTCGACGCGCTTCTTGAGGTGGCTGCGAAGGAGATCCTTCGAAAGCATTTGCATGTCACGCTCGCCAACGGAATTGAGAATAATAAGGTGAGGGAAGAATTCATAGACGCTTTGCCGTTAAATGGCCGAACGTCTGTTCTGAGGCTATTAGAAGCTGCTGGCTGTCCTGAAGTACACCTTAGGTTTATTGAAGCCGCTCGGAAAGTGAGAAATGCATATGCCCACAATGTCAGAAATCTTAACGTTAGCCTGATTGAACTCATTAAAAGGCTAGATAGAAAACTTCTGGAGCGTTTGAGTTTGCTGCAAGAACCTGCGGACGAGATGTTTGCAAGACGTGAAAAGAACGCCAAACTCCTGAGAGTTGAAATCGTCTTGCTTAGTTTGCGGTTTCTCTGCTTCGCCTATGATGAGGCCATCAAACCGGCGAAGTAGTCAGTCAGCAGCCGATTTGTTTTTGCCCAAAGCATGTGGCGGGCGGCCCTGATCTGACTAACCAATCAATTCTAATTGGCCCAAGTCTCGCATTTGGGACCTGGGAGTCCACGGACTTCTCTTCATCGCGCAACGAAAGCTACGCAGTCGCCGTCTTTGCCTCGTCCTGCAAGCCCCGCGCCTCGATCTCGAACTCGCGCATCTTGTACTTCTGGATCTTGCCACTGAGTGTGGCTGGGAACTCGTCTACAAAGCGGACGTGTTCGGGGATTTTGTAGTACGCGATCTGGCTCTGGCAGAATGCTTTGATTTCTTCTTCGGTGGCGTCGACGCCTGGACGAAGCCTTACCCATGCCACCACAATCTCGCCCAGCCGCGCATTGGGAATGCCGATCACCTGCACCTCGCCAACCTTGGGATGGGTGTAGAGAAACTCCTCCACCTCGCGCGGATAGATGTTCTCGCCGCCGCGGATGATCACGTCGCGGGAGCGGCCGGTGATATGGATGCAGCCGTCTTCGCGCATCACGCCAAGATCTCCCGTCCGCAGCCAGCCGTCAGGCTGCACTACCAGCGCCGTGCCTTCGGGATCGCCGTCGTAGCCTTTCATGACCGCGTATCCGCGCACGCACACCTCGCCCTGTTCGCCCGTTGGCGCCGCCTCATGTGTTTCGAGCGATGCGATTTTGATTTCGGTCTGGGGCATGGCGCGGCCCACGGTCTTGACGCGAATCTCGATGGAGTCGCCGGCGTCGCTCATGGTGACCACCGGCGAGGTCTCTGTCTGCCCGTAGGCGATGACCAGCTCGCGGCAGTGCATCTCTTCGAGCACGCGCTTCATGAGCTCGACGGGGCAGGGCGCACCGCTCATCATGCCGGTGCGCAGGCTGGTCAGGTCGTAGCTTGCAAAATCGTCCAGTCCGAACTCGGCAACGTACATTGCGGGAACGCCGTAGACGCTGGTGGCGCGCTCCTCATGCACGGCCCGCAGCGTGGCGCGCGCATCGAAGGTCCAGTTGGGCAGAACGATTGCCGCCCCCGAGTTGAGAGCGCTCATGGTTCCAATCACGCATCCGTAGCAGTGGAAGAGCGGCACCGGCACAACAATCTTGTCGCGCTCGGTGTAGTGGAATCCCTGAGCCAGAAACTGGCCGTTGTTGACCACGTTGTGGTGGGTGAGCATCACGCCTTTGGGCAGGCCGGTGGTTCCACTGGTGTACTGAATGTTGGCCACGTCGTCGACGGCCACGTGTTCGGGCAACCGGCCTTCGGCGTCGAGCAAAGCCGGCCACTCGGGTGAATCGAAGTAGATGGTGTGCTCAAGCTCGAAGTCGAGGCCGTGGCAGGCGCGGCCCAGAATCTCTTCGTAGTCGGCGCGCTTGTCTTTGTGCCACAGGAAGAGCGCCTTCATGCGCGAGCGGGTGAGCGTGAACTGCAGCTCGTGCGAGCGGTAAGCGGGATTGACATTGACGAGAGAGGCGCCGGCGCGCGCGGCGCCCATGTGCATCATGATCCACTCGATACAGTTGGTTGACCAGATGCCGACGCGATCGCCGCGCCTGATGCCGAGAGCCCACAGGCCGCGGGCCACGCGGTCGGCAGCCTCGCTCAGTTCGCTCCAGGTGAGGCGCTTGCCCTGGTGCATGCTGGCCACGGCAAGCCGACCAGGATAACGGCTGGCGGTGCGTTGCAGCAGGTCGCCAATGGTGAGTTCAAGCAGCGGCCGCGCCGGGCCCCGCGCATAGCTTTGGAGACTAAGGTTCTCTTCAACGGGCATCCATTCGCCTTTTTTTCGATCGAAAGCAAATGTGTAATAAAGGAGTGTACGACGCCGTCGGGTGGTGGCTATGTGATTTGCTTCACATGAGAGGCTCCGGGGAGCCTCGCCTACGCCTTTGCGGGACTGTTAATCACGATCTTCGTGCCCTAAACAAAAATGAGTTGCGGTAAAATCTCCCCGAATCATCGATGGGGAAAATCATGCGATCAAGTGCTTATGCCGCACTGTCTTTGGTTTTATGTTGTCTGCCTTTCGCGGTCGGCCAGACCAAGGACGGTCCCTGCGCAAATCTGAAAACCGACCACGAAATTCAGGAGTGCCGGGCGAATGAACAGAAGAGCGTCAGCGCGCAGACTGATGCCGCGGCGACGAAGATTGCCTCTCAGATTCACAACGCGATCCAGAACGGCAATATCGGATCAGCCGCAAACGACCTCACGGCGGCGGCTGATCTTCTCTACAACGTTCACATGTCCGATTGCGAAAACCGGTGGGTGGCCCTGTATCGTAATCCCGAAGACCTGGACTACATTTACGGCTTCGTCTACATTGACCCAGACGCGGGATTCACGCTGCAATATGTTGGGCACTTTACCATCGATGGCAATCACAATTTTCACGAAGCGCCCAATCCAATACCCGCAGACCAGATGAATCTGAAGATTCGCCTGCAAAACGGCGTGGCTGCCCTGCTCCCGGCCCGCGCGTTGGAACAGCTTCGTTTGCCCGACAAGCCAGACTGGCTGAAATTCTATGAAGATAAATCCGACCCTGTAACTCACAAGATCAAGTGGGGATTCTTCTACAACGACATTGGAGATTCGCGACGGGCTGTCAACTATCTTGAGCCCGCGTACGACGAGAATCCTGAGGCCCCGAGGGTAGCCTTCGAGCTTACATACGCTTATAACTCTCTGAGTCGGCCGGAAGATGCGATCAGAGTCTCAAAGAGTGAGTTCGTCAAGAATCCGAAAGATGAATTGCTGTGCCGCGAGTTGGCATACGCCTACCTCAGCCTTAAGAACTACAAAGAGGCGGCGGAGCAATACCAGGCTTGTATCGTGTTGTGTGGCGATGCGGATTCGGCGATGGCCGAGAAGAGCGAGCTGGCGATGAATTTGAGCTCAGCATATAAGCGCTTGGGCGATACTCAGAGTGAGGATTTGTGGAGAACAAGGGCGCAGGAGTGGGCGCCCAAGGGTTCGCCAATTTATAAGTACTTTCATCCAGATGAGCAATGATCTCGCGCTCAGGTGAGCGCATGGCGCAAGATTCTCTCTCTCGAAACGGAGCCCCTGTTGCCTATTTACTCCCCCCTGTCAACACGGTTTCATTGGCGAGGATGCGATAAAGCGTCGATCTGCTGATGGAAAGCTGCTGGGCGGCGCGGAGCTTGTTGCCGCGATTGAGGTCAAGCACGTATTGCACGTGATGGCGAACGACGGCATCGAGAGAGAGGTTGTCGAGCTGCGTGGGGGGGTGGGGTGCGGCTTGCACAAAGGGGCCATCGGGGATGGCAAGGTCGGTGGCGCGGATGACGCCGTTGACCGCTTCCAGCAGAGCAGTCTCAAGGACGCTGGCCAGTTCGCGCACATTCCCCGGCCAGTTATGTTGCAGCAGGCGCGCCAGCGCTCCGGGGCCCAGCAGGACAGGGCGTTGCTGGTAGCGCTCGCAGAGCCGCTCGAGGAGCGCCTGCGCAAGAGGCGCGATATCCTCGCGCCGTTGGCGAAGAGGAGGAATGCCGAAACGGATGGCGGTGAGCCGGAAGGCCAGATCGGGGAGGATCAGTCCCTGGCCGGCCATCTGGCGCAGCGATGTCTCCGATGAGGTGAGGACGATTGCCTGGCCGGGCGGGCGATCCTGCAGCGCCTTCAATACGCCCAGGAGCAATCCCTGCCCGGGCGGAGCCAGCAGGTCAACGCGATCGAGGTAAGTGAAACCGGCGAGCGCGGCGGGATTGGCGTCGGTCGCCAGCCATTCGCGCGCATCGCGCCGCCTGAAAGCTGAATTAGCAAGCTGCGAACGGCTGAAGACATAACGGGCCAGGGTCTGCTTGCCCGATCCGTGTTCGCCTTCGATGGCGCCAACCTGCAGGTGGGGAGCGGCCATCTCAGCCTGCATCAGAAGCTTGCGCCATGCGGCGCTCACCCCCACCACTTCACCGGCGCGGGGCGGCTCCATCTCCACAAGCGTCAGTCCGGAACCGGAAGACTGGGGCTGAAATTGAACGGCGCTTTGCATCGATCTCAACGAGCCTCGCCTATGTCCCCCTCTACGTGCCACGCCTTAGACCGAATTAGGAATTCACTCGAGCAGCAGTGAGGTGGGCAGCGTGCCATTTTTAAGGAAAATGGCACTTGAGAATATCAACTCACCCCGCCTCAATTCCTAATCCGGTATAGTGGCCCGGGAGGGCTTTCCGAGCCGACACGGTTTTCATCGGCGTTCAGATGCAAAACTTGAGCGTGGAAAAACGGCGGATGTCCACATTCCGCAACGACTCTCTGCGACCGCACTGGGCGCACACTTTTGAGTACAAACTTTCAGGCGAAATCCAATAGCAGGCTCTATACTCAGGGCATTCCTTCTTGCCGTTTGCTGTCGTTGCCGGTTCCGGCGCCTCAAATTGTACGGGCTCGCCCGTTCGTACCTTGCGGAGATTGGTTCTTGGGTCCACGGCTGAAAAACCTGTTGTATGCCGCGTGGCTGGCGGCGATCGTCGCCTTCGCCGTTCTCCACGGCCTGAACTTGCGCGCCGATTTTCCCAACCACACGGCCTGGTACGGCGACTGGGCGAAATACACTGACGAGGGCTGGTACTCGAACGCGGCCATCCGAGCCCATCTGCTGGGCCACTGGTATCTCAAGGGCGACTTCAACCCTGCGGTAGCGCTTCCCGTGTGGCCGTTTCTTGAGTGGATTGAGTTTTTCTTAACAGGGGTTTCGCTTGAGGCCGCGCGCGGATTGGCCATCGCCGGTTTTTTTCTTAACCTGTTGCTCAGCTATCTGCTGCTTCGCACTTCGGGTTCGCGCTGGATGGCGCTGCTGGCGCTTACCCTTATGGTCACGAGCCCGTTCCTTTATTGCTTCAGCCGGCTGGCCAATCTTGAGCCGTTTCTCATGGTCTTTACCCTTGCCGCGCTCAACCTGGCGGTGCGCCTGCCCCGGCTGCGCAAACCGGTATGGGGAGCCTTTGCCGTCGGAGTTCTCTTCGCGGTGATGATGCTGACCAAGACCAACGCCCTGTTTCTGCTTCCCGCGCTGGCCTGGGCCATCGCTTTGCCTCTGCGCGGTTGCCGAAGGCTCGCCATGCAATGTTTCCTGGCGGCGGGGGCCGCGTTCGCTGCTGGATACGGACTGTGGCTGGCGCTCATCGCCAGCCGCGGATTCCTCGTCGATTACAAACTTCTCTTCTTCATCAACAAATATCCGCGGCCGCACGAGTTCTACTGGCCGCTGGTCGCCTTCTGGTGGTCGTTCCACGGAGGTCTTTGGGCAGATCAGGTTCTCATTCCACTGGCCGGCATCGTTGTTCTGACTGCGTTCATAGCCGCCCTGCTTGCGCGGCGCCGGCCAGCCAGTCCAGTGTCGCAGAGCCTCGCAGCCTTTGCCCGGCGGCTGCTTCTCGATCCGGTCTTCAGCGCATCGGTCATCGCCGGCGCGGGTACGATCGCTTTCATGACCTGGCAGGACCATCCCCAGCCGCGCTACTTCACGGTCACGGCAGTTTTTTGCTTCATCCTGGCCGCGCAGGGCGCCGCGGCTTTGCTGGAGCAGGCGTCGCGCTCGGCCGGCACGCTTCGCCTGCTGCTGAACGGCGCCGGAGTGACGGTGGTTGCGGTCTCGCTTTTGGCTGCGGCGGCGAACGGCGCCCAAACGCTAACCTATGTCACGCATCCCGAGTACACGTTTGTGAAAGCCGCAGAGCGTCTCACGCAATATATCGACACACACCCCAACGGCCGGCGCCTGCTCGTCTCAGTCAGCGGCGACCAGATCATGCTGGCCACGCATCTCGCCGCCATCTGCGACGATTACGGCACCATGCCGCTGACTGAGAAGCTAAGCGAATTCCAGCCGGGGTGGTATGCCTCGTGGAACGATCTAGACCCGGCAACGCTCGAGGATCTGCACACGCGCTACTCCCTTGAACAAGTTGCCGCCTACTCCGCATTCGATGACTCCGACCGCAATCTGCTGGTCTTGTTCAAGCTGCAACCACTGCCGGGCGGCAAGGTCCGCGATGAGGTCGGAGAGAATCTTCGCATCAAGCTGCCCGATGACAAATTCGATGTCGACGTGGAGTAAGACGTGCGACTCCGCGTGGGAGGGCGCAACCTCTTGCGTGTGCGACAATCCACACAAGCCGCCGTATCGATGAAAACCTTCTATCTGGTTCTGATCAATGTTCTCTGCCTGGCCATTCGCTCGATGGCTGCCCAGCCGCAAGCGCCCGCGCCAGCGGCGCCGGAGCCGCTGGTACTTGCCGGTGGCACGGTTGTCGACGTCACCGGCTGGGGCGACTCGGCCCGAGACCTGACCAATGCCGTTGTGATCATTCGCGAGGGCCGCATCACCGAAGTTGGCCCGGCAGGCGCCGTCCAGATGCCCAAGGGCGCGCGTGTCATCGACTGCGCCGGGCGGTACATTATTCCGGGCCTGGTTGACGGCTTTGCCGGTGTGAGCTCGCAAGCCGAGGCGAACGCCAACCTGTACATGGGCGTAACCACGGTGGTGACCCGCGCCGACTATGAACGGGGATTGATCGACACCGCGGCCAGCCCCAGCCCGCACCTTTACCTCATCGACTCAGTTGGCACGACGGACAACTGGAGCCTGCTGGCGCACAGTCCCGAGTGGATTGCGAAACTGCGCGAAGGCACGCACCCGGTGGAGCTGAATCCCGACGACACCGCACGCCAGCTCGTGGACACGGCGCGCCTGGGCACGCGCGTGGTGCTGCTGAGCGCGGATGTGACGGCGGCTAATGCGCAACTGATCGTTGCCCGCGCCCACGACCTTCACCTTGTCACCTACGGGGAGTTTGTGTCCACGCCCTACCGCGTGGGAATCGAGGCCGGCGTCGACGCGCTTGTTCAAATGGATCACTATGTACTGGGCGCCATTCCCGATGAGCTGCAGAAACCGCTGGTCGAGGACCCATTTGGGCCCTCGGCTGCGACGGCATTCGATTACTCCGAGCGCATTCCGCCCACCGACGCGCGCCTGCGCACCTACGCGCACTTTGTGGCCAAGCACCATGCCGCGCTTTTGCCCGCCTTCAGCCTCTACTACGTTGAGCTGCCTGCCCACCGCAACCTGTGGCGCGAGCCGGCCGCCGCGTTGCTCAGTCCGAACCGGATGTTTCGTCCCACCAACCCGGCGACGGGAGAGATGATGTACCCGCTCACCGGATGGTCGCGGCGACTGCCCGCGGCGGGCCAGCGCTGGTTCGAAGCCGACCTGAAGAAAAAGGCCGACCAGGCGGCCATTCGGCTGTGGCGCATCAACGAGACCTTCTTTTCTGCGTTTCCTCATTACCTTGCCGGCTCCGGCGCCGATGCCCTCGGCACCATGCCGGGCATCTCTCTGCACACCGAGCTTGAGCTGCTGGTGCGGCTGGGGCTGTCGCCGCGCGAGGCGCTGGCCGCGGCCACCAACAACTACGCCGAACAGTTCGGCTGGACCGAGCTCGGTCAGGTAGCCCCCGGTCGCCGCGCCGACATTCTTGTGGTCGACGGAGATCCGACGGTCAGTATCTGGAACGCGCGGCGCATATCGACGCTGGTTGAGGATGGCAATGTGATTGACCGCGACGCGCTGCTGAAGCTGAAGAAGTAGGTTCGGGGTCAGGGATCAGGGGTCAGGGATCAGGGATCAGGGGTCAGAGGTCAGGGGTCAGTGAACAGGCGACATCATCTCTGAAGGCTTGCAGGGCCGCCGGCTCTGGCTTCGTCACCTGATCGGTTACTCTTAAGTCAGTACCCGATTTCGCATACATGCCACAAACTTCTCCCCGCGCATTAGCCGCAGCACTTTTCCCAACCTGGCGTCACGACCGGGGGCTGCTGCTGATTGCCTTCCTCAAATTCGCGCAGGCCTCCATCTTCATCCTCATCGGGATGGGCGCGCATCGCCTGCTGCACAAAGATATCGCCGACCAGATTGAGGTACTTGCTCACCATCTGCACTTCAACCCGGAATCAAAGCTGGTCAACTTCATTCTCGAGAGGGCTTCGCTGGTTAACGATCCGTTGTTGCGGCGCATCGGTTTTGCGGCCCTCAGCTATGCTGCACTGGGTATTGCCGAGGGCGTGGGACTGTATCTCGAAAAGGCCTGGGGCGAATACATGACGCTGGCCATTACCGCCTCGTTCCTGCCCTGGGAGATCTTCGAGATCTTCCGGCGCATCACCTGGATCCGCGTGGGCCTGTTCACCATTAATCTGCTGGTCTTCCTCTATCTGCTCAAGCTGGTGACGGAAAAGGCGCGGCAAAAGGTGAGGGCGCGGAAGATGTGATCGGGAGGCTCTTGATGGGGCGGCATTGAGCGCTCCACAATCTTCCACTCAGTCCAGCGTTTTTTGGCCAATTTGCTTCTCCGACCGTCGTGGCGCCCCCGCCAGGACAGGTTCGAAATCGGAAACCTCTCCCGAAATCAATGCTCAAGGGCATTTCTCGGAGAAGTCACACAGTCAAGTTTCGCCTTTTGTTCCCCTATCACAGGCCGGTTCCCCCGTCCAGAGGCTGAACCTCAGCAGTAAACACAACATCTTGTGGTGGGGTCGGGAGAGCTGTCTATTAGGCGATTTTCCACCGGAGAGTGGAGTTTTCCTCCGCCCAAAGCCCATTTTTCCCTTTGCGCGGGCTGATAAGAGCGGTACTATCGTCCCTAAGTGGAGAGTTATGGAGTGAAGTGGAGCAGTAGGGCCAACCGCCCAGACCGCTCTTTCAGCAACTTTCTACGGAATTTTACTTCGTTTTCAGTTCGTCAATTGCGGATTTAGGCCCTTGGCTCAGCTAGTGAACCAGTTTCGCTAACCAGCCGGGGCCGGGTTGGATCAAGGATACGCCGGGACGAGGATTACCGCGAGCGAACCGAAAAGCGGATGCAGGAAGAGGCAGCAAATGTTTCGCGGCAACCATCCGGCCAAGGTCGATGAGAAAGGACGGCTCAAGCTTCCGGCTGCGTTCAAGCAGCTTGTGGATGCGCAGAACGTGGGCCAATTCTACATCACCTCGAGCGATGGAGCGAAGGCCGAGGTCTGGCCGCTGCCGGCGTGGGAAAAGGTTGAGGCCAAGCTGGCCGAGTTCAGCATTATGAACGACGCCGTGGAGAAGTACTTGAGCCTGACGAGTTATTACGGGCAGCAGGTTGAGATGGACAACCAGGCCCGGGTGCTGATTCCGCAGATTCTGCGCGGGGCGGCGAAGCTGGATGCGGAGGTGGTGGTAATTGGCAAGATCGACCACCTCGAGGTGCATAACCAGGCAGCATTTGAAGCAAGCCTGCCGGCGAATGCGCTCACCCAGGACGATCGGCGTTCTGTGGGAGCGATTCTGAATGGCCGGCAATAGACCCCCAAGGGGGTGCACATGACGAGCAACGCACCACGGCATGTGCCGGTTCTTTTTCAGGAGACGATGGCTTTTCTCCGCATTCGCCCCGATGGGACCTATGCGGACTGCACGCTGGGCCTGGGTGGTCACGCCGAAGGAATCTTGCGGCGGCTGGGTCCGAAGGGAAGGCTGATCGGCTTTGACCGGGATCCCGAGGCGCTGGAGTTGGCAACGGCGCGCCTGGAGCGAGTGAGGGAAGAGCTGGGCAGCCAGGCGGCGGAGGTGAGGCTGATCGGCGAGGCGTTCAGCACCATTGCGCAGCATGTTAGACCGGATGGGCTGGACGGACTGCTGGCGGACTTTGGCGCAAGCAGCCTTCACTTTGACGAAGCGCGCAGGGGATTCAGTTTTCAGGCGGATGGGCCGCTGGACATGCGAATGGATACGCGCAGCGGGTTGACCGCCGAACAGGTGGTGAATGAGATGGACGAGCGCGAGCTTGCGAATCTCATTTACGAATACGGTGAGGAAAGGAGGTCGCGGACAGTCGCCAGAGCAATTGTGCGTGGGCGGCCGATAGCTACCACCGGGCAACTTGCACGGATTGTGGCATCGGCCGTCCCGCCAATGAAATACATTCACCCGGCCACCCGAACGTTCCAGGCACTGCGCATCTACGTCAATCGCGAGCTGGAAGAAATCAAAGCTCTGCTTGAGGCCGCACCTAAGTTGCTTAAGCCCTCAGCGAGACTTGCAGTCATCAGTTTTCATTCATTAGAGGATCGCATCGCGAAAGACAGTTTGAGAGCCGGGGCCCGGCAGGGAATCTGGAGCATCGTTACAAAAAAGCCGGTGACGGCAGGCGAAGAAGAGATCAGAAGTAACCCGCGCTCGCGAAGCGCGAAGTTGAGAGTGGCGGAAAGAACAGTCATTAGCTCTCAGCTTTCAGCTATCAGCCAATGCGAGGTGGATCAAGACGAAGCGGGGTAGGGAAAGAACCCGGCGAACATAATGATATTCAGCGGCGGCGCGGTTTTGCTGAAAGCTGATAGCTGAGAGCTGAAAGCTAAGGGGACGCAGCTCAGGAGGAACGAAGGTGGCGGCAGCAGTAGCATATCTCGATTCGGGGCGCGGATGGAACGCGCGAGTAGCCGAGCGCAACGCCGAGCTGCTGGCGCAACAGCCGGTGCGCCGCCGCCGTATTCGCACGCCGGAGTTCTATTTTGCCAAAAGTTTCGATAACTCACGGTTGGTGAAGGCCCCCGACCCGGTTCGCGCCCGCCAGATGCGCGCATTCTGCGCTGCTGTTGCCGTGCTGTTCTCGCTGGTGATGGTTTATGGCCTGCAGCACTTCTACGCTATTGAAAACGGCTACCGCATCGAGAGCGAGAAGCAGACGCTCGAGCAGCTCCGCGAAGAGAACCGCCAGTTGAAGCTGACTGAGGCCGAGCTTACGCAGCCGAGCCGCATCGACGGCCTTGCGCAGCAGCTTGGGCTGATGGCGCCGCAGCCTGGACAGATTGTGCATCCCAGCGTGCAGGTCAACTCCGGCGCGCCCTCGTTGGCGCAGGTTACGCCGCCGGGACGGTGAGAATGCAGCTTTCAGCCTTCAGCTATCAGCTTTCAGCTTTGATGTGCAACCGCGACATGAATTGCCAACGCGTCGAGAGGCACTCTATCGAAAGCGCGAAAACCCAAATCCACCACGGTGGAGCTGAGAGCTGAAAGCTGAAGAGACATGCAGGCAGCCGTACGAGCCATTCGCAACCGCGCAACCACGCCCAATGCCGTTCCGTTGAAGCGCGGGCGGTTCTGGCTCATCTGCCTGTTTTTCTTTTTGTGGACCATCGGCATCGGCGCCAGGCTCTTCTGGCTGCAGATCGTTCGCCATCCCGAGTACGTTGAGCGCGCAGCCAAGCAGCAGTTGCGCACCTTTGAGGTTGCGCCGCGGCGCGGCGTGCTCTACGACCGCGACGGCCACGAGTTGGCCATGACCGTGCTGGTTGACTCGTTCTACGCGGTGCCCACCGAGATTGACTCGAAGCAGGCGGCTGCTCACATTCTTTCCTCGGTCACGCACGTCGACCCCGAAGACGACCGGACCACAGAGAAGGAGATTGCCGAACGGCTGGCTGCGGGCAAGAATTTTGCCTGGGTGGCGCGGCGCGTCACGCCTGAAGTTGCGGCGCGCGTGCGGGCGCTCAACATGAAGGGCATTTACTCGCAGAAAGAGTTTGAGCGCTTTTACCCCGATAACGAGATTGCGGCGCAGGTGCTGGGCTACGTGGGCGTTGACGATAACGGGCTCGGCGGCCTAGAAGAGAAGTTCGACGGCGAGTTGCATGGCGCGCCCGGCGAGATGTACACCGCCATGGACGCGCGCCGCAAGGTGCTTGGCTCGACGGAGAAGGAGCCGGAGCCGGGCCGCAACTTGGTGCTCACTATCGACTCGAACATCCAGTTCATGGCCGAGCGCGCGCTCGACCACGCGATGGAGAAGACCCAGGCGCTGAACGGAACGGTTGTGGTGCAGGACGCGCACACCGGCCAGATTCTCGCGCTTGCCATCCGGCCCACTTTCAATCCCAATCAGTTTCGTCACACCACGCCTGAGCTGTTGCGCGATCACGCGGTGAGCGACGTGTACGAACCGGGCTCGACGTTCAAGCTGGTCACGTACTCCACGGCGCTCGACGAGCATGTGGCCACGCCCGACGATATGATCGACTGCCAGGGCGGCCAGATTACGATTGCCGGCCGCGTGATTCACGATGACAAGAGCGATCGCGGACTGGGCACGGTGAGCGTGGCGACCGCGCTGGCGCGCTCCAGCGACGTGGCCGCGGTGAAGCTGGCCCTCAAGGTGGGTTCGGACCATTTTTACCAGTACATTCGCGCGTTTGGATTCGGCTCGCGCTCGGGGATTGAACTGCCAGGCGAGACGCGCGGCCTGCTGCGGCCGGTGAATCGCTGGAGCGGGTCATCGATCGGTTCGCTTGCAATCGGCCAGGAAGTTGCGGTGACGCCGGTGCAGCTTGTCACCATGGTTTCGACCATCGCCAATGGGGGCGTATATCTGCCGCCGCACATCCTTATGCCCGACCTACCTGCACCGCTTGATCTCAAGCCGGCTGATCCGAACCAGAAGACAGCGGCGCAACCGGAGCAGGTGGTGGCGCATCCCTTCAAGGCCGGTGAGGATCTGCCTAATTCGCTGCCACCGGGCTCACACCGCGTCATCTCCACAATGACCGCCGCCGAGATGCGCAAGATGATGGAGGGAGTAGTGCTGTTCGGCACAGGCAAGGCTGCGCAGCTCAACGGGTACTCGTCGGGCGGCAAAACCGGCACCGCGCAGAAGATCGATCCGAAGACGCACACCTACTCGAAGACCAAGCACGTTGCTTCGTTTGCCGGCTTCGCGCCGGTCAACGATCCGGTGATTTCAGTCGCCGTTGTCATGGATGAACCCAAAGGCGCGTACTACGGCGCGGAGGTTTCAGCACCGGTGTTTGCCGAGGTGGCGCAGCAGGTGCTGGAGTACCTGGGCGTGCCGCACGACGTCGATCTTCGCCCGGTCAAGCCGGTGAGCAAACAGAAACCGATCGCCGAGGATGAGGCCGATTCCGGGAACGAGAACATCCAGGCGCTCTATGAGGCGGCAAACGACCTGCCCGGCGACGACCCGCTAAGCGCGAACGCGCAGCCCGCCGCCGCGGTTGCGCAGAACACGAGCGCTCCAAATGGAACGCCCGCGAAGAGCTCGGATGCGGCCGCGCAGACACCGCCAACGCAGCCGCAAGGCAAACCTTCTTCGACACCGGCGCTGGCGCAACTGGCGCAGAACACTCCCCCGCCAACGGGCAGGAGCGTGACCATCTCCGAAGCGAAGCAGTTGCGTGTGCCGTCGCTGGTGGGACTCTCAATGCGCGACGTGATTGTGCAGGCGGCGGCAGCGGGTTTTGACGTGGAGATTGCCGGCAGCGGTACCGCGCGCGAACAGGCGCCGACAGCCGGTTCCATGGTGGCTGAAGGCACGAAGATTGTGGTCAAGTGCTCGCGGTGAACGCGTGCTCAAACGATGACAATTATCATTTGGGATCGGCGGCCTTCACCCGCCTCGCCGTGAAAGACCCGTCGCTGTTTTCTACGACCTCAAAGCCCTTGGTACGCAAAAACTCGATCTGCTGCTCTCTGGTCAGGGGATTGTTGGAGTTCTCGGCTGGAGGGGCGCCTGTCGCAAGACCGGACGGAAGCTTCGACCTGTGCAAAAACCCGCTGATCTCTCCCCAGCCATTCTTCTGCAGATAATTGTCTTTGACATAAGGCCGGGCGCCATCCATCGGCAGAAAGCGAGTCTGAAGGTATTGCCGTTCGTCCCGGTGGATCTCTCTGGCACTGCCGTCTGAGTTCACGTAAACGTACGGATAGGGGTCTGAGGCCGCCTCATTTTCTCCAACTATAGCGTAGCCCTCGGTATTGTCTTTCGGCCAGGCACACATCAAATGAAGGGATTCCCCCTTTCCCAGGCCTAGATGAACAAACCCGGCGCGGGAGAATCCCCCGCGCCGGCCATTTCCGCCATATTACAACGACGATTTGGCGAAGGAATGACACTTTAGAGCACTGGTTTAGGCGGATTAGTTCAACCAACTAAAATCAATCACAGAATGCACTGGCATGACCTTATCGCCGAAGTAACAGCCGTCGGTTCCGCGGGTAGTTCCGGCGGAGCCATCACAGGGATTGAATACGATTCGCGGCGCGTGCGCGCAGGCGCGGTCTTCGTGGCCATGAAGGGCGGCACGACCGACGGCAATCGCTACGTTGAGAAGGCGATCAGCGCCGGCGCGCTCGGCATCATTACTGACTCCGCGCAGACCTTCGATCACCTCGCCGTGTATCAGCCGGGGTTTCCTGCAATCGAGGTCGAGCACGGGCGGCGCGCCCTGGCGCAGGCTTCGGCGGCGTTCTTCGACCATCCCGAACGAAAGCTGGCAGCCACCGGCATCACGGGCACCAATGGCAAAACCACGACGGCGTTTCTCGCCGAATCTCTGCTCAACTTTGCTGCTCGAAAAACAGTGCTCGTCGGCACCATCGAGTATCACGTTGCGGGCGAGGTGCGGCCTTCGATCCACACCACGCCGGAGTCGCGCGATCTTTATGAGTTGATGGCCGAGGGCGCGACGCTTGGGGCAACCGAGCTTGTGACTGAAGTTTCGAGTCATGCCCTCGACCAGGGCCGCATGGCAGGGATCGACTTCGACGTAGCGGTCTTTACCAATCTCACGCGCGACCATCTGGACTACCACCAGACGATAGAGAATTACTTTGCCGCCAAGCGGTTGCTGTTCGACGGCACGCGCTACCCCGCGCCGCGCGTGGCGGTGATCAATGCCTGCGATCCGCATGGCGAAGAACTTGCGCGAGCCGCAAGCGGCGCAGGGGCCGAGGTGCGCACCTATGGCATCGGCAAAGGCGACTGGCGCGCAGCGAAGTATGCGCTCACGCCGTCGGGCGCGAGCATCGAGATCGAAACTCCCGCGGGCTCGGCGTGCGTTGAATCGCAACTTGCGGGCGAGGTGAACGTCCTCAACCTGCTTGCGGCATTCACTGCGGTCCATGCCCGCGGCATTCCTTTTTCTGTTCTCGTCAACGCGGTTCCGCGACTTCGCCCGGTTCCGGGCCGCTTTCAACCGGTTGCCGCCGGCCAGCCCTTTACCGTGATTGTGGACTATGCGCACACCGACGATGCGCTGCGCAACCTGATCGCGCTCGCTCGCCAGATCACCAAAGCCGCCGGTACGCGCGTGATTACGCTGTTCGGCTGCGGCGGCGACCGCGACCGCACCAAGCGCCCCAAGATGGGCCAGGCCGCCGGCGAAGGAAGCGATTTTGTGGTGGCGACAAGCGACAATCCACGCTCTGAAGATCCGTTGGCGATTCTTGCCGGGATCGAGCCCGGTTTGCGCGCGACCAACGTTAAATACATGATTGAGCCTGATCGCGCGGCGGCGATCAGGATTGCGTTGGAGAAGGCTGCGCCGGGTGACGTTGTGTTGATTGCGGGCAAGGGACATGAGAAGGAGCAGATTCTTGCCGACCGCACCATTCCTTTTGACGATGCCGAGGTGGCCAGGCGCGCGCTGGCCGAGATCGGTTACGCCAGTGTCCTGTGAACCACATCGGCCATTGAATTCAAACCAGCTTCGCCGTATTGTTGGGGAGCAATGAGACTTTCGCTTGCCGAAATCGCGATGGGCGCAGGAGCCATGCTTGAGGCGCCGGCGAGCCTGCCCAATGCCGGCGCGCTGGTGGCCGCAGGTTACTCGATCGACTCTCGCACCATTGCGCCCGGCGAGTTGTTTTTTGCGGTACGGGGCGAACGGCTCGATGGCCACGATTACGCGGCCGCGGCGCTGGAGCGCGGCGCCCTGGCCGCGGTGGTGTCGCGCGCGCGCGTGGCCGGCCTGCCCGATGCCGCGCTCGCCTCGCCGCTGCTGATTACCGAGGACCCGCTGGCCGCGCTGCAACTGCTGGCCGCGCACGTGCGCAGGCAGTGGGGCAAGCGCGTTGTTGCCATTACCGGATCGGCGGGGAAGACAACCACCAAGGAAGCCACGGCAGCCGCGCTGGGCGCAAAGTTCAACGTGCTCAAGTCGCGCGGCAACCTGAACAACGCGTTCGGCCTGCCGCTGCAGTTGCTGCGCCTGGAGCCGGAGCATAAGATCGCGGTGGTTGAGATGGGCATGAACCACGCCGGTGAGATTGCGGAGCTTTGCCGCATCGCTTCGCCCGACTGGGGCGTGGTGACGAATGTGGGCAACGCGCACGTTGAGAGCTTTGCCGACGGCCAGGCCGGGATTGCGCGCGCCAAATTTGAGTTGGTGGCCGCGCTGCCAGCAAACGGCGTGGCGTTCCTGAACTGCAGCGATGCTTACGTGTCGCAGTTTGGCCGCGATTTCGCCGGCCACGCGGTGTATTTCGGCTTCGGACCCTGCGCCGATCCGCAGATTCTCTCCGTTACTGAGGACCTGAAAGGCCTGCACGTGCGATTCCGCGCGAGTGAACGCCGGGTCCCCGCGGACGGGCGTTCGTCCGTGGGGCTGGAACGCGAGGGTGAGTTCACCCTGCAGATGCTGGGAGCGCACAACGCGACCAATGCGATTGCGGGTCTTGCCGTGGCGCTTGAGGCGGGCGTGGATCTGGATGCTGCCCTGGCCGCTCTTGCACAACTGACGGCGGGCGACAAACGCGGACAGCTGCTCGAGATCGGTGGCGCAACAATTCTGAATGACAGCTACAACTCGAACCCCGAGGCGCTGCACTCGATGATTCATACGCTGGCGTCGCGCCCCGGCACGCGCCGCATTCTGGTTGCCGGCGAAATGCTCGAGCTTGGCGAGCATGGTCCCGCGCTGCACGCTGCGTGCGGTCGCGCGGCTGCTCATGCCGATCTCGACATGGTGGTGGGCGTGCAGGGCAACGCGAAATTCATTGCCGAGGCGGCTTGCGCCGGCGGAGTTGCATCGTTGTTTCTGCCGGATGCCGATGCCGCCGGCCATTGGTTGGCAAGGAATCTGCGCGCGGGCGACGTGGTGCTGGTGAAGGGCTCGCGCGGGATACATCTTGAGCGCGCCATTGAAACCGCAAAGAACCTGCTGGCCACCGAGGTGAAATGAAACTGCTCAAACTCGCGTCATCGGCGCTGGCGTTGATGGTTTCAGTATTTCCGTCAGCGCTCAAAGCTGACTCTTCGCCCGATTGGACTCAACCGTTCCCGCCCTTTCACATCGCGGGCGATCTTTACTACGTGGGCTCGGCCGACTTGGCTTCGTATCTCGTCGTCACGCCCAAGGGGCTCATTCTCATCAACAGCAACCTAGCCTCGTCTCCGCCGCTGATCCGCAAGAGCGTTGAGACGCTGGGCTTCAAGTGGAGCGACATCAAAATCCTGCTCATCAGCCACGCGCATTACGATCACTGCGCGGGGAGCGCCGAGATTTTGAAGGAGACTGGCGCCAAATACGAGGTGATGGACGCCGACGTTCCGGTTGTCGAGTCCGGCGGCCGGACTGACTTTCAATATGGCTCCGACCCGTCGATGCACTTTGCTCCGGCGCATGTCGACCGCATATTGCACGATGGCGACACGGTGAGCCTGGGCGGAGTGGTTCTTACCGCGCATCTCACCGCCGGCCACACGCGCGGCACAACCACGTGGACCATGGATGAGCGCGAGAGCGGCCGCACGCTGCACGTGGTGATTGTGGGCAGCCCCAACGTGAATCCCGGCTACAAGCTGGTGGGCAACGCAAAGTATCCGGAGATTGCCGAAGACTACAAGCGCGGTTTTGCAGTGCTCAAAAGCCTGCCATGCGACATTTTCCTCGGCGCGCACGGCAGCTACTTCGACATGAGGGAAAAGTACTCTCGGTTCAAGAACGGTGACCGCGACGCGTTCATCGATCCGACGGGATATAAGTCGTATATCGCCGAGCGCGAGCGGGCGTTTGAGGCGGAACTGGCACGGCAGTCGGGGCGTTAAGAAGTTTACCTCCACCCTCACCAGCCCCTGCGAAACTGTGAAGCTGTGCCCGCGGGGCTATATAAATCAATGCGTTACGCGATGTAACGAGCCGAGATGCTGTTACATCGATGCCCGCTTTTACGGCGGTTCTCCAATTCCTGCGGGGTTTTGAAGGGTGTGCAAGGCGGCGTTTACTTCCACCCCACGAACGAAGACCTGTCCGCGGGGGCCCCGGTTAAGGAGAAACGCCACTTGGCCGTTTCAACTTCGCTCAATACCAGTTGGAGAACCGCTATCTCGCAAGAGACGCCCTTTTGAGCACGATTTGGCTCTTTTTCAGCTCTTTTTGCGCCCCAAAGACAGATCATCATCGCGCGGATTCATGCTGAAACCGATACGCAGAAGAAGCGAACGCCCCAATTGATCGTCACCTTGCACGAGATTCAAAATGACAAATGCCCTGCAAGCAGATCAGAGAGGCTTATCAGTGAGGAAGGGTTCCGCCTTGAACGAGCCATCGCGCTGCTTGATGAGCATCTGCACCTTGCCCTCAGCTTCGTCGAGTTCCTTCTTGCACGCGGCCGACAGGCCTACGCCCTCTTCGAATAGCTTGAGCGATTTTTCGAGCGCCAGGTCGCCTTTTTCCAGTTGATCGACGATGGTTTCGAGCTTCTTGAGCGATTCTTCAAACGAGGGCATAGCAATGACTCCTAACTGGGGGTTCCCGGCGGCAGCACGCTGCCAATGACTTCAGCTGCGGCCGCATACCGGCCGAACGGCGCGCTCACCTGCACGCCGTCAACGTATGGCCTCACGGCCTCAAGCATCTCCTGCGCGATTCTGATGCCCTCCTGGCTCGCGGCTTCAGGCGAGTCGGCCTGCGCCATGCGCAGCATGGTCTCTTCAGGCATTGAGACGCGCAGATCGTTTTTCATGAACTCGGCGTTGCGCAGGCTGGTGAGCGGCCATATTCCGGCGATCACCGGGATGCGATGGTCCCTGATGCGCGCCAAAAAGCTCTCCAGCAGCCGCAAGTCAAACACCGGCTGGGTGATGGCGTACTCGGCGCCCGCCTCCACTTTGTAGCAGAACCGCCGCAGTTCGTTCTCGATGTCGGGCGCGCCCGGATTGGCGGCAACCCCGATTGTAAAGTTGGTGCTGGCGCCGATGGCGTTCGAACCAATATCGAGTCCGCGATTCAGCCGCTCCACGATGTTGACCAGACCGATGGAATCCACGTCAAAGACGGCAGTAGCGTCAGGATAGTTTCCCATTCTGGGCGGGTCTCCGGTGAGGCAGAGAATGTTGCGCAACCCGATCGACGACGCGCCCAGCAGATCGGACTGGATGGAGAGCAGATTGCGGTCGCGGCAGGTGTAATGGAGAACCGTCTCAATCCCGGTATGCTGCTGGATCTGGATGCACAGGCTTTGCGCGCTCATGCGCGCCGAGGCGCGCGGTGTATTGCCAACGATGATGGCATGCACGCCGAGCTTGGCCAGGAAGGCAGCGCCCTCAATTTCGCTCGAGCAATCGATGCCCTTGGGCGGCACGATATCCACCAGGGTGAGGAATTCTTTTGCCGCCAGCAGCGCGCCCACGCGCGAGCGCTCGGCAAGCGGAGCCGGAAGCGTTTCTGCTTCAGCCGCGGGAGCAGTCCCGCCGGCCTCGATGCGTGTCTGGGCGTCGAGGGCGCGCATGGCCGAGCGCATGGCCCGAATGTGGTTGGGGGTGGTTCCGCAGCAGCCGCCCACTATCTGCACCCCTGCCGCGATTGCCTTGCGTGCAAAGCTGGCCATGTATTCGGGCGAGCAGAGGTAGATATTGCGGCCTTCCACGGCACGGGGCAGGCCTGCATTAGGCATTGCGGCCAGCGGCAATGTGGTCGCGCTGCGCATGGCTTCAATGGCGGTCAGCACGTTGGTGGGTCCCATGGAGCAATTGACGCCGATCGCATCTGCGCCCCACTCGGTAAGCAACGCCGCAGCGTGCGCCGGCGACGAACCGTCAAGGCAGTTGCCTTCCTCGTCCACGGTCACCATTGCCAGCACGGGCAAATCGGGCGCAACCTCGCGCGCAGCCTTCAGAGCTTGGTGCGCCTCGTTGAGGGCGGGCATGGTTTCAATCGTCAGCAGGTCGACCCCGGTCTTTTCGCCGGTCTCGCCGCCGTATCCGGCCAACACGCCGATCTGTTCAGCAAACGCGGCGCGTGCTTCGTCCAGACCTGTTTTGCCCAGCGGCTCGAGGCGCACGCCGAGCGGTCCCACCGAGCCGGCCACCCAGGCTTCGCCGGCCTGCTTGGCGCGCAGGTGTTCCACGGCCTGGCGGGCAAGCTTCACCCCCGCCGCATTGATGTCGCGCACCTTGTCGCCAAGGCCGTGCCGGGTGAGCCTGAACCGGTTAGCGCCGAAGGTGTTGGTTTCAACAATCTCGGCGCCCGCCTGCAGGTATTCCTCGTGCACCGAGAGAATCAGCGCCGGGTTCGACAGGTTCAATTCGTCGAAGCAGCGGTTGATGAAAATGCCGCGCGAATTGAGCAAAGTACCCATGGCGCCGTCGGCAAGCACCTGACGGTCGGCAAAGATTTCGCTGAAGGGTCTCATGCAGTTCCCATGCTAACGCAATGGAGTATTTGCCGTGTGCCCGCGAGGGCCGGCAGCCGCATCGATGCCCGCCGCCCGGCGCGCCGCGGCCGGGGTGAGCTTTGTTATACTTCGAAGGTTAACGCTTGGCTTGAAACGGGTTTCGGCCTCAAGGTTTTGGGCCTGCGCGTAGTGGGTCTGGGGCCGTCGGACGCAGGATCAAGGCGGATTTCTTCCGTTCTTTCAGGGCAATTCCAGGATTGCCCGTCATCGTCCCGGCGGTCATCCCGCGCTGGGACCCGCCCCGCAGGCGATTCTCGCTTGAAGGGCACGGAAACTCTGGAATTGCTGGATCGAGGTAGAGGGTTTTGAAGAAGAGAAGTCTTGGTAAAAGCGCGATTGCCGCCCTGGCGATAGCGACTGCGCTGGCAGGTTGTGGCAGCACTACATATTTTGCGGGCCGCCAGTTGCCGCCCAGCGGGCTCACCCATCGCGTTCTCATCGCGGTTCAGAATCCGTCAAGTTTGGCCAAGGGCACGCTGACCATTGTCGACGCTTATTACGACATTCGCAGCGGCTATAACGGCACCCCGGCCAACTTTTCAATTGGCAGCTACGGAGGCGCGCTGCCCAGCTCCATTCAGAACATGCCTGAAGAGCAGCGGGGCGCAGTCTACGGGTCGGGCGACGGATCTTTCACGTTTATCAACTATCAGACCGAGAGGACTGCCGGCTCGACTTCGGGGCTCTCCGGTACTTCATCCAGCATCTTCGCAACCCGCAATGGCTCGTATGTCTTTGCCGCCAACCAGCAGTCGCATTTGTTTACTGTCGCGAACCAGAGTGGGGGAGGCTCAGTTTCGTTGAACCTGCCGGGCGTGTATCGCGTGAGTGTCAATCCCGGCGGTACGGCGGTGCTGGCATTTGTGCAGAACTCCGATTACGCCTACTTTCCGGTGCAACTGACCACGCAGCAGGGAATCGCATACTCCGGCGGTCCTTCCACCTGGCCTAAGGCCGCCATGGATTGCGAGCCGCAGAATGCGCCTTCGTGGTGCCTCTTCCAGGTGCAGAGCCCAGATGCATTGGATTCGACCGGAACCTACTATGGGCAACCCCTCAAGTTCGACCGCCCGGTGAAGGCAGTGTGGTCAGCCGATGGCAGCACGGCCTACGTGCTCAACTGCGGGCCCGAATGCGGAGGAGTTGCTTCTTCGTATTCCGTGCTGCCGGTTGCGCCGTTGATTTTCACGCTCGGCAAGAACTCGGGTTTGCTGCCGTGCAACACCGCTCCCTGCGCCAATTCTGAGACTGCGGCCATGACCACGATTGCCATTCCCGGCGGCGCCAGCAACGCCCTGGTCGATTCGTCCACGATGTACGTGGTCGGCCAACGGCCGCAGACCGTGAATGGGCTGACTCTGTTTGGCGGGAACCTGACCGTGGTCAACCTGGCAAACAACACAGCGTCTTCGCCGGTGGCCATCAGCGACGGACAGCCGGGGTCGACCAGCCGCATGGTCGAGGCCGACGACAACACCTTGTGGATCGCGATGACCGGATGCACCAACGGCGTGCGTTATGCAACCAATTCCGCCACCGGATACGGCTGCCTGACGATGTACAACACCTCCACCCAATCGGTCACGATGCTGGAGCCGTATCTTGGCGACGCCACCGGCATTGCCGCAGTCACCGGCCTGCACAAGATCTATACCGCCGAAGGCGGCCAGGTGTACATCTACTCCACCGTCGATGGTTCCACCATCGACAACCAGTACGTGACGGTGACCGGCACAGCCTACGACGTGGCCTACATGGATGCCGTGACGGACGGCGATAACACCGTCTATTAGGGCCTGCTCACACTACTGGGATGGCGGCGACGGGAGCCAGTTTTTTCGAGTCCTAGGAGAGAGGAGCGACGCATACCGGGTGTCTGCTAGCGACGAACGACAACGAAATCGGAAAAACTGGCCGCGTCCCTTCGGGTTGCAGCGAAAATGCGGTCATACTTTGTTCTCGCCCTCGACCTTGGAGCCACCAAAGCCTTCGGGCTCGGCCTCGTCTCCACCCCACGGACGAAGACCTGTCCGTGGGGGCCCCGGTTCTGACCGGATTTTCGCTCGCAACGCCGCCCACCCCAGTAGTGTGAACAGGCCCTAACCAAATGTCTGCCGAGTTTCGTTCCGACGTCCTGGCCATTGCCGCGCATCGCGACGACGTGGAACAGACCTGCGGCGGGACCCTGTTGCGCATGGCGTCGCGCGGGTTGCGCACCGCGATCCTCGATCTCACTCAGGGCGAAGCGGGAACGCGAGGAACGGCCGAAGAGCGCGCGCGAGAGGCTGAAGAAGCCGCGCAGATTCTGGGCGTGGGTTGGCGGCAGGCGCTCAGCTTTCCCGACGGCGCAGTCGAGAACACCCTTGAAAACCGCATTGCGATTGCGCGCGTGCTGCGGCAGTTGCGGCCACGAGTGGTGATTCTGCCCTACTGGCAGGCGCGCCATCCCGATCACGCCGTTGCCGGCACCCTGGGCTACGATGCATGTTTCGTGGCTGGGCTCAGAAAAGCAGATGCGGGCGCCGAGCCGCATCGGCCCTTCAAGATTGTCTACGCCAGCCTCTACGCCGACGTGCGGCCGAGTTTTATCGTGGACATTACTCCGTTCATTGAGCAGCGCCATCGGGCGCTCATGGCCTACCGCTCGCAGTATGCGAATCAGCGGGCGGGCAGCGGATTGTTCGTGCCCGAGGGAGAGATTCGCGAGCGCACCTTCGCCGAAGCGCGTCACTACGGATTGCTGGCCGGCGTCAAGTACGGCGAGCCTTTCGTGCAAAAAGAGGTGGGCCTGGTCGACGACCTGACGCTGGTGCCCGTGCAGTCAATGTAAGAGAGCCAGAATCCGCGCCGAGGGCGAAACCGAAAAGTAACGGGCGCTTGTAACGCACTGTTCACGCAAAACCTCGGGGAGCGGTGCTTCCAGACCGCTCCCCGATTGATTTAACTTAATGCTGCAATTGGGGATGTACAGTCCGCGCTGCTGCATGTGTTTTCCGCGAGTTGAGGGGCGTTCGAGGCCGAATTCATCAAACGTTTGCAATCCATTTGCCTCGCTGCATTACTCTGTTAATGGTTCCCGGCTGCCCCGAATTGCTGAAACCTGAACCGCTGCCGGGACGAGGGCTGACCGTTTTGAGCCAAACCGTATTTGTTCTGGAAGACGACACAGACATCGCAAGATTGGTGCAGCATCATCTCCAGGCGGCCGGATTTGAAGCACGCCTGTTCCACACTCCCGCAAATCTGATTCCCGACGCCGAGCGCAAGCCGCCCGCGCTGTTTCTTCTCGACATCATGGTTCCCGGCGGCGATGGTCTCGACGTTTGCCGCCGGCTCAGGAATCACAGCGGGCTTTCCACCGTCCCCATCATTTTCCTGACCGCGCGGGCCAGCGAAAACGACCGCGTGCTGGGCCTGGAGCTGGGCGCCGACGATTACATCATCAAGCCGTTTTCAACCCGTGAGCTGGTGGCGCGCGTCAAAGCGGTCCTGCGCAGGTTTGAGCGGCCCACTTCGCCCTCGGTTATCAGTTTTGAAGAGGTCATCATCGATGCGAGCGCCATGCAACTCAAGGTGCGCGGCGAGTTGACCACCACCACGGCCACCGAGTTCAGGCTGCTCGACTACCTGGCGCGGCACCCCGGCCGGGTATTCAGCCGCGACCATCTGCTCGATGCGGTGTGGGGCGATGCGCGCTTCGTTACGCCGCGGTCGGTGGACGTATATGTCCGCCGCATCCGTGAGAAAATCGAGATCGATCCTGAAAATCCGCGCTATCTCAAGACGGTACGCGGCGCGGGTTACCGGTTCGAGCTGCCCAAGACCGATTGAGAACCAGCTATCAGCTTTCAGCCTTCAGCTCCTCTTTCAAGCCGGCCGGCGCTGCGGCGGCAGGCCTGAATCGGGGGTGAGAGTCAAGGCGAACGGCCGTACTATTCCGCACCAATCGCTGAGAGCTGAAAGCTGATTGCTGAAAGCATTTGCTCATGACCTCAAGAGTCTTTATCAAGCTGCTCGGGTTGTTCTTTCTTCTGCTTGCAATCCACACGGTGGTGATGGAGGTTTTGTTTCACCGTTTTGTGGAACACACGGCGGGCGAGGGATTCCCTGCTCTGGGGCGCGAGGCGTTCTGGTCAGGACTGATTGCGCTTGGCATTGCGCTGCTGGTGGCGGCATGGGTTTCGTTGCGCATCTCGGCGCGTTTGCAAGGCGTATTGGACTTTGCGCGCCGCATTGCCACCGGCGATCTTACCGCACGGCTCGATCGCGACCGCAAAGACGAGCTGGCCCCCCTTGAAGTGGCTCTGAACCTCACCGCCGAGCGGCTGGGCAAGGACCTCGCCGAGCTCGAGAGCGGCCGCCACGAGCTGGCAGTGATGCTCGACTCGATGCAGGAGGCAGTGGTCGCAATCACCGCCGAGGGGTACGTGCGCTGGTCGAATGCGGTGATGCAGCGCATCATGGGCACGCAGATTCGCGCCGGCAAACCGCTGGTTCACTCCATTCGCGATCCCGAGCTTCTGGGTTGCGTGCGCAAAGCGCTGGAACGGCGGGAGTTGTGCATCGGGCACGCCAGCCTGCTGGCGCCGGGCCGCATCTTCGAGGTCAACGCGGCGCCGCTGCCTTCGGGCGGCGCGCTGGTCGTGCTCCACGACGTCACCTCCATTGAAGCCACGCAGACCTCGCATCGCGAGTTTGTGGCCAACGTGAGCCACGAGTTGCGCACGCCGCTTACTTCAATCCAGGGCTATGTTGAGACGCTGATCGAGGACCCCGCTCCGAATCCCGAAACGACCCGCGAGTTCCTGGGCGTGATCCTGAAGAACGCCACGCGGATGAACCGGCTGACTGAAGATCTGCTCGCCCTGGCGAGCGTCGAGAGCCCCGACTACAAGCTGAGCCTGCAGCCGGCGCGCGCCAGCGTGCTGGTCGACGATGCCATTGAGTCCCTGGCCGGCATCGTGGGAGACTCAGGCGTCAAGCTGCAGTCGGCCGGCGCGCCCAATGTCTCGGTCATGGCCGATCCCGATGCCATGAACCAGGTCTTCGGCAACCTCATTGAGAACTCGATCAAGTACGCCAAAGAAGGCAAGCGGGTTCGCGTAGGCGCGCGCGAGCTGGGATCGGAAGTGCAGTTTACGGTGCAGGATTTCGGGCCGGGAATTTCCTCGGAGCACATCGAGCGCATCTTCGAGCGGTTCTATCGGGTCGACAAGGCGCGCTCGCGCGAGAGCGGCGGCACCGGACTGGGACTGGCGATCGTGAAGCACATCGTGCACGCTCACGGCGGCCGCGTGTGGGCCGAGAGCGAGCTCGGCAGCGGCGCTTCGTTCCACTTCACGCTGCCGCTGGCCCAGGTTTCCGCACCGATCCCATCGACCACCCCCGCCGCCGATTCCGGGCAGCCGGTCGAGAAGCCCGCAGAGACGGTGGGGTAGAGTGTTGCGGCTGGGACCGCACCGCCCGCTCTTAAAGGGCGAATCACGTATTGATTTGCAGGCAAGTTCCTTCGCCCGCTGAAGCGGGCTTTGCTTTCAAATGCCCGCACCCACCCCAGGCTCGCGCCTGGGGCTACCTTCTTTTGCCCGCTTCGCGGGCGTTTAACTCAGCACGGTCAAACATCGTGCTGACGCGGTTCTCCAATTGGTATAGAGTGAGCCACGATCCTTAAGTGGCGTTTTTCCTTAAGAAAACGCCACCCTGCACGCCCCTGAAGACTCCACACAAATTGGAGAACCGCCGTAAGAGCTGCGCTTTCAGGACATCCACTGGCCGCGCACTGCAGAATCTGCGATAACCAAAGCAGATGCCCGGCACAGTCACACTCTTCGTCTACGGAACGCTCAAGCGCGCATGCCGCAACCACGGCGCGATGCGCGGGGCGGAGTTTTTGGGCGAGGCAGCCACCGAGCCCGCGTACCTGCTGGTCAACTGCGGGTCGTATCCGGGGTTGGTGCGGACCGGAAACGGCCAGGCGGGCATGGCGGTCCGGGGCGAACTGTACCGCATGGACGAGGCGCGGTTGGCCGAGCTCGACCGATTCGAGGGGGTTGGGCTGGAGTACGTACGCGAGACGATCCGGCTTGCCGACGGCAGAGAGGCGCAGACGTATCTTTACGCGCTGCCCGCAACGGGGTTGGAGCTGTACGGGGAAGAGTGGGTGGAGTAGCGAGTCAGCAGGTCGGCGGTGAAATCGGGGAATGTTACGTTCCCAGGTCCCAACATCGGGACCTGGGGTACCCGGCAAGTCAGCGAGTCAGAGTGCGCGTTCCTACATCAGCCTTTTCCGCACCAGGTCCAGCGCCTGCTGCGTGGCCCACTCGCGAATGCGCTGGCGGTCGCCGCGGAAGGTGCGTTCGAGCGAGTCAGTCTTCTGCACGTCAGAGACCGCAATGTAAACCAGGCCGACGGGCTTGGTGGGTGTGCCTCCGGTAGGTCCGGCAATCCCGGTAATTCCCAGCCCGATGGTTGCGCCGGTGCGGCGGCGAACGCCCTCGGCCAGCGCCCGCGCCACATCTTCAGAGACCGCTCCGTGCTGGGCGATGACCTCGGCTGGGACCCCCGCGAGCCCGATCTTGAGATCGTTGGAATAAACCACCACGCCGCCGAGAAACGAGCGCGAGCTGCCCGGGACCGAGGTGATGCGCTCGGCCACCATGCCTCCGGTGCAGCTTTCGGCCACGGCCAGCGTGGCCTGCCGCAGGCCGAGATAGTAAAGCACGATCTGCTCCAGGGTCTCGCCGTCAGAGGAATAGAGCCAGTCCTCGAGCGGTTCTTCGAGCTTGCCGGCCAGCTCATCAACGCGCGCCTGCGCCTCTTCAAGGGTGGGCTTGGCGCACTCCAGCGTAAGTTGAATGTCGCCGGCATGGGCCAGGATGGTGGTGTGCACGTCGGGATAGGTGGTGTAGATGGGCGCCAGCAGCTTGTCGGCCTGCGATTCGGGAATCATGGCCGCCTTGAGCGTGCGCGTGGCGATGCCGCGCGGCGGCACGGCCTCGCGCAGGCGCGGCAGGCATTCGGCGTCGAACAGCGGCTTGCACTCGGGCGGAGGGCCGGGAACCAGGAATACCAGCTTGCGGTAGCCGGCAAAGATCGTATCGATGAATTGCCCCGGCGCGCTGCCGTTGGGGTTTTGCAGCAGAGTGGCGCCCTCAAGCACGTCGGCCTGTTTGAGGTTGTTGGGCGGCATCGAGATGCGCCAGGTTGCGGCGCGCGCATGCAGCGCGGCGACCTGCGAGGCGTCGCGGCGCAGCGTGAGCGAGAGCGCCTCGGCCGAAGCTTCGCGGGTCAGGTCGTCTTCAGTCGGCCCCAGGCCGCCCATCAGGATCACGATGTCGACGCGGCCGAGAGCGGTACGGATGACGTTGACCAGGTCGCGCCTGCGGTCGCCCACAATGGTCTTGAAGGCCACGGTGACGCCGATCTGGTTGAGCTTTTCAGTCAGGTACAGCGAGTTGGTGTCTTGCCGATGCGGCGTAAGCATCTCAGACCCAACGGCGATGATTTCGGCTTTCATAAGAGCAGGGATCAGGGGTCAGGGACACCGTAAAACATTGTGGGCCGACACCTCTAGATTACAGCGGTTTGACGGGCGGGGGCTGTGGAGACGCGGCCATTTCGTAATCGCGCTCCACGCGGCAGATGCGGACCTTGAATTGCTCGTACCAAACATCGCGGCCGCGCTGCTGGGCCACCAGGTGGGCGGAGTTCTGCTTCCACGCGGCAATCGATTCGAGTGAATCCCAGTAGGAAACCGTGATTCCCAGGCCCTCGCGCGCCGACTCGATGCCCAGGTAGCCCGGCTGCCGGGCGGCGAGTGCGGCCATGGCCTCGGCCATTGCCGGGTAGCCGTTGTCGCCCTCGGTGCGCAACGAGGTAAAAATGACGGCGTAATAAGGAGGAGCGGGCGTGGCGGCGATGGACATCGGAACCTCAGGGGAGTTGAAATCGGCTCACACCTCCAGTGTGGCAGATTGCAGCTCGTGCGTCCCGGATTTCGGGCCGGGTTCTCGACTGCCGAGAGCCGCGTCGGGCATTCTTGAAGAGGGCGAACCTGTGGAGCAGGCCTGGGAAGAATGACTGGTACGCCAAAGACGCACGGAATGGATGGCACGCTGGTGGCGCCGGACTGGCCCGCGCTGACCCTCACCGAGGTGCGCCGCCTGTTCCAGCGGTTCCCCGCGCTCGACGGCCCCGTTGAGATCCTGACCGAAAGCCCGCGGCCCTTTTCAGCGGCGGGCCTGGTGAAGACTTCCGCAGGGCCCGTCTTTGTGAAGCGCCACGCGCGCGCCGTGCGCGATCGCCAGGGATTGGCCGAGGAACACCGCTTTATGGCCCACCTGCGCCGGCATGGTGCCGCAGTTCCGCGCGTGCTTGCCGATGCCGATGGCGAGACGGCGATCGAGTGCGGCGATTGGACCTACGAGGCGCACGAGGCCGCGGCGGGAGTGGATTTGTATGGCGACGCGCTCTCCTGGACGCCGTTTCGCTCCGCGCGTCATGCCTGGGCAGCCGGAGAGGCGCTGGCGCGAATGCACATTGCCTCAAAGGGGTTCAACGCGCCGCGGCGGAAGACCCAGCCGCTGGTAGCCAGTTTTACAATCTTTGCCGCTCAGAACCCGGCTGCTGCGATGGACGAATATCTGGCCGCGCGCCCTTCGCTCGCCGGCCACGCAAAGGTGCGAGCCTGTGCGGACAAAGCATTGGAATTGCTTGCGCCGTTCCACGCGCGGCTCGCGCCGTTCCTGCCTGCGCTTACGCCGCTGTGGACGCACAACGATCTGCACGCCTCGAATTTGTTATGGAGCGACGCCGGCCCACAATCCGGCTTTGACGCTCGCGCAACCGCAATCATCGACTTCGGGCTGTCCGACCTCACCAACCCGGTCCACGACCTGGCCCACGCCATCGAGCGCAACATCGTGGAGTGGCTGGTTCTGGCCGCGAATCCCGATGAGCCTGATACGGTTCCGGTACACCTCGATCATCTTGAGGCGCTGCTTGCCGGTTACGACAGTGCAAGGCTGCTTACGGCGGCGGAACGCGCGGCTCTCGCGCCCATGACCGCCCTTTGCCATGCGGAATTTGCGCTCTCTGAGGCCGATGACTTTGCCGGCATCCTCGAGAGCGAAGAGAAGGCCGCAATGGCCTACGAGGGATGGCTCGTCGGACATGCGCGATGGTTCCATTCGCGGGCCGGCCAGCATCTGCTTGACTGGATTGCGCAATGGGCTCATGCGCACGCGGGAGCCGCTCGATGACATTCCATGCAATGGCGATCTGGGCATTCGCGCACGCGCTCGAAATTGCCGGCTTTATCGCTACGCTCCTGGGCATCTGGCTCACCACCAGGCGGCTGCTTATCTGCTGGCCGGTAACGTTGCTGGCTGACTTCCTCTATCTCGTAGTCTTCTACCAGGCAAGGCTCTTTTCCGACGCCCTGCTGCAGATATTCTTCGTCGCCTTCACGCTCTATGGCTGGTGGCACTGGTGGCGCGGCATGCGCGAGGAGGGCGAGGTGCGCGTCGTGCCGCTCGGCGTGCGCAGTGCGATTGCCGCGATAGCCGCGGGCGCCGTTGGCGCAGTGCTGCTGGGCTGGCTCATGGTCAGGGTGGGCGCGGCGCTTCCGCATCTGGATGCAACACTTGCGAGCTACTCGCTTGTCGCCAGCTGGTGGCAGGCGCGTAAGCACCTCGCCAACTGGTGGCTGTGGATCGCCGTGGATCTGGTTTACATCGGTGAGTATATGTACAAAGATCTGTGGGCAACGGCGATCTTGTACCTTATGCTTGCCGGACTCGCGGTTCTGGGCCTGCGCGACTGGCGGAGAGCGGCAAAGAGTCAAACAGCCTGCTGAACCACGTTGCGCAGCGGCTTGCCGTGGATGTAGCGACGCAACTCGTCGGCAGCGATGCGCAAACCATTTTGCACGAACCGCGGGCTTGAGGCCGCCACATGCGGCGTGACGAGCAGGTTGGGGCAGCTCCACAGGGGGTGGCCTTCGGGCAGCGGCTCGGGATCGGTGACGTCGAGGGCGGCGCGAATTTTTCCGGCCTTGAGCGCCTCGACCAGTGCATCGGTATTCACAACGGGCCCCCGCGCCGCGTTCACCAGGAGCGCTCCCTTGCGCATCAGCGCGAATTGCGCAGGGCCAATCAGGCCGCGGGTCTCATCCGTAGCCGGAACAATAAGGACGATAATCTCGGCCAAGGGAATCAGCTGGTTGAGCTCGGCTGCCGCGTGCACCTTCGGTTTGACGCGGGCGCTGCGCGCTACGCGCGTCAACTCCACGCGAAACGGCGCAAGCATGCGCTCGATCTCCTTGCCGATCTCGCCATAGCCGACCAGCAAGACCGATTTGCCGGCCAGCTCTTCAAGCATCACGGGAGGATGAAACGGCGCGGAGTTGCCGATGATTGCCGCGAATTGCGCGGCGGCTTCGAAGCGCCGCTTCCATACTCCTGAACGCTGCACGTCGAGGTACAGCGGGAAGTACTTGAGCGTGGCCAGGATTGCGGCGATGACCCATTCCGCCGTAGCCACATTGTGCGCGCCTTGTGCGTTGCAAATGGTCACATGCGGGCCGGCCAGAGGCGGAATCCATTCAGTGCCTGCAAGCATCGAAATGATCAGCTTGACGCCGCGCAACCGCGGCCACGCGCGCATGGCGCGAGTCGGATACGGGTCGGGAATCCAGACATCGATCTCGACATCGTGGTCGAGCTTGTCAGAGACAGGGATGAGCTCGATTCCCCCGGGGAAATCGCGGAAGAGTTCGGGGGACAGCGACGCGGGATATCCGATTAGAAGCATGAGAAGAGCGCCCGGCGGGCGAGTCTTTTGATTGTATTCTGAACAGTGGTGCTGATTCCATGAGCGGATTCAATCGATGCGCCTGAAGGCCCGTAAAACCTGGTCGCAGCAGCAACTGGCAGTCAAGCTGCGCATGCATCCGAATGCCAGCCAGGGGCTTTTCAATTATGAGCGGCGGCGGTTGCTGATTCACGCCGGCAAAACCACGCTTGCCGCTGCGCTCAGCTGGTGGCTGGCCAAATTGTTTGGCGTGCGCGACGGTTACTGGGGATCGATCAGCGCCATCATCGTGCTGCAGTCGAACGTTGGAGCAACGGTGACGGCCTCGCGCGACCGCGTCATAGGCACGGTGATCGGCGCGGTATTGGGATTCGCTTTCTCACCGCTGCATCCGCTGCTTCTGGGTTACGTGCTGGCGATGCTGGTGGCCATGATTGCGTGCGGGCTGATGGGGTTGAAGAACAGCTCGCGGCTGGCCGGCGTCACCGTCACCATTGTGATACTGGTGCATCGCGAGGGCTCGGCATGGGGCCTGGCGCTCGACCGCGTAATCGAGGTGCTGCTGGGCATCGTGGTGGCGCTCGCCGTCACCACGCTGGTCGTTCCCGATCGCGCCCGCATCCGGCTGCGTGACGGCCTTGCGCAGGAGTTCCTGCTGCTGGGCGCATTCTTTGCGGCCATTCTGGAGGGTTTTCGCGGCGCGCCGGCGTCGAATTTGCATTCGCTGCGCGAAGATGCGCAGGCCAAGAGGAGCGGCAACGATCAACTATTGGAGGCGAGCCGCAATGAGCCTTCAAGCGCCGGCTGGCCCGAGGGACTGAATATGCTTTCGCAATTCGGCCGCTCGCTGTATGAAGCGCTGCTTGCGCTCGAAATCGCAGTCAGGGATAGTCACGAAGACGCATATGCGCAGCGGCTTGAGCCGGAACTGGGAAAGCTCGCCGCCGACATTCATTCGGGCTTCAACCATGTGGCGAACTGTATTCACAAGTGGCGCTTCGACACTCCGCCGCAGGGCTTCAGCCTGGATCAGGACATCGCCGATCTCGAAGCGCGCATGGATGCGGTGCGTGGAACCGGTCTGGGATTTTCGCAGGCAGAGATTCTGCGCGCCTACGCCGTGCAACTGCATCTGAAGCAGATCGCATTGTTGCTGCGCGCCTCGCGCGTTGAAACCAGCCGCGCAGTTGGGCAGACGCGCGAGTAGCTGCGAACCTGCGCGCTCGCGCCCCGCGCCGCGCTCAATCAAACCGCGATCTGATCGGTGTACACGGCCATGCCGACCACGGCATCTGCGCCGAGAGCGTGGAGTTCGTCAATCTCTTGCCGGCTGCGAATGCCTCCGGCAACGATGAGCTGGCGCTGCGTCAGTTTGCGAAGGCGCGCGGCAGTTGTAATGGGGAATCCCTGCATCATGCCCTCGCCATCCACATGCGTGTAGAGAAAGGCGGCAACGTAAGGCTCGAGTTGAGGGATGGCTTCGTCGGGCGTCAGCTCCACCTGCGCCTTCCAGCCCTTGACGGCAATGCGCCCGTTTTTCGTATCGATGCCGGCCACAATGCGTTCTGATCCGATGGCGGCAGCAAGTTCTGCGGCAAATGTCGTGTTCGCTTTGCCTTGCTCTGAAAAGAGAGCCGAGCCGAGAATCACGCGCTGCGCGCCCGCCGCGAGCACTCGGCGTGCGCGGTCAATGGTATGGATGCCGCCGCCGGCCTGGACGGGCAGGCGCCTGGCGATCTGCGCGACCAGCGCGGAGTTCTCGCCCTGGCGCATGGCGGCGTCGAGATCGATCAGCTGAACGAGAGGATACTTCGAGAACTTTTCGAGCCAGTATTCGAAGTCGTCGAAGGCGAGGCGGAGCTTCTCGCCCTGTACAAGCTGGACGATGCGGCCGCCCATGAGATCGATGGAGGGAATCAGCATGGAAGCCTCACGGGGACGCCGGATTTCTGGAGCTCCTCTTTCAGCGAGCGGGAGGTGGAGACGCCGAAGTGAAAGATGCTTGCAGCGAGCGCTGCATCGGCCTTGCCGCGCGCAAAAACCTCGGCGAAATGCGCGACTGTTCCTGCGCCGCCCGACGCGATGACGGGAATGCTGACCGACTCGGAGACGGCTGCGGTGAGCTCGCAGTCGAAGCCGGCGCGCGTTCCGTCGGAGTCCATCGAGGTGAGCAGGATTTCGCCGGCGCCGCGCTGCTCGGCCTCGCGTGCCCACTCAACAACGCGGCGGCCCACGGGCTTGCGGCCGCCGTGCACAAACACCTGCGCATCTCGCACGGGGTCGGCGGCATCGGGATCGCGGCGCGCGTCGATGGCCACAACCACGGCCTGTGCTCCAAAGCTCGCGCCGATAGCGGTGATGAGCGAGGGATGGGCGAGCGCGGCGGAGTTGATGCTCACCTTGTCGGCGCCGGCGGTGAAGACCTGCTCGGCGTCGCGGGCACTCTTGATGCCGCCGCCCACGCAGAAGGGAACGAATAACTCCTTCGCGGTGCGGCGTACGGTGTCAAGCAGCGTCTGTCGGCCTTCGTGCGTGGCAGTGATGTCGAGCAGGACAATCTCGTCTGCGCCCTCGCGTGCGTGGCGCGCGGCTTGGGTAGCTGGGTCGCCGGCGTCAACGAGGTCAACGAACTGCACACCTTTGACCACGCGGCCGGCGTGGACATCGAGGCAGGCGATGATGCGCTTGGTCAGCATGAGCGAGTGTCCTGCGTCTGAAATTCACCGAATAACTGATCTGTCATCCTGAGCGGAGTTTGCCGCGTCCTTTGCGGCAAACGGAGTCGAAGGATCTGCGGTTGTCTTTGGGCAAACATCGGATTCACCACATTAGCTCCTCCTATTCACATGGCGCGCGACGAGGTCGTTGAGTTCGGCGCGCTGAGAGGGCGAAATGACCTGTGTCGGAAAGAAGAGGAATCTTAGCTTAGAGATATAGAGCATCGTGATCCTTTCATCCTGGGCGAACTCGATAATCGCATTCCACAGTAGCCTGCTGTCGCTGACACCCGGATTGGTGCAGATAATGCGCTCCTCGTCGATGTCGATTGAAAGATTGCGCGCTGTGGGTGGGAACAATTGGTTGAACTGTTTGCGTACGAGATTGTGGTTTATTAGGGGCAAGAGTAGGAAGATGATTGGCACAACAAGTGTCACCGGGGGATTTTGAGAAAAGCCCGCCTTGTGCGTGAGTCCGGTAAACAGTGCCCAAGCTAGGACCAAGAGCCCGATTCCTGGCATAACTCTCAGCAAGAAAAACCAAGTAGTTCTCCGTCCGAATGTTTGGCGCCTATGAAGAACCTGCGCCGCTTTGTAGTCGTCAAGTGTGAGTGTATAGGTGAGCTTCATTTTTCAATCTCCAGAAAACTTCGAAGGATTTTCAGCCCGGTCTCGCCCGACTTCTCCGGATGGAATTGTACGCCGAAGACGTTGCCGCGCTCGACGGCCGCGGCAAAGGGCTCGACGTATTGCGTAACCGCCGCAGTGTCTCCGGTGACGGGAGCTTTGAAAGAGTGCGTGAAGTAAACATACTCGCCGGGCTCGACGCCCGCAAAGAGCCGCGAACCGGCACGAGGTTCGAGCGAGTTCCAGCCGACATGCGGAACTTTTTCTTGGCCCTCGGGAAATCGCGTGCATGTCTCGGCGAAGACGCCAAGGCCGGGCTGCGATGGCGCCTCGGTCGAGCCGGCGAAGAGCCACTGCATGCCCACGCAGATGCCGAGAAAAGGCACGCCGCGCGCGATGGCGGCGCGAATGGCGCCGGTGAGCCCGGTTGCATCTAATCTCTCGGTCGCCGCAAAGTGGCCCACGCCGGGCAGAACGATGCGCTCGGCCGATTCGACCAGCGAAACGTCGCCGTCTGTGACCTGGGTCTCAGCGCCGAGATGATGCAGGGTCTTGAGCACCGAGGTTAGGTTGCCGGCTTTGTAGTCGATGACGGTGACGCGCATCAGAACGAATCCCCTTCTGCGATAAACTCGGGTGCCCCAGGTCTCGATTTTGAGACCTGGGAAAGCACGAACCTCAGGTAATCTAGAGCAACCCTTTTGTACTTGGCAGCATTTTGCCCAGTTGTTTGTCGCGGCTGCAGGCCACGCGCAATGCGCGCGCGAAGGCCTTGAATATGGCTTCGATCTTGTGATGGTTCGAACGTCCGTACATGGTTTTTACGTGGACGTTGGCGCGTGCGCCGCGAGCGAATCCCTCAAAGAAATCGGTTACGAGCTCGGTTTGCAGATCGCCGACCAGGCGCGTGCGCACTTTGGTGTCAACAGCGAATGCCGCGCGACCGCTCAAGTCGACGGCGGCGATGGCCAGCGTCTCATCCATGGGCATGATGAAGTAACCGGCACGCAGAATGCCGCGCTTGTCGCCCAGCGCGCGGTCGAAGGCCTCGCCGAGCGCGATGCCCACGTCCTCGACAGTGTGGTGCTGATCCACATCCAGATCGCCGTCGCAGTTGAGCGCGAGATCGAAAGCGCCGTGGCGCGTGAAAAGTTCGAGCATGTGGTCGAAGAAGCGGATGCCTGTCGAAACCGAATAGCGGCCCTGGCCCTCAATGGTCAACGTGAGGTCGATCTGAGTCTCGGCCGTGTGGCGCGCGACAGTCGCGATGCGTTTCTTGGTGTCTTGGCTTTCCCGGGTCTCAGAATCGAGACCTGGGGCACCCGGCTTTTTAGGCGCAGCGACACGAGTTCTTGAGTGTTTCGTTGTCATCGGGCGGCCTCTTCTTTCCGCAGCGTTGCGAGCGTCGTGTTGAGCGCCGCGATCGCGTGTTTCATCTGCTCGCGCGTGCCAATCGTGATGCGGACCCGG
>Ga0326728_10005109_pt1 | contig 37645 bp, 27 predicted proteins | sample MB3enrmetagenome_FD_207602 | JGI IMG/M metagenome (GOLD analysis project Ga0326728, IMG submission 207602) | Lab enriched peat soil microbial communities from McLean, Ithaca, NY, United States - MB31MN | ecosystem: Environmental > Terrestrial > Soil > Wetlands > Peat | place: USA: New York...
GCCGAAACTCCTTGAGCGCCTCGGCTGGGTCGGTTTCCATCTCCACACTGCCGATCTTGAGACCGTTGATTGAGAGACCCCGCTTGGCGCGCGCGAAATTCGGGTCGATGCCAAGGACGCGATTGTCGAGCGCCACCGATTGCCGGTAGGCTGCGATCGCCCCGGCGGAATCCGCGAGACTCGCGGTGCCGTTTTGCCCGAGCTCGTCACCCAGTGTGCCATAGGCGGAGGAAACGTCGCACACCAGCGCGGCGGGGGCATGCGGGTCCGCGACCAATGCGTCAAAGCTCTTCAGGGCTTCCCGCATGACGGGAACCGCTTGCGGCGTCCGGTCGGTCTGCCACAAGATCTCGCTGCGTGATTGCTGCACCAGCGCCAGCGCCCGGAAGGCTTCGCGGTCTTTAGAGTCAGAGGTTGCAAGTGGCCCGGCGATGGCGAGAGCTTTATCGAGGCTGACAAACGCCCCCCCAGGATCACCCAGGTTCTGATCGTAGGCATTGCCTTGGATATTCCCCAGCCGCGTGTACGCGTCCACCAGATCGAGTTGAGTCTGCCGGTCGCCTTGCGCGTCCCTGGCCATGCGGTCCAGGTGTTCGAGCACGCGCGTGACCAGCAGCTTTTGTACGCCGGTCGAACCCGGAAGCTGCTTGATGGCTTCGTCCAATTCGGAGAGCAGGCTGTTGCTCAACTGGCGCAAATCTGCGGAGCGCGCCTCAGCCTTGCGCCGCTCCTGGTTGGCCACTCTGGCCTGCCACAGCACGCCCGCAACGCCGGCCACCAGCGAGACGGCCAGCAGCGCCCCTGCCGCCACGCTGAAACGGCGGCGGCGGATGAACTTGCCGGCCCGATACCGCAGTGTGCCGCGGCGCGCCGCCACCGGCAGCCCCTCGAGATAGGCGCGAAGGTCGGAGGCGAGTTGCTCGGCGGTGAGATAGCGCTCCTGCGGTTCCTTGCGCAGCGCCTTCTGAAGGATCGCCTCCAGATCGGCATCAAGCCTTTTGTGGGAGTCCGCTGCTTGCGCCGGCCTGCGAGGAGGTTGTTCGCAGATCACGCGCAACATCTCTGCTGTAGTAAGTTCCTTGAGTTCATAGGGGAGCGTTCCAATCAGCAGAAGATACAACAGAACGCCGAGCGAGTAGGTGTCCGAGGCCGTGGTGATGGGATTGCCCAACACCTGTTCCGGGCTGGCGTACTGCGGAGTAAAGGATAGATACCCTTCGCGTGTAAGTTTGCTGTCGGGCCCGGAGGGAGACGGAGAGAGCAGTTTGGCCGTTCCAAAGTCCAGCAGCCGGGGAGTGCCGTCTTCGGCCACTAGGATGTTATCCGGCTTCAAGTCGCGGTGGACTACGAAGTTCTGGTGAGCAAACTGGACGGCCTCGCAGGCGCGCACGAACAGCGCGATGCGTTGGGGCACAGAAAGGCTCTGCTTCTCGCAGAAGCGATGAATGGGAACTCCATCCACGTACTCCATCACCAGATATAAGTCGCCCTCGGCGGTGACGCCGCCATCCAGCAGGCGGGCAATATAGGGGTGCTGGAGCTCAGCCAGAATCTGGCGTTCCTGGCGGAACCTTTCCCGAAACAGATCGGTGGCAAGGGGCAGGTCGATCAGTTTGATGGCGACCTTCTGCTCGAACTGCCCGTCGGCGCGATGCGCCAGATAGACGGCGCCCATCCCGCCACGTCCAAGCAGGCGGTCAAGCTCATAGGGCCCGACTCGCTTGTGACTCGGCTGACCGTCTCGATCAGCATCCGGGCCCAACCGGCGGGATGCCGTCAGTTGCTCTTCCGCCTTGCAGGCCTCGAGCAGCGCGCGCACCTCGGCTGCGAGCGCACAGTCCCCATTGCATTGGGTCTCAATCAAATCCTCCCGCGCTTCATCGGGAGCCGCCAGAGCCTCGTGGAAGATCGCCTCAATCCGCAGGAACCTTTCCGTCGTTTGGTCCATCTGAGCGACAACCCCGTCCGTAGCTTGTAACCCTAGTACTGGATTGCGTGGACCGGAGCCAAACTGAATCACAGTCTCGCTGCATCCTCGCCCACGCCCGGGTAGATGCGCCGGAACAGCCAGCTCTTAGTGAATCTCAGGTCGCGATCGACGGTGGCCTTGGATACCTGCATCAGGTCTGCTGTTTCCTCGGCAGTGCAACCAAGAAAGTAGCGCAATTCGACGAGTTGGACCTTGTAGGCATCGAGCGCGCCCAGCTCGTCCAACGCGCGGTTCAGGTCCAGCAGTTCCGGGCTGCCGATATTGACCCACAGGAGGTCGTCGCTGAGAGGGACGCGATCAAAGCCGCCGCCCCGCATCTGTGCTTGGCTTTCGCGCGCGTGGTCGATGAGGATCATACGCATTACCTTGGCGGCGAAGGTGTAGAAATGCTGGCGGTCGTCCCATGCGGCCTTCTTCTGGTTCAGCAGCCGGAGATAAAGCTCGTGGACCAGGGCCGTTGCCTGAAGAACGTCCGGATTGCGCTCTCGGCGAATGTAGGCCGCGGCCACCTGCCGAAGGTGAGGGTAGACGAGTGGCATCAGTTCCTCAAAGGCTGACGGATCGCCGCCCTTCCACTTTGCCAATAGTAAGGTGATCTCTCCCTTCGCCGGTTCCAAGGCTGCCTCCGTCCGCGCTCGATTTCAACGACAGCATACCATTTTCCACTGCTTCTTACATCGGGTGCATAGCGGCGGCGCGCCTCGCCTCCCGCGCCTGCAAGACGGGCATCCTGCCCGCGTCCTCTTGCACCTCGTCTGCGGTTGCGATGGAGTTCTTTTCTCGTAGCGCCGACCTTTAGGTCGGCATCCAGCGTGCTGACCCCGCGTGGCGGGGTCAGCGCTACAGGGGTGCGGGAGCGAGACGCTCCCGCCACAGCTGGCCAGACGCCCACGCTACATCCGATGTTTCGCGAGCAATTCGTATCCGCAAAAAAAATTTGAGGCACTCCGCCTCTCCTTTGCGCAGTCTGGGTAGAGTTGAGAAGCGAAGTTCGTGGAGAGGGAGACCCCAAGAATGTCATTCCGAGTGCAGCGAGGAATCGCCCTCTGCTTACAAGTCGAGGAGTCGAGGGTCGAAAAGTCCTTAACTCCTCCACCTTCGACTCTCGACTCTTCGACTTATCAGAGCGAGATTCCTCGCTGCGCTCGGGATGACATGGGGTAAATCTTGCAAAAAGCATTAACCGTTGATGTCCAGGAGGCAACGTAATCATGAAAAAACTTATCTTGATGTTTTCAGTCTTATCGTTCTTATGCGGATGCGGCGGGGGAAACCAGGCTCAGAACACATCTGTTTCTCTTACTCCCTCGGCTCAGACAAGCATCGATCAGGGGCAAGCTTTGAACTTCACCGCCCAGGTGACAAACGACACCAGCGGCGCAGGGGTAACCTGGAGCCTGTCAGGAACATCGTGTAGCGGAACCGCTTGCGGGACCTTCTCGAACACAACGACGACTGCGGCCACTTACAATGCTCCGACCTCCGTCTCCTCTAATATGACGGTGAAGGTATCAGCAACTTCTGTTACCAACACAACAAAATCGGCCTCCGCAAATGTCGTCGTTTCGCCGGCGCCGACCATTACCACGACTTCGCTCGCCAGCGGCACCGTCGGCACAGCCTACAGCGCCACTTTGCAGGCCAGCGGCGGCGCGGGAACGCTCACCTGGAGCTTGGCGTCCGGCTCAACGCTGCCTGGGGGCCTTTCCTTGAGCAGTTCGGGAGCGATTTCCGGCACGCCCACCACCCCGGCGACTACGTCCTTTACCGTGAAGTTGACCGATTCCTCGGGAGCGCAGGCCGGGGCGCTCTCGGCCACACAACAGCTCAGCATCACCATCAAGCCCGCCCCGTTGACCATCACCACGACTGCGTTGTCCAACGGGGTTGTGGGTGTCGCTTACAGCGCGGGGCTTGCGGCTTCCGGCGGCACAGGAACAATCAGTTGGAGCGCGACCACGGGAAGCTTGCCAGCCGGGCTGAGCTTGAGCGGCTCAGCCATTTCCGGCACGCCCACGGCTGCGGGCACCACCAGCTTCACCGTCACGGCCACGGATTCAGGCACCCCTCCGCAGACCGTGAACCAGCCACTGAGCATCACCATCAATCCCCAACTGATCGTCACCACCACAACCCTGCCCAACGGCGTGGTCGGCACAGGCTATAGCGCCAGCGTACAGGCCAGCGGGGGCGTGGGGACCATCACCCTGAGCGTGACTAACGGCTCCTTGCCCGCAGGATTAACCATGAGCGGCGCAGGGTTGATTGCCGGCACGCCCACTACGGCCGGCGCTTCCAGTTTCACGGTCACGGCCAAGGATTCAGGCACCCCACAGCAGAGCGTGAACCAGCCGCTGAGTATCACGGTCTACACGGGCTTGACCATCACCACTTCATCCTTGCCCAACGGCACCGTGAATTCCGCTTACAGCGCCACGCTCCAGAGCGCCGGTGGGACAGGAACTGTCACCTGGAGCCTTACTCAAGGCAGTAGTTTGCCGGTCGGATTGGGTTTGAGCAGTTCGGGCCAGATTTCCGGATTACCTACCACTGCGGGCACATCGAGTTTCACCGTTGCCGCCACCGATTCCAGCACCCCGCCGCAGACCAAGACCCAGGGGCTGAGCATCACGGTCAATCCCGTATTGAGCATCACCACAACGAGTTTACCAAGCGGCACAGTGGCTACCGCATACAGCCAGAACATTCTGACTAACGGTGGCACGCTGCCGATCACCTGGAGCGTCCCCCCCAACACGTTGCCTCCGGGGCTCACGCTGCAAGGCAATGCGAGTGGTGCGGGAGTGGTTTCCGGCATTCCCACGGCTTATGGCAGCTATACCTTTACGGTCACGGCCGCCGATTCGAGCACCCCGCCGCAGAGTGTCAATCAACAGCTAACTATCGTGATCAACAACGTGGCGTTGTCGATCACGACTACATCCTTACCCGGCGCTGCGGTCAATACGGCTTACAGCCAGCCGCTGCAAGCTTCCGGCGGCACGCCTCCCTACACCTGGACGGTCGCCACCGGTTCATCCCTGCCGGCGTGGTTGACTCTGAGCGGTTCTGGGACGAGTTGGAAGCTCGCCGGAACCCCCACGGCAGCCGGCACCGCGAACTTCTCGCTCACTGTCACCGATTCGAGCACCCCCACAACACAGAGCGCGACTGTAGCGTTAAGCATCACAATCACTGCTCCTTCAACCGCCTGCGGCACGGGGAATGAAAAGGTCCTCGAAGGCCAGTACGCTTTCACCCTGACTGGCTTTAACTCTTCGGGCTTCCAGGCCGCTATCGGATCCTTCACGGCGGACGGGGCGGGGCACATTACCGCCGGCATGGTGGATTCCAACGGCGTCTCACCGGGCGTCAACTCGGGCAGCATCACGGCCAGCAGCAGTTCCTACTCGGTGGGCTCGGACGGCCGCGGTTGCGCCACCATCGAAACACCGTTCTACACCTACACGACTCGCTTCGCCCTTGCTCCTACGTCAAGCGTGGCGTCGGGGGGCACCGTGCAGGAATGGGAGTCCGGCTCGAGTCCGTTCATTGCTTCGGGGCAGATATTCTTGCAGAACGTTCCCAGCGCGTTTCCGAGCGGCACCTTCGTTCTCCAGTTTAGCGGCATCGACGGCGTGACAAATCAATACCGCGCGGCCGCCGTGGGGGCAGGCACGGGCAGCGGAGGACAATTTACGAACGGCGAGTTCGACTTGAACGTGGAGAGCTTCCACAAGCTTCACACAGGCGCCAAAGGGACTTACTCCGGGCTCGATCCGACGACCGGCCGTGTTACCGTGACAGGCTTGGCGGGGAGCGCAACTACGGCGGCCTACCTGGTGTCCAGTACATACTTCATCGCAATCGTCGGGGACACTCTTTCTGCCAATACCTTCATTGCGACCGGCAGCGGACAAGTACAAAGCAGCTCCTTCACCTTAACTACCGGCCAGAATCTCGTCTTCTATGCAACGGGGCTGGAGGATGTGGAGTTTGCCGTGGTCAACATTACCAGTTCCAGCACCCTCACCGCCAACATATACCACGATGTTGAGGGGAGTTGGACATCGCCCAGTCCGAGCACGGCAACGTGCGACTACACAATCGACACGTTTGGCAGAGTTGCAACGACTGGCACCGATTGCGGAGTGTACTTCAACGGCACGAGTTGGAGCTACCCGCCAGTCTTCTACCTGACCGGGAATAACACCGGCGTCATGATGGGGACGGACGACCCTGGGGTCTTACTCGGGCAGCTCGCACCGCAGTCGGCGACCTCGATCACCGCCGGCACTTATGACATCGGCACGCAAGAGGTGGTCAACCAGGATGTCAACGAAACGCTGACAGGGGAGGCCACGATCACTAGTAGCGGCAGCGTCACCGGCACGGGCGACAGCACGTCCGTCAGCGCGGTCCAGAATGGAGACCTACCCATAAGCGCTACGCTGACGGTCAACGCCGACGGAACCTTCAGCACTTCGGCCAATCCCGGGATCATCATGGGCGTGGTCATTTCCGGCTCCCAGCTCATCCAGGTGGATGGCCAAGCCAGCACTTTCCCGACCATACTGATCATCAATGCAGTGCCTGAGAGTTAGGGGCTAACTTGAGGGCCTTGCCCGTCAGCCGACGGGCAAGGCCCTGCACGAACCGGATGGAAGAGACTACCTCGCCACTCACGTGATGTCATTCCGAGTAGTCACGGGCCTGGGACCAACCTAAGGAGGTGAAAATCGCCGGTGTTGTCACCCCCGCAAAGGCGGGGGTCCAGGTCAGTCTACGTCGAGCTGGATTCCCGCTTTCGCGGGAATGACCTGCATCGGGTGATTTTCGAGACAGCGTAGCGAGGAATCTCGCTCTGGCTTTCCCCTCCTGCGCTCCTGCTAGGCCACGTTGGGCTCCGATCCGGCGCAGGGCGAGATTCCTTGCTACGCTCCGAATGACAGAGAACATTCTGTGAAGTACATCCTTAACGAAGACATGCAATAAGTAGACTTATACGGGTAGGAGATCGGAAACAATGAGTCATTTTCCCTCTCCTTTGCGCAGTCTGGGTGGAGTTGAGAAGCGAAGTTCGTGGAGAGGGAGACCCCAAGTATGTCATTCCGAGCGCAGCGAGGAATCCCGCTCTGATGCTCTTCTTCAGGCTGGGCCTCCTGAAACTCTGGTCAGCGCAGAGCGAGATTCCTCGCTGCGTTCGGGATGACATGGGGTAAATCTTGCAAGAGCTCCTAACCGTTGATGTCCAGGAGGCAACGTAATCATGAAAAAACTTATCTTGATGTTTTCAGTCTTATCGTTCTTATGCGGATGCGGCGGGGGAAACCAGGCTCAGAACACATCTGTTTCTCTTACTCCCTCGGCTCAGACAAGCATCGATCAGGGGCAAGCTTTGAACTTCACCGCCCAGGTGACAAACGACACCAGCGGCGCAGGGGTAACCTGGAGCCTGTCAGGAACATCGTGTAGCGGAACCGCTTGCGGGACCTTCTCGAACACAACGACGACTGCGGCCACTTACAATGCTCCGACCTCCGTCTCCTCTAATATGACGGTGAAGGTATCAGCAACTTCTGTTACCAACACAACAAAATCGGCCTCCGCAAATGTCGTCGTTTCGCCGGCGCCGACCATTACCACGACTTCGCTCGCCAGCGGCACCGTCGGCACAGCCTACAGCGCCACTTTGCAGGCCAGCGGCGGCGCGGGAACGCTCACCTGGAGCTTGGCGTCCGGCTCAACGCTGCCTGGGGGCCTTTCCTTGAGCAGTTCGGGAGCGATTTCCGGCACGCCCACCACCCCGGCGACTACGTCCTTTACCGTGAAGTTGACCGATTCCTCGGGAGCGCAGGCCGGGGCGCTCTCGGCCACACAACAGCTCAGCATCACCATCAAGCCCGCCCCGTTGACCATCACCACGACTGCGTTGTCCAACGGGGTTGTGGGTGTCGCTTACAGCGCGGGGCTTGCGGCTTCCGGCGGCACAGGAACAATCAGTTGGAGCGCGACCACGGGAAGCTTGCCAGCCGGGCTGAGCTTGAGCGGCTCAGCCATTTCCGGCACGCCCACGGCTGCGGGCACCACCAGCTTCACCGTCACGGCCACGGATTCAGGCACCCCTCCGCAGACCGTGAACCAGCCACTGAGCATCACCATCAATCCCCAACTGATCGTCACCACCACAACCCTGCCCAACGGCGTGGTCGGCACAGGCTATAGCGCCAGCGTACAGGCCAGCGGGGGCGTGGGGACCATCACCCTGAGCGTGACTAACGGCTCCTTGCCCGCAGGATTAACCATGAGCGGCGCAGGGTTGATTGCCGGCACGCCCACTACGGCCGGCGCTTCCAGTTTCACGGTCACGGCCAAGGATTCAGGCACCCCACAGCAGAGCGTGAACCAGCCGCTGAGTATCACGGTCTACACGGGCTTGACCATCACCACTTCATCCTTGCCCAACGGCACCGTGAATTCCGCTTACAGCGCCACGCTCCAGAGCGCCGGTGGGACAGGAACTGTCACCTGGAGCCTTACTCAAGGCAGTAGTTTGCCGGTCGGATTGGGTTTGAGCAGTTCGGGCCAGATTTCCGGATTACCTACCACTGCGGGCACATCGAGTTTCACCGTTGCCGCCACCGATTCCAGCACCCCGCCACAGACCGAGACTCAACAATTGAGCATTACCATCAACGCTGCGTTGAGCGTCACCACGACTAGCCTGCCGAGCGGCACAATAGCAACCTCCTATGACCAATTCGTCTCCACCAGCGGCGGCACTCCGCCCCTCACCTGGAGCGTCTCGAGCGGTGCGTTGCCGGCAGGGCTGTCGCTTGGAGTCAGCGCCGGTGGCCACACCACGGCCGAAATATCCGGCACTCCCACCGCTTATGGCAGTTATACCTTCACCCTCACGGCTACCGACTCGAGCACTCCGCCGCAGACGGCCAGCCAGCAGTTCACCATCGTCATCAACAACGTGCCGCTCGTCATCAGTACCACCAGTTTGCCTAACGGCACGGTGAATACGTCTTACAGCGCGGCGCTGCAAGCTTCCGGCGGCACTCCCTCCTATACCTGGACTGTAGTCAGCGGCACGCTGCCGGCGGGATTGTCACTGAGCAATTCCGGGGGGACGTGGTCACTTGCCGGCACGCCCACCGCAGCGGGCACCTCGAACTTCACACTCCAGGTTGCCGACTCGAGCACCCCGCCTCAAACCCAGACCCAGGCTTACAGCGCCTCCATCACCGCCGTCTTGGCCATCGCCACCACGACGTTACCACAGGCCTACGAGGATGTTGCCTATAGCCAGCTTATCCAGACGAACAATGGCGGCAAGCTGCCGATCACTTGGAGCATCAGCACCGGCACGTTGCCTCCGGCGTTTACACTGCAAAGCACCGCGAGCGGTTCGGGACTTATCACCGGCAGTTACACCAGCGCGAGCGAATTCGGCGAGTACGCCTTTACGGTAAAAGCCACCGACTCGAGCAGCCCGCCAGAGACCGCGACCCAGCAGCTGATGATAACTGCCCAGGGCGCGCCTACGAACGTGACCATCGTCACGAGCACGTTACCGAATGGGACTGTGGGCACGCCTTATAACGTGCCGCTCCTAGCCATTGGCGGCGTGCCGCCTTATAGCTGGACCGTAACGAGCGGGTCGACCTTGCCCTCGTGGCTCACGCTGAGCGGTTCCGGCACATCATGGTCACTTTCCGGGACGCCCACGGCGGCGGCTACCTCGAGCTTTTCGCTGACGGTGACCGATTCACAACCCTCCTATCCCTACACTTCCACAGCAGCTCTGAGCCTTACGGTCATTGCGCCTCAGGTTTGCAGCACCGGAAACGAGTCGGCGCTCAAAGGCCAGTACGCCTTCAGCCTGGGTGGTTATGGCACCTCGGGCTTCCTGGCCGCGATCGGATCCTTTACGACGGATGGCAGCGGGCACATCACCGCCGGCACCGTCGATGCCAACGGTGACGTCGTAACTACCCGCAACGGCGTGGGCTACCAATCCGGCAGTATCACCGCAGGTAGCAGCTCCTATACGTTTGGCTCGGACAACCGCGGTTGCGCGACCATCACAACTCCTTTTTACACTTTCATCACGCGCTTTGCGATCCAGCCCAACGCGTCAGGCAATGCACAGGGCGCGATCGAGGAATGGGACGCGGGCCCGGCACCCTATATCGCCTCCGGGCAAATCTTCCAACAGAACTTCCCCACGACCGTGCCCGACGGCGTCTGGGTGTACGCGGAGAGTGGTGCCGCCGGAACTGCGGGCCGAGATGATCTCGCCGGGACTCGAACAACCAGTGGCGGTCTCATTATGGCCGGCGAGTATGACTCGGGCGGCACCGGGAGCCAGAATTACCAAGGCCTCGTCGGTACACTCTCAACTCTGGATCCGACTACGGGCCGATTTATCATCGCGACCACCGAGAACGGCGATACCGTGCAGCGCGTGGCCTACCAGGTGTCGGGCACGCAACAAATCGAAATGACCGCGTGGTCCGACTATTACTCCTACACTGACCAGTACATTCTGGTCGGATCTGCACAGCTCCAGAGTGGCGCTCTGACTTTATCCGGCAATCTGGTCTACTATGCGACGGGACAGCTATCGTTCTCGTACGTGACCTTTGCAACCATTAACGCCAATGCCAAGACATCCACCTATACAGGTAACAACTACGAGGATTCGGGCGGGGCGTTCGGGGCAAACATACCCGGCAATCCCACCTGCTCGTTCACCATCGACTCCTACGGCAGGGTGGCCACCAGCGGCACGAATTGCGGGACCTTTGACTATTACGGTCAAGCGTGGGCCGCCCCGCCGATCTTCTACCTGACCGGGCCGAACACGGGCATCTTGCTCGCAACGGACCAGGAGCGTTCACTCGGGGCGCTCGTCCCGCAGTCGGCCACGGCGATTACCGCGGGGACTTACATCTTTGGCACGCAGGAGGCAACCTCTTTAGACGTTGGAACATTGGTGGGGAGTGGTACGCTCGCCACGAACGGCAGCTTCACCGCCACGGGCGACCGCACCACAATCGCCTCGCAACAGGAAGGCGATGAAGCGATCAGCGCCACCTTTACTGTTAATCCCGACGGAACCTTCACCGATTCGGAAAGTGCCGGGTGGCCCGTCGTAGGGGTGATCATCTCCGGTTCCCAGTTCGTCAAGATCGATAACCCAACCAGTCCTAACCCGACATTTCTGATCTACAACGCGATACCTGCTCCCTAGGTATCAAGTGTGACGAAAGGGGCCTTGCCCGTCAGCCGACGGGCAAGGCCCTTCTGCCGAAGCGGGCACATTGAACTTGCGTCGCAAATCGGCTGGTTGTATGTTAGCAGCCGACTTACGCAGCTAACACAAGAACTGATATTCAGGTTTTCACACTCGCTGAAATATAAGGAGGCAGGCAATGAATAGACTTAAAGTGGCGGCTTCGACGTTAATGCTATACTGCTCACCAGATTCCGAATCTAGGAAAAGGAGCGCTCCCATGCGTAACAATGTTTTCAGTCGCGTCACAGCGTTTTGCCTCAGGGGAGCTTGCAGGTCACTCGCAAGCTTTCTGCTCGCATTCAGTGCGATGGCGTTTCTCTTCGCCGGGTCCATCGCCGTTGCAAAGGATTCCGACGCCGTACTGCCCGCGCCATCCAGCGGCAAAGCCATCGTCTGTATCTACCGCACCTACAGATTCACCGGTTCGTCCTCACACGACGAGATTTTTGTCAACGGCAAACATCTCGGCAAACTCCTCAACAGCGAGTACGAATTCACGGAAGTGCCGCCGGGGACTGTTGTGATTTCCGGATTCCCCAAGGAGTACTACGGAAGCGCCATCATGTCCGCCATGGCGGCCGCCAATCAAGCCAGGCAGAAAGAACACGAGCGGACCCGGTTTGAGGCGGAGGCGGGCAAAACCTATTACTTCAAATGGACCGCCGGAGTCGCGGCAACTGGGATCAAGGTCACGCCTGAGGATCCCGAGAAGGGAGCCAAAGAGATACGCAAACTCCATCTCTCCAAGCCCCCTGACGACAAGGAAGAAGCGAAACCCGGAACGAAAGACACCGACAAACCGCCGGCGAATTAACATCGCTCCGGCTGATTGTGAGCTATGGGTGAACGTGCGTGACCTGACCTGATGGCGTTGACAGCGTCGGTCTGAGGTTACCGACAAGTCCTCAAATGCGGCGCGCGTTTATACACTCGACGGCGAAGTCTTGGAATGGCACAAGGGCAACACGGCGGAACGGATGCTCATCGCCGCCGGTTCGGTGGCGGGACGCGAAAACGCCAAGATCCACTTCTGGCTGACGGACAAAGACGGAAAGAAGGTCTTCGAGACAACTGACATTGTCCGGTCACTCTGGATGCGCAACAAGAAGATGAAATCAACCGGAATGCTGGCGCGGCCATTCAGGGAGAAAATCGCTGAGCGCTTGAAAGAGGCGAAAGTATCCTAGCCTGTCCCAGCACAATAGTCGGGGCGGAACGCCTAAGGGGGCTAGGGGCGGGGGCAATTTTGGATTTGAGATTGGATTCTCGGTTGACGCTGCCTACTGATTACTGCCCAGCGCCCACTGCCTACTATCCTCCGTTCTTCCCCAGCCCCTAGCCCCCAGCACCCAGTCCCTGCTCTTTTGCCTACTGCCTTCTGTCCTTCCCCAGCCCCTGGCCTCCAGCACCCCTTTCTTCAACCCGCCCGGCGTGCAGACTCAAAATACTCCACAAACCAGTCTTGCAATTTTCTCTATTTCCAGTATAATGGAAATATGACAACGCCTGACGACACTGAGCAGGTCATACGTTACGCGGACATGTTTGCCGCCATGGGGGCGGAGCCGCGCTTGCGCATCATGCAACTCTTGCTGACCGCCCACCCCCAGGGATTGGTGGTGGGAGACATTCAGGACGAGCTGGGTATCCCTGCTTCAACCCTTTCCCATCATCTCGACAAGCTCAAAAACGAGGAACTGGTCAAAGCGCGGCGCGAGGGTACATTCCTTTGGTACACGGCGAATACCCAGGCACTGCAAGAGCTTCTTAACTTCCTCTATGCGGAGTGTTGCACCCGCAACAAAGCTGTTAAACCAGGCGACCTGGTTTTGATCGTGAAAGCCTCAAAGGGAGCCCAAGAAAGGAGAAGTAAATGAGCGCTGAAAATATCAAGGAAGTGGTGAAAGAGAAGTACGGGCAGGCGGCCCTGCGCGTCATCCAGGGCCGGAGTTCCTGTTGCGGAACGGCGCCGCCTTTGGACGGTTGTCCTGACCCCATCACCTCGAACCTTTACGATGGCAGTCAAACCAGCCAAATCCCCGAGGAAGCTCTGCTCGCGTCGTTAGGGTGCGGAAACCCCACCGCGCTGGCCGAGCTGAAACCCGGCGAAACGGTCCTCGATCTCGGATCAGGCGGGGGCATCGACGTGCTGCTGTCCGCCAAGCGGGTGGGGCCGACGGGCAAGGCCTACGGCCTGGATATGACGGATGAGATGTTGGCGCTGGCCCGCGAAAACCAGCGGAAAGCCGGCGTTGAGAACGTAGAATTCCTGAAGGGCGAAATGGAGAACATCCCACTGCCTGATAATGCCGTCGATGTCATCATCTCGAATTGTGTCATCAATCTCTCCGCCGACAAGGACCGAGTCCTAAGGGAAGCGTTTCGCGTACTCAAGCCGGGTGGGCGATTCGCCGTCTCCGACATTGTGGTGCGCGGGGAAGTTCCCCCCGAGATTCGGCGCAGTATGGAATTATGGGTAGGCTGCATGGCCGGGGCGCTGGAGGAGAGCGAATACCTTGCCAAACTCATGAAGGCAGGATTTGAGATCGTCGGCATCGAACCGACCCGGATTTACCGCGTTGCGGATGCGCGCGAGATGCTTTCGAGGGCGGGGATTGACGTGGAGGCGATCGCGCCTCTAGTCGATGGCAAGTTCATGAGCGCCTTCGTGCGGGCGAGGAAGCCGAACTCGTCTTGCTGCAGTCCGAGCTGCTGCGGGAAGTAGTTCATGACTGCTTTTGTAGGCTTGATGTTTGGAACCTGACTTCTTGAGTCAAGTTTTGGAAATGGCGCAAGGTGGCTGTTGGCCACAACCAAGGCGAGACTCTCTGTGTTCTCCGTGCCTCTCAGGCTTTACCACAGAGCGCACGGAGCGTCTCAGTGACCTTTGTGTTAGGACTCTTCTGGCCACAGAGGACACGGAGGCACTGCTGGCACGAGGAGAATCCTTCGGACGTACGTCGCAGACGCCGGGTTGTGCACTTTCTCGTACAAGCATAACAAGGCTCGTCGGTCTGAGGCGAAGCCTCGCTAGTTCACAACGGCCGGAACTGAAGAGGGGAAGGCATTGAAGCATGTCAGAACATCTTGCAGGAAGACTCTCTTTTCTTGATCGATTCCTTACCGTTTGGATTTTTCTAGCAATGGCGTTGGGCGTGATCTCTGGCTATCTGCTGCCAAGTCTCGTTCGGACCCTGACCGCCTTCCAGGTGGGCACAACCTCAGTCCCCATTGCAGCCGGTTTGATTCTTATGATGTACCCGCCCCTGGCCAAAGTCCGGTACGAAGAGCTTGGGGAAGTCTTCCGAAACAAACGTGTTTTGCTTCTATCACTAGTGCAGAACTGGGTGATCGGCCCCGTTTTGATGTTCGTCCTCGCCGTTACCTTCTTGCGGAACCATCCCGACTATATGGTCGGTTTGATTATGATCGGATTGGCCCGTTGCATCGCGATGGTGATTGTCTGGAATGAACTCGCGAAGGGCGATACTGAATATGCCGCGGGACTTGTAGCCTTTAATTCGGTTTTCCAGGTTTTGTTTTACTCGGTTTATGCCTGGCTGTTCATCACCGTATTGCCGACATGGCTTGGCCTAAAAGGCGCAGTTGTGGATGTGTCAATGAAGCAGATTGCGCAGAGCGTCTTCTTCTACCTGGGGATTCCTTTCCTTGCAGGCATGTTCACTCGCTTTGCCCTGCTTCGCCTGCGTGGCCGGGAATGGTACGAGAAGAGGTTTATTCCCCGCATCAGTCCGCTAACGCTTATCGCCTTGCTCTTCACGATTGTGGTGATGTTTTCCCTGAAGGGTGAATACATCATTCAATTACCGCTCGACGTTCTGCGGATCGCGCTACCCCTGTTGATTTACTTTGTGGTGATGTTCCTGGTTTCCTTTTATATGGGCAGGAGGCTTGGAGCGGACTACTCCAAGACAGCGACCCTCTCCTTCACCGCTGCGAGCAACAATTTCGAGCTGGCTATTGCCGTAGCTGTGGCGGTATTTGGAATCAATTCCGGGGCCGCATTTGCGGCAGTGATCGGTCCACTGGTCGAGGTGCCAGTACTGATCGGACTGGTGGGAGTTGCTCTCCGCTTTCAGCGTTCTTACTTCACGTCGCCTCGGGAGGGCGCCAACGCAGTTCAACTGGTTCGTGGGTAATATGCCACCCCTTCTCCCTTTCGCGAAGATACGGCTTATTAGACAGTTAAACGGACAGTGAGGGAGATCAATGATCAAACCAAGAGTGCTGTTTGTGTGTACCGAGAATTCTTGCCGCAGCCAAATGGCCGAAGGCTTCCTGCGGCATCACGCGGGGGACCGGTTCGAGGTGTTCAGTGGGGGCGCCCAGCCCGGAAAACTGAATCCCACGGCAGTGGAAGTCATGAGGGAGGTCGGTATCGATATTTCGGGTCACTCCTCGAAAGATGTCGCCCAGTTCCTGGGGCAAAACTTTCATTACATCATCAGGGTGTGCGACAGAGTCAGGGAAACCTGCCCGGTGCTCCCGGGCGCGATCTGGTACCTTGACTGGAGCTTGGACGACCCTGGAGCAGCGACAGGCACACCATCTGAGTGTCAGGCAGTGTTTCATCGCGTTCGGGATGAAATTGAGGGGCGCGTTTTGGATTTCATTGCCAAAGAATCATAAGGAGGGGGGCCAATGAAGAATGAACCCGACTGCTACGGAAGAATGTTCCCTCCGCTGATCTCCTTGGCTCACAATGAAACCGTGGCCGGAATGGTGTTCGGCTACCAGGTTGAGCATCCAGGGATCGCGGTCACCAGGCGCGCTGTTACCACCAACCGTGAAGCTTGGCGGCAATGTTTGGAATGCCCCGACTTCGATGCTTGTTACCGGTTGTCCGCAGGAACCGCGCTGATGGAGATTGCCGTGAGGGCTTAGCCCGGACCTGGGCAATTATGCTCAAAGGAGTCAAGCCGAGCACGCTGGTAGACCAGGGGTTTGACACCGGCGCAATGACGCGAGTATCAGGAAACACCACGGAGGTAGCGGCAAAGTGAGAGTCCTCATCCTTTGCACCGGGAATTCGGCCCGCAGTCAAATGGCGGAAGGGTTGCTGCGCCATGACGCAGGAAATGTCTACGAGGTTTTCAGTGCCGGCACTAAGCCGAGCCATGTGCGCCCCGAGGCTGTTACCGTGATGCGGGAGGTGGGCATTGATATTTCCGGTCACCGGTCCAAATCGGTGGACGAATTTGCGGGGCAGGTCTTCGACAATGTGATCACGGTATGCGATAACGCTAAGCAGAGTTGCCCCTACTTCCCGGCGAAAACAAAACGTATTCACTGGAGCATCGAAGATCCCGCCGCGGCGCAAGGCTCCGAAGAAGAAATATTGACAGCCTTCCGCCGCGTCCGCGACGAGCTGCGAGCGCGGCTTCAAGCCTTCGCTCAAGGCGAGGTGGAGAATCTATGCTGAAGGCGGAGCCAGCTTCCGGCTATCCGCCTGAAGAGGGGCGCTATCTGCGCGGCAATGACTTCTCGCCCGTCGCTGTCGCAGTCATCTTAATTTACGAGCAAGAAAAGATTCCGCCAGATATTGAGAACCTGGTCCGAGTTGGCCTGGAAAGTGGAGCTGCCCTCTCCGGCACTATCCAGACTGAAAACATCGGCATCGAAAAGCTCATTTGCAACATCGTTGCCAACCCGAACATCAGGTATCTGGTGCTCTTCGGGCCGGAGTCGCCGGGACACCAGACGGGCGATGCTCTCCTCATGTTGCTCGAAAATGGCGTGGACGAGCGCAGGCGGATCATCGGCGCCCAGGCTCGCACTCCCTATCTCTTCAATCTGCCCACCGAATACATTGCGCGCTTTCGGCAACAGGTCCGCATGATTAATCTCGTGGACGAGGGCGACCCTGACCTGCTGCGTCGGGCAGTGTGGTCTTGCTTCCAAGAGGAGCCAACATCGTTCCGAGACTACACCCTCTGTGATCCAGGAGCCTACCCTGAAGGCCCGCTCTCAGGTCAGATCACCTGGCGGGTTACTCGCCCCCAGGCCGAACCAAAAGACGAAGGTGAACGGCAGCAGAGGGAGAGGCTCAGAGATTTGATGGCGCGAGTGAAACGAGGAGCGGAAAAGAAGAGAGAGCGTGAGCAACTATAACATGAATTCCCGCATCTTCGATGGCCGACAGATATCCGTCCTCCCGACCACTGAAGAGGGATCGAAGCAGGACATGAAATTCTCCTCTGATCGAGAAGCCGGCTCAATAGGCCTCTGCCCCTCTGCAGATCGGAGGGGCGGCCCTTGTGGCCACGCTGGGCACCCACGAGGGGTGCCCCTACTTTATCCGCAAATAAAGCGTCCGGGATGCTCGGCGTTTACACCGCAGCCGACGCCGCTTGCTTTCCCCGCCGCGCGATGGCAACAACGATGACGCCGAGGATTGACCCCACAACAACCGTCCAACCGATCCACGAGGTCATCTGAGGCAGGATAGCCTCGTCAACGAACTTCCTGGCAAAAGAGGCGGTGGCGAACATGGGCGCCACCGCGTCGTAGTGTGTTCCCCAACCCTGGCCGCCATTCCCGCGCATAGCAAGGAACATCACTACCAGGACCGGGATGCGGGCAGCGAAAGCGTAGGCGAGCAAAGCGTTCCCCAATGAACGCCAACCAATGCCGGGAATAAACGCTGCAACCAACATTACCAGGAACGCAAACAGGGTCAGAATCGAGGGGTGCGAGAAGGTCGATTGAGCCCAAAACATGCCTAGAACAAGTACCACCAACCCCAAGAGCGCGAATCCCACGGCCTTACCTATGCTTGAGGGACGGTCGCCGGCCCCGGCCAATTTCAAGGCGAAATAGGGACCGAAGATGATTGGCAGCCAAGAGATACCAATGATGGCGCCTCCGCCACCGGCTGCCGCGCTGAACCATGGTTTTGGCCAGTGTTCGAGTTCACCCACCAGGCGCAGGATGGTGATGCCCAGCGTAATCAAAGCTGGAATCGTGATCAGACTCGTGATGGACATTGACTTTGTCTCTTCCATAAGAACCTCCTTTTGCTTACGGTTTGGGCGATGTGGTCCAGATATTAGCGCAACTTCGAGTGTTTTGCACGGCTTTCTGATTGGCTTTCTGATTGGAAGCCAGGGCAATCTTGGATTTTGGATTTTAGATTTTGGATTTTGGACTGCCCCTGCCCCCGACACCTGGCACCAGACACCTCTCTCTTACCGCCCGAAGTAGGCCCTTAGCAGATAGGAGATTCCGAGAATGAAGAGCAGGACGTTGGCGGCGAAGAACAGCCGCTCATGGAAGCGCTTATGGAGGCTGGCGCCCCAGGCAAGCACCCGCAAGGACACGACGGCAGCCCCATAATAGCCGAGGAGTCCACCCGCGAAAAACGGCACAACGTGCCAATAACCACGTAAGCGGCCCTCGGCGAGGATGGGGCCGGCGACGGTCATCCAGTAAATCCAGGTACCGGGGGCAGTGAGTTCGGCGAGGGTTGCGGTGGTGACACTCGCATAGGTGAGCGTGGCGGAGTTGGCCATTTGGGCTTGGGTCTTACCCCTCATGGCGTTGAGCGAATAGCTTGCAAACCCGATGAGCACCACTCCGCCTAAGTAGGCCACGTAATGTGCGATGGATTGCGGAATGTAGTGGTAGAAGAAGAACGTGACAAGGAGCAAGGCGCCATCCACAATTACAGGCGGTCCGACGAGGATCAGGATGGCGCGCAGCCAGCGGTTGAGCGCAACTTGTGTCAGGGCGATGAAATGGAGCGGGCAAGGAATCATTCCCCCCACAATCCCCATCCCGGCGCCCAGAAGTAACAGGTCCATAATCAGCTTTCACCCAATTCTGAATAGTGAATAGTGAATTGTAAATTATGATTTGTGAATTCTAAGAGGAGCGCAGCGGCCAGAGGCGCTGGGCGCGGGGCGCAAACCAAACTCGTCCGCAATTTACCATTCACCATTCACTATTCATAATTCTGCCTTCGAGCCTTCCCAGGTCACCCGAGGCAGGATGATGTCCTTCTTGATCCGGTGAGCTTGCTCTTGGGCCCGCTTGACCATGCTTTGCAGCAGCTCGTCAGACAGCAGGCGGGGCTGCAATCCCAGTTCGATCAACTTTCTGTGCGTGGGATTGTAGTAGTGCTGCTCCGCTTCCACGCGGGGGTTCTTCAGATGGTTAATCTGCACTTTGAGGCCGAGTTTTTCCGACTGCGCCTTCACCATCTGCGCCAGCTCGAGCACGTTGAAGGTCTCAGTGAATTGGTTGAACACCCGGTATTCGCCGGCTTGCGGCGGACTCAGGATGGAGAGTTCCACGCAACGAAGCGTATCGCGGATATTCAGAAAACCGCGCGTCTGCCCACCACGCCCGTAAACCGTAAGCGGGATTCCGGCAACCGCCTGCACGCAGAAGCGGTTCAAAGCCGTGCCGAACACTTCATCGTAGTGGAAACTGGTGGCCAGGCGCTCATCCAGCCCGGTTTCATCCGTCTCGATGCCGTAAACCACGCCCTGGTTCAGATCGGTGGAACGCAGTTTCCACGCCCGACAGGCGAACAGGATGTTGTGACTGTCATGCACCTTGGTGAGGTGGTAAAAGGAGCCTGCCTGCTTCGGATAGGGAAGAACGTCCTTGCGGCCCTTGTACTCGATTTCGATGAATCCTTCCTCGATATCGATATTGGGCGTGCCGTATTCTCCCATAGTCCCCAGCTTCACGAGGTGCGCGGCGGGGAAAAGTTCGCGCATAGCCCAGAGGACGTTCAGCGTGCCCGCCAGATTGTTCATCTGGGTGAAGACGGCTCGGCCGTGATCAATCATCGAGTAGGGCGCGGAAGGCTGCTCCCCGTAATGCACAATGGCCTCCGGCTCAAACGCCTCGAAGGCTCGCCGCACCAGCTCGTAGTTGCGCAGGTCGCCGACGAAAAGCTCGATCCTCTTCCCCGTAACTTCGTGCCACGCCTTCACACGATCGTGCAAGGTCCGGATGGGCATCAAGGGCTCGACGTTCAGCTCCATCTCCCAGCGGCGCTTGGCGAAGTTGTCAATTACGCCAACCTCGTGACCGCGAGCCGACAAATACATAGCCGTCGGCCAGCCCAGATAACCGTCTCCGCCCAATACAAAAATTCTCATGGTTTGAGATCTCCAATTTGGCAAGTTGCCGAAAAGCAGGAGTCAGGAGTCAGAGGCCAGAAGCCCACAAACAGCCCGAGGAATTGCCTTCTGACCTCCGCTGACACCTGGAACCTGACACCTGATACCTGACACCTCTGCTCACCCGACGCCACAAATATCCGCAAAAGCCTAAATTTATACATCCAGCCGAATCCTCAGCACAAGCAAATAACTTACAATTTCGGCCAACCGCCGGTCTGTGTTAGACTCGCAAGGCGGATTGATGACTATGGCTCTATATCTGGTTACGGGTGGAGCAGGCTTCATAGGCTCGCACGTTGTTCATGAGCTGGTGCGAAGGGGGGAAGTGGTCCGCGTGCTGGACAACCTCTCGACGGGTAGAATTGTAAACATCGCGGATGTTTCTGACCGGATTACTCTTTATGAATTGGATATTTGCGACCTGGGCAGGATTTCCCGGCTTTTTGCGGACGCGCATTACGTCATTCATCTCGCGGCGCTCCCCTCGGTGGCGCGCTCCGTGGCTGACCCGCTGACTGCGAACGCGGTCAACATCACGGGGACTTTGAACGTGCTGCTGGCGGCGCGGGATGCGGACGTTAAACGTCTGGTCTTCGCTGCTTCGGCAGCGGCTTATGGCGACAATCCCACCCTGCCGCGCGTGGAGACCTTGACCCCCAACCCACTTTCGCCCTATGCGCTGGCGAAGCTGGCCGGAGAGTACTACTGCCAGATATTTACCAGGATTTATGGTCTCGAAACCGTCGCACTCCGTTATTTCAACATTTTCGGGCCGCGGCAGAACCCTGACTCGCCTTACAGCGGCGTCCTTTCCAAGTTCGTTGCCGCCTATCATCGGGGAGATACTCCCGTGATCTTCGGAGACGGCGAACAGTCGCGCGACTTCACCTACGTTGACAACGTCGTGGACGCCACGCTCAAGGCCTGCACCGCCCCGGCGGCAGCGGGCAAAATCATCAACGTGGGCGTGGGCAGGAGCTACACGCTCAACCAGACCATCGCCCTGCTGAATGAAATCTTTGGACGACAGGTAAGACCCAAATATGACCCCCCGCACAAGGGCGATGCCCTCCATTCACTCGCTGATATCTCGCTGGCCCGCCAGTCGCTCGGGTACGAGCCGCGGGTAAGCTTCGAGGAAGGCCTGCGGCGGACGGTCGATTGGTCCAGGTCAGAAGCCACTTAGAATTCACTATTCAGAATTTACTATTCAGGAGGAAAATACCGTCCGTATGGATACAATCGAAATCGTTCGTCAGGGTGTTTCGGCCGACCGTGCAAAGGTAGCGCTGTTTGATTTTGACGGCACACTATCCCTGATTCGCACGGGTTGGGTGGACGTCATGGTCCCCATGATGGTTGAAATCCTGGCGGAACTGAAGACCGGGGAGAAGGAAGAGGATTTGCGGGCACTCGTGGACGATTTCGTGGCACGTCTCACGGGCGAACAGACCATCTATCAGATGATCGAATTGACGCAGCAAGTGGAACAAAGGGGTGGCAAGCCAATGGCGCCTCTCCAATACAAGCGCATGTATCACGACCGCCTGATGCAGAAGATTGAGCACCGGAGGGAGGACCTACGCCAGGGAAAAGTCTCTCCGGACCGATACCTCGTCCCCGGCGTTCGCGCCTTCCTCGAGAATTTGAGAAACCGGGGTCTGAAACTCTATTGTGCCAGTGGAACGGATGAGGCATACACGCTTGAGGAAGCTCGCTTGCTGGAAGTCGACCGCTATTTTGACGACCGCATTTACGGCGCCCGCGACGATTACAAGAGCTTTTCGAAGGAGATTCTTATCCGAAAGATGCTTTCCTCCCTGGAGTGCCGTGGGAATGAGCTGGTTGGATTCGGCGACGGATACGTTGAGATCAAGAACGTCAAAGACGCCGGGGGTATCGCAGTCGGAGTGGCGACGGACGAACCCGAATGCAGGGTCGTAAACCAGTGGAAGCGGGAGCGGCTGGTCAAGGTGGGCGCAGATTTCATCATTCCAAATTTCCTTTGCCCGGAACAGCTCTTCAGCGCTTTATTTCCAAAGTGATGGTAAAACATGAAATCCAAGTATGAAACATTCGACCGTTCACGCCTTTCGATCAAGCCTCTGGGCGACCGTGTCCACGACATGAAGCTTGACTATCTTCTGCCGTTGGAGGGCCCGGCGCCGGAGTTCTCGCATCCCCAGCTCAGTGAGGTGGCGCGAAGAATCGCCGCTGCCAAGGAGAAGGGGGCAGCCCGCATCCTGATGATGGGGGCGCACGTCATCAAAGCTGGAGCGAGCCGTTACATTATCGACCTGCTGGAACGCGGCTATCTGACACATCTCGCGATGAATGGCGCGGGCGCGATTCATGATTACGAGCTAGCCCGAGTGGGCGCAACCACCGAGAGCGTGGCTCGTTATATTCGAAGCGGCGAATTTGGCCTGTGGCGCGAGACGGGGGAGTTGAACGAGGTGATTCGCGAAGCCGCAGCTCTCTCCCTGGGGCTGGGCGAAAACGTTGGGCGGCGAATCGAAACCAGCGGCTTCCCGCACAAGAACGTGAGCATCCTTGCCACGGCTTACCGACTTTCCATTCCGGCCACAGTGCATGTCGGCGTTGGATATGACATTATCCATGAGCACCCGAACTGTGATGGGGGAGCCCTCGGCGCGGCCAGCTACCGTGACTTCCTGATCTTCGCAAGGTCGGTTGAAGACCTGGAAGGGGGAATCATGCTCGATTTTGGTTCCGCCATCATGAGCCCGGAGGTCTATTTGAAAGCCCTTTCCATGGCTCGCAACGTGGCTCACCCGCAAGGGCGCACGATCAAGCACTTCACCACGGCGGTCTTTGACCTCGTCCCAATTCAGGGTGACATCCACCATGAACTGCCGAAGAGTGACCCGGGATACTATTTCCGACCCCACAAGACGATCCTGGTCAGGACCGTGGCAGATGGGGGAGAAAGCTTTTACTTTTGCGGTGATCATCGGGCGACCGTGCCTGCACTGCGGCGTGCCCTACTGGAGCTCACATGACGACGGCGGAGATTCTGGAAGGCTTTAAGAAACTCAAGGCACTGGTGGTGGGAGACATCTGCCTGGATCGCTGGTGCACTTACGACCCCGCCACCTCGGAACCATCCCGTGAAACCGGAATCCCTCGGCTGGGTATTGTCTCCACAGAGGTCACTCCGGGCGGGGGCGGGACAGTGGCCAATAATCTGGCCGCTTTGGGAACTGGGAAAGTGGCCGCCCTGGGAATCCGCGGCGACGATGGCTTTGGTTTTGAGCTGGTCCGGGGTCTGAACGAGCGTGGAATCAGCGCCAGCCCGATGGTGGAAATCCGCAGGTGGCAGACCTTCACCTACACCAAGCTCTTAAACCGTCAAACCGGCGTGGAGGACCAACCCAGAGTGGATTTCATCTCCACCCAACCGCTTCCCCTCGAGGCGGAGATGAGAGTCATTGATAACCTTGTTTCCGCGATCGAGGGTTTTGACGTGGTTCTTGTGGCCGACCAAGCAGAGACGGCTGCCGGCGGAGTGGTTACTCCTGCGGTCCGCGACTCGATTATCGAGCTTGCGGGAAAGCACGCCGACAAGGTGTTTCTGGTGGATTCTCGAAAGCGAGTGCACCTGTTCCGGAAAGTGATGGTCAAGCCTAATCACGCGGAGGCCGAAGCGGCCTGCCAGCAGCTCTTTGGACATGTCGATTTCACGCGGTTGCGCGAACATCTGGGAGCCAGGGCGGTGATGGTGACGCACGGGCCCCAGGGCGCCCTCGTGGTCGAGGAAGGCAAAGAAACGTGGGCCAAAGCCCGGGCGGTTGAGAAACCAGTGGACATTTGTGGCGCCGGGGATAGCTTTGCTGCCGGGACGGCGCTCACCATGGCGGTGACCGGTGACCCCGTCGCCGCGGCGAGCTTCGGCAATCTTGTGGCGTCGATTACCATCATGAAGAAAGGTACAGGCACGGCTTCACCGGAGGAGGTCATGGAGGCCGCGACACGCCTGTGACCCGGAGTCTACCAACTTGCCGGTTACTTTGGCTTAGGAGACGTTCCTACGCCAGAGCCTGTCATGCGCTCCCCCGTCGGGAGGGTCGCTCAGGGTAAGCGAGAGAGCACAGTGCATGAGTCTTGTGATCCCAATTCGAGAACGCGGTCCCAACGAATGAGTCCCTGGTCACGGCCCGCATAAGAGTTCACCCGAATGCAACTGCACCCACCGTCAGCGAGCGTAACGTTCATCAGCAAATACTCGGGAACCACCGACTGCGCCAGAATTTGGACCGAATTCAGAGAAACATTATGGCCGAAGAGATAGCTGTTCTTGACCGAATACCCGAGTCCTGAGAATCCGTAGCCGATCCCATAAAGGTCGTAGAGAACATCCGCCCCAACCGTACTTCCAGTCGGTTGGAAAGCCCCGCCCTGGAGCTGCAGGAGGGCCACGCCGGCATTCATCATTGCCTGTAGAGGCAGGGGCACCTGTATGTTGGGCTGATCGACAAATTCAAGCGCCGCGCAGTAAACCTTCTTGTCCACCGCGTCACCCTGTGCGGCTGGGCAGGCAGTGGAGGAATAAGTGGTTCCCAAGTCGGCAACGAGAGCCTTGAACACGTTCGGCCAAGTGGCGAGCACGGCCTGAGTCTTGGCAGGGTCGGGCGGCCGGCAGCGCATGGCCACCAGGTCGTAAGCTGCGTCGACATCACCGCCCGCATAGCGAATGACGTCTTGGACTGGCATGGCCGGCTCGTAATCGAGCGTCGCGCCCACGAAGGCTCGCTTCTGAACGTTGTTATTTCGGCCAATGCTCGTGACGCTCTGCGTCGACTTGACGTAAATGATACGCTCGAAATCGTCGATGGCGGCGAACCCGGTGCTCGGATCGGTCGTGCGAGTTCGATCAACTACCGTCGCCGGCGAATTATCCGCAGCCTTCACCCTCGTCACGAATTGTGCGATCGGGTTCGCAACTGAGCTCCTGGCAACAAGAAACAACAGCGATGATGCTCCAATCGCCAGGGCAATGATTGGCAACCATTTCCCCTTGGCAAGACGGGAAAGATATATTCTTTTGGTGTTTTCCATAGCAATCCTTTCCCCAGATGTTCGCGATGGGCGCCCCTTACGGCGTGAAGCGGATCCGGGCAGGCCAGTGGCCCGGAACACATTCTGTTGAGAACTGCGAAACGACCTTTTCCGCAATTTCCATGTTGACTTCGCGGTCGACTGATAACATACCTCTTGCCCCTTCTCAAGGCAACGGCCAGCCCGTGAAACCTGCCACCTGACACCCAGCACCTGGCACCTGTCCTTCACACCCCGCGCAGTTCGTCCTCACTGAGCCCAAAGTAGTGTCCCACTTCGTGGAGCAGGGTGGCGCGGATCTGCCGCCGCACCTCCGCCTCGCTGGCGCAGACGGCCTCGATGTTTCGCTGATAGAGAAAAATCCGGTCCGGCGGGCTGGAGAAAAAGACGCTCTTCTCCGTGCGAGGGATGCCGTGAAACAACCCCAGCAGCAACCCTTCCCTTTCCGCTTCCTCCGGTGGGAAGTCTTCGACGATGATCGCTACATTGGTGAGCTTCTCACGAAACGGCCTGGGTAGGCCGTGCAGGGCTTGCGCAACTAGTGCCTCGAACTTGGTCCGCTCCATCTCATTTCAGATTGTAACTGACTTTTCACAAAACAAGGCATCACCCGCCGAGGTCAAGCTCGAGCAGCGTTACGGTAAATGGCGCGAAGGCATAATCAAAGTCCTTGCCGCCGGCAGTTACGGGGCTTGCGACTGGAGTGATCCTGCCAGGGTCGTCCCGGCTATTCATGACTTCGGGAGTGCCGGCGGCATCGCGATCTCTCAGGATGTAAGCCGTGCCGCCTTTCACCGAGGCGGGGAAATCCACCAGGTGAAATTTCAGTTGCCTTGCCTCCGCGGTGGAGTTGACGCCGTAGATGCGCAGTGTCTTGCCATCTTCGCTCAGCGTGACGCTCAGGTCCGGTTCCTGGAGGTACCACGGAAGCGAGGTGGTGCGCTCGACCCGCAGCGGGTAGGAGCCTGCGGCCCGGGTATAGAGTTTCTGTGAGTAATACGTGGGTGCAAGATAGAGCCAGCCAGGGCCGGGGAGTATAACGCCCGAGCCAAAGCTATCCACAAGGTTAGACCGGATGGCGATCTCAGCCAGATCCGCGTAGCGGTGCAGCAGGTTCTGATATCGCGAACAGCTCAGGGCGTTCCCCAGAGTCTGGAGCATTCCCCGCGTTAGCCCCATCTGCCCTGCCGTGGTGTTCCATTCCGTGACGGCTACCCGGACGTTCTTTCCCGCTCCGTAGCGCGCAATCTGCTCCTGGAGGAACTTGAAATCCTGGTCCTTACCGGCCAGGTCTCCGCAATCGTAGTGATGGGGGCAGAGGTAATCGAGATAGCCACCACCCTCGCGCAGCGTGTCAGCAGAAGGAAAAGAAGAGAGTACTTTGAGGGTGGGATCGACCTTACGCATGGCCTCCGCAAAGGCGCGCACGGAGGCGTCGTACTTAGGCCCACCGATTTCATTCCCGATCTGCCAGTACTTCACCCCGTAGGGCGCCGGATGGCCGTTTTGCGCTCGCACCTTCCCCCATCGGGTTTGGGGGCCGCCATTGAAATATTCGACCTCGGCTGCGGCATCCGCCGGCGTCTTGCCCGTCCAGCGGACGCAAACCAAAGGCTCTGCGCCAACATATTGACAAAGCTGAACGAATTCCTCGACCCCAACGAAATTCGGCTCGAGGCCGCGCCAGGGCATGGTCATGTACGGCACACGCGTGTCCCAGGAACCGATGCACTTGTCCCACTCAAAAACTTCCAGCGAGCTCCCGCCAAACCGGATCACCCCCGGCATCATCGCCTTAAGCGCGGCAACGACATCGGGCCGCCAGATTCCGAGCACCGCATCCTCTTCGATCAAGTAGATTCGGTCGAGCCACAGGGTCCCCGGGCCTTCAAACTCGATGTTCAGGGTCGCGTTTTGGACATCGCGTGTCGCCCGGAGCATGGCTTCCGCACCCTGCCAGTTCTCGCCGGCCCGACCCAGCACAGCAGGACCGGCAACCCGGGCGCCATCGCCGGATAGGGATGCCCACACCGGAACACTTCCTCGACCTCTCATGTGCAGTCGAAGCCGGTAGCCCATCCCTTTTCTTAGATAGAAGCCATCTTGCGAAATCCCCGCCCGCGCCCGCTCGACGGGAAGTTCGATCTTCTGGGAGCGTTTGCCGTTGAAGGGATTCTCGGTGTCCAGTGAGTACTTCGCCACGTGTACGGCGCCGTCGGGGTACCAAGGCCGGTAGGGCTTGTCGATTTCCCTCTTGTAGCTGGGCCGCCAGTCCGCTTCCTGTTCAAAGCTCGTGGATTCGACCTGCTGAGCGAGCATGGAAGGGAGAAGGCGGCATAGGGGCTCGATGAATTGGCCGCACTGCTTGAGGTCAATCGGCAGTTTGCTGACCATCTCATGAAAAATACGAACCTCCTTCTCGACGGGCCGGGGAACAGGTTCCAGGCGAAGACCGTCGAACCAGACTCTGCCCGCGCTCTTTTCGAGCCCGACCAGGACAATGTCTACGTCCTCCGGAGTGGGGGCCTCGAAGACAACATCCTCTTCCCTCCAGGGTGAGGCGCCGGACCTCGGACTGCTTCTGCCCAGAACCCCCTCGCGCGAATCAATCACAATCTGTCCACCCGCGCCCCCGGGCCCAGACGCGACCAGACTCTCAGTCTTGATCCAGATTCGGGCGCGCCAAAGGGTGCCGGCCGGAAGAACGATCCACTGATTCAGCGAATAGCTTGCCGGTGTGCGGGCTTCGATGAGAAGGGATTGCCTTCCCTCTCTCGTTTCCGTCGAATCCGCGCGAACTTGCACTCCTTTGCTTTCCTGGGCGGGCGTGTTCACCTCCCAGCCTGCAAGCAACTTGGAAGCTTCGAAGCCCGGATTCTGGAGCTGCGGCGCGCTCAGCGCCATTAGTAAGAACAAACCTGGAAGCATGGTGTGTATACTCCTGTCAAAAGGTCACCGGGAATGATATTAGCCCCAACAATTTAGTGTTACACGGCACCAGTGATCCCGGCGTTAACCTATCTCGGCATTACGCCTCGCAGTGGCTGGCGAGGGGCCAAAGAAAAGCATCAGAGCGGAGCTCGCCAGCAATTCCATGCTCAGTACACCAAAGGCGTAAACGAAATTCCCTGTTCGTTGATTGAAGTATCCGACGGCCAATGGGCCAAAGTATCCTCCCAGAGCCCCGACGGCATTGATTAACCCCATTGCTGATCCCGCAACGGCGTGAGGGAAGACCTCTCCCGGAATCGCCCAAAAAGGTCCCAGTACCCCGTAAATCCCGGGGCCCACCAAGCAGACGAAGACGAAAGAAAGAAGCGCTGCCCGCTCGCTTGCAAGCACGGTGGCGAGAAAAAAGACACCCGCCAAAGCCAGCGGGACGGCCACGTGCCCGCGCCGTTCTCGGGCGCGGTCGGAATGGCGGGAGATAAGAACCATGCCTACCCCGCTGAGGAGATAGGGGGCTGTAAAGAGGAACGCCACCCGCAGGTCGCTCGCCCCGCTCACGCTCTTGAGGGCGCTGGGCAGCCAAAACAAGTAGCCGTAGCCGCCGCTGCAAAGCAGGAAGTAGGCAAGGGCCATCAGCAGGACCTGCGGGCGCGCGAGTGTTCGGAGTAAAGGCTCGGGCGACACTGGCTCGAGTTCCGCCGATTCCTGCAATAACGTGGACTCGAGATGATCCCGCTCCGCGACCGAAATCCACCCTGCTTGGTGAGGAGAGTCAGCGATGAACCGCCACCAAGCAAGCAGCCACGCGAAGGGGAACGCGCCTTCGGAGATGAGCAGCACGCGCCAGTCCCAATGGCCCAGAATCCAACCCGAGAGGGGCGAGGCAAGAATCACAGCCGCCGGCTGGCACAGCATCCAGTAGCCGTTGGCGCGGGCGCGCTCGGCGCGGGGAAACCAGTGGGTCAGCAGCACCAGGGTCGCCGGCCACACGCCTCCCTCGGTAACTCCCAGAAGCAAACGCATTACCCAGAATTGCCGCGCGGTGTGTACAAGACCGCAAGATACGGAGCAGATTCCCCATGCAACCAGAAGGACGCTCACCAAACGCTTGGCGCTCCAGTGCTCGGCCAAGTAACCGCCGGGAATTTGCAGTAACAGATAACCCCAGAAGAAGATCCCCGCCACGCCGCCGGCCTGGGTGGGGGTCATGTGCAATGCCCGGCTCATCGAGGGCAGAGCTATGGAGATGTTGGTCCGGTCAATGTACGCGATGGTGTACATGACAAAAGCGGTGGGAATGATGCGTAGCCAGCGTTCCTGGAGGATCGTGGGGGCGACCGTCGTAACGGTTTCTTGGGTCTTCAGCATCAATATCCTCGTAGAGGCAGGGCCTCGTGCCTGCCCTGGGCGACTACAAAGGTCGCCCCTAAGACGCGACGTGCTCAGCGGTAATCGCGAACACGGCAAGCGCGGGCTGCCCTGCCTCCAACTTGCAACGCACGCTCTCCACTTTCCCGCGCTCAACTGGCAAGCTCCATAACAGCACCTGATACTGCTCCCGCACTACGTCCTTCACATACTCCAACGCCCGCTGCGCCCCCGTCGCTACAGCATCAATTCGTGTCGCTATATGTATCCGGTTCGACTGCGCAACTTCCATCCCATTCCTGACCGGCGCCTCACGCTCTCCTCCCCCACTGTACCGCACCCTGTACGTAGCCACTTTCTCGCCGCGCTTCCCCACCATGGGATAACCCAAGGGAAACGTCACTTGCCCCAATATGTGCAGCCTCTCGCATTCCTGACCCACCGGAATCGTCACCTCCGGTCTCTCTGGCGCCAGCAGCAGTGGCCGCACGTAGCCGTTCACCACCGGAACGCGAAAGGGGATGCCCGCGATCGTCAAGTCCGATCCCTGCCAGAGCAGAAACTGCTCCCCCGTTCGCTTCCACTGGTCTTCCGCCGCGGGGACTCGAGGCCAAAACTTCGCCAGCGCTGCTTCGAGCCCCGCCCAGGCTCTTACACCTTCCGCACCCTCCACTAGCTCCTGGAGATCCACCGCATGGAAACTCGCCCCAGGCGTGGCAGGCGCCCACTTGAGCGGCAGGACGGTAGGACGTGCGTCCGGCGGGCGTGGCCCCCCGGCGCGGCCTTGAAACAACGCTCCAAGTTCCATATACAAGTCCGGCCGCGCGTCGCGCGATTCCTTTACCACACCTGACATCAAGATGCCGTCGGCAGTGGGCCAGTCAAGGCGGCTATACTGGCGCATGTCCTGCCACGACCAAAAAGCGTGACCCGCCAACTTGCCGCTCTCGACAAGTTCGAGGATCAATTCGCTGTGAGTCTCCGGGAAAATGTCTTTGTCCCCGGCCGTTTCCCAACCCCACTCCGTGAAGGTGAGCGGGCGCGAGTCGCCGAAGGACTCAGCGGTGTTTCGGTATTCGTTAGGGTCAGAAGGGTACACGTGCTGATCGAAGAAATCCATTCCAGCCTGCTCAAAGATGAGCTTCGCTTCTTTTGTGTTCATGCTATTGGCGAACGAGACAGGCCGCGCCAGCACATCAAGCTTCCGGCATCGCTCCTTCCCTTCCCGCAGATACTCCACCGTCAGGTTGCACTCATTCCCCAGCAGCCAGGCAAACACCGACGGCGAGTTCCAGTCCCGCCGTATCGTCCCCTCCATGATCCGATACCCCAGCTCGATCATCGCCCGCGGCATGGTCCGGAAGTCCATCCCCCAGTATCCCGGCTCTTCACTCACTAGCAACCCTAGCTCGTCCGCCAACTCCACAATGTGTCTGTGGTGCGGATAGTGCACCAGCCGCACAAAGTTCGCCCCCAAACCCTTGATCATCCCCATGTCTTGCGCCATCTGTTGCCGCGTCAGCGTGAAGCCCTCATCCTTCCACATGTCGTGCCGGCATACGCCCTTCAGCACCAGCCGCTCCCCGTTCAACTCAAATCGGTTTCCCCGTATCCCTACCTCCCGAAATCCCGTCCGACAACTCCAGGCTTCTTCCCCGTGCTCACTCCTCAAGCTCGCCCGCAACTCATAAAGGTTGGGCTCCGCCGGCGACCATAAGTCCGGCGCGCTCACCTCAAAAGCCACCTCCACCTCACTTGCCCCGGCCGGAATCTGCACCGCTTTCCCCGCCCGCGCCACCTCCGACTCCCTCTGCAACAACCTCACTTCCACTTCGCCTGACGCCGGCGCCGAGGAGGAGACAAATACCCGCGCCCGGCACGCCGCCTTCGTGTACCCCGCGCTCAGCTCGTAACTCAACCGTACGTTCTCAAGGTACGCTGCTGAGCGTAGTTCCGCGTACACATCCCGGATGATCCCACCATACGCTTCCCAACCCAGATTCACCCCCAGCGCGATCTCCTCCTTGCCTGCTCCGCTCGCCGCCGGGCATAGGTCCGCAATCGCCACGTCAATGCTGTTCCTTCCCTCCTTCGCCTGCTTCGTGAACTCGAACTCGTAGGGAATGTAAGGCCCCATCGTGCCGAGTTCCGCACCATTGACAAACACCCTGCCATGGTAGGTGATCCCCTCAAAATGCAGAATCGCCCGCTCCCTGCCGGAAAACGCAGGCAACAGGAACTCCCGCTTCAAGTGATAGAACCCCAGGGGCCGTTGCGAAGAAGGAACCGAAATAACGTCCATAAACTTGCCATTGACGTGCCGCTCCCATGCCCCACTCAGGTCCACCCGCGAAGCTCGAACGCTTCCCGGAACCCCGCCGGATATCCCCAGACCAACGGCAGGCAGAATCCCTGAGGACGCCAGCCTTTTCCGAACCGCTGCTTGATCCATGGTCACCCCTTCAACTCGAGCTCGGCGGTCACCGCAAAAATGGCCAGCGCCGCCGGCTGGCCGTTCAGCTTGCAATGGAGGCTCGTGAGCGTCCCACCCTCAACGGGAATCGAGAGAAGCATGACTTGGTATTGCTCCCTGGCGATGTCCTTGGCGAAAATCAACGCGCGTTGCGCCTCCGTTGCTTCCGGGTCAATCCGCGTGGCCTCGTGCACGAGATTCGACTGAACAACCTCGAATCCGTTTCGCAGTGGAATTTCCCGCGTCGTCCCCGACGCGTAGCGAAGCGTGTAGCTTCCCACCGCTTCTCCATCCTTTCCCACGACCGGGAAGCCGTTCGGAAACGTCACTTGTCCAAGCACGTGCAATCGGGTGCACTCCTGCTGCACCGGAATGGTTAGCTCCGGCATCTCCGGAGTCACCACCAAGGGCCGCGCGTGGTTGTTCGCCAGTGGAACGCGGAAGAGAACACCCGCAATTGTTACTTCCGATCCCTCCCACAACAGGAACTTCCCGCCCGTCCGCTTCCACTGGTCTCTCGCCATGTTAGACTTGGCCCAGAACTCTCCCATGCGGTTTTCCAGGCTGGCCCACGCCTTTGCGCCTTCAGCGCTATCCGCCAACGCCTGGAGGTCCACGGGGTGGAAGGTATTCTTCCGCGACCACGGTGTCCACCTGAGGGGCGCCACGACAGCCTGCGTGGCCGCAGGCTCTGCTTCGTGACGCCGCTCCCCAAACAATCGGGACAATTCCAGGTAAGGAACTTCACGGGGCTCGCGCCCCTCGGTGACGACCCCTGACTCAAGGATGCCGTCGCGCATCTCCCAATCGATGCGGCTGTACTGCCGCATGTCCTGCCAGCTCCAGAAAACGTGACCTGCGAGTTGATGAGAATCTACGACGTCTAGCAAGCGCTCGACGCTCTTCTGCATGACCATCTGCGATTGGCCAATCGCCTTGCCGCCCCACTCGGTAAAGGTTAGCGGCCGGCTGGGCCCGTCGAACTCCGCTTCCCTGTTAAAATCATCGACGTCGAACGTATAGGGATGCTGGTCAAAGAAATCCATTCCGGCTTGTTCGAAGATGGGCTTCGCTTTCTCCTTGGGCATGCTATTCGCCGCAGAAACCAAGCGTCCGATCGGATCGAGCTGATTACAAATCTCTTTACCCTCACGCAAAACCTCCACCGTGAGCTGGCATTCATTGGAGAGCAGCCAGGCAAAAACGGAGGGCGAATTCCAGTCGCGCCGCACCGTCTTCTCCATGATCCGGTAACCTAGCTCGACCATCGAGCGAGGCATCTTGTTGAAGTCCATGTTCCAGTACCCGGGCTCTTCACTCACCAGCAGACCTAACTCATCCGCCAGTTCGACCATGTAACGGTGGTGTGGGTAATGGACTTGGCGGATAAAATTCGCCCCCATGGCCTTGATCATCCGCATGTCCTGCTCCATCTGTTGGCGCGTCAGGGTGAAACCCTGCTCCTTCCACATGTCGTGCCGGCAGACTCCCTTGAGCACCAGCCGCCGGCCGTTGAGCAGGAAATCCGGCCCACGGGTGACGACCTCGCGAAACCCCGTACGGCAACTCCAGCGATCCACTCCGTGGCCGCTTCTCAAACTTACACGCAGTTCGTAGAGATTCGGTTCTTCAGGCGACCACAAGACGGGCGCCGTGACATCGAACGCCACTTCAATCGCGCTCGCTCCTGAAGGGATCGTGGCAGTCTTCTCCCCCCGCACCACTTCCGACCCGGCTCGCAGCAACACCACTTCAACATGCGCTGAAGTCTCCGTCGTGGAGGACGCCATCACTTGCGCCTGGCAGGTAGCCCTGGCGTAGCCCTGCTCCAGCTTGTATCCGAAACGCACATTGTCCACAAATGTGGCTGGACGTATCTCGGCGTAGACGTCCCGGATGATTCCACCGTAAGCTTCCCAGCCTGGGTTCATGCCCAAGGCCAGCTCGTCCTTCCCTGCCCCGCCAGCCTCCGGCGTAAGATCAGCTATCGCCACTTCGACGACGTTGGCGCCTTTCTTCGCCTGCCGGGTGAGGTCAAACTCGAAGGGCACGTACGGGCCCATGGTCCCGAGCTCCACGCCATTCACGAACGCGCGGCCGAAGTAGGTAATGGCATCGAAGTGTAGAATCGCTCGCTCGTGCCCGGAGAGCTCGGGCAGGAGAAACTCCCGCTTGAGGTGATAGCAGCCCGAGGGCCGCAGCGAAGAGGGCACTTGGACGACGTCATACAATTCCCCGTCGATCCGCCGTTCCCACTGCCCGTTCAAGTCAACCCGTGATCTTGTTCCGGCTGCGAGTTCTGAAGGTTCAGCAGCGAATCCCCCCAGCGCGTGCGACAGCGCAGGCAAAACTGTCGACGCACCGAGCGTGCGAACGAATCTTCGTCGATTAAACATGGTTCACTTGCCTCGCATAACCCGACGCTTCCAGGAAGGTGCCACGAAGCGCGGAAGGATAGGGCGCAAAACAGCCTCCCCCATCGATACTGCCGAATGCTCCTATGGGAGTGGGTAACTCCTGAACTCTCGCACGGTCTCGTACATGGCCACGATGTTCTCAATCGGCGCGCGCGACTGCACATTGTGAACGGGATTGAAAACGAAACCGCCTCTCGCCCCGAATACCTTGATCCGTTGCCGAACCTCTTCTCGAACTTGCTCCGGCGTACCGAAAGGCAGGGTGCGTTGGGTGTCGATCCCCCCGCCCCAGAAGGTGAACACATCCCCGAAGGTTTTCTTCAGTTCCCCCGGGTCCATATGGGCGGCGGAAGTCTGAACGGGGTTCAGAATATCGAAGCCCGCCTCCGCAAAATCCGGGAGCAGGGCGCGGACCGAACCGCAACAATGGGTAAAGGTCTTCCAGGTCGTGTGCTGATGAACCCAATCATTAACGGCCTTATTAAATGGTTTGTATAAGGCCCGGTAGGTCTGGGGAGAGATGAAGGGTCCGTTCTGAGCGCCAAAGTCGGTGTAGCTGGTAATCACCGCCGTCACCCGGTTTCCCACCGCCTCGGCAATCTTCTGGAGATTCGCCAAGCCGATCTCGCATTGCCGTTCAAAGATCTTTGTCAGGTGATCGCGGCGAGTGATCGTGCTCATTTGCCATTCTTCCACACTGCGAATCCCCTTGGGATGTTTCAGCGCCGGGCCGGGAGTGGCAGAGAAACTTCCGAACGACGTGCCGCCCGGACTCATCAGGATGGCTTTATCGGTTGTGGTATAGAGTCGCTCCGCTTCGTCTTTCAAGTACGCAAGATCCCGGTCGGAGATGGGGCCAAACTCTTCCAGGTTATCCTCAACGCTTAATGCGGCCTCGTCGATCGGGGCTTGCCGGACGACGGCATCGAAGTAAAATCCGCCCTTGGGCATCCGGCCGCTGGGCGAGGCAGATCGGTCGCCTTCCGGATAAAGGAGAATATCCCCGTTGGCATCGGGTTCGGTGTTAAAACCCTCCGGTACGAGCACCGGCGTGCCTCCAAAAGTGGTCCAGGGTTTCCATCTCTCGTTCCTGAACCCGAACATCGTTGCAGGCACCTCCAGAGGAACCACATCCACGCTCAGGGCGTCAATCAAGTCAGGTGCGATCTCGCCCAACATTTGGAAAGGTTCGATAACCTTTACAGGCGTGCCAAGCGGATCAAGTCCCAAAGCTTGACGCAGCAGGTAGACGCTGTCCACGTGCATCCCCGTCGTGCCGCTTCCGCCCAAATCTAAAGGGACCCGGTCAGCCTCCGAATGACTCAAGGCCGCATTCACCCGTTCGCGGGAACTCATCATGTTTTAATCCATCCCTTCTGCGCGCTTTGACCGGCGGCGCGCACACGTCCCAGTGGGCCTCAGGTGCAGGAAGAACCCTGGCGAACAGTATGTGCCATCATGAAGGTTCCTCCTGAACGCCGACCGGCGGACGGGGGCTATCTCACGATTAACCATGGCTCATGTACCTCGCCGCTCAAAAGAACTTGATACTGAGCGAAATGAACGCGATCAAAACGACGATGGCATAAAATTCCGGCGTGCGATACCAAGCGGTCGAGCTCTTTTCCTTTATCGTACGGGAATAAACCAACCCCTTAAGTTTTTCCGCTTGGGGTGCTTCCGTCAGGAAGCTGAGAACAACAGTCACCGCCAGTCCTGCAGCGAATCCCCATACGGCCGTCCAAATATTCGACGCCATCGGGGAGGTAAACTTCAGCACGCCCAGCCGGTAGAGCACGTACTCCAGGGTTGCTCCGGAGAGCCCCGCGACCATTCCGTAAAAGCCTGCGGTCGCCGAGGGGCGCTTCCAGAACATGCCGAGCAAGAACACGATGAAGAAAGGTGAAATGAATAGGATACCGATGAGTTGCATGTAGTCCATCAGGTTATTGAAGTACAGGACAATATAGGACGACGCGCAGGCAATACAAGTGCCCACCACAGTGGCCATTTTTCCTACCCTCAGGTAATGGTGGTCAGGGCGGTTTTTCACGAAGTAAGTCTGGTAAATGTCATACGTGAATACCGTGTTGAAGGCCGTAATGTTGCCGGCCATCCCGGACATAAAGCTGGCCAACAGCGCCGTCAACCCCAGCCCCAGCATCCCGCTGTGGTAGTAGCGGCCCATGAGGGTCGGCAAAGCCAAGTTGTAGTTTTGTTTGACGATAGAGGGGGCAACGGCGAGGGCGAGCATTCCCTGCACCGTTACGATCGCCGGGAATAGCATCTTGGGAATCGCGGCCACCAGCGGAGTCTTTCTCGCAGAGGCCATATCCTTGGCGGCCAGAGCGCGTTGCACGAGCAGAAAGTCAGTGCACCAATATGACGGAGCAGCACACAGGCCGATGCCTACGACCATCACCCACCAAGGCACACCCAGCGGATCGCCGGGGCCGGCCATGCCTTTCCATGTATGCAAATACTGCTCCGGCAGTTTGGCCACCAATCCGCTCCACCCGCCGACCTCGTGCAGCCCGAGGAAGGTCAAGGGCAGGAATCCAATGACAATTAGAAAAAACTGAAGGAACTCGTTATAAATGGAGGAAGAGAGTCCCCCCCAAAAAACAAAGAGCAGCACCACCCCGCTGGCCAGCAGCACGCTGGTGGTGAATGGCCAGCCCAGCATGCTGCGGAAAACCACGGCAAAAGCAAACATGTCGATTCCCGACATCAGCACGGTGACCGTGGCGAAGCTGAAAGCATTGAGGATGTGGGCGCGATGGTCATAGCGCATGCGCAAGTATTCAGGAACGCTACGCAGGCCGTTCGTGTAGTAGTAGCGCACCATGAACAAGCCCAGAAAAACCATGGCCGGGATGGCTCCGATCCAGTACCAGTTAT
>Ga0326728_10005110_pt1 | contig 37641 bp, 28 predicted proteins | sample MB3enrmetagenome_FD_207602 | JGI IMG/M metagenome (GOLD analysis project Ga0326728, IMG submission 207602) | Lab enriched peat soil microbial communities from McLean, Ithaca, NY, United States - MB31MN | ecosystem: Environmental > Terrestrial > Soil > Wetlands > Peat | place: USA: New York...
TGCTCCCTCCCCCCTATTGGGGATTGCGAAAAACAGTGACGATCTATTTTCGTAGCGCGGGCATCTTGCCCGCTGGGGCGTGGGCATCCTGCCCGCGCGTTCCGGGCGGGAGCGGGACGCTCCGGCGACAGCGGGCAGGATGCCCGCGCTACGGCCGTGATCGTCACTATATGTTTACCGCGGCCAAAGGAGCAAACCATATTTTGGTCGAATACGGGACGTTGACCTTCCTCCCTCCCCCTATTGGGGATTGCAAAAAACAGTGACGATCTATTTTCGTAGCGCGGGCATCTTGCCCGCTGGGGCGTGGGCATCCTGCCCGCGCGTCCGGGCGGGAGCGGGACGCTCCGGCGACAGCGGGCAGGATGCCCGCGCTACGGCCGTAATCGTCGCTATGAGTTTACCGCGGCCAAAGGAGCAAACCATATTTTGGTCGAATACGGGACATCGATGACTTCATAAGGCATTAGAAGCTTTTGAATACCCTCCAGCACTGATGCAAATTTTTGACCGGCTTGTCGTGCCAGGGTGGCATGTGACTTCCAGCCTTCGAAGAATAGTTTTGCAGGCATTTCTACTTTGAAGTTCTGCTCGAGATAACTCACCGGCCCAAACAATTTGCTCTCATCAATTATTGCCGTGGGGTCTTCACGGCGGCTTCCATAATCATAATCAGGCACCATTTGTCGAATCATCGCTTCAATTTCATTCTGCAAATGATCGTTAAGATCCCGGTGATTCCACATACACGCAAAATATCCATCTGGAAAAAGGATTCTTCGGACCTCGGAGAGCGCAGCTTTCTGATCGAGAACGTTAAAGGAAGATCCAAAGAAGGCGGCATGAACAGACGAATCTGGAAGGTCTGTTTTCTCGCCAACTCCCTTCATCCAAGTCACTGACATGCCTTGTGTATTCTTAATGCCAATCGCCCTCATGGCATCATTGGGCTCAATCGCCTGAACCCTAAGCCCATGCAAAGCCAGAAGCTTGGTTAGTTTGCCAGTGCCGGCTCCAATGTCAGCGACGGGTTTCCCCGGAACTGCGCCAATTTTTTGGAGTAATGTCTCGACGGCCTCTTTGGAATAATCCGCCCTTTTATCATAATGTTCAGCCCGATCCGTGTAATCCCATGTAACTGTGGTCATCCCAAACGCTCCGCTATCGATCATTTATCCAAAACGCAACTTGGACTCTCACAAATCATAGCCGATTTTATCCATCCGTCTTTTTGTCTCCGCATCCAATCCATTGATGAAGCTTCTGAATCGCGGAACTTTTTCTTTAACCGCCAAATAGCGATAAGGCTTGGTGGCCGGAGGGGTAACGCGCAAGAGGCTCAAATCAAGATCAACCGATATGGCTTGAACGATCTTGGAAAACTCCTTGCACGGATCGATCATAAAATCCTCCAGCCGCAACGCGAGCGTGGCGGATTGGGAAAAAAGCTCAGTTTCCTCAACAAATTCCGCGAAAGACAAAAACCGCGGGCCCCCTACGGGCGCGAAAAAATCGGGGTCGCCTTCGGCAAAGGACTTGAATTCCGAATAATTCTGTTCCAAATCGGCACATAGATCGTCGGCGTTCTTATAAACCTGCGAAATAGAATGGATCACCTTGTTGCCACGATTAACTTGCCGCCACCAAACCCAATTGGTCAGCAACGAATCGAGGGGATGACGATAGATAAAAATCAAATCGGCAAATCCCGATCGGACCGCTTCCAATATGCGGTTCGTCACCGCTGGCGACGCCTGATGGCGACAAACATACCTGATCGTGGCATGGCCGCTGTAAATCATCGATGTCGGACCGGGATGGTGGCGGATCTCATCCCTAAAATATCTCTTTCTTCCTCCAAGGTTCATGAGCATCAGTTCATTGATATACAAACGTCCGGTGCCGAACAGTCCGATGATATAGCCCGTTCTGTCGTTCCCCCGATGAGGGACGTAGCAATACGGTATCACCAGTCGGCTCAAATAGTACTGGAGGGTCGCTAATTGTCCGCGAGGGGATTTTCGCGCAAATCTGATGAGCCTCTGAAGTCCCTGCATCAGGCCCCGCTGATCCAATAACGAAGTAGTTTAGTGTGGTATTTGATTTCCGTCATAAGGTTGTCGAAATCGAGCTTCGCCGAGCGATGAGAGCCGTCGACGACACCATTAATGGTACGCGCCGACTCCTCCCCTAAGTAAGCTATCCGCTGAGCTGGAAAAATATTTAATGAATCGCCGGCTACCTTATTTCTCGCGATGCCTCATCAGCCCATCGGCGCTCTGGTCGCGCCCCAGCGCCCGCCGGACCTATCCGGCGCCCATCCTACACCATCCATCTTAGAGGGGCAAGTAGCCGCGGGTTGCGTGCCGCGGGTTGCGGTGCTGGTGTCATTTCTTTGGGCTGGCCTTTAATTGCGCAATATTCTTGCCTCGACGGCGGCGGCGCGGTTTGCCATACTTGACCCAGAGAGTGGGATCGACGGGAAGCTCTGAAGGTTTGGAGTGCGGCGACTGGTCGCCGCTTTCTCACCCCGCGACTCGTCGCGGCGTAACACCTACCGCTGACCAGTCAGCGGCTAGAAAAAGCGGGAGCAAGCTCCCGCACTCCCAAAGTTTGGAGTGCGGCGACTCGTCGCCGCTTTCTCACGCCACGACTCGTCGTGGCGTAACACTGACCGCTGACCAGTCAGCGGAAATCGTGGAGTTACTCGTCAACGGCGTTCCCAGCCCGCGGGTGGCAATACTCGTCGGGGAGCGCGGCCTGGACTTTGCGCCCACCGACCAGTGGCTCGAGATTACCCAGGTGACCGGCGGGGACGAAACTCTGATAACGCGCTGCGCATGACCAAGGTCGCCGCGCCGCCGCGCCTAGCCACTGTGAGACCATGATAAGTTTGGCAAGCAGCGGCTTCACATTTCATCCCATTTGCAGACCCGTGAACGGAACCGAGAATAGTAGAGTTTCGGAAGCGCTCCAGCTCGTTCCTTCAGGGAAGGATGGGGATCGCGGCCCAAACCAGTCTCCTGTACGCGTCGAGATCATGCGGCCCTCGAGTAATCCCAATCTGGGCCGGCGACTGAGCAGGAAAACACTCGCAATTTGTCCCGCCCCACTCGCTCGACTGACAGACATACTACAAGCATCGTCTATTTGCTGGGAGTTGGCAAACAATTGCTGCACAGTCTGCCCGCGCCGACTGTTGCTCTTAACCGGAACCCGCTGCCAATACCATGCCGGAAGCAAAGTACCTGACGGAACTGTATTCTGGCTGCCCAAAAGATCGTGGCCACCGAAAATCCCAAGCAGGTTTGACCAGGTGCTGACTCCCACAGTGCTCCACGCTTCCGCGGCGGTATTAGAGTAGGGTGCGTCGGCCATCGAGTAGTAGTCTGGTCCGAAAGTATCAGTTCTCTCGAACTGCGTTCCATTCGTGGTCAGCCAGGCATGAGTCGTGATATAGCATTCGCAATCTGCTTGCGCCTCCATAACATCATACGCCCAGGACCAGGCAGCGTCGCCCGCGAAGAAATCCAGCGCGAGGATAAGCAGCTTTATGCCAGAGATGACGAACTTTACAGCTGTGTTGGCTCCCGTAGTGTCAAAAGATCCAATCCAGTAAGCCATATCTCCGTCACCCAGATCGATACCGGAGCCGTAAACTGAAGAGCGATTGCCTGCGGAGAAATAGCCCGTCGTGAACTGCTTTCCCAGGTTACTGCGGGAATCGGGTGCGTTTGATGAGTAGTCGTGGTTGCCCGGAGGTGTGGTGAAGGCTATGCTATTATCGTCAAGAATCTTCCAAGCGGTGTGCGCGTTGTTGTACTCATGGGTGCCCGTGGTCGAGTTCACGCAATCACCAACCCCTACCACAGCCTTGATGTTAGCGACAAAGGATGGCGCACGGGACTTGAAAACCATCTTCCTGTTGTCGACAATCCAATTCATCATGGCAACGTAATACCCTCCGAGATCGTCAGGGCACGATTCAGCCAAGAACTGAGGATCCGGGATAATGGCAATAGTAAAATCAGCACGTTCGGCGGCGAGTAGGGGCATGGTAATGAGGCTTGGTGTCACCGCAGCAGCGAGACCGCTCAGGACCGACGCCGTGAACCCCCGCCTGGTAATCTTTCGCAAGAGCCGCTTACGCGTCAGCCCCCCGTGTTTGATTACGTACTCCAGTTCGGTCACGATTACGCCTCCTCAAAGGATTTAGGGAATCTCGGCCGTGTGCTGGCGCGAGTCCAGTAAGCCAAGTGCGTTCAGCTCAACGTGTAGCCGAATGTTTCAATCCGCCTTTTGCTCTCCGCATCCAATCCATTGATGAAGCTTCAGAACATCTAGACTCTTTCTTTATTAGACAAATAGCAACTGAACTTGGTGCTAGAAGTATACTCATGTGAACGGCTCAAATCAAGATCAACGGACATGACCTGAGCGATCTTGGAAAACTCCTTTAACGGATGGACCGTGAAGTCTTCAAACCGCAACGTGAGTCGGCACATGCCGGGCTAAAGCCCGGCGCTACGTCTCGAATTAGGACAGCACCCGCGTTGGGTGACTGTTGACTATCGACTGTCGACTGTCCACTTCGTTTGACGGCATCCAAGCCCGGGCCCGGGAAGACATGTTTGGTTGCCGCTCCGCCGCGCTGTGATCCCTCTAGCGTGGATCAAACTGACCGACTACCCGGCGCCGGGTGGTGGTGTCATTTGGAAGTGGCACGGGCGTCCCGCCCGTGAACGGTCACGGCCAAGATGGCCGTGCCACAGCAACTGACCCCCTACCCGGCGCCGGTTTGACTTGCCCGGCATCGCGACTCTATGATGGCGCGCGTGGAATTTATCTGCTCACTCATCCCTTTTCGGGGGAGCAGGTCCGCTTTCACCGGGAGTACATCCATGAAGCTCGCTCTCATCCTGGTCCTTTGCGCCGGCTGTCCCCTGCCTGCCCAGGAAAATCCCAAGCCCTTGAACCGCTACCAGATCGTGGAGTTACTCGTCAACGGCGTTCCCAGCCCGCGGGTGGCAATACTGGTCGGGGAGCGCGGCCTGGACTTTGCGCCCACCGACCAGTGGCTCGAGATTACCCAGGTGACCGGCGGGGACGAAGCGCTGATAACCGCGCTGCGCACGGCCAAGGTCGCCGCGCCCCTCCGCGCCGCCGCACGCCAAGTGGCTCGGGAGGAGACGGAGACCGCCGTCGAAGACTTGCGCGATAGCCTCTCCAAGGAACCCAACAACGCCGGGCTGCACTTCGTCTTGGGCTGGGTCCTCACCACCCAAGGTAAAGGCGACGAGGCCCTCGGGGAATTGCGGGAAGCGCAGCGCTTGAAAGCGGACTTTGCTGCCACGCATGTCCTGCTCGGTCAGGCCTTCGTCGTCAAGAAGGACTGGGACTCGGCAGAAAAGGAGTATCAGGAAGCCCTGCGCCTGAAGCCTGACGCGGTCTGGACTCATGTGTATTACGCCACCGCCCTGCGCCTCCAGGGCGATAAGGCCGGCGCGGTGAAGGTCATGCAGGAAGCCGTGCGCTTGAATCCGAACGATCCTGACGCTCACCTGCAACTCGGCCTTCGCCTGATGGATGTCGAGGATCGCGACGGGGCCATCGGCGAATACCGCAAGGCCGAGAGTCTGCGCAAAGATTGGTACCTGCCTCACCAGCAATTGGGCCGAGCCCTGGAAGCACAACAGGATTTGGACGGAGCGCTCGCGGAGTTCCGCCAGGCGGTCCGCTTGCGGCCGGAAATGCCGGCGTTGCATGGGCAATTGGCAAGGCTGCTCGAAAGGAAGGGCGACCGCCAAGGCGCACTCGATCAGTACCGCCAGGCTTTGCAACTTGCCCCCGATAACCCCGGCTTGCAACGGGACGTCGAGCGGCTGTCGCGCCCGGCAGGCCGCTCAGGCAACCGTCCGTGAGAGCGGGCAAAATGTCCCACCTGACCGTCCCCCCCACCCCACCCGGCGGAATTCCTGACGAGCGCGATATCTAGACCCTTACCAGGCGATCATGGCTTGCGCAAAGAGTCCGGCCAGATCCTCAGGCCTGGCCGGCCGCGGCGAGAGTTTGGTAACGCGATGCTGCGGCAGCGTGCCCTCGACGAGCTTGGGAATGTCGGCGGTCTCGTAACCCAGCCCCCGCAGTCCATTGGGAAGGTGCAGGTCGCGTATGAGCTCAACAACGCGGTCCGCCAGAATCTTGCCCGCGTCTTCCCGACTCGCCCCGTTGACCTTGGCTCTCAGGATCTCCGCGGCCCGCAGGAGGCGTTCCGGGCATGCCGACGAGATGAAGCGGTAAACGGCCGGCGCATTCAGGATCACAGAAATACCGTGGGGGATGAGAGGATGATCAACCGCATAGCCCGGCGCGCGGTAGCCCCGCACCAGGCCCGAGACCGGATAGGACATGCCGTGCGGCAAATGTACGCCCGCGTTGCCGAATCCGATACCCGCGAAGGCCGCCGCCAGCATCATGGAAGCGCGGGCTTCGTCATCGGAGGGGTCTCGCACCGCGCGTTGGAAGTAAAGGGACACCAGGCGCAGCGACTCTAAGCTCCAAACATCGCTGATCGGGTTCGACCCTTGATAGGCGGGCCGCAAGATCGGCCGCTCAGGCCGTGGACGCTGGTGGTAGGGCAGCGCGGTGAAGGATTCGATGGCGTGGCTCAACACATCCAGACCCGCGGAGGCCGCCACGGCGGGTGGCTGAGTGCGCGTGTTCTCCGGATCGATCAGGCCCAGCGTGGGCTTGAGCCGGCGGTGGGCGATGCCGGTCTTGGCGTGCATCTTGACGAAGTCAAAGATCGCCACCCCGGTGGTTTCACTGCCCGTGCCGGCAGTGGTGGGAATCGCGATCAGGGGCTTGAGCGGACCCGGGACGGGCATGCCCTTCCCGATGGGCGGATTGACGTAATCGAGCAGATCGGCAGGGTAACAACTGTAGAGGTTCGCGGCCTTCGCGGTGTCCATCGTGGAGCCACCACCCACGGCGACGAAGGCGTCGAAATCCTCAGCCTGCGCGGCGGCGACCGCCTCGCCAAGAGATTCATCCGTGGGCTCAATGTGCACGCGGTCGAAAACCGAAAACCGGATTTTGTTCGCGTGGAGCGACTCTTGAACCGTGGCCAGAGGTGGTAAGCCTCGCAGGTTGGGGTCCACAAAGACTAAGACGTGACTCTTCCCAAGGTCGGCCAGTTCTGCGCCCACCTCGCGCGTGACCCCGAAACCAAAGCGGATCGCCGCGGTTGCAATCTCGAATGCATACTCGAGTGGCATGGTGCCTCTTCGCTTGGTCCGGCCTTCCTATTCAGCCATCCAAGCCGGGAATCTGAATTTCGCGTCTGCTTGCGATCCAGGTACCTACCCGATCGACTGGCCCAGAGCCGAGCGGTCAAGGGGGCAACAAAACATTGCGAGGCGCTTTTCGAAATCGCGAACTTCGCAGCGCCTCTCCGGCGCACCCGGACTGATCGGCGTCACGCGCGCCAATGCCCTAAACATGTCACCAAGCCCCTTGGTTCATTATACTGCGATCCTAAATCACAGCCTGCCATTCTGCAATGGAGACCTTGCGAAGGAAACGAGCGAGAAGAACTGAGCCGTTGGGCGATCGGCTGATTGGCGATTGGTGATTTGCGATTTTCGAAATCGGCATCTGATTCATCTCCGTGCCTAACACATCCGATAACCGATGCGAGGAAGTCTGTCACTGCCGGGCGAGGTCGGTCAGGGTGCTGGTTGCTCGTCATTGGTCACTCATCGCTCGATACTGCTTTTGAAGCTTGTCACGGGCGGGCGAAGTCGGCAGGTTGAAGAAGATAAAAACGAAACTCTTCAACTCCTTCGATTTCTTAGACTCATTAAACTCATGTTTTGTGCCCCCATTTATCGCGCAATCCACGCATTCTCTGCCAAAAGCCCGATCGATTGTCGTCGATTACGCCTCAATTGGTGCATTTTCTTGTAAAATGCCTTGTTTTTCGCTGACCATTTTGTCACCGTCATCTGTGTTTTCATACACATAGTCGGATCGACCTTCATTTTTAACATCTCTAACGTCAGAGCCCCGTTTCTGACCTTGATCAGTGTGTTGTTGGTGAGCCGTCATAATTGGCGCAGGGTGGAATCCTCCATCCTCTGCATGAGCAGCGAATTTTCGTTCCGGGAAGCCATCCGCGCAGCGCGATTCTCAGGTGAAACGCTCACACTCAAAGTCTAGCGCCGTGCGCCGGGGGATTGTCAACTACATTATTATACATTGGACTACCCATAGGAAAGATTGTAAAGGAGGGCTGCCTAAATGTCCGAAATCGCCCCCACGTGCATGGTTTGTAGTGGGGACCGGTCTTGTAAGGCTGGTGATCGAGTTTCGCGAGACGTAGGGGGACGGCTTGCCGCCCCCGCACGCACCCTGCGGAACGCCGGGTAGGGCAAGCCCGGCATCTCGTGATTGCATTCACCCGTTCGAGCGGCGCCTGAGGCTGCGTGACCCGGAGATCGCCACGGCCAATTCGTCTTGGGATTAACCGAGGGTATCGGCCGTGATGAAAGCCCGCGAAGCGGGTGACGTCGTCTGGCCCACGGCGAGCCAGCCTTGGGGAAAGGACAGCATAAATGAATTTACCGAGCGAGCCCTGCCCCTACTTCTCGTCCTTGCATTCACCCGTTCGAATGGCGCCTGAGGTTGTCTGACCCGGAGGTAGCCACGCGGCTGACGCGGATTGACTTCCGAGGGGGGCGCGCCTATCCTTACGAGGTGAAGGTTCGAGAGATCGTTCGGATGCTAGAAGACGATGGCTGGCTTCTGGTTAGGACCCGGGGAAGTCACCACCAGTACAAGCATCCCACGAAGCCCGGGCTGGTCACTATACCTGGCAATCGCAACGGTGAGGTCGCGCCGGGGACTTTGAATAGTATCCTGAAACAAGCAGGGTTGAAGCCATGAAAAAATACCTCGTGATCATTGAAGAGACCCCTACGGGATATTCCGCGTATTCTCCCGACGTGGAAGGTTGCGTTTCGACCGGGCAAACGCGCGAAGAAGTCGAAAAGAACATGCAGGAGGCGATCGAGTTTCACTTAGAGGGCCTGCGCCTCGAAGGGCTCCGTGTGCCTCAACCCCACTCGTATTCCACGTACGTGGAAGTCCCAGCGTAAATATGCCAGCGTAGCGCGGGATTTCTCCCGAAATGGCCGTGCGGCTGTCGAAGGTTTTCGGCGGGAGCGCCGAAATCTGGCTCACCCAGCAGGCGCACTACGACCTTGCAAAAATTCACGCCGACCGCATCAAACTCAAGCGGCTGGAGGCGACGGTGGACTTGTCGTCATAACAGAAGCAAGCGTAGCGCGGACCTGCTTTGTAGGTCCGAGGCGCTGCGGCGCACTGAGAAAAAGCCGCAGAGCATAAAAGGCGGCTCTGCGCCAGCCGGCCGGATTGCATTCACCCGTTCGAACCGTGCCTGAGGTTGTGTGACCCGGAGGTGGCCACGGCCAATTCGCCGTCAGAATTGACCGCGTCCTTGTCGTCGTAGGGGGACGGCTTGCCGCCCCCTGGCTCCGAATTCACCCTGCGGAAGGCCGGGTAGGGCAAGCCCTACCCCTACATTCCGTTATTGCATTCACCCGTTCGAACGGCGCCTGAGGTTGTGTGACCCGGAGGCTGCCACGGCCAATTCGTCTTGGGAATTGAACCTGGGTTCGTCATCGAAGGAAATGCCCACGCAGAGGAATGTTGACCGCTAACCCCCCTTCGGTTGCGGGTCAGGCTGCGGGACTGGTAAAGGGTGTCAGTCTTCGCGGAACCGGATGCGGTCAGGTTCAACGATCCAGAGTTGCCTTTCCGGCGACTTCTCCCGCAGCACGGGGATGAGGCGCCGCAGCATGGAGATGAGCCTGATCTTGTCCTGGGCCTTGGATCGAAGAACGACGATACCCGAGTACTCTTGTGGCGGGTAAGAGCGAATATCCGAAAAGCCCAGATCCAGTGCCATCAGCACACGTCGCTCAGTGCGGCAGAGCTCCGAAATGACCGAGTCATCGGCGCCGCTGAGTCCCTCATCGTCCACCGTGTCCGCTTCAAAACCCGCCTCGCGGAGCAAGGCGGCTTATTCAGCCGGAAGGTTCTGGTCGATCTTGAATCTCAAGCGTTGATTTCCAGTGGCAGATCCGCCGTTCCCTCGCGAGTGAGTTCGGCGGCGTAGGCGAGGGCGGCGTCGATATCGGCAGGGGTCAGAGCCGGGTAACTGGATCGAATTTCATCGCGCGACACACCGGCTGCCAGGTTGTCGATGATCACGGAAACCATGACCCGCGTCCCCCGGATACAGGCTTTGCCATGACAAACGGCCGGATTCACGCTGATGCGTTCTTTCCAATTCTGCATGCAGGGATTTTAACACTAGAGCGCCCGAAAGTGCCATGGCGACCTTGAGAGGCGGTGGCGGACTGCCAGGAGGCGTGGCATGGCCATCCTGGCCATGAACATCACGGGCAGGATGCCCGTGCCACGTCGCGTGTAGGGGGACGGCTTGCCGCCCCCTGGTTCCGCATTCATCCTGCGAAACGCCGGGTAGGGCAAGCCCGGCATCTCGTGATTGCATCCACCCATTCAAACGGCGCCTGAGGTTGTGTGACCCGGAGGTAGCCGCGGTTAATTCGTCTTGGGAATTGACCGTGGGTTCGTCATCGAAGGAAAAGCCCACGCATTATCAAGAGGCGCAGAAGTGACACCATGGCTTCCTGCTGCTTGGATGCCCGATGATTTGGGTTGAATTATATCCATTTTCGGAGTTACCTTCGATTGAGGATTGAGGAAGAGACTGGGGAAGCTTCAGAGCCCCCTGATGCAATTGAGTGATGGCCCCCTCAATAGCAGCGGGGGTTTTGTTTTTTTGGAGGTGATGCCATGAACGAAAAAAAGCAGAGGCAGATTATGGAAGCCGCCAGCAGGCACAATGTTGACCGGAGGAAGCGGTTTTTGGTGGCGAACAACGGCGTGCAAGGTTGGTCTGTGTCCGGCTACACCGATCTCAAAATCGCGTGGGAACTCGCATGTTCGCTCGCCAAGGAAGCAGTTAAATGGGGGTACCCTGAGGTTTATGTACTAGCAAGGGGGTAGAGCGGGTAGCGCGGCCCTTGGCCACGGTCGTTGAGAAGTGCCGTAGGCCTTGAAAAACAGGTCTGGGCCGCCCCCTTGCTCCCGATTGGAAGGAGGTACTTATGGGATTGACGGCTGCATTTGACGCCAGCGGTGATGAGTCATCTCAGCTAGTTCTTCTTGTCGCCGGATTCGTGTCTTCCGCCAGTGATTGGGAAGATTTTTCAAAACTGTGGCTGGATCGTCTGAAGGCAGATGGTTTGGTTTACATGCACATGAAGGAGTTCTCTCATTCTAGGGGTCAGTTTGAGAAAGGCTGGAAGGGAGAAACCAGACGGAGAGAGAGTCTGCTTAAAGACTTAATGAACATCATTAGGTCTCATGCCTATAGGAAATTTGGGCTCGGTATAGTGAATGACACATTCAGAGCGAGTCTTTCCACAACGACAATGGAACAATGGAGTTTGAACGCTTATTCGCTAGCTGGAAGAACCTGCGTCAAGGATGTTGACGAGTGGACTTTCGAAGAGCATTGTCGCTCAACCGTGGAGTTCGTGTTTGAGGAAGGAGACAAGGGTTGGGGCCTGTTGTGCACAAGACTTTTGGAAGATGGCTATCAAAAGCCCACTAAAAGGCCGAAAAAGGATCGTTACACCCCAGAGGGATTTCTCGTTCCAGCCTTTGTCCCGCTTCAAGCGGCAGACTTCCTGGCATATGAATACTTTCTGGAGTTGACTCGCGCCGTAGATGGCTCCGACCATAACACCCGTTGGGCGCTTGAAGAGTTCGAGAGAATGCCAGGCCGTATAGGAACTTACACGCTAGAGAACCTCAAGGATTTTGAGGACATGGTCAAGATTACGAAGGAGATGGACGAGTGGGCTGTTAGCACAGGATTGCTCAAACGGAACAGTTCAGGGAGACTTTACAGAGAGGGCAAGGTGTTAATTTGCGACCTGCATTTATTTGCTTGGTCTGACGTAGATGCGGTATCTGGTCAACCAGGAGTCAAGCCTTTCTGCAAGACGCATCCAAAATCAAATATTGAGGTTACTGTATCTAGAGACGCTGTGACGGCGATATGTCGCTACAGGGATAACGAGCATCCCTTGAACACATGTCCTGTAGAAGCCTTTCAGACTGAAAAGGAGCAGGCGCGCCTCGCTTTCCTTAAGAACAAGGGGACATCTGGGTCGTGAGATCGAAAGCGCGGACCTGTTTTGTATGTCCGCGGCCCTGGGGTGTGGTCGGTGAGAAGGGCCGCAGACTTGAAAGACAAGTCTGCGCCACCCGCCACTACCCCACCCGCGTTGCCGTTGCGCCGTCTGGCTAAACGGAGCATGATATAGTAAGTTGAAGGAGGAAGGGGATGAACCTGCCTGGTACACCACCGGTACCTATGACTGAGAAGTGCGTGGAGTGCGGGGGAGAAATCCCGCAGGGACAGCCATCACTTCTGTGTGGCTACTGTCTTGGCTCAGTATGCCCTAAGTGCGCTCAAGGCCATGATGAAAGATTAAACCATCCTGATACTCCCGAGGAAGTGTAACGCCCTTCCCAGTGAATTCCGCGCACCGTCCCCGCCCGACCCACGCCCGGACAGTGGTCACGCCAGTCACGTAGCGTTTCTACTGGTTGACCTGCTGCAACAGGCGCTCGTAGGTCTGCTTATAGCCCGTGTCCTTGGGCTCCAGCATGTATGCCGCGTGGTATTCCTCGAGAGCGCCCCGCAGGTTGCCTTTCTCCTCCAGCGCGATGCCAAGGTTGTAGTGTGCCCCGGCATTATGCGGGTTCAAGCGTAGCGCCTCCCGGTATTCCCCAATCTCTCCCTCCCGGTCGCCTTTCTTGTAGAGCGCGATACCAAGGTTGAAGTGCGCTATGTCAGAATTGGGGTCCAACCCCACCGCCTCGCGGTACTCCGCAATGGCGCCATCCAGGTCGCCTCTACCCTTGAGCGCGTTGCCGAGGTTCCCGTGTGCGTCGGCATCATTGGGGTCCAGGCGCACCGCCTCGCGTTCTTCAGCGATCTCCCCGTCGCGGTCGCCCTTGTGTCCGAGCGCGTTGCCGAGGTTCCCGTGCGCATCGGCATCATTGGGGTCCAGGCGCAGCGCCTCGCGTTCTTCAGTGATCATTCCATCCCAGTCGCCCTTGTGTCCGAGCGCGACGCCGAGATTGGCGTGCGCCTTGCCATTATTCGGGTTCAAGCGCAGCGCCTCGCGTTCTTCATTGATCATTCCATTCCAGTCGCCCTTGTCTCCGAGCGTGAGGCCGAGGCTGGCGTGCGCCTTGTCATTTTGCGGGTTCAAGCGCAGCGCCTCGCGTTCTTCATTGATCATTCCATTCCAGTCGCCCTTGTGTCCGAGCGCGACGCCGAGATTGGCGTGCGCCTTGTCATTATGCGGGTTCAAGCGCAGCGCCTCGCGTTCTTCATTGATCATTCCATCCCAGTTGCCCTTGACTCCGAGCGTGAGGCCGAGGGCGGCGTGCACCTTGTCATTATGCGGGTTCAAGCGCAGCGCTTCGCGCACTTCATTGATCATTCCATCCCAATCGCCCTTGTCTCCGAGCGCGACGGCGAGGTTGAGGTGCGCCTCGTCATTATTGGGATTTGAACGCAGCGCCTCGCGGTATTCCGCGATCATTCCGTCCAGGTCGCCCTTGTCTCCGAGCGCCAAGCCGAGGTCGAGGTGCGCCGTATCATTATTAGGGCTCAGGCGCACCGCCTCGCGGTATTCCGCGATCGCGCCGTCCCGGTCGCCCTTCCATGCAAGTGCGACGCCGAGGCCGAGGTGCGCCTTGTCATAATTGGGGTCCAAGCGCACGGCTTCCCGGTATTCTGCGATCGCGCCATCCCAGTCGCCCTTGTTTCCGAGCGCGGTTCCGAGATCGACATGCGCCTCGGCATCATTGCGCGGATTGGCTCGCGGATTCTCGGTTTCCGGCTGCAACAGTCGCTCATAATCCTGCTTGTAGGTCGCATCCTTGGGGTCAAGCATGTGGGCTGCGCGGTATTCTACGAGAGCACCCCGCCGGTTACCTTGCTTCTCCAGCGCGAGGCCGAGGACGGCGTGCGCCATTGCAAGATTCGGGTTCAGGCGCAGTGCCTCGCGGGCTTCAGTGATCATTCCGTCCAAGTCGCCCTTGCCTCCGAGCGCGATGCCGAGGTTCGCGTGCGCCTCGGCACTATTCGGGTTCAAGCGGAGCGCTTCGCGTTCTTCGGCGATTGCGCTGTCCCAGTCACCCTTGTTCTCGAGCGCAAAGCCGAGGTTCGAGTGCGGCACGTCATTATTCGGATTCAAGCGGAGCGCTTCGCGTTCTTCGGCGATTGCGCTGTCCCAGTCGCCCTTGTCTCCGAGCGCCAAGCCGAGGTTCGCATGCAGGACGTCATTATCCGGGTTCAGGCGCAACGCCTCGCGGTATTCAGCGATCTCCCCGTCCGGGTCACCCTTGTCTCCGAGCCCCCAGCCGAGGTTCTGGTGGGCCACATCACTATACGGGTTCAAGCGGATTGCTTCGCGGTACTCAGCGATCTCTCCGTCCCGGTCACCTTTGTTTCCAAGGGCGAGGCCGAGGTTCGCGTGGGCCACGTCACTATTTGGGTTCAGGCGGAGCGCTTCGCGTTCTTCATCAATCATTCCCTCCCAGTTGCCCTCGTCTCCGAGCGCGACGCCGAGGTTGAGGTGCGCCACGTCATTATTGGGATCCAGGCGGATGGCCTCGCGAGCGGCCGTCGCGGCATCATCCCACTTCTTCTGCGCAATCAGGATATTCGCCAGGCTTACATAAAGGTCGGCATTTTGAGAGTCCAGCAGCAAGGCCGCCCGGCATTCCTGCTCAGCTTGTGCGTACTGGCGCTTCCAGTGGAATTTCGCTGCACGCCCCACGTGTTGCCGGATTTCTGCCTGTCGTGTCTGCGCAGCCGGATCAACGGTCACGGGCTTCATCACTTTGGCGCTCTTCAACGCGGTGATTAGTTCCTCGTCACCATCGCCTAGACGTACTTCCTCAAGATAATCATCCTTCACATCGAAGTCGATGCCGCGCTCTTTCACCAGCATCGCCACGCGGTGGCTGGGCACCTCACCGGCCAGCAGAGCGAGAATTTGAACTTGATGGAGCGGCTTCTTCGCGGTTGCGGGCTCGGGCGGCTTGGATGCGCGTAGCGTGTTAAGAAATGCCTCGCTCGCGCCTGCGGCCTTGAGGCTTTGCAGAAAGTCTTCCGCCGGGGCGAAATCAATCCCGCGCTGCTCGATCAACTTGGCGCCCGACTCGTCTCCGAATCCGTCCCGCACCATATTGCTGACCTGTTCCCGCGTAAAGGGCTTCTGCTGCGCCCAGGCAGACAGGGCATAGACCAGCCCCATCGCCAGCATGAAGAGAATTAACGTTTTTCGGAATCGCATGGCGACCTCGCGCGGGTGTCGTGGACTGAGGGAAATCAAGATTGTAACGCAAATGAAGGGAATTACCACTTGGCGGGGCGGCGTAGCAGGGCTTCTCACGCCATGAGCCACATTCTTTCGCCACAACAACAAGGGCATTGCGCGCGCGTTGCGCTGCACTCCCGATTGACTTAGAATCGGACTCTCACCGGGTGGTGGAAAAGTCGAGGCCTTGCGATCATGCGAAAAATTGGGATCATCATTCTCTTGCTTGGCGCGTTGGGCGGCAGGGCGGCGGCTCAGCAATCCCGGCGGCCGGCGAAGCCCGAGGACACTGGCCCCATCACCGTCCTCCGCTCGGCGACCCTGCAAATCCCCATCGAGAGCGACGCGGTCAGTGTTTTCGCATATCTTTCTGACCCGCAAAAGCTGGTTTTGTGGTTTCCCGATCAGGCCATCCTGGAGCCGCGTTTCGGAGGCAAATACCACCGACGCCCTCGACAAAGCGCTGAAAGGCTGGGTCTTCAACCTGCGAAATCTGAAGTCGGTCATCGAAGACGAAACCGACCTGCGCCAGACTTTGGCGAAGACCAAGCACTCTACCACGCACACGGCCACCCACCCAACTCAAAGGTAGGCATGCGCCCCGAGCGCAGGGCGCAAACACTGGGGGTGTGGGAGTGTGCGCTCTTATCCACCGCTGATGCCACGGACCTCGAGATGGGGGGAAAACCCTGCACTCAGCGAGCGTTTGCGGCGAAGAGAAGTGTCAACCTGCCTGCCCGCCGTCGCGGGGCTGGTTTCACTACAATCTGGACATCCCTACCCAGTTTTGTCAGACAGCGCAGCAGCCGTCGTTCTGAAATCCCCCGAAACTGCCCTTTAAGCAGCTTCGAAATCTTTGGTTGGGTGAGGCTCAGGACTCTTGCCGCTTCCTCTTGGGTGAGCCCACGCTGGCCGATGATGTCGGCAATCTTGGCGACGAGCTGCGCCTTCACGGCCATGTCCTCAGAGTCGGCGTAGCCCAAGTCAGCGTAAACATTCCCGCTGCTCTCTTGGATTGCGACGCCTTCGAGGTTCCTTTGCCTTTTCATTGTTCAACTCCTTACTCACGGTGTTTGTAAACCACGCCCTCCTTCATCACGAAGTTCACGTTTTCGAGCACGCGGACATCGCTCAAAGGATTGCCTGGAACGGCAACCAGGTCTGCCAGCTTGCCGGGTTCGATGGTTCCAATGGCATCTTGGAGATCGACCAGCGTGGCGCCCGAAACCGTGGCCGCGCGCAGGGCCTGCGCGGGAGTCATGCCGTACTTCACCATCAGTGAAAATTCCTTCGCCGGGTTAACGGTCCACTCGAAGCCGCCCACGTCCGTGCCAAAGGCGATCTTCACGCCCGCCTGAAGCGCCCGCCGAAAGGTCTCCGCGTGAATCTCGATGCCCCCTTTCCATCCCGGGAAACCCTCCGCTTGGTGGAGTTCGTCAGCGAAAACGAAGATATAAAGCGTCGGCACGTACCAGATGCCGCGCGCCACCATGGTTTTCATGTCCTCGTCGGAAATGTAAGCGCCGTGCTCAATGGAGTCGACGCCCGCTTCCACGGCGTTGTGGACGCCCTCCAACCCCATGGCGTGCGCTGCCACCTTGTGGCCCTCGCGGTGGGTTTCATCGACGATGGCGTGCAACTCATCGGGCGTGAAGGTGGGAATGCTGTGCACGACGCCGTCCGCCGTCGAAACACGCTGGTCGGCGTAGATTTTGATCCAGTCCGCCCCATTGGCAATCTGTTCGCGCACGGCCTTACGGCACTCGACGGGCCCATCCACCACCTGGACGCCGTGCGGCAGGTTCAACGCCGGGTCAAAGCCCTCCAGGGCGTAGGCGCCGGTCACGTCGAGGGCGCGCGTCACCACCAGCATGCGCGGGCCGGGGATCACCCCTTGCTTGATGGCGTCGCGGATCGACACGTCGGCGTAGTAAGCGCCTTCCGTCTCCAGGTCGCGAAGGGTCGTGAATCCATACTCGAGCGCGCGCCGTGCGGCCTCGGTACCCCGAATCGTGCGATAGGGTAGCGACCACTTGAGGATCTGCTCTTCGTATTGCCCCGGCCGCTGGTCGCCTTGCAGCAAAATGTGCGTGTGGGAATCTACGAGTCCGGGCAGGCAGGTTTCTGAACCAAGGTCAAGGAAGGCGGCGCCGGCGGGTTTCACAAATCCGGCGGTGTAATTCGTGACCGCGCGGAATTTGTCTCCGGCAATTTCGACGAGCGCGTTCGGGCGGGGCGTGTCGGATTTTTCGTCAATCAGCGTTCCGCAATGTGCGAAAGTAACCTGGCCGGCCTTCACTGCCGGGGATTGCGCCGGAGCGATTGCCGGACCTTGCAGCAAGGTGAGGGAGAAGGAGAGAAGCAGAAACACTTTCACGCACAATTTGGGATTCATCGGGTCCTCCTGAGGTGCGGATTCAGTCCTTGGCAGGTGGAAGTATATCAAAGGCTGGGCGCTGCGGCCGCGGCGAGGCGCCCGAACGGCTGCGACGATGACAGGGGGTTCCTACGGCAACCATTCGAGGGCGGCGTCTTCGTGAGGCTTCAGGCTGAGCCTCCAGCCAGGACCTTCACGGCGCAGCGGCTGGGACCCATCGGTGGTGATCCGCGCCCCAATATAACTCTCCCCAGGGTGCATGCACAATCAGGTTTTCCCCGGGCAAGCTAATTTCCCCTGCTGATGGGGTATCCTTTCCCAACCCAGTCGGTCACCAGCGAATCGGGAAGTTCGAGCACCTTGAGATTCGTAAATCCCATCTGTTTCAGCTCTTGAAAGGCGGGACGAATGTTGGGGCATTCCTGCCACGGACAGCAACCGCAGTAGATGACAATCATCTGGTTACGGGGATTTTTTTCGACGAGCTTGCGTAGCGCCGCGAGTCCCTCCGCCTTGGAACCTGGCCCCGCGTACTGCGATCCGGGAATGCGCCCCTGGTTATAAAGCGTACGGAAGCCGACGTGAATGAGGATAATCTTCCCGGCGGGTGCGGCTGACAACTCGCGGGTCAGCTCCGCGGGGGTTATGATTTCCGTCTTCGTCCACGGTTCCTTGCTGTCGGCGCCCGCCAAGCAAACGGCTGCGAAGGCCGCGAAAATAAATGCCCATCCCAATTCACATCGTTTGAACATGGTTAATCCTCTACGTGGAGAGCTTCGGCGATGATGAGATTTCCGAGACCCACACGCCCTGCCCTCGGGCGGCGGCTTCACGTCGCCGCCCCTCGGAAGTTCCAAATTACCGAAGCAGCTCCTGGATGTACGCATCGTCTTGGGCGTTCTTGAAATCCGTGGCATCGCCCAGGACATACCGGTACTGGAAAGGCGGCCCCAGCCCCACAATTCGTCCCATCCAATCCGTCGGGTCCGTCCACATGACCTGCCGGTTTCCCATCACCTTGACCAGATCATTGAGGTCCCAGTGGAGTACGAATCTGGGGATGACGGCATCCCACAAATCGGTACTCATGGAACTATCAAATGCCGCCTGAAGGCTGTGGGGCGTCTTGTCCAGCCAGATCTTTCCGATGCGTGGGTCCGCCGCCGCCCCCAGCAGAAGCCAGATCCCACTGACGCCCTCGGCTGCAGCGTGAATAGAATTCGGGTCGACATCCGGACGGGCTGCCAGCAGGTCAACGCCGCGGAGGATGTCATAAGCCCGCAGGGCGGGCAAGTTACGACCGATCAGGTTAGCCCAAACGGCGAGCCTCCAATCCCCCGGATATACGCCCTCGCCTTCGCTCGCGATCTCAGGGGGAGAGGTACGCGGTTCCATCTCGAGCACGACCTGGCCCGCCTTGGCTATCTGTTCGGCCCTCGTGACGGCCGGCCTTCTGTTCCCGGCGTTGCCACTTTTCACGACCAGCACGGCGGGTTTCCGCCCGGGGGAAGGCGGAACATAGAGTGTAGCCTCGAGCCAAATTCCCGGCTCACTCTCGTATTTGATGCGCTCTCGACGACCTTCCGGGACATTCGAATCATCCAGGATTTGCACCTGGGGTGCGGAGCCATCGGTTGGAATTTTCAGATTCCCCAGTTCAGCCTTCAGCTCGGGGAGGGTTTTGGGCTGGCGCTCGGCGTGATAGTCATCCCGAAGCAATTGATAAACTTTTCGGCTGCCCGGTAGTTCCTCAACATTGCCGCTCTTGGTCACCTGCAGCTCAAGGCTCGTGTACGTTTTCTCAACGGGCTGTTCGTGGAAATCGCCCTGGCCGTCTTTCAGGTAGCGGATCATCCACTTATAGACCTCTTCCCGGCTGACAAGGGGCATACCGTGTGAACCCGGTCCCACAAAAAAGCCGATCTTGTCCTGGGCCCCGTAGAGTGCGTACCAATTGCGAGCCTCCTCGTAGACCAGTCGCACCCCCGCAGGCGTAAAGTGGTATTCATCGTGTTCGGTTGCCTGGAGTTCCCAGGGAGTCGGCGCGGAGAGTTCCACAAAGTCGGCCGTATCCAGCCCACTCACCAACATGTGGGGGAAGGTCATCTCGGAATCAGGGCCGCCCGAGGGGAATAACAACTGGAAAGAAGCAGGATAACAGGCCGGAACCACAACTTTAAGTCTCGGGTCCAGACCGCCCGCGAAGACTGTCAGCGCCCCTCCGCCTGAGCAACCGGCGGCTCCCAGGCGTGAAGCGTCCACATCCGGACGGCTGGCGAGATAGTCCACGGACCGCATCGCATCCCAAATGAAGTAGCGGGCCAATCCCTGACCAATCATCAGCGCCTGGGCGTCCATCAAAGCATGCTCGGGAACCGACCAGCCCGCCAGCGATCTTTCGAGTTGGCGGCTATAGGTCTGTTCCCTTTCACCTTGCCCGATGGGATCGAAGGTGAGCACCACGAACCCCTTCATGGCCAGGTTGGCGGCGATTCTCTGGTCCTCGGGCTTTCCCTCCTGGGTATGGCCGGATTGCAGCAGGACGGCCGGATATCGACCGGGTTGGTTCGGACGATAGAGGTTGGCGGTGACGTACAGACCCGGCAAGCTCTCATAAATCACTTTCTCGATGGTGTACGAATCATTCTGGATCTGGCCTGTGACGCGGGCATTCAGCGGCCCCTTGTAGTCGGGCAGTCCTCCCAACGCCTCCAGCATCTTCACCCGGACCTGTTTCTTCCGCTCGTTCGCCTGGGGGACGGTATGGATTGCATCAATCGCTCGCTGCCGCTCTTGCAGTTCGTGCTGAGCGATCTGGTCCATCCATCGCAGGAAAGGATCCTGCGGCGCATCTTGTGCGAACAGGGTGGACAGAGTGAAAATTCCCGCCAGGGCCATCGCCATGGCAGCCAGTTTCGCGACTAGCCGGCGTGGGCTCCACGCCTGCCCCTTTTCGGCGTGATGAGTTCTCATGCAATCCCCTCCCTGAGAATTTTCTTCCCGCTTCGGCTCGGGCCGGATTCCTGCACTTTGATGCTGTGTCACAGAGGCAGATCACAGATCAAAAAAAACGAGGTACGGTTCGCCGCGCATCTGCCGCAAAAGCAGAAGCGCCAATTCCCGAGCGTGGTAGTCGCCCCACATGGAAGATTCATTGCAAGGAACCTTGCGGCCGGCGGGAACGTGGTCCCAGCCACGCGGGCGGTGGTAAATAGAATGCAGAAGGAGCCCCTGGTGCGCAGGGTCCTGGGAAAGGTACGGCCGCTCGAAGAGTGCGCCGGCAATCACGAGCGCCGCTGTGTGATAGCGCTGGCCCTCTTCCGGGGATTTCGGCTGCACGTAGCGCGCGAGCCTCCAGAGCGCCTGCGCGGCAATGGCGGCGGCGGAACTGTCAACCGGCTCAAACTCGTTGTAAGGATCACTCGGGCGGTGGAGGTAGTCCCCCAGCTTTGGCAGGTTAGGCGCACCCGTGTCCCAGTAGGGAATGCCGTCGGCAGGTGAATGCTCGAGATAAAAATCCGAGGTCGCGCGCGCCGCTCGCAGCATGAAGCCTTCGATCTCACTTCGTCCGCCCAGGGGCGCAAGTTCGTTGTCGGCAAGCGATGCAAGGAACTCCAATTGTTCCGCGAACCCCAACATGATCCAGGCCAAGCCGCGCGTCCAGGTGCTGAAGGGGGAGTAACCTTGCTGCGTGCCCGGGCAGCGATAGGTGCCGTCATTCACATTGAAAATCGATTCGTGCGCCACACGACCGCGCACATCGTACAGGTCGCGGCCTTCTCCGTAAAACACGGTGTACTCCGCACTCACCGAGGCGTGATGCACCAGGCGTTCGAGAAGCGAGATGCGCTGATCGGATTCGCCCCACAACGAGTGCCCCAGATGGTGCGCGACCGCCAGCGAGCGCAATGAGCGCAGGGTATCCGCAAAAAGCGAGTGGGGGCCGTTGAAGGAATAGATATAGCCACGGCCATCGCGCAGGAAGGACCAGCGCGCCGCCTGCACGGCTCCGCTCACTTTGAGCGCGAGCTCGTAGCACTCCTTTTCGGACTCCGCCGCGGTGACCTTACCTTCCCGGATCAGGCGCCACAGGTTTCCATAAGTACTCAGATTGTTGAATCCGTGGTCGTGAACCCCGAAGTGCGTGAGGTGCGGCGCCATGACCGCGAGAGTGTTCTCGCGGCCGTAGAAGAGGAACCAGGGGTCACCGGTGGCGTCGAACTGCAACAGGGCGGAGCCGAATTGGAATCCCTGCGTCCACTCCGTCCAGGCGCGCGAGGTGTAACGCCCTTCGACGGTGACGACCGGGGCCCCTTGGGAGGGGTCCCACGATTGGGCGAGCGAGCGAATCTTTGCCGCGGAGAGTTCGAACACGTGTTCGAGCCGCGGCTTCAGGCTTTCGAGTGTCAGGGTGCTGTCAAGTCGGATCATGGTCAGAGGTAATCGAGATGAAATCCGCCGTCCACATTAATGATTTCGCCGGTGGAGAAAGGGAAGCGTCCCTCGGCGATGGCGGCCGCCGCCTGGCCGACGTCGCCCGGCGTGCCCCACCGCCGAATGGGCGTGAGTCCCTCAGAAATTCTCCGTTCGTACTGGTCCTTGACGAGCTCGGTCATATCGGTGGCGATGATGCCGGGGCGGATCTCAAAGACCTGAATTCCGCATTCTGCCAGGCGAATGGCAAAAAGCTTGGTCATCATAGAGAGTGCAGCCTTGGCCAGGCAGTAATCGCCGCGGTTCACGCTGGCTGCGTATGCGGAGATCGAGGAGATGGTTACGACCTTGGGCTTGGGACGCCCGGGCGGAAGCTTCGAAAGGTTTTCAACCCAGTAGTTCACGACCGCCTGGGTGAGAAAATAGGGAGCCTTGAGGTTGGTCGCGAAAACCTGGTCAAAACTCTCCTCGCTCGCCTGGAGAATGTCGGCACGGACCCGTGGCGCCACGCCCGCGTTGTTCACCAGCAGGTCAATCCAGCCCAAGCGGTCGCGGACGAATTCGAGCAAGCGGGTGCGATCGTCAGCGCGGGAAATATCCGCCTGGACCGGCTCGAAGTGGGCGTGGGAAGCCGACGGGGCGACCTGGCGGCAGAGCGCTGCGCATTCCTCCGCGGCCTCGCGATGGGCCACATAATTGATCGCCACGCTGTAGCCGATTCGTGCCAGCTCGATGGCGACCCCGCGACCGATGCCGCGCGAAGCGCCGGTTATCAGGGCAACGGGAGAGTTACTCTGCATGCGTAGAAATATACTCGAAGTCCGCCGCCCGCGGGTGAGGAATCGAGAGCGCCGGCGGCGGGGCTGTAACCAGTAGGCAGTTGGCAGATATCAGGAGGCAGTAATCGGTGGGCAGAAGGTCGTGGGCAGGAGGCAGCGGGTGGCAGAACTTGCTCCAGCGCCTCGTGCCACACTCCTCTGTTTGCCCACCTACCTTGGGAGTGCGGAACACAAGAATTATCTGGAACGCTCAGTAACGGCAGGGCTAAATAGGGCGGAAAACCTTTTCCAGGACATGACATGCCCCGCCCTTCCCACCGCGGGTGAGGAATCCGTCCTAACCATCCCGATTATGTCTGCAATTAAAAAAGGCACTGCCGCCTTCTGCCTACTGCCCACTGCCTTCTGCCTTTCCTGCCAGCCACAGCGCGCCTTCGACCGGCGGGCGGTCAAGCAACTCGATGCGCGCGAAAGGCGCAAAGCGGCGCAGTTGGCGGGCAAAGGAACGTTGGATGAGCGGGCTTGACCGGAATACGCCTCCGGTGCAAACCACGGGGACGCTGCGGCGAAACCAGCCCGCGCGCTTGAGCAAAGCGCAAGCCAGCTCCGCCAGGTCGCGCGCCGCCCTGTCGCACAGATGGCTCGCGACCAGGTCGCCCCGGCGGGCTGCTTCCATTACCAGTGGAGCAAGTGCGGCAATTTGCTGGGGTTCGAGCTTTTTGGAAACGACCTCGGTAATCTCCTTTAGATCAAGGGTCCGGCAAAGACGGTTCCGCAGGAGAGTGCGTGGGCCGCGCCCATCGAAGGCCTGGAGCGCCGCGGTCACGGCCCGGCGGCCGAGATCGTAGCCGGAGCCTAGATCGTCGAAAGGCACCCCCCAGCCTCCGGCGCGCAGAACCCGCCCTCGATCATCGCGCGCCAAGGCGATGGAGCCGGTGCCGGCAATAAGCATGATGCCTGGGGAGTTGCCCACCGCGGCGGCGAGGGCAATGGCGGCGTCAGAAGTCAGCAAATGGTGGCGCGCGGGGAGGTTGTGGCGCATCCATTTGAAAAGGGGGCCATGCACGGCGGGCCGATCGACGCCGGAGATGCCCGCGCAGACTGCCTCCAGAATCATCGGGCGCGAGCGGCGCGGCGCGGCTTTAGCGAAACCTTCCTCGCGGAGCGCCGCGCGTGTGGCCTTCAGGATTTCGCGCGCGGCGGCCCGAAATCCCACCTTGAGAGGATTGGAGGGCCCGGCTTCGGCGCGCGCCAGGACCTTGCCGGTCTCATCCGCAAGCCACGCTGTGGTACGCGTCCCGCCACCGTCGATGCCGAGAAAATAACGCATGCAAGGAGCCGCCCACACGACCCGCGTCAATCGCGCACGGAAAGGGCCTTCAGGACTTCGTCCATGGTGGTCCAACCGTTCTGAAGCAGCCAGACCGTGTAGTCCTTCAGCGTCTTCATACCCGTCTTAATGGCCAGATCGGAAATTGCTTCGGAGCTTCCGCCGCCGGCCACCAGGCGCCGCAGTTCGGGGTTCATGCGCAGGACTTCGTAGACTCCCACGCGTCCGCGATAACCAGTCCCTGAGCACTTGTCACAACCCCTGTGGCGATAACTTGCACCACCTGGAGCGCCCCGTCGATGCGGAAGCGCACGGCCAGGTCCTTTTCCTGGGGCTCGAGGTGAATATCGCTGGCGCCCTTCCTGATGGCCAGCGCCAGGATGCTATTGGCCAGGCGGGTGATGGGGGCTTCTTCGGCGGACTGGGAAAGATCCGTCACCTGGTCGGACGATTGCCGGCCTTCATCCACCTCCAGGGATTTCAGCGCCTCGCTCTGGAGCGATTCGAGAATGCTTACCACCGAGTCCGATTTGGAAGCTGCGGTTCCCCCTCGGGCAGGTTGGTCGGCGGGGGGACTGTTGGGGGCCGCCGCCTGCTCGCGCGCCTGCCGCGCTTCTTCTTTGCGCATCAATTCGGCGTAGGTGGTGGTCAAGAAGCGTTTGAAATCATCCTCGGAGGTCTCCACGGGTTCGATGATCACACCCTTGATCACCCGGCACACGTCATCAAGAGCGAGCAGATTGTTGGGGTTCACCATGGCCAGCGTCAGGCGGTTGTTCCCAAAGGCCAAAGGCAGCACGCGGTGGGCCTGGATCATCTGCTGGGGCAGCAGCCTCATCACGCGGGGGTCAAACTGGAGTTTGGCGAGATTGATATGCTCGACACCCGTATGCTGGCTGACCTCGTCCAGACGTTCGGCCAGCACCCGGCTCATGGCCAGGCTGATCTTGACACTGGTCAGCAGGATCTCGTCAAAGGCCGCCTGCTCGAGCACGGAGCAGGTGGTCGTCTCCACAGCCACCACACTCGCGATGCGTGGCTTCCCGGTGAGGAGTGCCATTTCGCCGAAGCAGGCTCCGGCTTTCAGTTCGCTCAGCAGGAAGTCGATGCCGGTGTTGGGGTCGCGCTTGCGGACCTCCACGACGCCGGAGTTGATGAAGAACATCGCATCGCCGGGCCCCCCTTCCTTCACGATGACCTGCCGGGGGGCGTACTCGCGCTTGCGCAGCCGGCTTTCCAGCAGCAGGCACTCCTGCAACGGAAGCTCGCTGAACAGGCGGATTTTTTGGAGGTAGTGGGTGCCTTCCGAAGAGGGTGCTTGGCCCGCGACGGCAGGAGCCGCCGCGCCCGGCCGCAGCAAATCGAGCCCCACAGGTTTTTGGCAATGCTGGCACTTGGCGCTATACGTGGGGTCAGCGAGCCGGGCATTTTCCAGTTTTACGGGTGTGCCACAACGTTTGCAGAAAACGACCACAACACACGCTCCTCGGAGCTGGCCATCTCCGCCGTCGACCGAGGAAGTCCCGACCTGTCCTTCCAGCGTCCAGGGCCGAAAGACCCGCAAGATGGTTACGTTCAGCCATTATACGCACACTTGGAAATGAGTTTCATCCCGACTTTTATACGGACGCTTGACAGGGAAGAATCTCAGACGTTAAATAGGGTTGACCGTAAGGGTCGCTTGATGACCAGGGCGGGGAGTGTCGGCCTTCCCTGGTTGTCGGCCGGGTAACGCGAGTAAGGTCTGAAAGCACAGGAAGTCCCAACTCTCAAGCCCCATTCGCAAATCCCAGAGTCATGAAGAAAGGGGAACCCGCCGATAGACCTAGTGGGGGTGTAATGCCTCCTGCGACGCTCTATGCGAGGTCGGACACCGGGAGAGCCTGGGCCCCCGCCGCGGAAACGTCGCGACTCGGCGTAAGGTTGGAGGACCAATGCAACTTCGCAAGGATCCCATTTCGCTCAATTGGGTCATCCAGGAGGACGGCGAAACCCACTGGCCGGACCTGAAGGTGTGCCCCTTCTGCCCGGGGCAGGAAGCTCTGACCCCGCAGACTATCTATTCGCACCTCAACGGAGGGGGCCAGTGGGACGTGCGCGTGACACCCCATGTGCGCCCGCTCTACCGCATAGAAGGGGACACGCAACGGCGCGCCGAGGGTGTCTACGACAAGATGCGCAGCCTGGGGGCTCATGAAGTTGTGATTGAGACTCCCCGCCATGACCTGCGCCTTTCTCTACAGAGTGATGAGAGCGTCGCGAAAGTCCTGCGAGCTTTCATTTCGCGCATCGTGGATTTGAAAAAAGACCGCCGCTTCCGCTATGTGAGCGTCTTCCGCAACCAAGGCAAGCTGGCCAGCCAGGATCCGGCCCACCCGCACTCACAGATCACCGCCACGCCCTTCATCCCGCGCCGCGTGGTGTATGAACTGCGCTCCTTCCAGCGCTACTTCGAGCATAAGGAGCGCTGCCTGCTTTGCGACATCGCCAAGCAGGAGATTGCGCAGCAAGTACGCACCATCGAGTGGGACGAGCGTTTTGTGGCCTTCTGCCCCTTTGCTTCCCGCATGCCTTACGAGGTGTGGGTTCTTCCCACCGACCACCGCTGCGCGTTCGAAGAAGATTTGACCACCTGGGACCAGCAGCTTCACTTCGCGCGCTTCCTCAAATCCATTGTCCGCCGCCTGGAGTCAGTGACCCAGGATTACCACATGGTTTTGCACACTACACCCAACCTGAAGGCCAAGTTCGAACGCGCCGACTACTGGCAGACCTTGGTGGAGGACTTCCACTGGCACATTGAAATCGTCCCCCTCCGTCCCTCCGCCGCGCAATCTTACTTTCTGAAAGATGTCTACTACAGCTCCGTTCTGCCGGAACGCGCGGCGGAAGAATTGCGCATGGTCACGGTCGAGGAGCTTACACCCTCGTAGGCAAGTAGCGCGTGGGGTGAAGGTCGGGCTTTTCACTCTTACCCAATTAATTTTTTCGCGGTTCCGCCGCGAGGCGCTACCAGATTGTTAGGCCGCATTTCTCACCACGCTCGGACGGCCTTAGAGACGGGTGGAAGGGCGGGGCTTTAGCCCCACCGAAATCGCGGCTCCCGCGCTCTGTTCGTCCCGCGCCCCGGGTTTCTACATTTTCTAAGCTGCACACTAACCCCGCACGCCACAGCGCGGCGGAAAGGCTGCTCACCACGCCAGCGGTCAAGACCTGTTCCAATGTGATCTCCAAATGGTCACTGATGCGGGGTGCGGTTCGGTGGGTAGGCCGTTAGCACGGTCGAACTGGCGGTCAATCTAAGGGTGTAGTGCAGCGCTGAGGAGCCGCAATTCGTGCCCGCCAGCCGATCATAAACAAGCCATCGGAACGCCGCCGATTTCGCGGAGGGTTGTTCTGGCAGAAAATTCGGGGTCTCGAAGTAGGGAAAGCGTTGGCGGCACGATTCGAATTTCCAAATCGGAAATTCCGACTGAATCCTCCTTCATCCCATCCACATCGAATGAAGTGGGCGCGTCCGCATCCAAATATTGGAAGGAGATCATATGCAAGCAGCAATGGTTACTGCCATCAATGGACCATGGGAGATCAAAGATGTTCCTCAACCTGAGCTTGGCGCGAACCAGGTTCTTGTGAAAATGCATGCCAGCGGCATCTGCTATACCGACGTCCACCAGACTCTGGGGCACATTCCCGGGGCTTTTCCCCGGATTTTAGGGCATGAACCCGTGGGTGAAGTGGTTGCGGTTGGGCCGGGGGTGAGCAGCAGAAAAGTTGGCGATCGCGTGGGCGTCCCCTGGATTCAAGCCACCTGTGGGCGCTGCGAATGGTGCGCGCGCGGACGCAAGATGTTCTGCGCCGGGCAGAAAAGCACCGGCATGGATCTGCAGGGTGGCCACGCCGAATACATGCCGATGTACGCAGAGGCAACCTTCCTGATCCCCGAGGGCGTTTCCTACGAGCAGGCGGCGCCGATTTTCTGCGCTGGTTACACTGTTTGGAGCGGGCTCCGCTGGGCGCGCCCTCAACCCCATGAACGCGTCGCCGTGCTAGGCATTGGCGGCCTCGGACATCTGGCCGTGCAATATGCCAAAGCTGCCGGCTTTGACACGATTGCCATTTCGCGCTCGCCCGATAAAGACAAGATGGTCCGTGAACTCGGCGCCGATGAAATTGTGCGCGATGGCAAGGGACTCGCGGCCGTTGGCGGCGCGGATATCGTGTTGAGCACCACTAATTCCACCGCAGCCATGGTGGATAGCATCCAGGGGCTTCGCCCTGATGGTCGCCTGGTCACCATGGGTGCGGATAGCGAGCCGATTCCTCTGTCAATTATGACTCTGTTGATGAAACGCATTCAGGTGATCGGAAGCACACAGAATGGGCCGGAGTATCTTTACGAGGCGCTCGATTTCGTCGCCAAGGGGAAAGTCAAGACAATCGCTGAAACTTATCCCCTCGCCGATGCTGCCAAAGCATACCAGCGCGTGGCCGAAGGCAAGGCCCGCTTCCGTGCCGTGCTGACCATGTAGATAGCAAGTCGCTCCCTCCCGCGCTCATGATTCCGCTGGCTGGCGCGGAGCAAAACTCTGCGATCTTATCAGTCATAGGGATGAAGCCGGCCCTCTCCCCCAAAGGCGAGAGTCAAAAATGCAAATTAACTCTCCCCTCGCCCCGCCACGATGGAACAGCTTCTCCGGGCGCACCGAGGCAAATTTCGGAGTCCGGGAGCTCGCTCCCGCTTTTTCTACCGCTGACTCGTCAGCGCTGGGTGACTGGCCGCGACGAGTCGCGGCGAGGGAAAGCGGCGACGAGTCGCCGCACTCCAAACTTCGGTTCGTTTGCCCGTGGTGAGAAATGCGGGCTAGGCTTGCTCCATGGAAACTGCATAGGGCTGCCAAGTGAAGAAATAAATCGGGATCAACACAGATTTACGATGCCGCGCTTACGTCACCGCGCGCTGGTACTTGCAGTTCTCGTTGGGGCAACGGCGGACGGTCTCCCCGCTTTTTTTGTATTTCTCCAATAAGATCGGTGAGCCGCAATTGGGACAGGGTTCGGCGACGGGCTTATCCCAGGCGGTGAATTTGCATTCGGGGTAGCGGGTGCAACCGTAGAACGTCTTGCCGCGCTTGGAGCGGCGGACGACAAGCTCACCCGTGCAGCCTTTCTCCGGGCAGGGAATTCCCAGCATTTCACGTTTCACGTACTTGCACGTCGGATAATTGCTGCACGCCGTGAACTGCCCGTAGCGGCCGTGTTTGAGAACCAGGTGGTTGCCGCACTCGGGGCATTTCTCTTCCAGTGGCGTGTCACTCACCGCCGTGGCGTTTCCTTCTTTGATGACAATCTTTTTCGTGCTGCGGCACTCGGGATAGCCGGTGCAGGCCAGGAAGTAGCCAAAACGGCCGCGCTTCACGGCCATGGGCTTGCCGCACTTCGGGCAGTTTTCCGCAGCGACCTCCGGAGCGGGGGGCGCGGCGCTCGCGTACTTGGCGGCAAGTTCCGGGGGGAGGTCGCTGGTGCCATCGCAGTCCGGGTACCCCGTGCAGGCCAGAAATTGCCCATTGCGTCCCAAACGAATGACCATGGGCTTGCCGCATTTCTCACATGTGATTTCGGTGGGAATGCCTTCGCCCTTGATGTCCACCATTTCGCGTTCGGCCACGCGCAGATCTTTCTTGAACTTCGTGTAGAAATCATCCAGAGCGTCGGTCCAGGAAAGCTTCCCCTCCTCGACCTCGTCCAATTCTTCCTCCATGCGCGCCGTGTAAGCGATATCGAAGATATCGTTGAAGTTCTTCACCAGCATATCGCTGACCAGCATGCCCAGCTCGGTGGGAAAGAAACGTCCCTGGTTTTTTTCCACGTACTCGCGGTTCTGGATGACGGAAAGAATCGTGGCATAGGTGGAGGGCCGGCCGATGCCTTTTTCTTCTAGCGCCTTCACCAGCGTGGCTTCGTTGAAGCGCGGTGGCGGTTCCGTGAAGTGCTGTTCAGGAAGGAGCTTGTGCAGTTTCAGGCGTTCGCCTTCGGCAACCTGCGGCAGGCGGTGCTTGAGTTCCTCGTCTTCTTCCATCTCCGCTTTTTCGTCTTTGCCCTCTTCGTAGACGGCCCGGAAGCCCTTGAATTTCTCCACCGAACCCGTGGCGCGCAATAGATAATCACCCGCCGTGATGTCGATCGTGGTCTGGTCGAAAATCGCGGGGGTCATCTGCGAGGCGACGAAGCGCTGCCAAATCAGCTTGTAGAGTTTGAATTCATCCGCGCCCAGAACCTTGCGCAGGGAATCGGGTGTGCGCGCGACGTCAGTGGGACGAATCGCTTCGTGGGCGTCCTGCGCATTCTTCTTGCTCTTGTAATGGATGGCCTCCGCGGGGAGATAATCGTTGCCAAACAATTTCTGGATGTAGCCGCGCACCGCCGCCAGCGCGCCTTCCGCCACGCGGGTGGAATCCGTGCGCATATAGGTAATCAGGCCGACGGAGCCTTCTTCCCCTAATTCCACGCCTTCATAAAGGTGCTGGGCCAGCAGCATGGTCTTGCGGGCGGAGAAGTGCAGCTTGCGAACGGCTTCCTGTTGCAGCTTGCTGGTGATGAAGGGCGGTACCGGGAATTTCCGCTTCTCTTTGGTCGAGACCGACTGCACGACCAAGTGGGCAGCCTGGATGGTCGCCGTGATCTGGTCGGCCGCCGCCTGGCCGGGGATTTCCAGGTCCTTGCCCTGGAACTTCACCAGGCGCGCGTCAAAGGCAGGAGGCTTTTTGCCTTCCACGTGCGCGGTGATCGTCCAATATTCCTTTTTCTGAAACGCCTGGATTTCCCTCTCGCGCTCGACGATCAGCCGCAGCGCGACCGTCTGCACGCGCCCCGCGGAGATACCGCGCTTGACCTTGTCCCAAAGCAGAGGGCTGACCTGGTAGCCCACCAGACGATCCAGAATGCGCCGCGCCTGTTGCGCGTCCACCAAGTGCGTGTCGATCTCCCCCGGGCGCTCGAAAGCTTCCTGGACCGCGTCGCGGGTAATCTCATTAAAGAGCACGCGGTAGAATTTCCGCTTGGAGGAATTCAGCAGATCGTGAAGGTGCTGGCAAATGGCCTCGCCCTCGCGGTCCGGGTCAGCGGCAAGATAAATGGCGTCGGCCTTGCTCGCCGCAGATTTCAGATCGGCGATCACATTTTTCCGGGTGGGAATGGTGATGTAGGTGGGCTTAAAACCATGAGCGATGTCGACCCCCAGCTCCTTCTTGGGAAGGTCCATGACGTGTCCCATGGAAGCCTTTACCGTGAAGTCAGGGCCCAGGTATTTGTTAATGGTCTTCGCCTTGGCGGGCGATTCCACAATCACCAGCGATTTACTCATAAATTCGAATAAAGAGCGTCCAGCTATCCGTGTTCAGCTAGCAGCTTCGATCCTTTCTATGCGACGTTCCCAAATCCCTTTTACGACACGCTTCTTCACCCCGCGTGCATTGGATTCATCAACTTGTCTCGACGATTCCCTTGTTTTACAGTTTACGGATAAAATTCTTTCCCGGCAACTGGCGGATCAATCCGTTCATTTCCAGGTCGAGCAGTGCCGCCAGCACCCGTGGTTGCGGAAGCGCCGCCCCGCCCACGATTTCATCCACAAACAGCGCCTGGTCAGGCCGCAAGACTTCGAAGACCGCCTTCTGGTCCGGGCCCAGTGAGGCTTCGAAGAGCGACGCGGCCTGGGTCCCCCTCGCTTCTCCTTGCGATGTTTCCACCGGCGGCAGCAGTTGCATGCGAACCTCGGCCGCGAATTCTTCGATCACATCCATCCATTGGTCCACCAGCTTGGCCCCCTGCTTGATGAGATGATTGGGCCCGAAGCTTTGGGCGGTGGTGATGTTTCCCGGCACCGCAAAGACCTCGCGATTCTGCTCCACCGCCAGGCGGGCCGTGATGAGCGATCCGCTGTACTCTGAGGCTTCCACCACCACGACGCCGAGCGCGAGGCCGCTGATAATCCGGTTACGGATGGGAAAGTTCTCCGGCGTCGGCCCGGTACCCAAGGGAAATTCCGAAATCACCGCGCCGGATTTAGCAATTTGCTCCGCCAGCCCCTTGTTCTCGCGTGGGTAGATGACGTCAAGGCCGGAGCCGAGCACGGCCACGGTTTTACCTTTCGCTTCCAGCGCTCCGCGGTGCGCGGCGGAATCAATACCCCGCGCCAGACCGCTGACCAGCACCAGTTGCCGCTCCGCCAAGTCGTGGGCCAGCCGGTGGGCCACGGAGCTGCCATAGGCGCTGGGCCGCCGCGCTCCGACTATCGCCACCGCATACTGCGAAAGAACCTTGGCATCACCGCGCACATACAGCAGCAGAGGCGCGTCGGGAATCTGCTTGAGCAGCGGGGGATAATCCTCGCTGTCGAAGGCGACTAGCCGGCAGTCCGCCTGGGCCGCCCCCTGTACCTCCTTTTCGGCATCTTTCATTCCGGCTTGAGCGAAAATCGCTTGCGCCACCCGCGCCGGAACGCCGCAACTTTCCAGCTCCGTGAGCGACGCCATGTACGCGGCCTGTGGCGACCCGAAATGCTCGATGACCTTGTGAGCCCCGCGAATGCCCAAGCCCTCGATCCGCGTCATCGCAATCCAGAAGAGTAAGGCCTCGTCCATGCCTTGGTTCCAATCTATCCCGACAGCCTGTTTATGTGGTGCAGAGTGAGTGGCGCTTGAGGGGACTCACGTGGCGCTTGTCCGGGCTGCTGCCTGTCGGTCGCTTCCTACAGTCTCAAAACCCAGGCCGGCAAAGCAAGATTAAAAATTCCGCCCGGACACAATGCCTCTTTCCGGACGGCAGGTTCTGCCCGGGAAAGGCAGGTTGTCCTTCGCACTTGGCACGGCTGGCGGTGGTGACTCATTTTGAAGTGCCACGGCCATCTTGGCCGTGCCCGTTCACGGGCGGATCGCCCGTGGCAGTTCAAAATGAGTCACTACCCGGCTGGCGGGCGCGGTATCCCGAGAATGAAACAACCAAGGGCCGCTGGTCCGCAAACGGGTAAGCCTTATATATATACGCAAAAAAATTAAGACTTCATCTTCACTCAGCCGATGGTCTAGGGGGGGAGTGAGATGGCCAATGCCCGAGGCGCATAGAAATGGAAGAAGCGCTGCATCTTCTATATTGCTCAGGATCGCTGGGGAAACCGTTGCTGGATAACCGTGGAGGTCGCTTGCCGATGAGCCCCAAACCCAAAGCTTGGCCCATGGGCCGCTCCGTTCTTATTCTGTTCATCATCCTCAGCGTGGCTTCGTCGGCAGCAGCACAGAAAGCCGGCCGCAAGGGCTCCAGGGGGAGCGCCGGGTCGGACTTAAGCAATATCATCCGGCCGCAGCTTTTGAACGGTGATTCCGATCCCACTCTTCGCTTCCCCGTCACGAGCATGCCGGGCTCGGTCTTCAGCATTACTTACGGCTGGCTGGATATCACCCGCAGCTCCGTCCGTTACGATGTGGTGCAACCCCCAAGCAAAGCCAAGAACGAGTTTGCCGCTTCCCGGTTCGACATTAATGACCTGAACTTCTCGCATAATTACTTGATGTTCCGAAGCGGCAGAAAAAGGGAGATGATTATCTATCTTCCTCAAAGTCGCTGGGGATCGATTCACACGGCTCCTGGTGCGAGCGCGGCGGCTGGCCGCGAAAGGCTGGGCACACAGTCGATTTATAAAACACTGTTGAACTTCGATGGTGTGCTGGCGCTGGTCAAGCCTCCTGCTCCCCCACCTCCGCCGGCCGTGGCCCAAGTCAGCATCACACCTCCGCCCCCGTCGAAGCCTGCCGCGCCCCCCTCTCCACCCGCCATTGTGCTGTCGGCCCCCTCGGGCGCCGCCGCGGATCAGGTCATCGAAATGGATGAATCCCCCTTGGTTATCCGCGGCGTGGCCATGGACAGCACCGGTATCCCGGTCGTCACCATTAATGGCTCGGCGGTCAACATGCGCCCTCAAACCCCCCAGGCGGCGGAATTCTGGTCCGATCCGATGCCCCTCCAGTCGGGAGGCAATCACTTCCAAATTGTTGCCTCGAATACCGCCCACGTGGAAACGCGGTTTGTCTTCCTCGTCCAATACTCACCCAAGGCCCCCCCTCCGAATCCGCGGGCCCTCGATAAACAGGAGATTATCTCCTTGCTCCAGGGCGGAGTCTCCACCGAGCGCCTGGTGGAGATTGTCAAGGACCGCGGCGTGAAGTTCTCGCCCACCGCCGACGATCTGAAAGATATTCGCGCCGAGGGCGGAAACGATGAGCTGATTGGGGCCATCCAGCAGGCCGCGGCGCCGCCTAAGTGAGCCGAACACATCCCCCTTGCACCCGCGGTCGCGGTTAGAGCGTCTTTAATTTAAGTGTATACAGCGCGGCGAAGCCGCAACCAGCGACGTGCCACGGCCGTCCCGGCCGTGCTCGGGCACGGGCGGGACGCCCGTGGCACGAAATCTTGGCGCGACAACAACGTCCTAGCGCCGAGCGCTACAAGGCACGTAAGCACTTAAATCAAAACCGCTCTAGCCCGGATTTCTCACCTCCCGGGCTGTTTTCATCAAGCGGTCGGAAGGGCGGGGCTTCAGCCCCGGCGAAATCGCGGCTCCCACCCTCTGTTGGTTCCCCACCCGCAACGATCGAACAGCTTGTCCGGACGCACAGAGGCCAATTTCGGAGTGAGGGAGCTCGCTCCCGCTTTTTCTACCGCTGACTCGTCAGCGCTGGGTCATTCGCCGCGACGAGTCACGGCGATGGAAAGCGGCGACGAGTCGCCGCACTCCAAACTTCGGTTCGCTTGCCCGCGGCGAGAAATCCAGGCTAGCTGCGACAGGGCCTGTGGTCAGCGCTTAGGGCGTGTCCTTTTCAATGTAGCGGCGATTGTTCGGCAGATCGAAATCCCAATTCAACATTCCGCTGACTGTGACGTGGAAGGTTTGCTCCGCGGCGGGGCCATCCACTCCCTCCACTTTCAACTGCACGGTATAGGAGGCAGGCTCCGTGAAGGCATGCACCACCCGCGCACCATCCTCGGTGGTCCCGTCTCCGAAATCCCAGTGGTAGATGATGACCGGAACACTATCCGCCCTTGCCGCGGCGGAAAACTTCACCGCCACTCCGGTTGGCGCGCTGCTAGGGACGTCCGCCGTGATCGCAGGTGGCGCGGCCTCGACGGAAGTATCGATGATCTTGATCATGCGCACGGAATGCGCGGGCTGGCCGTCGAGCGTCAACCTTCCGCCCCCCAGTTCCACGGACTTGCTGCCATCGAAAATATCGGAGGCCTGGTAGGTATCGCCCTCGGGCAGCCCCCAATCCGCCAGCCTGAATGTGTGCGAGCGCGCTCCGTCCGTCCAATTGAATACCGTCAACATCGCTTGCCTGCGGTCCTCTTTCAAAACGTACACGCTGGGGATTTCGTCCTCCGGCCGGTAAGTCATCATATCGAGAGGCAGAGAAGCCCGTCCGAGCTTTGCCATCTCCAGCAAGTCGGGGTTTTTCACCAGCGCCAGCCGCTCGGGTTGTGCGCTCAGCAACGGCATGTCATCGCCCAGCTCGAACATGCCTCCGGAAACGGCCGCCAGCGCGATGGAAACCTCCGCGTCAGGAAGTGAGATCGGCTCCTTCGCCGTGTGCCACCTGTGGCCCGTGAAACGCTGCGCGGACACCGTGAACGCGTCGGGATCACTCGTGAAGAAGTTCCCGTGCATGTAGTAGCGTGCGGCGATGCCCGGAGCGGCATCCCGGCTGGCATGGAAGGCGTGGCCGGTATCGACGGATATCCGGCCGAGGTCCACGATTCCCACCGCATTCAGCATGGGGCTGCCGTCCTTGTCGAGCAGCACGTCTTCGCCCACCGCCTCGCGAATGATCTTGAGTCCCATGCGTTGGGCCTCGAGCGCTGTCGTGTTCGCCCGATAGTGGAGACCTTCGACTGCGGTGTCATCCATGAAATCCATCTTGATCAGCCGCACGCCCCACTCGCGAGTCAGGATTCGGTAGGTCTTGCGCAAGTACTCTTGCGCGCCGGGGTGCGTGGTGTCGAGCACAAAGATTGGGTCCGTCTTGCCATTCCCCACGAACCCAATCTGAATGGGCTTACCCTGCGCATTGTGCACCAGCCAATCCTTGTGGTGCTCGTAGACCCAGGCGCGGGCCGTCACTTCAAACGGCGCGGTCCAGATGCCGAAGGTCAGCCCTTGTTTTGAAACCTGGCGTCCCACATAGCGCATCCCGTCAGGAAATTGCGTGGCGTTGGGAGTGGTATATTCACCGCGCGCATACTGGTATCCCTCATCAATGAAAAAATACTTGTACCCCAGCTCCTTCAAGTTCTGGGCTTGCCACCGCAGATTGGTCAGCGTGGGCGCCTCCTTGATCCCTCCGTAGAAGACGGTCCAACTCCACCAGCCGATGGGGTTCTGGGCTGCCACTCGCGCTTGATGCAGAATCTTAATCGCCTCGCCGTACGCTTCCAATTGCGCGTGGTAATCGTTTCCCGCGGCAAACATCAACCGCTCGGAGGCGAGTTCCTTTCCTGCTTCCACGGGCAGGCTGAGCTCAACCCGGTCCTCCGGGGGCGAGTCTTTGAGAGATTCTCCAGCCTCGATTTCCGTCGTCCCCGTCGCATCCACTGTGTAGGCCGTAATCTTCGGTTCGCCCCCCGCCGCGTTCTCGACGCGCAGGTGCAGGATGTTCAGGAGCCGCCTGGAGGTGAGGGTGGCCAGCAACAGGCTCTGCTTGCTTTCCCGGTTGTAAATCAGTTGGCTGCCCACACCCCGGTGCACGCCTTCGGGCGCCTGCGCCAGGTCGAGAATCCGCATGATCGGGCGGTCTTCGCTGAAGCTGTCCGATAGGACACGGTCCGCCGCCTCGTGCCCGCCGAGATTGACCAAAACCTTTCCAGCCGCTTCCACACTGCGGATGGCCTGGACGCTTAGCGCCTTCCCTGTGGTGTTGCGCACGGTGACTTCAACGTCGCCGTAAGCGTGCTGATCATAAAGGCGCAGGACCGTGACCAGGTCCGGCTTTCCAGCCAGGCCACTGTAGATGATGGTGATGGCATGCCCGCTGCCCAGGCCATCCTGGAAGGTGGACGCTGCGGCGAGTTGCTGGGGATACTCGCTCGATCGCACCCACAGATGATCAATTTCCGCCCCCACCTGCGCCGTAAGCACGGGCTGCTCCAAGC
>Ga0326728_10005111_pt1 | contig 37641 bp, 30 predicted proteins | sample MB3enrmetagenome_FD_207602 | JGI IMG/M metagenome (GOLD analysis project Ga0326728, IMG submission 207602) | Lab enriched peat soil microbial communities from McLean, Ithaca, NY, United States - MB31MN | ecosystem: Environmental > Terrestrial > Soil > Wetlands > Peat | place: USA: New York...
ACCGGGGGCCCCGGGGGGGGGGGGGGGGGGGGGCCTTGGGCCCGGGGGGGGGGGGGGGGGGGGCTTGGTAGGGGGGACTGGGGACTTGGGGCTGGGGAGTAGGGACTAGGGGACCAGGGACTGAGGGCTCGCTCGCGGACAAGAATATGCAAAGCATGGAGTCTTGCCGTGATTTGGAAGTGTGGCGCAAAGCGATGGGGCTCAAGCAGAGTTGTTATGAATTAACTGCCGAATTCAGGCAGCGATCGTAGCGGGCGCGATCCATGGGAATCCAAAATCCGAAATTTTCGGTCCAAGATTGCCCCGCTCCCCAGTCCCCAGTCCCTAGTCCCCAGCGCGCGGTCCCCAGTCCGCGGTCCCCAGTCCCCAGCCCCCAGTCCCGCCGAATTCTGCACGTGGACATGGATGCTTTCTTCGTCTCCGTCGAGGAACTGGAGGATCCCTCGCTCAAGGGCAAGGCAGTAATTGTGGGCGCGGACCCGGACGGACGCGGGGTGGTGGCTGCGGCCAGCTATGAAGCGCGGAAATTCGGCGTTCACTCCGCCATGCCGATCCGAACGGCCAAGCAGCTCTGCCCGCACGCCGTGTTTTTGCGCGGCCATCACAGCAAGTACAGCGACTACTCCCACAAGCTCTACGAAATCTTCGGCGAATTCACCCCGCGGGTCGAGATGATGTCGATTGATGAAGCTTATCTCGATCTCACCGGATGTGAGCGCCTGCACGGCTCGGCATTTCGGGCGGCAGACAAGCTGGTTCGCACAGTGAAGCAGCGCACCGGCCTCAATTGCTCGATTGGGCTATCCACCTCTCACCTGGTCTCGAAGATCGCCTCGGATCAGGCCAAGCCACACGGCCTGCTCTACGTCTTCCCGGGCTGTGAAGCCAAGTTCCTTGCTCCTCTCCCCATCCGCCGCATGCCTGGAATCGGCAAAGTGACGGAGCCGGAACTGCTCTCCCTGGGCATCACCACCATCGGCGACCTTCAGCAGATGGGCCAGGAGAAGCTGCGGGCGCGGTTCGGTAAATTCGGCGAATGGCTCTCTACGAAATCATGCGGACGGGACATAGACGCTTACGCCTACACAGAGGAACCCAAATCGATCAGCCACGAGATCACTTTCGACCAGGATATCAACGATCTCGAGGAATTAGAACGTACGCTTTCCTACCTGGCCCAACTAGTAGCGCGGAGATTGCGCGACCACGGCCTGTTTGCCCACACCTTGGGGCTGAAGCTCCGTTACGCACCGTTCAATACGCTCACTCGCGACGTCACCATCGACGAGCCAACCAACCTCGATTCCATCATTTTCGAAAGTGTGCTCCGTCTCTTCGAGAGCAATTACGATGCGAAAAGGAAAGTGCGTCTGGTGGGCGTCCGCGCCTCAAACCTCGAACGCGCTGTGTTTCAACGCAATTTGCTGGAAGCCCCGCAGCGCGAAAAACTCGATAAGGTTCTCAAGGCCGCCGATAAGCTGCGCGAAAGATTTGGCTTCGAAGCCGTCCAGTTGGCGCGCTCGCTCGAACCCGGCAAACAACCGAAACCGCGCAAGCGGCGCCAGTTCCTGGGCCGCTGAGCATGTCCGCATCTTTGGCTGGACACGGAGGGTAGAGCTGAATCAATGGCCCTCTCCCCTGCAACATGTGAATTAATCCATGACGGACAAGCCGGTTTCACGCAAAGACGCAAAGTACGCAAAGGCCGCAAAGGAAAGAAAGGACTTCCACATTGCGTTCCTTCGCGCCCTTGCGACTTTGCGTGAGCTGTTTTGATTTTTTCACGCCTTCCTGGGGAGAAGGCTGTGTTTCTGACTTCGCACCCTGCTCTGCCCAGTCGCTGATGGCGCAATGCCGACGCCTCCTCGCCTTGGAAGTGACCCCTCACCCGTCCCGCTCCGGCTGGTGAAAGCGCCGGCAGCGGGACACCCTCTCCCCACGGGAGAGGGATATGATTTCGACTTCAATCCCCGTGTCCAGCCAAAGATGTGGGACATGCCCAGTTGGAGCAGGAGGGGAGATAATATGCGAGGACGAATTTGTTGCCGTCGTTTCTGGAATAGGGCTAGAATTCTTTAGACAAATAAAAAGGCCCTTTCGGGCCCGATGGCGTTCGCCATCCACCTCCAGTGAACCGGATTAGTTCTGATTCTCCTCGAACCGGCCCGGTGACGTCAAGGCTGATCTTAGCGAGGCAGGGTGCAAATTAGGACACTACCCCTAGCGAGGCAAAAGTGAAAACAGCTTACCTCGATATTGAAACCAGCTACGTTGGATCGTTTACGGACCAGCGCCTTTTCCGGGATTGCAAGAACCACAAGATCACGGTGATCGGGGTGAGGATCATGGATGGGGAGAAGGACGCCTTCATCCAGCTTGTGGGTGACGAAGCCACGCGGGAGACGCTGATGGCGGCGCTCGCCGGGGTGGAGCGCATTGTTACTTACAATGGACGCTCGATTCCTGACAATGTGAAGGGTTATACAGGGTTCGACTTCCCGGTGATTGCCGCACAATTGGGCGTGGTGCTGGATAAAGCATTCAACCACCTCGACCTCTGCCCGGCGTGCTGGAAAGCGGGCCTGTGGGGAGGACAGAAGGCCATCGAGGAGATGCTGGGCCTGAAACGCAAGCTTCCCGGCAAGGACGGAAAATGGGCCGACGACGCCTGGAAGAGATATGAGGCCACCCGCAACGAGTGTTTCCTGGAAGACCTGCTGACCTACAACCGGGAAGACGTCTTCATGCTGCGCAGGATTGAAGAGGCGCTGGAGGGAAGAAGCCGGAAGCCAGGAGTCAGAAGTTAGAATAGGATGGTTAAAACATGCTCTCACGAAACTTCTTTTTGCTGGTGTTGATGTCAGCATTTCTTTCGACCTCGAGTATGGCACGGGGAGATGAGATCTCCGTCCAAGGCGCTCCCGCGGATAGCGGTTTCAACATTGGTTCGGTGGCGACGATCCGCGCGTCGGTGAAAGGCCTTGGGAGTGACCCGCGCCGTTACGCTGTGTTCGCAGAAATTCAATATGCGGGGACAACTTCCGTCACCAGCGTGGAGATGGATCGGGTCGCAGAGTCTCGGCCGGGGGAGGCTGACTTCGAAATCGGATGGCCGATCCCGGCTGAAGCGCCTACGGGACTCTACACCGTTGCCGTGCGCGTGCAGGACCGCAACGCCCACCGCACCGTCGCGCTACAGTCCTTGCGGCCGTTCGCCGCTTACAAGAAGCTTCTTCAGATTTCGCACCTGAGTTTGGATAAGACCTTCTATACCGTCGGCGAGCCAATTCAGTGCGAATTGGCGCTGGAAAACCTCACCGACGCTGAGCTTGACAACCTCACGGTCGAGTTCTCGAATTCGAATTATCCCTGGATCTCGCTCTTTTCCTCCGAACCCGGCGCCAATCCTGACCTGGCTTTGAAAGTCTTGCGCGACCACTTGAGGCTGCCGGCCCGAGGGACGGCGACAATTCCCATGATGAAGGCAGGGATTGCCTCTTCTCTGCAAGGCAAGCTGAAAGAGGTGATGGGGTCCGGCCTCCCCGAGCGTCACGATAAGACGCCGCCCCCGGAAGTGGATGACTATACTGTGGCCGTCTGGAATGCTGACCACACCATCCTTTACGATATGCAATTCACCACCTACGCCATCGTGCGGCCCTGGGATCGCGAACTCCCCATACCCTACAGCAGGGATTTCACCCACCCCTACAACTCGGATATTGACTTTGAAAGCTATCGGCAATTTTACGCGCCAGGCCAGGTCCCTCCCTTTATCACCGTTGATCATTCGCGGACGCTCTACCGTCCGGGGGATCAAGTCAAAATAGTCTGCACGCTGAAGAATTCTGGAGACGAATCTTGGAGCCGCGCGGAGTTTCGGGCAACCATCCTGGATCCCGCCGGGAAAGCCGTCCAGAAAGCAGTCCTGCGTTCGGGGATCGATCTTGCCCCTGGCCAAGCGCTGGCTGTTGCCTCGGATGTGTGGTTCATCCCCGCCAACCAGGCCTCCGGCACTTATGAGGCAAGACTGGAATTAATCGGCGAGGGCGGCAGACCGCTGGCAAAAACCACTACGGAAATCGCCGTCAACACGTTGCCGTCCTCTTTGATGATTATCAACCCGCACGAAGATGACGAGGCCGCCTACGCGGGCCTGATCCGCGCCGCCGTCGAGGCAGGCATTCCGGTGCGGGCGGTGATCCTCACGGGCGGTGATGTGGGCGAGTGCGAGCGCTACTACAACAAGCCCTGCGGGCCGAATGAGGCGCGCGGGTTTGGTATGGTGCGCATGGAGGAAAGCCGCGAAGCTTTTGAACACATCGGCCTTAGCCGCGACAAAGTTGATATCCTGGGACTGCCCGATGGCGGCTCCGGAGCCATCTGGTCGCAGCACATCAACCCCTCAAACCCGTTCTTGTCGGTGTACCTCGCGGTCGACCACGCGCCGTACGAGCATATCCTGAAGCCGAATTTACCCTACGCGCGTGACTCCGTGATTAGCACGCTCCAACAGATCATTACGGACTTTCATCCCGCCATGATCGCCCTTCCCCACCCCGACGAGCGCCACGTGGATCACCGCACCACGAATTGGTTCGTCATCAAAGCCTGCCAGGGATTGCTGCGTGAACATGGGATTGACCCGCGGACCATCATTTGGGGCGATAAAGCGTATGGCGCCGGCGGTTTCAAGCCTGCGCCTTATAAGTACGAGAAGGTTGTTGTTTACCTCAGCGGTGAGGTGGCGGCGCTGAAACAGGAAATAGGCTGGATTTACCAGTCGCAGGACGGCAACCTGGAAGAAGGGATGAAAAAAACCTTTTCCGAACTTCCTCGCCAGGAGGAACACGTGCGCATCGTGGATTGGCAGGAACACGAGGGGTGGAACGAATAGGGACTGGGGGCTGGAGCCGGAATGGCCCATTGCCGATTGACCAATGACGATTGGTCCCCGAACTGCCCTCCCTTCGCTGACGGCTGAGAGCTGATAGCTGACGGCTTTCCCCAGCCCCCAGCCCCTAGTCCCCAGCCTTTGGCATCTTGGGGCAGGGGGTCGGCATCCAATACCTGTTGCTGCGTTCCCGAGTCGAATGGAAATAACTGTGAGGTGACCCGTGAGGAGAAACATCTTTCTAACTGTGACTATCCTCCTTTTGAGCGCCGCCATGCTGATGGCCGCGACCGTCCAGCGCTGGATTCACGTGCGCGTGGAGAGCGCGAAAGGGACAAGCGGAGACGTGAGCTTCAACGTGCCGATTGAGATGGCGTCGGCGGTTTTGCCTGCGATCCCGTCCGATCGTGAACACCATGGCAAGTTTAATCTACAGGCTTCCATAAATGGCGCGGACTTGCGGGCCCTGCTGGACTCGGTTCGCAATTCGCCCGACAACGTCTTCGTTACCATGGAGCGGCATGACGCCGAAGTGAGTGTGGCGAAGTCCGGCCGATTCTTACTGATCAAAATTGTTGAGAAGCCAAGCCCTGAACATCGCCGGGGCAAAACGATTGCGATCAAGGTACCGACCTCGGTGGTTCAGGCCATGCTGTCCAGTGATTCAGATGAGCTCGACGTCAACTCCGGCATTCACGCGCTGGCTCGCGAGGGCGAAGTCGACGTGACGGTGAATAGTGAAAAAGAAACCGTGCGAGTCTGGACGGACACGAAGACTATGACGGACTAGGGGCTGGGGAAAGCCGTCAGCTATCAGCCCTCATCCGTCAGCGAAGGGAGTGCATTCCGGGGAGCAATCGCCAATCGGCCATTCCAGCCCCAATCCCTATTCCCTGTTCCCTATTCCCTAACCTGAGCGCTTCCAGCCGGGCGCGCCGGAGGCTTTCGACAGGGTCACCGGAGGGGATGAACTCCATGGCCACGTAGCGGTCGTACTTCAGCATGGCAAGCTTCTTATAAATATTGGCGTAGTTGATTTCACCAGTCCCCGGCTCGTGCCGCCCGGGGACGTCAGCAATGTGCACCAATCCTAGCTTATCGATATTCTTTTCGAGTTTTTCAATCAGGTTGCCCTCAGAAATCTGTTCGTGGAAAAAATCGTCCAGGAATTTCACCCGCGGGTGGCCCACGCGGGAGATGATTTCGAATCCCTCGGCCACCGACCAGAGGTAATAGTGCTGATTCTCCTCGAGGTCGATGTTTTCGAGCAGAATTGCGATGTCTTTTTCCTCGGCAATTTCCGCCGCTCGCTTCAACCCTTCGATGCAGCTCTGGTGCTGGGCCGCGCGCGACAATCCCGGCACGACGTTTCCTGACATGACGATGATGGCGCGGCATTCGAGCTTATCCATGGCTGGGAGAGCCTGGCGCAGATCAGCCAGGAAAGCTCCCCGCGCCTTCGGGTCGCCCACTCCGTGCGCCAGTCCGGCCGTAACATCGAACGTGATCCCGAGCTCACGCCGCTTGCGGTCGGCTCGACGGAAGTCCTCCTCCGACCAGTCCTTATACTCGCCCACCAGTTCCACCGCGTGGTAGCCGGCCTCGGCGACCTTTTCAAGCCGTTCTTCAAACGGCAGCTTTTCGAAAACTGTCCACAGCATCACAGAGATTTTGAATGGCACTCCGGCGCTCTCTCCCTCCGCTGGCGCCGAGTTTACTGGGCCAGGCAACGCCCCCAGGGCAGGCGCCGCCAAAGCTGTGCCGGCAAGCGTACGGCCGAATTGACGTCGATTCATGGTTCTGACCTCGGTTTCAGTTAGGCCCCTGCTCGGAGGCTGTGCCATAGTCGGGTTGGGGAAGGAAGCGGTCGCGGTCGTAGAGAGGGTCCTCGTGCTCCGGCATAACGAAGTCTGGAAAATCCTCCTTAAACTGGCGGCGCCACTCTTCGTCCGCGTAGTATTTCATCTGCAGTTGGATATCCTCTTCGCTACCGCCGCCCAACGGACTCAGGTGCCAGGCCCCGTCCGCGTCCGGCGGCATCGCCTTGACCTCTTCGCGCAGCATGTCTGACCAAAGCTCGGTATAAAGCTCTCGATCGCTCAAGTGATCTGTGTCGTCCAGGAACACGCGCAAGAGGGCCAGGCCGTGAATCACCTCCCAAAGCTTCTTGGAGAGCTGTTCATCATTGAGCGCTTCAGGCGGCGGCATCTCGATGCCGGCTTCTTCGAGCTGCTTGAGATTGGTGGTCCAGGGGGCTTTTTCATAGTCGACCACGTGCTGCCAGAATCCCTCCTCTATTTCGGGCGGAGTTTCTTCCATTCCGCCTTCAGCCATTTCCCCGCCCGCCAACTCTTCCGCTTGACGCTTCAATTCGGCGATCCTCTTTTCGCGTTCGACCGCCTCCTCATCGCTGTCCTTGATACCCATGGGCCCCTCCTCCTTTTTGCTCGCGTCGCTGAAGCGCCGATTATATCTGAAAAAGATGATTGGCTCAGCAGCCATCAAGTCGCGCTCGCACGTCCTGCTCAGAAAGCGAACGAGTATAAGCCTCTAAAGATGGCCCCTTCGTGTCAGAAGCCGAGAAGTGGAGCCAGGCGGGCGAGCACATCGGATACTGCTTCGGCGGGAACGCGGGCCACGAACTCGGCTTTCCGCTGCTTCCAATCCAGGCTCTTTAGATGGTCCGAGAGCACGACACCCGAAATCGGCAAACCCTCAGGCAGAGACGCTGAGTATACAACTTTTCTGTTATTCTTGTGGGCTTGATCTTCCCCGATTGGAGACCGTGCATGCATTCGAGACCCCGATGGCCGCTTGCCCTGGCGTTATGGATGGCTGGCGCAGCCACTTGTTATGCCTTCCAGAAGCACTCGGTTAACGAAGCTCTTGACTCCCTCGCTGCAGTCGGCACGTTCAAACAGGCAGCGATCTCTCCCGATGGCAAGCGGGTTGCCTGGGTCGAATCTCTAAAGGGGGGCAGATCGGCAATCTTTGTCGAGACTCGAGGCTCTTCGGAGAAGCCGCGCCGTATCTCTGCCAGCGACGGCGGTGCGGAGTACGCGGAGCACGACCTCGCCTGGTCGCCAGACAGCAAGAAATTGGCTTTCCTTTCGGACAGAGAGGGCTCCGACCAGCTTCAACTCTATGTTTCAGACACCACGGGTCATGCGGCTCGCCAGCTCACCCACCTGACCGGATTCCTCACTTCTCCCTCATGGTCGCCGGACGGCACGCAACTGGCGCTGCTTTTCACCGAGAATGCCCCGCGCGCCGCCGGCCCGCTCGAGCCCATGACACCACCCTCCGGCCTCATCGAGCAGCACATTTACGAGCAGCGTCTGACCACCGTCGAAGTGGCATCCGGCCAGGTGCGGCAAGTCTCGCGCGGTGACCTTTACATTTACGAATACGACTGGTCGCCCGATGGCAAGAGCTTCGTTGCCACCGCTGCGCACGGCGCGGGCGACGCCAACTGGTGGACCGCCCAGCTTTGTACCATCGCGATACCTACGGGAGAGGTCAGTTTCATCTACAAGCCGCGCCTCCAGATTGCCCAACCGCGCTGGTCTCCGGACGGTAGAACCGTTGCCTTCATCCAGGGAATCATGAGCGATGAGGGGAGCACGGGAGGCGATATCTACACCATTCCGGCCGGCGGTGGCGAAGCTCGCAATCTGACGCCCGGCGTCAAGGCCTCACCCGCAACCCTCACTTGGCTTAGCTCCTCGGAGAGGATTCTCTTCATTGAGGAGATCGACGGTGGGAGCGGCATCGCCACGCTCGATGTCCGAGAGGGGAAAATCGAAACTCTGTGGAACGGGCCTGAGACCATCTCCACCGGAAGCGCGTGGGATTTTGGCATATCCCTCGCTAATGATGGCAAAACTTGTGCGCTGGTGCGGCAATCGTTTCAGCAACCACCGGAAGTCTGGGCCGGGGAAATCGGAGCTTGGAAACAGGTCACACACCGCAATGCGGATATTTATCCGGGCTGGGGTAGGTCCGAGAGCATTCATTGGCGCAATGACGGCGGGGAAATCCAAGGCTGGCTCCTTTACCCGATGGATTATGATCCTTCCAAACGCTACGCCATGGTAGTGTCGGTGCATGGCGGTCCTGGCGCCGCGGAAAAGCCCGCATGGCCAGGGCCGTTCTTCGACCTTGCCCTGCTCTCCTCGGAAGACTGCTTCGTATTCTTCCCGAATCCGCGCGGGAGTTTTGGCCAGGGCGAAGCCTTTGCAGCAGCTAACGTCAAAGACTTCGGCTATGGCGATTTTCGAGATATCCTTGCGGGCGTCGATTATGTGGTGAAAACGCGTCCGGTGGATGATCACCGGGTCGGAATTGCGGGCTGGAGTTATGGCGGCTACATGACCATGTGGGCCGTGACGCGGACGAATCGCTTTCGCGCCGCGGTGGCCGGAGCGGGCATTGCCAATTGGCAGAGCTATTACGGCGAAAACGATATCGGCCAGTGGATGATTCCGTTTTTCGGCGCCACGATCTACGACGATCCGCAGGTCTATGCCCGGAGTGCTCCCATCACGTTCATCAAGAACGTCAAGACCCCGACGCTGATCCTGGTGGGTGACCGCGATGGCGAATGCCCCGCGCCGCAGTCCTTCGAGTTCTGGCACGCCCTAAGAACTCTCGGCGTGGAGACCCAACTGGTGGTCTACCCGGACGAAGGTCACGCCATTTGGCAGTCCGAACACCAGCGGGACGTCACCCAGCGCACGCTCGAGTGGTTCGATCAGCACCTGAAGTAGGCACGGCAGAAAATCGAAATTCGAATTGCGATTGGGGGGCAAACAATGGGCGATCTGGTTCGAACCGGACTTTCCCTGGAAAGGGAACTTCTCGAGAAGTTCGACAAGGCCATCCGCCACAAGGGCTATCAAAACCGCTCGGAGGCCATACGGGACCTCATTCGCGAGCATCTTGTGCAAGAGGCGGCGGAAGAAAACAAAGTGATTGTGGGAACGCTGACCATGGTTTACGACCACCACCAGCCCAATCTCTCCGCCAAGCTGATTGAAGCCCAACATGCGGCTTCGAGCAAGGTCCTCGCGGCCACCCACGTGCACCTGGATCACCACCATTGTCTTGAGGTGGTTATCCTGAAAGGCCGCAGCGGAGAGGTTCGGAACCTGGCGGATCGGATTTTGAGCCTGCGGGGCGTTAAGCATGGCCAACTGACCGTCACCACATCGGGGAACAGAGGTTGACGCCCATTTTTCGGTGGTGGTGTCATTTGCGGGACGCGGGCGTTGCAGGTCGCATTCATTCGCGCGAAAGCGGGAATCCACTCCGCAAGTGTTCGGAAATAGGCTGTCTACAGACTGGATTCCCGCCCTCCGGCAAGCTCAGGGCAGGCTTTTCGCGGGAATGACAGGCCCTTCGAAATGGATCCCATTCCAAATGACACCAGGACCCATTTCCCGGTAGTATCCTGATTGTGTGTTCTCAGCTTTCTAAAGAAGCGGGAGAAGAGTTGTGACCAGAAACGAACGAAAGATTATCGGGGAAAAAATAATCGAGTGTGCCAGGAAAGAAAACTTTGAGGCTTTTAAGGATATACTCACTTCTGAGCTTGACATGCCGGTTGGGAGTGAACGATTCCGGTTCCTTGAGAGCGAATTTTGGAGGACGGTCGCCGCGATCCGACAACGTAGGCAGCAACAGCCTTAATTCTTCGTTTTCTCTCCTCCGATGGGAAGCTGTTTAGGTGTTCTTCGATAACATCGACCATCCCTGAAACGATTTTCTTGTAGTCGTCTTTTACGGCCTTTGCCATCTGGATATAGCCCCTTACCCCTCACCGCTCTCCAGTGGGGGGCCTCCGTAACCTTCGCTCGTACTCAATCATACTCGCTCATACTTGCTTATCGCACATGCCAAGCAGCTTGTCAAGACAAACCCATCAAGTGAAGGTCTTGACAGTCCGTTCACTGAAAAAACACCGGAGCGACACAGAATTAGAGCACTATCCATTTTCTGGTGTTGTCCTAGTTTGAATGTAGCGCCGCCATCTTGGCGGCTCTTTGCCGGCTGGAAGCCGGCGCTACGCCCGAAATTAGGACAGCACCCATTTTCTAGTTGACGCGGGGGCTGCCGGACTATAGATTTACCTTCTTAAATCTTGATCTCTAAAGCACGTCATGGCGGTACGGGGGCGACGGGTAGTCCGGCCACAGAGTTGAGCAGCGCCGCCCATCCAACACTTACGCAAAGGAGACATGGTATGAAGGTCGGACTCTTTACAGCGCTCCTGGCCAAGCTCAGTTTGGACGAGGTGATCGAAAAGATAAAGCCGCTCGGCATCCGCACCCTCGAATTGGGAACCGGGAACTACCCGGGCGACCCGCATCTGAAGCTGGAGTGGCTGAGCCAATCGTCGAAACTCAAAGAGTTCAAGCAAAAACTCGACGACCAGGGGTTCAGCATCAGCGCTTTGAGTTGCCATGGAAACTCGCTTCATCCCAACAAGGAGATTGCGCAGGCGCATGCAGAAGCCAGCCGCCGCACAATCTTGCTGGCTGAGAAACTGGGGGTCACGCGAGTGATCGATTTTTCCGGTTGTCCTGGCGATTCGGATAACGCCAAGTTCCCGAGCTGGTCGCCAACGCCTTGGCCGCCGGATTTTCTCGAGCTGTTGAAATGGCAGTGGGAAAAGAAGGTGATCCCCTTCTGGACGAAGCGCGCCAAGTTTGCCCAGGACCACGGGGTGCGGGTTGCTATCGAGATGCACCCGGGATTTTCGGTTTACAACCCTGAAACCATGCTCCGCCTGCGGGAGGCCGCCGGACCAGCGATCGGGTGCAACTTCGATCCCAGCCACATGTTCTGGCAAGGAATTGATCCCTGCGTGGCAGTGCGCAAGCTTGGCGAAGCTGTCTTTCACGTTCACGCCAAGGATACTCGCCTTTACAATGTCAACGTCATGGTGAATGGGGTGCTCGACGCCAAACCCTATAGCGACGAAAAGAATCGCGCGTTTATCTTCCGCACCGTCGGTTACGGCCACGACATGGATTTCTGGGCCGACTTTGTTTCGACGCTCCAGATGGTGGGCTACGATGATGTGCTGTCCATCGAGCACGAAGACAGCCTGATGTCCGTGGACGAGGGCCTGGGCAAAGCGGCCGCTTTCCTGAACCAGATCGTCATCAAGGAAAAGCTCAAGGAGATGTGGTGGGCGTGAGAAGAGCAGGGACTGGGGGCTAGGGACTGGGGGCTAGGGACTGGGGGCTAGGGAAGAACGGGGAGCGGAAGGGGCTATCAGTTTTCGGGAGGCCGGAAAGATCCGGCATGGGCCTGGTCATTTGCTTTTCCCCAGCCCCTAGCCCCCAGTCCCTAGCCCGTTCTTGTGACTCCGGCTCGTCACTCGTCACTTGTCACTGGTTGAGAAGGAGGAGAAAATGCCAGAAGTCAATGTTGCACTGATCGGTCACCAATTCATGGGCCGGACCCATTCCAACGCTTACCGTCAGGTCAGCAGGTTTTTCCCCGGCAAATTGACGCCGCGCATGAAAGTGCTGTGTGGGAAAGCTTGCACCGAAGAACTCGAAGCTACGGCGCAGCAGTTGGGCTGGGAAGAATCCGACTGCGAGTGGCGGCGCGTGGTCGAACGCAAGGATATTGACATCGTGGATATCTCGACGCCGGGATATCTCCATCATCCGATGGCCATCGCCGCCGCCCAAGCCGGCAAGCACGTTATTTGCGAGAAGCCTCTGGCCAACAATCTGGCTCAGGCCAAGGAGATGCTCGCCGCCGTGCGCAAAGCGGGCGTCATGCACATGGTGAACTTTAATTATCGCCGCGTACCCGCGGTTGCCTTCGCCAAAAAGCTCATCCAGGATGGTCGCCTGGGCGAGATCTATCATTATCACGGCGCCTACCTCCAGGACTGGATCATGGATCCGGACTTCCCGCTGGTTTGGCGGCTGGAGAAAAAATACGCTGGCAGCGGCGCCTTGGGAGACATCGGGGCGCACGCTGCCGACCTCGCCCAAATGCTGATTGGGTACATTGCTTCGGTCGCCAGCCAGATGACCACGTTCATTAAAGAACGGCCTTTGCCCGGAACCGGCGAGGGAGCCTGGGGAGCGAAGGGGGCCGAAGGGAAGAAAGGCAAAGTCACGGTGGATGATGACACGAACTTCCTCGCCCGTTTCAAGAACGGCGCGGTGGGGGTGTTCGAGTCGACACGCTTCGCCGGGGGCCGCAGGAACTACAACACCTTCCAAATCTACGGCAGCAAAGGCAGCTTGGCTTTCAATATGGAGAGGATGAACGAGCTGGAGTTCTTCGATCGCACAGAGCCCAATGAGCAACAGGGTTACAAGACGATTATGGTGACTGAGCATAATCATCCCTACGTCGGAGCCTGGTGGCCGCCAGGGCACATCATTGGTTACGAGCACACCTTCGTTCACGCTGTCCACGATTTCCTCGTGGCCCTCGAGACTGGCCAGCCGCCCCAGCCGGGCTTCGACGAAGCCGTGAAGGTTCAAGCCGTCCTGGACACGGTGGAGCGCTCGGCGAAGTCGGGGCGGTGGGAGAAGGTGAAAGTCTAATGGCATACATGATGGGAATTGACGTTGGCACTACCGGCACGCGGGCAATCATCGTCCGCCCGGACGGGCACATTGTGGGAGCGGCCACGGGCGATCACCAGCCCATGAAAATGGCCAAACCCGGTTGGGCGGAGCAGGAGCCGGAGGACTGGTGGCGTGCAACCTTGGTGGCCATCCGTGGTGCGCTCGAGCAGGCTCGACTCAAGGGCAGCGACATTGACGCGGTGGGATTCTCCGGCCAAATGCACGGCGTGGTTTTGATGGACAGCACCCCGGCGGTGCTCCGGCCTGCTCTGATCTGGTGCGACCAACGCAGCCAGGCACAGTGCGACTGGATCACCTCAACGGTGGGCGCGGAGCGATTGATCAAGCTGGTTTCCAATCCCGCCCTTACCGGCTTCAGCGCGCCCAAGCTGCTTTGGATCCGCGATGAGGAGCCTCGAGTTTTCGAGCGCGCCGCTCACTTCCTTCTGCCCAAGGATTTTGTGCGTTTCCGGCTTACGGGGGAGTTTGCCACTGACGTCTCCGACGCCTCGGGCACTTTGCTTTTTGATGTGACCAATCGCCGCTGGTCGCGCGAGATGCTAACCGCGCTGGATTTGGACGCTAAGCTCCTGCCCCGCGCCTACGAATCGGTCGAAATCACCGGACAAATCACTCCCGAGGCCGCCGTGCTCACCGGTCTGAGCGCGGGGACGCCGGTGGTGGGCGGCGCCGGCGACCAAGCTGCCAGCGCCGTGGGTAACGGGATCGTCGAGCCCGGACTGACCTCCGCCACGCTAGGCACCTCCGGTGTGATCTTTGCTTACACCGAAGCGCCGAAACTCGACCCACGCGGCCGCATTCACACCTTCTGCCATGCGGTTCCCGGAAAATGGCACGTGATGGGGGTCACTCAGGGCGCCGGGCTTTCCTTGCGCTGGTTCCGCGATAACTTCGCGGCCTCGGAATCATGGTACGCTCGCCACACCGACGCTGATCCCTACGACCTCATTATCGATGAGGCCCGGCAGGTTCCCCCCGGAAGTGGCGGCCTGCTGTGGCTGCCCTATCTGATGGGCGAACGAACGCCTCATCTTGACGCACAGGCGCGAGGCATGTGGTTTGGTCTGACCGCCGTTCATACGCGAGCGCACCTCATCCGCTCCATCCTCGAGGGGGTCGCGTTCAGCCTCCGCGATTCGATCGAGATATTTCGCGAATTGAAAATCCCGCTCGCGCAAATTCGCGCCTCGGGCGGCGGCTCGCGCAACTTCACCTGGCGCCAAATTCAGGCGGATGTATTTGGCATGGAATTGGTGATCCTCCGGACCTCGGAAGGCTCTGCTTTTGGCGCCGCTTTGCTCGCCGGCGTCGCGGCTAAGACCTATTCGAGCGTTCCGGAGGCAGCCAGCGAAGCTATACAGGTAAAAGAGAGCATGACGCCCCTGGCGGCGAACGTCAAGGCTTACGACCGCTATTACCAGGTGTATCGCGACCTTTACCCGGCGGTTCGCGATCTGGCGCACACGCTGGCGAATATCGAGTAGGGTCAAACGGCATTCGGCTTGTTGCACGCACGCGAATTTGAGCGCGTGGCGACCCGCTGTCTTGTCAAGAAAAACGGGATCTCTTCCCTTTCCCTTGGTGAGAGGGAAAGGACCTGTTGGTGCACGGGACACTACAATGAAAGCTCAAAGGGCATTACTTTTGTTGCTGTGCTTTTTCCCGTTAGTTTCGCTGGGAGGTCTCGCCGTGGAGAACTATTCGGTGAAAAAAGAAGTCGTCCAAGGCCACGCTACCTATCATCTGCTCGATTCTAAACTGAACATGGACCTCGGAATCGTGCCGGAGATCGGCAACTCTGCTTACCAGTTCAAGGTAAATGGCAAAGATGTGCTGATACCGGTAGCGTCCTTCAAGGACTACCTCGAGAAGCACACCTTCGGCTCGGGAATTCCTTTCCTGGCCCCTTGGGCCAACCGCATTGATAGCGACTATTACTACTTTGAGGGTAAGAAGTATTTGCTGAATGAAGGACTGGGAAATATCATCCGCGACAATTTCAAGCAACCGCTTCACGGCCTGCTTGTCTTTGAACCACGCTGGAAGGTAGTGAAAACCGGAGGGTCCGACACTGAGGGCGCGTTCGTCGTCTCTCGTCTGGATTTCTACAAGTATCCCGATCTGATGGCGCAGTTTCCCTTTGCGCAGGTTTATGAAATGACGTACCGCTTGAAGGACGGAAAACTCGAGTGCACGACGCGGGTCACGAACGCCGGCAATTCTGACCTTCCCGTCCACTTTGCCTTTCACCCCTACTTTCACCCCGATGGCCCACGCCAGGACTGGAAACTGACCATCGGCGCTCAGACACATTGGATGGTTACGCACCAGCTCATTCCCACCGGCGAAACCGAGCCTACGGATAAGTTCCTGCCTGGGGTGACCAAAGGGGTGGCGCTCGACAGGACCTTCATTGATGACGGTTTCTCCGACTTTTCCCGAGCTACGAACGGCCTCGGCCACGTCGTCATCCAAGGCAAGACTCAAAAGATCGAGGTCCTGTACGGCAAAGAATTTGATTACGCGATCGTCTATGCCCCGCTCAATAACGACCTGATCTGCGCGGAACCTCAGACCGGGCCGACGGACGCGTTCAACCTGCAAAACGAAGGGAAATTCAAGCACTTGATCATCCTGGCGCCGGGAAAGACGTTTGAAGCTTCGTTCTGGATCGTCCCGACGGGGTTCTGAGTAGCAACCCTGTGGCTGGTGAAGTAGCACAGGCACTCTTGCCTGTGCCTAAGGTTGATACATTGCTCCGTCAAACACAGGCAAGAGTGCCTGTGACGCTTCACCAGCCGGCGCCAGCCCGATGAGATATCACTTGCCGGGTTCGGCATCGTAGCGGCGGGTTTATCCGCCACCAAAGAACTGTCGAGGGGGGAGCTATTACCGATGCGAAATTCTAGTTGGACAAGCTGGCTTGGCAAGTCAAGGAACCCCTCACCCGACCCGCGACGGCTGGAGAAAGCGCCGCCGCGGGCCACCCTCTCCCCACGGGAGAGGGCTGTTGAATTAAATTCCTCTCCAAGGGGGAGGGCGGTCTTTGCGCGAGTTCCGAAGGTGCTGCTCGGTTGCTCCTTCGCCGCTCTGCTGGCATACCTGGCAGCGCCCATCGGAGCGCGGCGCCTTCAATTAGAAACAGGTCCCCTAAATTTATTTTCACCGAGGTTGGCCATGGCAGCTCAGAACAATTCCTTTTCTGCGAAACTTGAAAAGACTCAATTCAACGGCTGGAACGCTTTCCGCCTGACCAATGGTCTCGTTACGCTGTACGTCGCGCCTGACATCGGAGGTCGCGCCATTCAGCTCGAGTTGGGCGGGAAGGGCCTGTTCTTCGTGAACAAAGACTTGGCGGGAAAAGTCCTGCCCGCCGACCAGAACAACCTCAAGGCTGGCTGGGCTAATTATGGCGGTGACAAAGTCTGGCCGGCGCCGGAAGGTTGGATGAATGAGGAGCAATGGCCCAGCATTCCTTATTACATACTCGACGGCAGCAAATTTGCCGCCGAGGTGGTGACGGAGACGCCGGACGAGGTCGCGGTTCGCGTCACCAGCCCTCCCGATTCGCGCTCTGGCGTGCAGTTTGTGCGCACCTATCACGTGTATGCGGGGACCACCCGCCTCAAGGTCGAACAGGTGATGCGCAACATCAGCCGGCGGCAGATTCGTTGGGGGATCTGGCACTTGATTCAGAACGATGCTGCGGACGCCCACGACCCCTCGAAGCCGAACCCCGACCTTTACATGTATCTCCCGCTCAACCCCCACAGTAAGTATCCCCAGGGCTACTACAACCCGTATGGCGACGCGCGGCACCCCAGCTATCAGCTCTTGCACGGAGGCCTGATGTTGCGCGTGCATTATCTCTACCGAGTGGGAAAGGCAGCCGCGGACACTGACCGCGGCTGGTACGCGGTGGTCAACGGACAGAAAAACATTGGCTTCATTGAGAACTTCACTTGTTTCCCGGAAAGGGAATATCCCGACGGCGCCGGCGTGGAAACCTGGAACAACGGCCCCGGAGTAATCTCTCGCGGCCCCTGGGATCAGACCCTTCCTGACGACCCCAAGCAAAACCCCTACATTCTTGAAACTGAGGTGCTCAGCCCTTACGCGGCGCTCAGCCCTGGCGAGGAATACTCATTCCCAGTCTACTGGTCACCCACCAGCGTCACGAACCCAGTGCGGAACGCCGTATGGGCAGGCGCCATTAGCGAGCCGCTTGGCGCGAACCTGAAAGACGGGCAGGTTAGTCTGAAGGGTGTGTTCGGCGTCGTCACTCCCGGCACTCTGGTGGCCAATTTCTACAGCGTGATGGGAGAGGAGTTGGGCCAGCAACCCTTGCAAAGCGTTGATCCTCGGGAGGTCGTTCGACTCGATAAGTCCATCCCCGCGCCTGCCGGCACTTTCCGCGTGAGCGTCTTCGTGAGAGACGAACAGGGCGAGAACTGTGGTTACCTGGGCAATGTGGTTCTAAAGTAGGGCCGAGCGGCTCTCGGCCGGGGCGAAACGGGGGATGTTCACCTGCCGGTCTTTGTAGCGCTGGTCTGCAACTTCTACCTGCGCCGCGAAGGTTATTTCTCCGTGTCCTCAGTGCCCGAAAAGACTTAACGCAGAGAACACTGAGATTCTCCGTGGTCTCTGTGTTCAATCTTGCACTCCCCAGTACCCCCGTACTGTTGCCATCCCAGCCCATTGGATAAACACTAACAGCGAGGCGACATCCGTGCCAATTGCTTGACTGCCATGGTGTGCGGAGAGCCGTTGACCTCAAAAGCGGAGGTCCGCGCTACCAGGTTGGCAATCAGCGGAGGTTAGGGAGCCCACGTGCGGACTGCTATCGCCACACACCCGAAGATTGTTCGCTCCTCGCTGACGCCGGCAAATGGGCAAGAGAAAGGGTGCCGTAGAAGCAGTGTCAGTGCGCGTTCAGCCGCGATACCGTATGGCAGTTCGGCAAGTGGTGGTCAGGGTTTGGAGGGGAAAAACCGCCAGTTCTTTATGTCCGGCTGGCGAACCTCAACCCGCGGGTTCTCACGCGTCGAGCTGATGGTGGTGGCGGCGGTTATCGTAGTTATCGCAGCCATCGCCATCCCGCGGGTCCGAGAAGTGTTCCGGAAATGCCCGAGTGCCGGCGCGGGCGGAGAACGGCGGACCGCAAAAACAGAGGTCCGCGCTATCAGGTTGGGAATCAACGGAGGTTCAGGAAATCTCGGTGTCAACTGCTAACGTCACACACCCGAAGGATGTTTGTTTCGCACTGATGCCTCGAGGACTGCCGCGCAAGGTCTGTAACGGAGGGGGCGCCGGCAAGCCCTGGGGCGCGGCGCGGGAATTTGCCTTGCGATCGGAAGCGGGCTTCACGATGGTCGAACTCGCGTTCTCGGTTGCGATCATCGTCGTTGTTTTGGTGACGGTTTTCGAGGCCTATGCCAACGCTTATCCCGCGTTTCGGGCGACCTCTGCCATGAACCTTTTGCAGGCCCAGTTGCGCCAGGCCCGCGAGGCCTCTATAGACCAGCGGCGAAGCGTCACGGTGACATTTCAAGGGACAGCGGAGCTTGTAGCCGTCGTACAGGGTATCAACGGCGCCGCCAATACCCAGTTGTATGATTACTTTCTCCCGGAAGGGTTGAAGTACACGCTTCTTACGGGTGTTGCGGATACGCCTGATGCCTACGGAAACTCGTACGCGGTCAACTATGCTTGTCCCAGCCATACTCTTCCCTGCACGATTACCTTTCAAAGCGACGGGTCGGTGCTGGACGGCTCGAACGGTTCCACCAACGGTTCCATTTTCATCGGCATCACGGGCCAGCCTATGACAGCGCGGGCGGTGACAATTCTCAGCCCCACGGGAAAAATCAAAGGCTGGTCCTATAACGGAACCGCGTGGCATTAGGGTGTACTCTATGGATTCAGCAGCCTCGATCCAGCGTGAAGAGCGTGGCTTCACCCTCCTCGAAGTGTTGATTGCCATGGCGGTGCTGGTCGTCGGCCTGATCTCGCTCGCCTATGGAATAGGAGTGGGGCTGGCCGTGGTGCAGATGTCCACCATGGATACCATCGCGCGCGAGAAGGCCCGGGAAGCCATGGAGGACGTCTTCACGGCGCGCAATACTTCCACCATCAATTTCTCCCAGATTTGCAACATACCCACCTCAGGAAACAATCCCAACAACTGTCTTTTTGTGAACGGCTTCACCCCCATGTATACCGCCGATAGCAGCGGGCTAGTGAACACCACGGCAGCAGCAACTCAGAATGTCCTCGAGACGTATGTTACGCCCGGCCCGGACGGCATCCTGGGCACCGCAGACGACGTTACCTATAATCTCAGTGGTTTTCAACGCTCCATTCAGGTGACCGCGGTGAGCTCGAGCGATGGTTATACCGTGCTGGCGCAAGTTACTATCACGATTCTTTACAACCCTCTCCCTTGGATGTCGCGCACCGTCACCATGGTCACAGTGATGTCGCCCTATGTCTGAACGCCCGCACAATCCGTCCCGGCCGCGCCCTGCCGCAGGGTTCAGCCTTGTCGAGTTGTTAACCGCCATGGCGCTTTCGCTCTTGGTGTTTGGCCTGACGTTCGTTCTGGTTCAGCAGCTCGATAACACCGCCGACGTGGTAAGCAGCATGAGTGACGTGAACCAGAACCTGCGCGCCGCGGTGAACATGGTGTCCCGTGATCTCTCCACCGCCGGGGAGAATATACCCTTGGGTGGTATTCCCCTCCCCTACGGCGGCACCGCTACGGCGATCAAGCGGCCGTATCCCTCAACCTCGACGTTTCCCACACCCCTCTCCGGGAGCGCCCTATACATGCCCGTGCTTATTGCCGGCAACGGCCTGGGGCCGTCGCAAGGCAGCGGAAGCACAGCGATCTCGACGGACGTGGTGAGCATGATCGGGGTAAACCAAAGCTCGAGCTTCAACCAGACGGCCGTGAATACAACGTCCCCAAACCAGCCCACCTTTTCCTCCACCTCTGCCACCATAACCGTCTCCACGACGGCGGCCGGCTACGTCTCGCCCGGGCAATTGATCATGCTGAGGGATGCCAATGCCAGTTGCTTGCTGGTGGTCTCCTCGGTGAGCACCACGACCGGCGTCATCACCTTTACGCACGGGGATGCCACCAACGACCTCCTGGGCGTCAACCAATTCCCGACCGTGTCGGGAACCACCGGAGCGATCACCTCCGGCCCGACAAGCGGAACTATCCTCCAGCTCGAAACAGCGACAACAAACGCTGGCAAGACGACGTATGCCTGGCCTACGACTCTGACGGCCTATCCCATCTCGATGGTGACCTACTATCTGGATAGTACCACCCCCGAAAGAAATCTTATCAAACTAACCAGCATGGGCGCGAGCGGGTGCGCGGCAGTTTCCTGTACGAATGTGGTGGCTTTGGGCATCGACGTCCTGCAAGTTTATTACAGCCTTTCGCCCCCGGCGACGCTGAATGGCGCAACCTCGGATCCTACGGAGAACCCCTGGCCAACCAGCACCGATACCACCAATACCCCCAATGATATCCGTAAAGTAGTTCTAAACATGGTGGGCGAAACTAACCACAAGAACTTTGCCAATAGCCAATGGTATAGCAAAGAGATTAAGAACGCGGTGACGATTCAAAATTTGGACTATTACAACAAGTACAGTTTGGGCGCCAGCATGACGCAGAACTGAAGGAGGGCGGGAAAGAGGAAGTATGAAAAGACACGGAGTCGAGGAAGCGGGAGCCGCTCTTATCGTTGCCATGCTGCTGATGTTGGTGTTCGCCATCATGCTGATCGGGTTTTACTTTGTCACCAGCGGCGAGCAAAAGGTCGCCTGGAGCAATCGCGATAACGGAGTGACTTATTACTGGGCCGTCGCCGGGCTCGAGCAGATGAGTAATCTTATTGCAGACTACTTTGCCCACACCGCATCTCCAGTTCCAGCCACGCTCTCCAACTGGGTAACCAACTCCTCCAACTTCCAGACCTATCCCTCGGTCATCTCCACCTCCGGCCTTCCCCTGGTCACAGCTACCTACACGCTCTATTGTATGTCTCCCCCTGCTCCAGGCCCGTGTAATAATGGTACACCACCGGTCATGGCCCTCTGTTCCACTGTGGGCAGCACGCTGGGAAGTTGCACCGGAACCATCGGGGGGAACGGCCCCCTTGCCGGCCTGGAAGGCCTCATCGCTCCCTTCCAGCTCACCGTGGTTGCCGATGGCCCCAGCAACACGGAAGTCAAGTTGACCCGGACGGTGCAGGAAGTCGCCGTCCCCATATTCGAGTTTGGCATTTTCTCCGACAGCGACCTCTCGTTTTTCGCCGGCAACGACTTCAACTTTGGGGGCCGCGTCCACACCAATGGCAACTTGTTTCTGGCGGAAGACGGCGGCGGTACGCTGAACCTGAACGATTACGTCAGCGCCGCTAAGGGAATCATCCGAGACCAACTCTCAAATGGGTACGTGATGGCGACCTACCCTTCGGGTACTTGTACTTCGACTAACTACTGTAGCACCGTCAACGTGCTGACCACGTCGAACGGCTGCCCGTCGGGGACGCAAGGGTCTCAATCGGGAAATTGCCTGACCTTGGGACTCAACCAAGGCAGCGTCGAGAACGGGCCGGGAAGCACTGAGAACCCCAACTGGAAAACGCTTTCCGGGAGCACGTATAACGGCTATATTCAGGATGGGGCGACGGGAGCGAAGGTGCTTAACATCGCTATAGCGCTGCCCGGGATCAATTCCACGCCCATCGCCATGATTCAGCGCCCCCCCGCCAGTCCTCCAGCAGCTACTGTCGAAAGTCCCACGAGCGCGCTCGGCATGGCCCGTTTTTACAATCAGGCCAGCTTGCGCATTCTGTTATCCGACACCCAAAACGACATCATGAATTTGCCCGGCGTTGACACTACGGAATATCCGTACCCGCTTGCCGAATATGGAAGTACGGCCCTGACTAACATGCCTTACACGATTCAGCGCACCACTAGCATCCCCTCCACCTACTGCCCTCAGAACAGCAACTGCTTCCTTCCGCCCATAGATGCCTGCCATCCGCCTCTTGCCGAGGCGCCCACTGAGAATTCAACCAACGACTCTATGTTGGCGGCGGGAACGACGGCGCTCGGTGGCTATATCAAGATCGAAATGAACTTGGCATCCTCCCCAGGAACGTGGAAGGATGTGACCGAGGAAATTCTGGCGCAGGGAATCTCGCGCGACATGGCGGCGGGTACGATGGATACGATGCCGGCGGCGACGCTGGGCCTGGCTTCGAACGGGTCCCTGGCTGCGAGTACGTATTACTACTACGTGGTCACAGCCCTGGGCGCGTGGGGTGAGAGCGCGGGCACCGAGGCATCAATTAAAACCGGGAGCTCCAACAAGAAGGTAACGCTCACTTGGTCGGCTGTCTCGGGCGCGACCGGCTACAACGTGTATCGCGGAAACAGTGCCGGGGGAGAGACCGGGTACATTGGAGGCGCTGCCTGCGGAACCACTCCCTGCACTGTGAGCGGGTCCACGATTTATACGGATACAGGAGCGACGGCGCTTACTGCGCAAACCCCTCCCGCCCCTTGCACCAACACTGCCATCATCCACCTGGAGGAAGAGGCGCCCGCGGCCGACACGACCTACGACGTCACCTTGTGCGCGGCGGGCGTGGGCAACGCGCCTGTGGCGGCATCATGCCCGGCTTCGGGTTGGTCCACGTCGGGTTTGGCGACCGTGTCAAACCCTGAGAATTTTGTGCCCATCAATATGTACGACGCGCGGGAGGGAGAGGTGCGGGACTCGGATACCCAAACGACTCCGAGCTTGAACGGCATCATGAACCTCGTGGAAGTGGATGTGGGTAATCTTTCGCAATGGTTTGCCGGCAACATTGCCACCAGCGGAAAGTACGCCTACAACGGCCCGGACGCCCTCAACAACTCCGGCTACATCCTCTACGTTTCGGATCGGAGAATGAATTGCAACGACGGGACATACGACCTCGAAGGCTCGTGTACGGGCACTGAAACCGGCGAATTCGGGAATGAAGACATCATCAACCCCTCGGTGCAGAGTGGCGCTCCCAACGGTGCGTTGGACGCTCCGGAGGATGTGGACGGCACCGGAGTGCTCTACACCTATGGCGCCTATGCGCATCCCATCACCACCCCCACCAGCGTCAGCCCCAGCGGCGTCACCGTCGGCGGCACCGCCAGCACAGCGAAATGGCCAGCGATCATAAGCGCGCTGGCCAATAGCGCGACAGAAAATCCCGTTGAGGTGCGCATCACGGCTAACCAGGCACAAATCAATAGCGTCGTCACCTTCCGGCGCGCCCTCCGCTTGGTGAATGGCACGGCGGGCAATTTGCCACCCCTGGCGGCCGCGCAGGCTACGACGTGTTCCGGGGGTACGGCGGGCGGATTCACCGTGGCCTCGGAAAATCCCATTTATGTGGCGGGGGATTACAACGCCAGTAGCTTGCCCACTGGTGCGCCCAACGGATTCAACGACGTGTCGGGCCAGTGTCACGTGCCCGCGTCGGTGATGGGTGACTCCGTGACGCTGCTTTCGAACGATTGGACGCTGGGCGCTCAGCCAGATACTAGTTCTCCCTATTCCGGGGATGCCAACAGCTTTGCCAACCCGACCAACCCCAACTGCAACAATTCACGCTGTGCGACCACCACCTATTACCGGACGGCCATTATGGGGGGAAAGAATAACTCCTTCTCCTTTTATTCCAATGGGACAACGCCCCTCTTTGCGGGGTTACACCAGGACTTCGGAACTGACGGCGGAGTTCACAACTTCCTTCGTTACGACGAGGACTGGAGCAACGCGATTCTGCATTATCTCGGCTCCATGGCCAGCTTTTACATTTCACGCCAGGGCACCGGGGTCTACAAGTGTTGCAACACGGTGTACAACCCGCCCGCGACACGCGACTACACGTTTGACACGGATTTTCAGAATATCAACAAGCTGCCGCCGGGCACGCCCCGTTTTACGGACGTGAACGCCCTCTCCTACTACCAATCGATCCTGCCCAGCCAGTAACCTAGGTGCCAGGTGTCAGGTGTCAGGGGCCAGGGGCAGCCAACCCCCCATCCGTGCGACTCCAGGTTTGCGAAAACGCTGGGGCGGGATGCGCTCTGGGCATGTCCCAGCTTACCTGACACCCGACACCTGAAACCTATTTACTCCGCCGCGTTTTCCCCACATCATAGTCGATTTGGTATGATTGGCAGCCTGTTGACTGTTGACTCTCGACTCTTGACTGTGGACTGGGGAACGAGGCTCATTGTCTGAGACAGCGCCAACTGCGCATCCCTCTCGAGCCAGCATTGTGCTGGCCTTCGCCTCGGTTTACATTATCTGGGGATCCACTTACCTCGCCATTCGCTACGCGGTTGAGACTATTCCTCCCTTCTTCATGGCGGGCTGCCGATTCGTGGTTGCCGGCGCCGCCTTGTACGTGTGGACGCGCGCGCGCGGGGCCGTCCGGCCGTCACGGCGTGATTGGGCAGGCGCAGCCGGCATAGGGGCCTTGCTCCTGCTGACTGGGAATGGAGGATTGTGCTGGGCTGAGCGACGCGTGCCTTCAGGTCTCGCGGCTTTGCTGCTGGCCACCATCCCGATCTGGATGGTTTTACTCGATAGCCAAAGGAAAGGCGGCACAAAGCTGGGAGTGAGGGTGCTGGGCGGAATGGCGATGGGCGTGGCAGGACTCGTTTTGCTGGTGGGCCCGGCTCACCTGTGGGGCAGCTCGCGCGTCGATCTTGCCGGCGCGGGCGTGCTGATGCTCGCCTCCTTTTCCTGGGCGCTCGGCTCCGTCCTTTCGCACAAGGTCAGCTTGCCCCACTCCGCACTCCTGGCGGCAGCCATGGAGATGCTGGCGGGCGGCGCCTTGCTCCTGCTGCTGGGCCTGACGACTGGAGAAGGCAGGCAATTGCATTTCTCTCAGGTCGCGCTTCGCTCGTTGCTGGGACTTGTCTATTTAATTGTGGCGGGCTCGTTTCTCGGTTTCACCGCCTACCTCTGGCTGTTGCGCAACGTGCCCACGGCGCGAGTTTCCACCTACGCTTTTGTGAACCCGGCAGTGGCGGTTTTCCTCGGCTGGGCTTTGGGAAGTGAGGCCATGACCGGCCGCGAATTGCTGGCCAGCGCCACCATTATCGCCGGTGTGGCCCTCATCATCACTCACCGGCAAAGTCCTGTCGCCGTCACCCCAGGCACGCAAGGCCTCCCGGCCCAGAAAACCCAAAATAACGCTTGACAAATCCTCTACCATGAGCTAGAACGCTAGCGTATGGCTACGGAGCAGGGTACCGGTAAGGCGTTTCGGGGTCTTTCATGGCGTCATAGTAAGTAAGAATGTAAATCTGCCTCCTGGACCGGCACTTCAGGCACGTGGACCTGTTGTGCAAGTTTCTGTCACAATAGAGCAAAACGCCGGAAAGGCTTTGGTTAGCCTTGGCAAGCCTGTTCCGACACCACAAGTAGGCCTAGCACTGATTGATAGGGGGCATCCAGTACCTGTATAGATGAACAAGCAGCAAAAAAACTCGGACTTCCGGCAATTGATATTGGGTACATGGTATCAGCAAGCCACGAAAAGGTGCCGTGTAATATATACCCGGTTTCAATAACTACGCCAATAATGAGCTTCAACCTGCCGAGAGCGATGGGCGCTGCATTGGGCGGCCACGGTTTATTAGTCATAATTGGACGTGATGTTCTCGGCGTAGGGCGGGCGTCTCGCCCACTGTCGCTCGGGCATCCTGCCCGCATTGGGGCAAGAGCGAGACGGGCGGCAATTTGCGATAACATTTTTGAAGGAAGGAAGCTTGAATGTCTATGAAAACAAAGGGTCGGTGTGGAATGCCGAACTGGCGGACTGGACACGCGCCCTTCGACAAGTGAGTGACAATTTGTCGTTGCTGGCCACAGCACCTACTACTCGTGACTCTTGACTCTGGACTCCTGGACCCTCGACTTCTCGACTCCTCGACTCTGCCGACCGCAAGATTCGGGTTGCCTGACGCTGCGTCCTAATGGATGATGGGACCAGGAGGGAAAATGCAAACCAACGCAGAAGATTACCGGCGCATTGAGAGAGCCATCGAGTTTCTGGCGGAGAACTATCAGAACCAGCCAAGCCTGGACGAGGTAGCGCGGAGCGCCAACCTCAGCGGATTTCACTTCCAGCGGCTCTTCCGCCGCTGGGCGGGCATCAGCCCCAAGCGCTTGGTGCAGTTCCTGACCTTGGAACATGCCAAGCAAGTGCTGGAGGAATCGCGCAGCGTACTGGACGCCGCCTATGACGCCGGCTTGTCCAGCCCCAGCCGGCTGCACGACCTCTTTGTAACCACGGAGGCCATGACCCCCGGGGAATTCAAGGCGAAGGGAGCAGGCCTCGAGATCAGTTACGGGTTTCACCCCAGTCCTTTCGGCGAATGTTTTCTGGCGGTCACTGAGCGCGGTATCTGCGGATTGGGTTTCGTAGGAGAAAGAGACCGAAAGCAGACGCTCGAGGACTTCAAGGGTAGATGGCCGGCGGCGCAGTTCCATGAGAATTCCGAAAAGACTCAGAACTACATCGATGGGATTTTCAATTACAAGAAGAGGACTGGCGCCGTAAAACTGCTGCTGATGGGAACAAACTTCCAGATCAAAGTTTGGGAAGCCCTGCTGAGAATACCGCCGGGCTCGGTAGTGTGTTACGAAGATCTGGCGCGACGGGTCGGGAAGCCGACCGCCGCGCGGGCGGTCGGCGGCGCCGTGGGCCGGAACCCGATCTCCTTCCTCATTCCCTGCCACCGCGCCATCCGCAAGATGGGGATCACGGGCGATTATCATTGGGGCGCGGCGCGCAAGAAGGCCATCCTCGCCTGGGAAGCCGCTCGCCAAAGCGCAGAATCGGAGTAGAACATGGCTGCCCCGCCCCTGATGCTCGATGCCGGGACGCGCGCTCGACTTTGGGGTAAGTTGGTGGACGCGGTTGAAACCTATGCTACCAAGCTGGAGACCAGCCGGGTCACGCCTCCGCTCGATCCCGCGCAGCTCCGCGCCTCGCTCTCTCGCTTCGATTTTTCCGCTCCGGTGGACGCTCTCGAGGCCCTCGATTTTCTTGTCGAGGGTCTTTGGAAGTTTCAAACACATACGCCCCATCCTCGCTATTACGGCCTGTTCAATCCCGCGCCGACGACCATGGGCATCGCTGGGGACGCGCTGGTGGCCGCGTTCAACCCGCAGCTTGCCGCCTGGAGTCACAGCCCGCTGGCCATCGAAATCGAACAGCACCTGGTGCGCGCGTTCGGTGCTCGCTTCGGCTACGACCCCGGCCGGACCGATGGCACATTTGCTTCCGGCGGCATGGAAGCCAACCATACGGCGCTCCTCACCGCTTTGACTCGGGCTTTTCCGGAATTCGCGAGCCGCGGCCTCCGTGCGCTTGCCGCCCAACCCGTATTCTATGTTTCCACGGAGGCGCATCACTCCTTGCTGAAGGCGGCTCGAATGTGCGGGCTGGGGACCGATGCCGTGCATGAGATTCCGGTTGATGAGGACCTTCGCATGAAGCCCGAAGTCCTCGCCTCGCGCATCACCCACGACCGGAGTCAGGGCTTTGCGCCCTTCATGGTGGCCGCAACTGCGGGAACAACCAGCGCCGGAGCTATCGATCCCTTGCCTGCCATCGCCGAACTGGCCGCGCGTGAAAAGCTATGGCTTCACGTGGACGCGGCTTGGGGCGGGGCGGCAGCGTTGGTTCCCGAACTGCGTCCTCTGTTGGAGGGCATCGAGCACGCCGATTCCATTACCTTCGACGCGCACAAGTGGCTCTCGGTGCCCATGGGCGCCGGGATTTACCTCACGCGCCACACCGATATTCTCGATCGAGCCTTCCGTATTGCCCAAACTTATATGCCGCGTGAGGCAGCGGGATTGGATGTAGTCGATCCTTACATGCACTCCATCCAGTGGTCACGGCGAGCTATCGGCTTGAAGGTGTTTCTGTCGCTGGCGGTGGCGGGATGGGAGGGCTACGCCACGGCCATCCGCCAGATGGTGGCCATGGGAAGGCTGCTGCGGGAGAGGCTCGAAGCTTCCGGCTGGCAAGTGGTCAACCCAACTCCTCTACCGCTCTGCTGCTTCGTCGATCAGCGGCATGCCGGGGGCCGCTCCGAAGCCCACCTGCACGAGATCGCCATGCATGTCGTCGGCTCCGGAAAAGCCTGGATTTCTACCACCCGCCTGGCGGGCTCGATGCCCGTGCTTCGCGCCTGTATCACGAACTACCGGACAAGCGCCGACGACATTGCAGCCTTGATAGGCGCTCTCGAGGAGGCTCGAGAACAAGTCCGTTAGCATCACATTTCACGACGTGCGTCGGCGATATCCTTATCGCTAATTTCGACACCAAGGTCCGCCCATAGCCCGTGCAGGCTTTTCAGCGGTTGCTTCGTGTCCTTTTTCTCCCGCAAGAATTCAACGAAGTCCAGACCTTCCCTCTTCTGGTCGGGAGGCAAGCCCCGGAGCTTCTCGATGACCAATTCTTCGATGCTCATTGCAACCCTCATTCCAGTCCGCTCTTGCTTGCTTAAAGCCTACCACAAGGCCGTCCGGAGAGCACCCATTCCCGGCTTTGGGATTGGAGGCGACGATAGAGGAGGAAACCCTGGGCGACAGGCGATCCAGTCAAACCGCTGCTGAAAACACCGCTTGCTCCCGCGCGGCGAATCTGCGAACATTGGCAGTTCAACATTGAGTCAAGATTCACTTTGCAGGGCGATTATCCTGGAGGGAAAATGCCACTAGATCCAAAGCACTGTAGTCATATCATCACGGACGGGCGAGACCGCGCGGGCGCGCGCGCCATGCTCAAGGCCATTGGTTTCACGGATGCCGACTTGGCCAAGCCAATTGTTGGAATCGCAAACACCTGGATTGAGACTATGCCATGCAATTTCCATCTGCGCGAGCTGGCCGCCAAGGTGAAGGAAGGCGTGCGCGCGGCGGGTGGAACGCCCATGGAGTTCAACACCATCGCCATTTCTGACGGCGTGACCATGGGCACGGAAGGCATGAAGGCTTCGCTGGTGAGCCGGGAAGTCATCGCGGACTCGATCGAGCTGTTGGGCCGCGGCCACATGTTCGACGCCATGGTGGCCCTGGTCGGTTGCGACAAAACGATCCCCGGAGGCGCCATGGCCTTGATCCGCCTGAACGTGCCGAGCGTTCTCCTGTACGGCGGGGCGATTGCTGCGGGACGGTTTCAGGGGCATGACGTTACGATTGGGGACGTATACGAAGCCGTCGGCGCGCACGCCGCAGGGAAGATGACCGACGCGGAACTCAAGGATCTCGAGGACCATGCCTGTCCTGGGGCCGGCGCCTGCGGCGGCCAATTCACGGCTAACACGATGTCCACGGTCATGGAATTCATTGGGCTCTCGCCCATGGGCGCGAATAGCGTGCCTGCTCTGGACCCCCTCAAGAATGAAGTAGCGTACCGCACCGGCAGGCTGGTTGTGGATTTGCTTCACCGAGGCGTACGCCCGCTCGAAGTCCTGACGCGGAAGGCGTTCGAGAACGCAATTGCCAGCGTGGCGGCGACGGGTGGTTCAACAAACTCCGTGCTCCATCTACTGGCCATGGCTCGCGAGGCCGAGGTTCCGCTGACAATCGATGACTTCGACGCCGTTAGTTCACGCACACCTATTATTGCCGATCTCAAGCCGGCGGGGCGTTACGTCGCCGTGGATGTCCATCGCGCGGGCGGAATCCCCCTGATTGCTAAGAAGCTCCTGGAAGCCGGACTCATCGACGGGTCTCAAATGACTCCCAGCGGGCGAACCATTGCCGAGGAAGCACGGGCAGCCATTGAAACGCCAGGCCAGGACGTCATCAGGCCTGTCTCCAATCCGCTTAAGAAAACCGGCGGGCTGGTCATTCTGAAAGGAAACCTGGCGCCGGAAGGCTGCGTCGTCAAGGTGGCAGGCTACGAACGGACTTACCATCGGGGACCCGCGCGGGTATTTGACTGCGAAGAAGACGCTATGCGCGCCGTGATAAGCAAGAGCATCCATGCGGGAGACGTGGTCGTGATCCGCTACGAGGGACCGCGAGGCGGGCCCGGCATGCGCGAGATGCTCGGCGTGACCGGGGCGCTGGTCGGGGAGGGACTGGGCGAGTCAGTGGGATTGCTCACGGACGGCAGATTCAGCGGCGCGACCCACGGACTGATGGTTGGCCACGTAGCTCCGGAAGCCGCGTGCGGTGGTCCCATCGCCACAGTCGCCAATGGCGATACCGTGGTGTTCGATATCGAAAAGCGACGGCTCGATGTCGAACTCCCGGACGCAGAAATTAAGAAGAGGTTGGGCAATTGGCGTGAGCCGGAGCCGCACTACAAAACCGGCGTGTTTGCCAAGTATGCCGCGCTGGTCTCCTCTGCTTCGGAGGGAGCTATTACACGGGCACGGTGATTATCGATTGCCGATTGTGGCTCTGTCATTCTGAGCGCAGATGCCCATGATCCTTCGCCTCACCACGTTGCATGAAAATGCGCCTTCGGCACATGCATTTTCAAAGCTCGGCCAACGTCAATCGCCCGTCGGCAATGAGGGCAAGGGCACGCCTTTCTGCGATGTCCAGTACTTCAGGTAATCCGCAAACACATACGCGGCGCCCACGGTCTTGAGCGTTGCCGGCAGGATCTCGTTCAGCATCCGATACTCTTTCCCCACCCGCTCGCAGTTGTCGTTGATGAACTGTTGAAGCAGCCTTACGGCATCCGCTTCGTTGCCTGCCTTGATCTCTCTCAGGGCCTCCGCCTCAACGGTCGCCTGGCGGTCCATCTCCCAACGTTCGGTCAGGTCGAACACGCCCCGGACGGTGGGGGCCAAGGCGCCGTAATTCAGGTCGCAAAGCAGCTTGACGCGGTTGGCCCACCACCACGGAGAGTCGCCGGCGTAGGTGCTGCTGCCCGTTCCGTAAGCGGGCGGAAGAGTGGGGCCATGCAGGTAAAACGGCTTGAACACGTTGCAGCATGGATTCGAGAAGCTCGCCCAGTAGACCGCGCGCAGAAGCGGAGGCATTTCAGCTCGCAGGTGTGCCACGACCGAGGCTGCGGTATGGTAGGGTGACTGCGGAGAGTCATGCATGCAGGGCGTGGGCCAGAAGGTTTCGGCCGCGCCCCAGCGAGGCTCGGCAATGGTCCCCTCCAGGTGGCTGCGGCTGATTTGCATCATGCTGGCAGGCGTAACTTGCGCAAAGTCCCGGCGCAGGCAAGCCAAGGTCATATCGCGTCGGATCTGCATGCTGCCGGGGTTCTTCGAGTTTCTTCCCCAGTAGTCGCCGTAGTCGCGGGCGAAGTTGAAGTCTTGCGCGGATTTGGTCCAACCCATTTCCAGCGCATGCTGCACCAGTTTGGGATGGGCCTCGTCCCAGTCCCTTTCGATAGAATAAATGTTGGAGATCGAATAGACACCATGCTTGATTGTCTTGGCCACCCAGTATCTGCCCGCGGTCTCGAGCACCCAGGCCGCCTGCGGGTCGGCAATCATGAAACTGTTGTGATAGTTGGCTTTCCCCCACTCGCCCGGGCGCTCACAATCGCCGCTCTGGCCGTATTTCTCGAGCAACTCAATCATGACGTGCATGGCCTCGTAAGCGGTCTTGCCGCGCTCGAGGCCCAGCCGGACCAGATCCATGCCCAATAGCCCGTCACCCCACTGCAGCGGTTCTTTAGACCACACGGCTTCGTTGCCGATCGCCACGCCGTATTCGTTCATTCCGTGCTCGTAGCCAAACGCCCACCAGATCTTTGAACCGATGTGCTCGTAGGTCTCGGCGACCTGTGGAATTTCAATGTAGGTACACTTCACTTTCTCGCCGGCATCGTGTTTCTGGTGAGGCACCTGCACCAAGGGTTGGGCCTCCATGGGTGGACGATCGCTGTTCTTACCTAGTATGACCGAATGGTCTGCCGTGGCGTCCCGCATCGCCACCCAGGTATCGCAGGGTCGCGCGGTCTCGACGAAACCTGCAAAGCAAGCAAACGCCACGACGCTGAGAGAGACCGTCAAGCGCTTCGAGATCATGCCGTTCCTCCTGGGATCAGACTCAAACCTAGCGCGGCCATCTCGCCCGCGCTACAGCCTTGCGGCGGAAACAGACTATTAGGGAGGAATTCACGTGTCAAGGTAGAATGCTAGGTGGGGCGCGAGTTTCAGCGCTGCCTTTGTGGCGAGGGCGATGGTGCATGAGAAGAGTTACCCTGGCTAACTTGCTGGGTGTGGTCCTGTCGTGGGTCGCGATAACGGGTGCAAACCCTGCGCCTTGTCGGGGTGACCCCTGGGGTGGCCCTAGAGCGGCCACAAGGGACGTCCCTACAAGCCAAGTCGCAGAATCGGGAGCCCTGGAAATTGCCAATCGCGGGATGAGCAAACTCATGGACGGCGACTTTGACGCTGCCACGGAAGCTTTCCGCCAAATCCAACAATCGGATCCCGAATCGCCTCTCGGCTACCTGCTGGAAGCCGATGAAAGCTGGTGGAAGATCTACTTGACGGAGGGCGATCTGGTTGACCCGGATGTGTTCGAAGCCCTTTCCGAAGCCCCCACTGCTTACGACGACGACTTCAGGCGTTCGGATGACCTTGCCATCCGCAAAGCCGAAATGCGTCTCCAGGCGCATCAAGACGAAGCGCGCAGCTACTTCTACACGGGCCTGGCCTACGGACTGCGGGCTGAGTTAGAAGCTCTGCGCGATCATGCCCTGGCCACGGCGCGCGCTGGCAAAAAGATGCGCAATCTCTCGCTTGCTGCGCTGAAGCTCGATCCCGGCCTCAACGATGCCTGGTTTGGAGTCGGACTCTACAACTATTTCGTGGATACCTTGCCAACTTATGTGAAGATGTTGCGCTTCTTGATTCTGCTTCCGGGAGGCGACCGGCTCGAGGGTCTCGGCCAAATGGAGCAAGCCATGGATAAGGGGCAACTCGTGCCGGCGGAGGCGAAGTTCCACCTCGCCAAGAACTACTCTCGCTCGATCGATCGGCAGTACGCACGATCCCTCGAGCTGTTTCGCCAGATGCAGCAGCAACATCCTCCGAACCCGCTCTGGAAGCTGCTGGTGGGGAGCGTTGAGTTGCGCATGGGGAATGTCAAGGGAGGCGAGGCACTCTACCGGCAGGTAGTCGCGGAAACTGCCCTCCCCAGCGCGGAGATATGGAAACCCCTCCACCAGCAGGCCGAACGTGCGTTGGCGCGGAGGTCAGGCCGATAGTGCAATCCATGTACTGGATTCCCACTTTCGCGGGAATGACGTGAACACTTCTATTGCCTCATTGACTTAGTTGCTGCGTTTGGTCGTGCGCGTGGTAGGAACTGCGAACCAGCGGGCCGGACTCGAGGTGACGAATTCCCAGGCGGCGGCCCTCGATCTTGAAAGTGGAAAACTCTTGCGGAGAATAAAAACGCGCCACCGGCAGTTGTTCGCCGGAGGGGCGCAAGTACTGGCCAATCGTGACAATGTCGACCCCCACGGAGCTCAAATCCCTCAGCACCGCCAGCATTTCTTCAAACGTTTCCCCGAGGCCCACCATGAGGCCGGACTTGGTCGGAATGGGAGGAGCGATTTCGCGCGAGCGAGCCAGGAGGCGCAGCGACCGCTCGTACCGTGACCCTCGCCGCGCCACCGGGTAAAGGCGGGGGACGGTCTCGAGATTGTGATTCAAGATGTCGGGTTGGGCGCGCAGCACGATTTCTAATGCTTCGTCAGAGCCGCGGAAGTCGGGGATCAGAACCTCCACCTGGCACCCCGCCACTCGCCGCCGGAGAGCCTCAATCGTGCGGGCGAATATCGCGGCCCCGCCATCTTTCAGATCGTCCCGGTCGACGGAAGTCACCACGACATACTTCAACCCCATTTTCGATGCCGCTTCCGCCACTCTTTCCGGCTCCTCCCCATCGACCTCGCCGCGCGGCAGTCCTTTGGGCACGGCGCAGAACCCGCAACGGCGAGTGCAAAGCTCGCCCAGGATCATGAAAGTGGCAGTTCGATGCGCCCAGCACTCGCCGACGTTTGGGCAGCGCGCGCTTTCGCAGACCGTGTGCAACCCTAGTCCACGCATCAAACGCTTCAGCTCAACATAGTTCTCCCCGCCGGGAACTCGCACTTTCAGCCAATCCGGCTTACGCACCCTTACGGGAGCTGAGGCAATGTGGACTAACTCGCTCATACGTCTCTTCTCGGCTACTTGCCACCCGCCTCGCCACCGTGGGGGGCGATTGCTGGGCTCGAGGGCGACCATCTCAGCGCAGCGGCAAGATTCACGCTGTTCCGATTTCGCGTCGCCAGCAAGTTCTGGCTCTCACCGAAGTGGTGCCACTTGCCGTCGCCGATGTACGCAGCGCGCGTCAAAGGCAGTACGCTCGCTCGAGGAGAAGTGACCTTCGGAGCGCTTATCGCAATCAACGGCGCGCTTTCGCCGAACCGGTGCCACTTGCCGTCTGCAACGAAGGCGTTGCTCGTCGAAGGTGGATCATCGGCTTGGACATACGCAGGGTCGTTGGGCGCAACGGGAGGCTCTGCCGGGTGACCTATATACGGACCGTAGGAAGAGGGTCCGGAGGAATACGGGCTGTAGGCATACGCAGCGTAGGAAGAGGGCCCGTAGGAGTATGGGCTGTAAGCAGATGGCCCGTAGGAATAGGGGCCGTAGGAGTAGGAGCCGTAACTATACGGGTCACACGGATAAGGAGCGTACGGATCGTCATCGCAGCCGCAGGGATAGTAGGGATAGCCATAGTAGCCGTAATATGGCCCAGGCCAATAGTACCAGGGGAACCCAAAGCCAAACCCGAAGAAGGGGTAGCCGTATCTCCCCCAGCCCCTTCCCCAGCCTCTCCCAAAGCCTCTACCATACCCTCTGCCATCTCCCCCGAAGCCTCCGCGAAGGCCACCATACCCTCCGCGGAATCCTCCGCCGCCAAATCCACCGTGAAAGCCGCCTCCACCATGGAAGCCGCCTCCGCCCCCACCGCGTCCGCCCATGCCGCGGCCTTGAGCGGAGGGGAAAACGGCCAACATCAATGACAAGAACACGACGATGTTCAGTCTGCTCATAAGCCACCCCCTAACAAAAGCGTAGCACGCAATCGGGCCATGCGCAAATGCGGGTAATGGTGTCATTTCCACGATTCAATCGCGCCAGACCACACGTCATTCCCGCGAAGGCGGGAATCCAGTACGTAGGGCGCTCAGTTCCGAAGGTTTGCGGAGTGAATTCCTGCCTTCGCGGGAATGACGTGTGGTCTGCGACGTTCGTATTGTTCAAATGAGGACTTTACGCTGGCTGCTCGTGGTCACCTGAGCTTGCGCAGCAGTCGAGGCGTCATCCACCACACGAGTTGGCCCGGATTCCGGGGAGGAAACTCATCGAACCTGATCATGCAGCACCCGCCTTTTTTGAATGCCAGGTTCGCATGGCTGCCAGCCCCGATCAGCCGTGCGGCCAAATCGCTGAGGTCGGGCTCATGGCCAACCAACAGGACTCGTGTGCGGTTGGGGCGTTTGGCCAGAAAAGCGACCACCTGTTCAGGCGACCCGCCGGGCCGCAGCGCTTCACAAACCTCCACGGATCCACTCGCCGGGAGCGACTCGGCAACGATTCCCGCGGTTTCAACCGCCCGGACCAGCGGGCTGCTCACGATCCAGTCCACATCGAACCCCACTCGTTTCAGGCCCTCGGTGATCTCCCGCATTTTTTCTTTGCCCTCGGGCTCGAGGGGGCGCTGTGCATCGTCCGAAAACCGGACATTGGCGCGATTCACGGCGAGGCCGTGCCGCATGACGTAGAGCTCATAACCCGTCGGAGCTTTGTCCTCGTGAGATTGCAAATTGTTCTTTGGCATGTTGCAGCTCCCTCCTTAGACCCGGCTGAGAACGTAGAGCGCTCGCATGTCGCCGCCCGTCCCCGTGGTGACAAAGTCCAGAACTCGGCAACCCGCTTGGAACGCCCGCTGAAACATTCGGCGCGTTTCCAGCCGCCACCGCCGCGCCAGATTCAGTGCGCGCACTCGCATCTCGTCAGTGTTGGCTGGAATCTCCAAGAGAAGACGTGGCTCGGCGAAGGAAAACCTGATGCGCCGATTCACCATGAATCCCTCGTTGTTGCGGCGAGTTTCGTTGATTCTGGGCAAGTCGAGATCAACCGGGTGCAGCAATGGGCCGCGCAGGCGGCGGACCACGTGGCGACTGCCGATCTGCCAATTCACCACGAACCGGTCGCTGGGCAGACCCTTCTCAATCAGGCTCGGGAAACGGCCGTAACAGTCTGGTAAATACTCCTCCACTCGGGCGCCCAGCCGGGCAATATTCAAGGCCGCATTGCGGCTTTCGAGCGGGTCATACGTCCAGCAAATGGACTTGATCCCCGCTTGAAGGGCTAACTCCCTGTGTGCAAGCTTCATCTTGAATCCCAGGCCCTGGTCCCGATGGAGTCTGTCGACCGCCATCATGTGCGACCAGTGAACCACCCGCCCCTGATAGCGGGCCAGGAATGCATAAATGAACCCCAGGAGCTTTCCCTTCGCTAGCGCGCCCAATACCACTCCTCCATATTTCTGAGTAACCTGGAGTACCTCGCCACCGGCTCCCAGGTTCCCCCACACGTTCATCTGAAGACGTTCACATTCCCGAAACTCGTCAAGGGTTCTTAGCCGTCTTATCTGGATTCGAGGCAAGAGCTGATCCGCCACTATGTGTTCCGCGCAACGCGAGCGGACATGGAGCGTGGCTCTGAAATCCCCTGCTCATTCACAGTTGCCAAGCGCTGCCATACTTCATGAAAAAGCTTGATGGAGCCGGGCCCAAAGCCGGCGTAATGGTTGTTGAAGAACCCCAGAATCTCGTCCCCGCAATCCACCAGCACTTTCTCGTGCGTGATCACCTGGGGGAATTTGGCTGCCACAAGGAAACCAGCCGGCGTGCGCGCGCGCCAATTCCTCACCATGGCAGCGGAAGGAGTTCGATAGAACGTCGAGTCAACTTCCACCGCGTCGAAATGTTTCGCGTATTCAGAGATGAAGTCCGC